>Ga0163144_10016920_pt1 | contig 14905 bp, 11 predicted proteins | sample OliLak19BULKMAT1_FD_123175 | JGI IMG/M metagenome (GOLD analysis project Ga0163144, IMG submission 123175) | Freshwater microbial mat bacterial communities from Lake Vanda, McMurdo Dry Valleys, Antarctica - Oligotrophic Lake LV.19.BULKMAT1 | ecosystem: Environmental > Aquatic > Freshwater >... | reverse complement strand
TCGGACGGCGAACCCGGCTGGAAAACCATCTGGCGCGGCCTCGAAACCCTACTCGTCGCACTCCGAGGCTATCGCGCAGCCCGCAGAAAATATGGGTAATGATGAGCTCGGCAAGCGGGACCTGAACCACTGGTTGGCCAAGCCTTCGCAGACAGGGCAGCATTGTGACTGCGGCGTAGCAGCCGTGCGGGAGGCATCTTGGGTTGCCAGCGCCAGGTACCGTCGGGCCGCCGGTACCTACTAGTGCTGCCCTTGCATCGTGCGGGCGCGGGCCATGGCGTCTTCGGCTTCGGGGATCTTGCCGGCCCGCTGGTAGGTGACGCTCAGCGCGGTGAAGCTGAAGGCGTCGTTGGGCTCGAGTTCGCAGACCCGCCGGCCGTGCTGCACGGCCTCATCGTGCCGCCCTAGCCGACCGCAAACGACAGCCAGTGCCGAGTGGGCCAGCGCGAAATTAGGATCTTGCGCGACAATTTCGCGATACTTGACGACCGCATCTTCTAGCTGACCGGCATCTTTTAGCTGATCGGCCTGGTCGTAGAGCTCTTCGTTGGTCGGCATAGCGGGGTGGTTCGTGGTTCGGGAAAGTGTCAGGAACCTTTGGCCGCTTGCGCGTTTTATGCGGCGACGATTTGGGAGCCAAAGGTTCCTGACACTGGCGACAAAACAGACGCTCCGAGTGTACCAGTTAGCGACCAAAGTGAAAGGTGGCAAGCCGTGACGCGCGAGCCCGTCGGAACAGACTTCGCGGCTTATCTCACTTGTCGCACGGGGTTTGGGCGCAGCCGGGAAAACCCGTCTAACCGGCGCTTGGCATTGAACCCCCCCGCGCCGCACGGCCGATACGTTTCTACGGGACGGCCTTCGTTTTCAGGAGGAAAACGAACGAGACCCCCGTCCTCCTCGCCATGCCCGCGCGAGGGTCCTCGAGAGGGGACGCATGCCTCCACGGTAGCCGGGCGCTCCACCTGCCCCAAAGGTCACACCCGGTGCGGATTCATCCCCTGGCCCTTGTGCATCCCACGGCACAAATCGGGCAAGACGTCGTCGTCGGTCCTTTTTCCATCATCGAAGCGGGCGTCATTCTGGGCGACCGCTGCGTGCTAGCAAGCCACGTCGTGATCAAAACCGGAACGACGATGGGCCCAGACAACCACGTGTACGAGGGCGCCGTCATCGGCGGCTTGCCTCAGCACGTGAAGATGCCCGAACGCCCCGGCACGCTAGCGATTGGCCGCGGAAATACGTTCCGCGAGAACACCACGATCCATCGAGCCTTGGCCGAGGATCATACGACGACCCTGGGCGACTCGAACCTGCTGATGGTCGCGACGCACGTCGCGCACGATTGCCACGTCGGCAATAACACGATCTTCGCCAATGGCGCGATGATCGCCGGCCACGTGCTGGTCGAGGACCGCGCCTACATTTCCGGCGCGGTGGCCGTGCATCAGTTCTGCCGCATTGGCCGCCTGGCCATGGTCGGCGGACACGCCCGCGTGAGCAAGGACATCCCGCCCTTCACGATGATCGACGGCACGACCGGCCTGGTGGTGGGCTTGAACACGATCGGCCTGCGACGCAATGGCTTCTCGGGCGCCGAGATCACCCAGGTCAAGGCGGCCTATCGGCTCATCTTCCGCAGCGGACTGAAATGGCGCGAGATACTCGACCGGCTGCACGGCGAATTCACGTCAGGGTTGGCCGCGCACTTTTACGAGTTCATGGCCGACAGCCATCGTGGCATCACGCAGGAACGTCGACTGCCGCCTGGCGCGACTATCCGGCTACGCGACGCGGACGACGAGATGGACGTGCAGGAACTGCCGCGCCGGGCCAAGGCGGGGTAGACAACGGCCTACACTGTCAGGCCGCTGGGGTTCGCGCGTCCTACGCAACCAACTCCGCGCGTACACTCTCGCGTTCGCTCCAGACCACAGGACGCACGTCATAATTGCGCAGCGCGTCGACAACCGTCTGTTGTATACCCTGGTCTTGATCGTTTAGGAAAGCGTACGCGCGCGAGTCGGGCGACCGAACGTCCTTCGTATCCATCCACTTGAAGGTGAGCATTTCCGCCGTATCGCGGCTCGGTCGATTGATTGTTTGAAGCAACCGTTCGGGCTGTGCGCGCGACTTTGGTATGACAAAATCGAACAGATGGTCGTAACCGCTTTTTCCGGTGAACTTTACGTTTGGCGTGTAGCGAACGTCGTTCGCGTCGAGCCACCCAACAACGTCCTCGTGAAAAAGGCTCGCCACGACAGGCAATGCCAAGTAGAAGAGGTCATTGACCGCTAACATCGCCTGAATGAGATTGTGCTTGCGCAGCGCAAAATTCTCGGGAATAGCATGAACTTCGAGGCGGCCTTCCTCATTTGCCACTCCGAAGCCAGCAAGCGTCATGCGCAACAAAGTCTGCCGCTTTGGACTGTCGAGCTTGCAGCCCGAATGTGTGAGGTCGGAGATAATATACCCGTCATCCGTCAGTACGATCCCGCCGTTCTGCCGTTTTGCGTAGATCTGGAGGTAGTCATTGTGACGATCCAAATGCGGGGTTGTGATTTCAACCCACTCGTCCGAAACGGCCCGCAACGTCGTCTTGTCCTTTAGCCATGCCCAGTACGCGTCGAGCAGGCGCTGAACGTCCTCAATCATGCGAATAACCCCCTGTCGATTCTCGGCGGGGCGACCACATTACAGTATCGCATGAAATCGGAAAACGTGCTCCAAAGATCGCCAATGTTCGGAAAATCCGCGATAGGGACAGGGATTGCCCATTTGTCGGCAAATCCCTCTCGAAATAAATGCAGATGCGGACATGGAACTTCTTGCCCATCCGGATTCCGGTGCGGTGGTCCGCCGAAGTCAAGTCGCACCAGTACGACAACTTGCCGCGCTCGATTCTGATAGGTCCCCTTGCGAAGATCGATTCTGCCGCGGTGGATATCTAACAAGAAGTTTTCCCGCCTGTCCTCGGACGTTAGCGGGATGACGAGCGAACCGCCAGCCTGTGGGAACAGTCGTTCCTCCTCGTCACCGCGAATCTTCGCTAACGCTATCAGTGCGTCCGCGTCGCCTTGCGTCAGGTCAATGTCTGCCATCACTTGACCTCCCCGGCGCGCGACCGAAGTATTTGGGAGCTAGCCGCAGATCGCAAAATCACTCGTTCGCGCGTTCTAGTATGGCTGGATTCCGTGTGAACACGAAGCGTACGTTCGCGCGACAACGGTGTCCATTCGTCGTCAAACTTTATGCACCGACTACTTGCCCGCCACGGCCGCTTGCGCCGCGGCCAGTCGCGCGATGGGCACGCGGAACGGCGAGCAGCTTACGTAGTCCAGCCCGATGGCGTGGCAGAAATGCACGCTCGCCGGGTCGCCTCCGTGCTCGCCGCAGATGCCGATCTTCAGATTCGGCCGCGCCTTGCGTCCACCCGCGACGGCGATCTTCATCAGGGCGCCCACGCCGTCAATGTCGATCGTCTGAAACGGATCGTTGGGCACGATGTCGTGCTCGCGGTAGTGGTTGATGTAGCCCGCATAGTCATCGCGGCTCATGCCGAGCGTGGTCTGCGTCAGGTCGTTGGTGCCGAAGCTAAAAAACTCGGCTCGTTCGGCGACCGACTCGGCACAAGCACAAGCCCGCGGCACTTCGACCATCGTGCCAACCAGGTACTCGACCTTGACCTTCTGCTCGCCAAAAACCTTCGTGGCGGTCTCGCGGATGATCGCTTCCTGGTCCTTGAATTCAGCGGCAAAGCCGACCAGCGGCACCATCACCTCCACGGCGACCTTGATACCCGACTTTTGCACCTGGCAAGCGGCCTCGAAGATGGCCCGGGCCTGCATCCGCGTGATTTCGGGATAGACGATTCCTAGCCGGCAGCCGCGGTGACCGAGCATGGGGTTGAACTCGTGCAATTCCGCGACACGGCGGGCGATTACCTCGGCTGAGACGCCGATCTTCTTGGCGAGCTCCGCCTGTTCGGCTGGCTGGTGCGGCAGGAACTCGTGCAGCGGCGGATCCAGCAAGCGGATCGTCACCGGGCGGCCATTCATGGCTTGGAACAGGCCGGCGAAATCCTCGCTCTGAAAGGGCAGCAGCTTGGCCAACGCGACCTCGCGGCCTTCGAGCGTTTCGGCCAGGATCATCTGGCGGAAATCGTCGATATGGTCGAAGAACATGTGCTCCGTACGGCACAGGCCGATCCCCTCGGCGCCAAAGGCGATGGCCTCTTGCGCTTGCTTGGGTTCGTCGGCGTTGGTGCGTACCTTCAGCTTGCGGTTCTCGTCGACCCAGCCCATGAGCTGCTGAAAGCGGCCATAGACTTCCGACTCCTCGGGCTTGAGGGTCTTGTCGAGCAGCACTTGCAGAATCTCGCTGGGCCGTTCTTCGACGTCCCCCTTGAAGACTTCGCCCGTAAAGCCGTCGATCGAGATATCGTCGCCCACGCGGAGAACCGTACTGCCCACGGTCATGGTTCCGGCGCGATAATCGATGTCCAAATCGCCGCAACCGACGATGCAGGCCTTACCCATCTGGCGGCTGACCAGCGCGGCGTGCGAGCTCGCGCCGCCGAAGGCCGTAAGGATGCCCTTGGCGATCTTCATGCCGCGCAAGTCTTCGGGACTTGTCTCGCGGCGGACCAGGATCAGCTCGACGTTCTTATCCTTGAGCCAGGCCGCTTCGGCGTCCGAGGCATGAAAGCAGATCTTGCCCGACGCAGCACCGGGCCCCGCGTTGATTCCCTTAGCCAGCATACGGCCCTCCTTCAGGGCTTTCTGCTTGCTCTTGGGGTCGTACAGCGGTTGCAGGAGCTGATTCAGATCGTCGGCCGGAATACGTCGAGCCTGCAAGGCTTCTTGCTTGGTGATCAGTTTCTCGTTGACGAAGTCGACGGCGATCCGCACCGCGGCGAATCCGGTCCGCTTGGCGTTGCGGGTTTGCAACATCCATACCCGGCCGCGCTGCACGGTGAACTCGATGTCTTGCACGTCTTTGTAGTGCTTCTCGAGCTTCTGGCCGATCTCGGTTAGTTCTTTGTGCGACGCAGGCATGTCCTTGGCCAGCGTTTCTTCAATCCGCTTGGGAGTGCGGATGCCGGCCACCACGTCTTCGCCCTGGGCGTTGATCAGATAATCGCCGTTGAGGCCCGGCGCGCCCAGCGCGACGTCGCGGGTCATGGCTACGCCCGTGGCGCAGTCATCGCCCAGGTTGCCGAAAACCATAGCTTGCACATTGACGGCGGTCCCCCACTCGTGCGGAATGCCATAAGTGCGGCGATAGACGACGGCCCGATCGTTCATCCAGCTTCCGAACACGGCGCCAATTGCGCCCCAAACCTGCTGCATGGGATCGTCGGGAAACTGCTTGCCGGTGCCCTCCTTGATGGCCTTCTTGAACTCGGCCACGAGCTCCTTGAGTTGCGGGGCCGAAAGCTCGGTGTCAAGCTTCACGCCGGCCTTTTCTTTCTTGGCGTGCAGCAATTCCTCAAAGGGGTCGTGGTCTTCCTTTGTCTTGGGCTTCATATCGAGCACGACGTCGCCATACATTTGCACAAAGCGGCGATAGCTGTCCCAGGCAAAGCGCTCATTGCCCGACTGTTTGGCCAGGGCGTCAACCGTCTGGTCGTTCAGCCCGATATTGAGCACGGTGTCCATCATGCCAGGCATCGAGTCGCGGGCCCCCGAGCGGCACGAGACCAACAGCGGATTGGTCGTGGAGCCGAACTTGGCGCCCATCTCCTGCTCGATCTTGGCCATCGCGGCCGAGACTAGCTCTTTGAGCTCGGTCGGGTAGCTCTTGTCGTGTGCGTAATAGTAGTTGCAGACGTTGGTGCCGATGGTGAAGCCGGCGGGCACGGGCAGGCCGATCTTGGTCATCTCGGCCAGATTGGCGCCTTTGCCGCCCAACAGGTCGCGCATCTTGGCTTCGCCATCGGTGCCGTCGGGGCCAAAGGAATAGACGTATTTGACCGCAGTTTTTACAGCCGTAGCCATGCGCAACTTCCTGGCCCCAATTGAGGAAAACCCAGTGAGAGAAAACCGCCAACGCGGCCAGCCGAACATGATGCTGGTAAAACGTTTACGGCCGTTTGGGCGATCCCGCTTCGAGCGGCACGCCGCCCGTCAGATCGCCAATACGCGAACGCAAAAGTGTATCAGTGCTGCGCGGGGGGGTCAAGGAAGGGGTGCGGGGCGAAGTACGGTCGAGCGACAACGGAGCTAGTGGGGCCTCCTCTACGTAGCCCAATTCAACTTTCGTTTCAAATCGTTGAAGGCTGAAGGAAAAACGAGCTTGTCGTGCTGAAGGCGCCCCACCACGATGCCTGGTGCGATTCCAATCGAATGCGCAAAACTCCGAATCTGTGCCCTGTTTCGAAGGTGCGGCAACTTGTGCGATTGCGATGAAGGAATGAGCCAGTCGCGCGCAAATCGATTGGCCTCCTTCTCCTCGTCGGTTGCGTCGTCCGTTCCATACTCGATGAAGACTTGCTTCTTTCCGTGCAAAAGGACGTGCCCCGCTTCGTGGAATAACGAAAACCAAAACTGGTCGTCGCTCTTATACTTCAGGCTCAACTGCATCATTACTTTGTCCTTAGTAACCCAGCGCGTGGCGCCGCTCACTCCAGCAGTCGGAATCTCCTTGGTAAAAACGACCGCGACTCCCGCGGAAGCACACAGCCGGGGGACCTCTTTGGCCCACTGGGTCGCCGGTGTCAGGGTGAGGTCTCGCAAATCGGCAAGCACCTGCCGAAACGCGCTGGCCTCAAACGGCTCGGTCAGAATCGACTCGGCTTGAAGCTCGCCCATGCGAAGCCATGCAGCGACATAGCCGGGACGTTTCTTCTGTGCCGCTTGACCACGATACTGAACTGCCGGGCATTCCCAAACGTTGCGCCAAGCCTCGACGCTACTTACGCCAAAGAACTTGAGTGCCAGCCGAACGAGTTGTGGCTTGGTCGCATGGCCATCCATGGGCAGGCGCTCCCTGAGCGTCTTGACTGGAATCTCGTCCAGCCATGCAACATCCGCATTGAGGTCGTCGACAGCTTCGAGCCGTGCGAGTGATTCACGGTAACTCAATTCACGCCGATTCCAGAACCGAGCCGGCACGCTGAGGACCAGTTCCAATTTCTCCGCCGTTTCAACGGTAATCGGTGCAATCCCGTTGATGATTTGGCTTATGGTTTTTTCGGCCATGCCCGTACGGACCGCGAGGTCCGACTGCGAGATGCCTCGCGCGTCGAGCGTCTCCTTTAAAGTTGCTCCCGGCGCGACCGAATAGTCTGGCTCGAATGGATACTTGTTTGCCATATCGTTACCTGCCTAGTGGTCATCGGCGACGTCAACAACCTCGATACACCGCACTTGCGTCCAGTCCAATCCGCCATCATCCTTGGCGGGCAGTGGATCGTCAGCGACCCCGAAAATGAGCCGAAAGGGGTGAACCAGATCGACTGCCAATAACCCCACAAGATTCCCCCGAAGCTCGTGGCACCGCGCCCCCGTGATGTGCCGCAAGTCGTCGAGCACCTCAGCATCGCTTAGCTCGAACAGGCGCTGTTGAATGAGCGCCGCCATGCGTGGGCCGTATTTGCCCCGTAATTTGGCGCCGGAGTTGCAAAGCTTGGCGAGCTTTGGTTTGGCGAACGTCACTTCCATGCTCGACCCCTGTGTCGATTTTAGTTTACCTTTCTGGTAATCGATAGTCAAGATCCACGGTACGAATAGTTTACCAAGTTAGTAAACGAAATTCCTGGGATCGCATCCACGCGCGTGCGACATAGCGTAGGCGGCTCGGGAATATCGCGGCGATTCGCACTCCGAATGGCAATGGACCACGTCCCAATGTCAGCGGCCTGACCGTGACGGTTCCCGCAGCATCGCACGTCTGGTCGCGGTCGCCACTTATTCAAGCCAGAAGTCCTATTCCAGGAAGGACTTGGGCGCTGACCAAAACCTGCCTTGCCGGGCCGTGTCGCGGGCCTATCCTTCAATTGGTCGATTGCGACGGTAAGCTCCAAGCGAAGTTCCAAGCGGCCAATCTGGACCTGTGTTTCGTAGAACCTGGAGCGACGGCAGCGGCGGAGATCAATCCTCGGATTGCTCCTGCACTGCTGGACAAGCCAGCAGTGGCTGGCAGTACATCGCCGGCGAGTCACACAACAAAAGCCAGCATCGCACAACTGGATTCAACAGTACGGAGGCTTCTCATGGCTAACGCGACTCTCACCACCCCCTGGCAGGGCCAAAACTATCTCGACGGGCGCTGGCACCCCGTGAAGGGTGAGTACCTCGAGAACATGAACCCGGCGCGGTTCGAAGAGGTGCTGGGCCTGTATCCGCGCGGCACTCCCCTGGATGCCGACTTGGCCGTGACCGCGGCGCGGCGGGCGTTTCCCGGCTGGCGACGTACGAGCCGCATTAAGCGGGGCGAGTTGTTCTTTCGCCTGGCCGAACTGGTCCGTCGCGATACCGACGAGTTGGCCGCGGTGCTCGCGCGCGAGAGCGGCAAAATACTTAATGAGGCCCGGGCCGAAGTGGTCGAGGGCTTGCACATGATCGAATACGTTTTCGGCACTGCGCGACAGCCGACGGGTGACGTGGTCGACTCCGAGATCGGGGCCAAGGACCTGTATGTTCGCCGTAAGCCGCGCGGCGTGGTGGCCGTGATCACGCCCTGGAATTTTCCCTTCGCCGTGCCGCTGTGGATGCTTGGGCCAAGCCTGCTGGAAGGCAACACGACGGTCTTCAAGCCGTCGGAAGAAACGCCCGAGATTGGCCAGCGGCTCATGAAGCTGTTCGAAGAAGCCGGCTTCCCGGCGGGCACGATCAACTTGCTGCACGGCTTGGGCGAGGAAGTCGGGGAGGCCCTCGTACGGCACGACGACGTCGACGTCGTCTGCTTCACCGGCAGTTACCAGGTTGGCTCGCACATCCGCAGGCTGGCGGCCGAGAGCGACCACAAAACGTGCGCCTGTGAAATGGGTTCCAAAAGCGCGGTCATCGTCTGCGAGGACGCGCGCCTGGATCTAGCGGCCAGCGCTGCGATCTTGAGCGCCTTCAAGACGACCGGCCAGCGCTGCGTTTCGGCCGGCCGCGTGCTGGTGCATCGCCGCGTGCTGGACGAGTTCAGCCAGCGATTGGTCGAACAGGCCCGAAGATTGGTATTTGCCGATCCTTTCACGCCCGGTGCGTTTGCCGGACCTCTGGTGAACCAGTCGGCCGTCAACAAGGTCCTGTTCTACAACGATCTGGCCCGGCAGGAGGGTGCGAAGATTCTGCTCGAGGGCGGACGAATGACCGACGGCGAACAGGCGGGCGGTTACTTTGTGTCGCCCTTCGTCTACCAACAGGAATATGGTCCCGAAAAACGGACAATTCGCGAAGAGGTGTTTGGACCGCACCTGGCCATCGTCCCTTTTGCGGACGACGACGAGGCGATCCGTATTTACAACGACACCCCTTACGGGCTGTCGATGGCCGTGATCACCGAGGACTATCGCCGCTGGCGGCTGTATCGCGATGAGTGCGACTACGGCATGGGCTATGTCAACCTGCCCTGCATCGGGGCAGAAGTTCATCTGCCCTTTGGCGGCGTCAAGCGGAGCGGCAACGGGCAGCCCTCGGCAGCCGGGTTGGTCGACTCCGTGACACACAAAATATCGTTCACCGTCAATCACGATACCCAAATCACGATGGCCCAAGGGATGAGCGCCGACGTAGAGAAGCAGACGTAGAGAAGCAGACGTAGAGAAGCAGACGTAGCAAGCACGGCTGTTTAGCCGCGAGCCAACGGCGAGCGCGATCGGCAACCGAGCAAAACGGAAACAGAGAAGGAACGAGGGAAGTATGGCAACCATCACGACCGATCTACGCGACATGGCTGCACCGCATCTGGTGACCTCGCTGCCGGGGCCGAAGGCGGCCGCTTGGATCGCCCGCGACGATCAGGTCCTTTCGCCCAGCTACACGCGGGTTTACCCCTTGGTGTGCGCTCGCGGCGCAGGCTGCATGCTTGAGGACGTCGACGGCAACGTATTCCTCGACTTCACGGCCGGCATCGCCGTGAACGCCACGGGACACGCCCATCCCGAGGTCGTGGCAGCCATCGTCGACCAGGCTTCGCGTTTGATCCACATGTCGGGCACCGATTTTTATTACTCGCCGGAAATCGAACTGGCCGAGCGGCTCGCGCGGCTGGCGCCGGGCTCGTTTCCGAAGCGAGTATTTTTCACCAATAGCGGTACCGAAGCGATCGAAGCCGCGCTGAAACTGGCCCGTTACCACACGGGCCGCCAGCGGGTGATTTCGTTCTACGGAGCCTTTCACGGCCGAACGTACGGGGCGATGTCGCTGGGGGGCAGCAAGGCCATCCACCAGCGGGGTTTTGGCGCCATGCTGCCAGGCGTACATCGCGTGCATTTCGATTGCAGCCGGCAAGAATTGGAAGAGCAATTCGCCACAAGTTGCCCACCCGATGAAGTGGCGGCCATCTTTATCGAGCCAATCCAGGGCGAAGGGGGCTATCGCATCCCCTCGACCGGCTTCCTGCCCATGCTGCGCGAGGTCTGCGACGAGCACGGCATCCTGCTCGTCGTTGACGAAGTGCAGTCGGGCATCGGCCGAACAGGAAAGATGTTCGCCGTCGAGCATTTTGGCGTCGTGCCCGACATGATCTGCCTGGCCAAGGGCATCGCCAGCGGTTTGCCGTTGGGGGCGCTCGTGTCCCGAGCCGAAGTCATGGACTGGCCGCCGGGCAGCCACGCCTCGACCTTCGGCGGCAACCCCGTGGCATGCCGCGCGGCGCTAACGACGCTCGATTTGCTCGACCGCGAATATATGGCCAACGCGATCGCCCGCGGCCGGCAACTACTGGCCGGTTTGGTGCGGCTGGTGGAACGACAGCACAGCCTTTCGCACGCGCGGGGCCTGGGGCTGATGGTGGCGGTCGATTGCGTCGATCGACACGGCCGGCCCGATTACGAACGGCGCGAGCAGGTGATTGAAACGGCTTTCCACCGCGGGCTGTTATTGTTGGGTTGCGGTAAAGCGGGCGTACGCTTCGCGCCGTCGTTGTGTGTGACCGAGGAGCAAACCGCGACGGCCCTGGCGATCTTTGACGAAGTCTGCGCCGCGATTTGATAGAGATCGATTGGAGCAGGAATAGTTTGGGTGGCACGCCCTTCTGCTGTGCTCAGGGACGTGCCACTCTGGAATCGGAGATCTATCCCTCGCTCGCATACTTCGCAATGTAGTTTTCGACCGAGAACTTCCGCGCCGTGTTCTCCGAGGTCATGTATCGGACGGTGCCGAAGATCGGCCGCTCTGGTCCCCAGGGTCGGTCGAAACGGCCTAGCACCCAGAAAATGCCCGAGTACGAGTTCGGGTCGCGACCGTCGAGCGCATATTTGTTGTTCAGCTCGATCATCGCGGCCAGCGCCTCTTGCGGCGTGGGCGTCCATTGCAGGATCTTCTTGCCCCACAGCATCCGCAGGTAGTTGTGCATCCGCCCCTCCCGCACCAGTTGCGACTGTGCGGCGTTCCACAGCGGATCGTGCGTGCGCGAATTCTGAAGCTCCTCGAGGGTGTACTCGTTCGGGCGTGGGTCGCGGACGTGCTTGGCAAGAGTCTTCTGAGCCCAGTCGGGCAGCGAGTCGAAGCGGTCGTGGTCTTCGCGCTGCGAGCAGAAATTGAAGCCCAGCTCGCGCCAGGTGATGAGTTGGTCCAAAAACGCCTCGGCCGGCTCGCTCATGCCCCACCAACCGCTCCGCTTACCGCTGGCCTTCGTGCTCAATTGCGCCGGAGTCCAATCCTCGCGCTTGACGATCGCCGCAAACACTTCATGGGCCGAGATGTGACCGAAGTGCAGATAGGGCGATAGTCCGCTTGCGCCGTCGGCTTCCGGCTCGTTGCGTTGCTCCGGATACTTTGCCAACAATCGGTCGAGGAATCGCGTCAGCGCTCGCTTGGCGGCGACTGGGCCTCCTGCAATCGGCGCGATGCCGACCGTATGATCGATCGGAAGTTTTTCCAGCAGTGCAGCATCGCCAGCGAGCAGTTTTACGTCGGCCGCTGGCCAGCGGCGCGTGATTTCCGCAGGCACCTTTACGGGCGGCGACAATTTCGCGTTCTTAAGAGGGTCGGCCTTGGGCGTCTCGCCAAGATGCGTTGGCAGGCTCTTTTGCAAGAACCGTCGGAACGCGTACGCCGTGGGAAATGACGTTTCGGCAGCCCGCAGCGGCAGCAGCCCGTTGGAATCGACACATTCGAGCCGCGCGCACAATCGTGCCGCGGTCGCCGCCACCATCCCCGGCAGAAAAAAACAAGGGAAATCGTCGGTCACCACGCAGCAGCTCTTCGCGGCCAAGGCTTCGACCAGCCCCTTGCCGGGACGATCCTCGGTCTCGACGAAGGGGTAATAAATCACTGGGTGAGTTGCGAGCCGCGCCGCGTTGTCGCGCATGCCGTCCAACACAAAACGATGCAGCCGGTCGCTCGCCCAAGGGTAGCCGTATCGCAGGGCTTCGAGGATGACGAGCGGCTTCTTAAGTTCCACGGCCAGTGCAACCGCCCGCTCCAGCGCAAAGTTGTACGTCGTCCGCCGGGCGGCGATCATCCAATAGAGGACAAACTGTCCGTCGCCGTTCAGGGGCGCGTTGTTGGCAGCGCGGATGCGGATGGCGGGAATTTCAGAGCCTACTTGGGGCATGCGGGTTGCAATTGCGAGGGGTGTCACGTCACTGCTGGACGAGCCAGCCGTGGCGCCGATTCGTCTTCCGGCTGGCAAAGTTAATGTAGACGTGAGCGGCTCGCCGGCAACTCCGCCCCTTCCGGCCGAACCTTTGCGTCGAGCCGACGCTCTAGAAAACAGTCCCCCCTGGACACCTCGCACGCCAGCCTTCAAGATGGCGAAAACCGGCCGGCTCATGCCGTCCGCTCGCCGCCCGCCGAAATCGTTTGCCCGGAGATATTCATGCCGCCCCTCAATAAGTTCAGCGCACGCATCACCCAGCCCAAGAGCCAGGGCGCCAGCCAGGCCATGCTCTACGGCACGGGCCTCTCGGACGAAGACATGCAGAAGGCCCAAGTCGGCATTGCCAGCATGTGGTATGAGGGCAACACCTGCAACATGCACCTTAACGACCTGGCCGCGCACGTGAAGAAGGGCGTAGTCGCTGCCGGCCTGGTAGGGATGCGGTTCAACACGATCGGCGTCAGCGATGGCATTTCGATGGGCACCGAAGGGATGAGCTACTCGCTCCAATCCCGTGATTTGATTGCCGATTCGATCGAAACCGTCATGCACGCGCAGTGGTACGACGCGGTGGTCACACTGCCCGGCTGCGACAAGAACATGCCCGGCTGCCTGATGGCGATGGGCCGCGTCAATCGGCCGGCGATCATGGTTTACGGCGGCACCATCAAGCCGGGCCATCGCGACGGCGAAACCCTTGATGTGGTGTCGGCCTTTCAGTGTTATGGTCAACTCCTGGGCGGCACGATCGACGAAGCCACTCGCCAAGACATCGTCCGCCATAGTTGCCCCGGCGCGGGCGCGTGCGGCGGCATGTACACGGCCAACACGATGGCCACGGCGATCGAAGCCCTGGGCATGTCGCTCCCCTACAGCGCTTCGACGCCGGCCGAAGATCCCGGCAAGCTCGACGAGTGCTTCCGTTCGGGCGCGGCGATTCGAGTGCTGCTCGAACGAGACATCAAACCCCGCGACATCATGACTCGCCGGGCGTTCGAGAACGCGATGGTCGTCGTCATGGCGCTGGGCGGTTCGACCAACGCCGTGCTACACCTGATCGCCATGGCCCGCAGCGTGGGCGTGCCGCTCTCGATCGACGACTTCCAGAAAGTGAGCAACCGCGTGCCGTTTCTGGCCGACTTGAAGCCCAGCGGCCGCTTCGTCCAAGAAGATCTGCACAAGGTGGGCGGCACGCCCGCCGTGATGAAGTACCTGCTCGAAAAAGGCTTTATGGACGGCGATTGCCTGACCGTCACGGGCAAGACGTTGGCCGAGAACGTGCGCGACTTGCCGGGTCTCAAAACCGGCCAGACCGTCGTACACACGATTGAAAAGCCCATCAAGACGACGGGCCATATCCAGATCCTCCGCGGCAACCTCGCGCCACTGGGCGCGGTCGCCAAGATCACCGGCAAGGAAGGATTGCGGTTCAGTGGGCCGGCCAAGGTGTACGACGCGGAAGAGGACATGCTGCACGGCCTGGAGCGCAAGGAGATCAGCAAGGGAGACGTAATCGTCATCCGCTACGAAGGTCCCAAGGGCGGCCCCGGCATGCCCGAGATGCTCACGCCCACCAGCGCGCTGATGGGCGCCGGCTTGGGGTCGGACGTAGCGCTGATTACCGACGGCCGCTTCTCGGGCGGCTCGCACGGATTTCTGGTCGGCCACGTCACGCCCGAAGCCCAGGAAGGGGGCCCGATCGCGCTGGTGCGCACGGGCGACTTGATCACTGTCGATTCCGAAGCGAATACCATCACGGTCGATCTCGACGAGCGCGAACTGACGGCCCGTCGCGCGGCCTGGAAGGCACCGGTCTATAAGGCGACGCAAGGCACGCTGTACAAGTACATCAAGACGGTGAAGAACGCCAGCGAAGGCTGCGTGACGGATGAGTGACGCGAAAGCTCCATAGCCACGGATGGAACCCAGCGCGGGCTACGCCCGGGCAACCCAAATGGTTGGATGTTCGTGCATTGATCGTCATTTTCCCTAGCCCAGGCATTCATGCCTGGGTTTCGATTGCCCCCTAAAAGTCGTCGTCCGCCCGCTGCAGCGGGCCAAAATCCATCGAGAAGTCCTTCCGCCCTGAAGGGCGTTCACAACGAGATCATTCTGGCCAAATTTCCCAGGCATGAATGCCTGGGCT
>Ga0163144_10016918_pt1 | contig 14905 bp, 13 predicted proteins | sample OliLak19BULKMAT1_FD_123175 | JGI IMG/M metagenome (GOLD analysis project Ga0163144, IMG submission 123175) | Freshwater microbial mat bacterial communities from Lake Vanda, McMurdo Dry Valleys, Antarctica - Oligotrophic Lake LV.19.BULKMAT1 | ecosystem: Environmental > Aquatic > Freshwater >... | reverse complement strand
TATTATCCATCATGATTACATACACGAACACTAACATAAAACGGCAAAGTATGAAAGACTATTTTATACAAGGAACTTTATTCAAAACGATTATTTAACACTCCATCTTTAGTCCCAGGCCTATTAGTTAGTTTAGCAATAGTCGGGTTTATTTCGTATAAACCATCGCAAATCTTAGATTTAAAAGCCGCTATGACTTATCAGAAAGCTCTGCTTGCGGACGGTTTTGACGAGGCTAGTCGCGGAATTAGACAAACTATCAATCCTAGAGCTAAATATTATTATACCACGATAGATGCTTATTCAAAGAAGGGTTTAGACGCAAGAGATGTCGATCCGCGTAAAATAATCAAGTCAAACTTCTATAGAGCCGCTTATCTAGAAGCAAGGGATTTTCTTAAAATACGACTAGTTTTTACCGCTCTGGTTATGTGCGGAATATTTCTGCTTATATATTTGCTCTGGTCAAGATTCGGCAGGGATGTAAAATCAGAGAAGAAAAAAGAAGGCAGCGGTAGAATATTATCGTCAAGAGAAGTAAGCAATATACTTAAAAGTATTAATAAAACGAGTCACTTTTATATCGGAGCTATGCCGCTCGTCAAAGATAGTGAGACCAAACATTTTTTAGTAACCGGTTCTACGGGCTGCGGCAAAACTAATCTAATCCATAATATTTTGCCGCAAGTAGAGAAAAAGAAGCAACCTGCAATAATCATCGATCAGACTGGAGAGATGATTGCTAAATATTACAACCAATCTCGAGGCGATATTATCTTTAATCCTTTTGATAAGAGAGCTAAGTCTTGGGATTTTTGGAGTGACTGTAACAGCTTAGAGGAGTTAGAGAGATTTGCTAAAATATTGTTCGGCTTTAATCGTAAAAGAACGGGACATAGCGCAGATCCGTTTTGGGAGCAATCGGCGGAAAGCCTATTTATTGCATGCGCGGAGTACCAAAGATCAACAGGAGATTTGCGGATAGAGCAATTATGCTCATTAGTGAGAGGTAGCTCGCTTAAATCACTACAAGCTAAATTGAAAAATACCGATGCGTCCAGATATCTAGAATCAGACAATAAAACTACGGCAAGCTCTATTCTCTCAGTTTTAGCAACTAATGCTAAGCCGTTAAGTTACTTGCGTAATACTACGCTCGGCAATAGCTTTTCTTTAAAAGAACATTTTAAAAATATAGATCAAGGCACGGGCAGCTGGTTATTTTTAGCAACTAAACCTAGCTCCAGAGAACTAACTCTCGCTCTTATTGCTTGCGTGTCGGAACTAGCATTCTCTCAGCTACTTGATACGGGAATAAAAGAAGATAGGAGAATATGGTTTGTTATCGACGAGCTGTCGGCTCTCGGTAAATTACCGAGCTTACCGACCTTAATGGCGGAGGGTAGGAAGTATGGAGCATGCGTACTTAGCGGTCTTCAATCTCTAAATCAGCTTTATTCTAATTACGGGCAGTATGAAGGCTCTACTATTTTCGGCCAATTCGGTACAAACTTCTTCTTCAGAAATAATGAACCGGCAATTGCTAAAACGGTAAGTAGTATCTGCGGTAGAGAGACTATCTACAGACAACAAAAAAATACTTCTTTCGGCGCGCATGAGTTTCGTGACGGCGTAAGCTATAGCGAGCAGCAGCAACAAAAAGATTTAGTCGAGTATAGCGACCTTGCTGGTCTTGCAGCTGGTGAATGCTTTGTTCTGTTGCCTGAGCCACAAGTTCGTGTTGCAAAACTACAAACTCCCGAAGTAAAACTTCCGAATAAAAACGCGGGATTTATGCAAAGTGAAAATCTTACAACAGAGCTTCAAGCAGAAGATTCAAAGCAAGATATTGCAGGTATTGATAAAGAAAATAATGAGCTTGATGAATCTAGCGACCAGAAAGATTCGGAGCACGGTAGCTCTCAATCTTTAGATGAAGCAAAGCAAAAACAGATGCGTGATTTAAATTTAGAAAGCGGTATTATTAAATATTAACGGAAGTAATATGACTAAAAAAGAAAATAATCAAGAAGTCTTGAACTTATTCGCGGATGAAAAAGAGCAAGAAGAATTGCAACAAATCAATGATAATCTAAGCTTTAATACCAGATCGCTCAATACCGTCACTGAACATTTGGTTGGAAATTTAAGCGCATCGCAAGCCACGATTCAAAAAATCTTAGATTCAATGCAAACATCTCTAAATCAGCAAGAGTTGATTGTGTCTAAAATGAACGATGAATCTAGAGTACTTTGTCTGATTCCACAAAAAATGCAAGACAGAATTGATATGATTGCACCAAAAATAGCTACCGAGGTAGGTGTAATATATAATGCAAAAATTGTAGAAATAAACGATCAATTTAATCTTCTGCAAGACAAATTAACTAAAGACTTTGACGGCTACAGACAAAAGCTGGAAATTACAACAACGCAGTGCGTAGAACAATTAATCGATACTGGTGATAACATGAAAATAACTATAGAGCAAAAACTAACTCAGTTTGGTAACCAACTTGCGGCAGAGGTTGATGCAGTATTATCTCAAAAGAGCCTGCGATTTTTGAAAAACTTAGCATTTATCCTTTTGTTTTCAGGATTAGTATCAGCTTTTACAAGCTATCTAGTTGCTACTCAGTTTCCAAGATACGTTAGAGTAGACGCTCCGAACAATTTATCAATAATAGATAGTAAAGTTCAAGTATGGGAGGCTAAATCACCAAACACAAAAGAACCTCAAACTAACAAGCAAAAAGAGAGTAAATAATTGCGACTACATTTATTGAGAGAAGCTAGTGACCATAGTTTTACGCGCCCGTCCGTATGCATGCTAAACAAACAATGATCTTATAAAGGCACTTAGGCTATTTAGAAGATATTTATAGAATTGTCACTATAACGTCACAATTCTTAATGTATTTTGCATACGATAAGTTAATAAAAACCGTCTCAATTTTTGAATTTCATCAGATTGTTGTATAATTAACCGTTTTGGTATTAAACATAAGATACAAGTATTACTTGTCTTATTAGCTTTATGCTTTGTTAAGACTAAAATTAAATAGAAAATTATTAATCAAAAAAGTATTAATTATTATGAGCCGTTATAAAAAAATCAACATTACTAAAGTTGCATCAGTGTTAGCAGTTTCTGCTTTGTTATCTACTACCGCTTACGCAGGTAATAACGATAGTATGATTGCTTTCGGTGCAAAAGTAGGTACGGCGGGAGTCGGTATTGAAGGTAGAGCACCCATAGTCGATAATTTGTATGGGCGGTTCGGTGTAAACTATTTACACTATAATCATTCATTAAATAACGGAGCATTAAACTATAAAGGTAAGCTAACTCTGCTAACAGTTCCTTTAATGCTAGATTATCATCCGTTTGATAATTCGGGTTTCAGAGTGTCGGCCGGTATTGCTTATAACGGCAATAAGATAACCGCTACCGCTAAACCAAGTAAAACTGTTACTTTATACGGTGAAGACTACGAGCCGGGTGATCTAGGTACAGTTAAATCAAAACTAACGCTCGGCAATAACATTGCTCCGATAGTCAGTATCGGTTATGATAGTTCGTTTATATCCGATAGTCCTTGGAGCTTCAACGCTGAAGCCGGTGTTATGTACTCGGGTAAAGCGAAGATTAAAGTATCTGCTACGGGTGAATTGGCTAAAGAGCAAGAAGTAATAAACGATCTTAACCGTGACGCAAATAAAAGCTTAGATAAAGTCAAAAAATATCTAAAATTCTTCCCTATAGTTTCTATCGGTCTAAAGTATAATTTTTAGTATTTACAAAAGAAGTTACACTAGTATTTTAGACAATATAAATTATAGAAACAGGTCAATATAGTTATGCAAGAAGTAGTGGATTCGCAGGATTTGATTAACACTATAAGCAAGCTTGAAAAGCTCGAGGAAGAAAAGCGTGAACTAGCGGATGTAACAAAAGAGATGCTTACAACGAAGCAAAATCAAAAGGCTATGATGTGAGTGCGCCAAGGAAAGTGCGTAAAATTCAGTCGGTGAGAATCCGACCTATGCAAAGACTAACCACCAGCATAGAAGCGACTATTGTATTGCAGGAGGTGACGAATGTGATGAAGCCAGTAGAAGCGACATAATAGGCTACAACGCAAGTGAAGGTATTGAGCCCCGAAATGTAGGACGTTATAGAGGCCGACGTTTTTTACAGTGCGGAAGGCAGCATGAAGGATGACACAATGGTAAGTCATCACTCACTCTATCGGGGGTCTAAGTCCGTGGCATGGTATGAGATGGAGTTTACGTAAACTTGGGAGATCTTCTGTGTTCTTGAAAGAGTATGCTAGAACGAGTCAAAACAGGCAAGAACTAGCAAATGATACAGGAGAAGTCGGACTGACTGATAGTACTCGGAGCATAGGAAAGCTATGTACAGGGGGAAGCGGTCAGCAATGGAACGTCTGGTTAAGTACCAGTCAGAATAACACACCGAGGTTATGATAATGATGCAGGTTAAACTTAATCAGATAGCTAGAAGAGCGAAGCAAGATAAACGGCTAAAATTCACATCGCTAATACATCATGTGAATGAGGCTAATCTTGCAGGATGCTATCGAGAACTAAAAGCTAATAAAGCTTGTGGGATTGATGGTGAGACAGTTGAAGCTTACGGTAAGAATTTACAAGAGAGGCTTAGTCAATTAGTGGCATCAATGAAGTCAAAGCAGTATCGTCCGAAACCAGTCAAGAGGGTATATATCCCAAAAGCAGGTAAAAATGAGAAGCGTGGACTTGGTATACCATCAGTTGAAGATAAGTTAGTTCAAATAGCACTCAAAGCAAGTAAAGTTTTCAAGAAAACTTTTTATAATTTTGAAATTTCTTCGGGAGATAAACCTGTAAGATCAGAGATGTCAGAAATAGAGTGATTTTTTGATAACATTTTTTTAGCAATTTCTATATTTCTTTCAACTCTACCTTCAGCTTTACCTCTGATCTCACCTCTTTGTTCATAGTTTCTGATAGTATTAGCTTCTATTCGGAGCCATTTAAGGTGATCTTCGTAAGCTTCTCTTTCTTCGGGAGTGAAGTTCATTACGCTTAGTACGTTGATAGCTTTCTTGAGATTCGGATCATTTAATTCTTTCGGTAAGTTGTCGGCAATCAGTAAGTCGTTTCTGGTAAGGAACGCCAACCACATGTCGAGAGCATTTTTTACTTTAGCTACAATATCGGCTAATTCCTCATCTGAACTATCACTAAACTTCTTAAGCTCTATAGTATGAAGCTCTAAATCTTTGAAATATAACAATCCTGTTTCTTTCTCGGTAATATGAAATACGTTATGGTATTTCTTAACTTCAGGAATAGAAGTAAAGTTAAGTATATGAATACCTATGGCTTTTGAAAGCTTGGAGTAATCCTCTGCTACCTTTAATTGTTCGGTATATATTTTAGCCCAGTAATACAGAGCTCTTTTATCATAATCGGCTTCATCGCTAATTTGGATTTCAATATTAAATCTTTTACCGTCTTGATTGGTAGCTTTAATATCTAATATCGATAGCTTATCGGTTTTGAAGTTTTTAGGATTATATGGATTAAGTAGAGTGACTTCCGATACCTGATCCTCCGCTCCGACAATTGAATTAATCAAAGATATAAGTAAATCCTTGTTTTCTTCAACCCCGAAGATTTTTTTGAAGGCTAAATCAACTCTAGGTGATATTCTTTCCATAAACTTAACTTTATTATTAACTCGTAACCATTACTTTTACGCAAGTCGCGACAGGGTATTTATCTTTTTGCAAGCCTATATTTGCTTCAAAATACCTTAAACTATTCCCCAAACCTTCCGTAATAATTTTTCCGTCCATAAAATACGCAATTAAATCATAAAATATCATCACATGTTCATCGAAACCATTATCACGTATTACTCTTATATATTCTATTATTTGATGAACCGATTGAAAATTAATCAAAGATTTACTTTTTGCTAGTTTTATTATTTCTTCGCTGCCTAAAACTTTTCCTAATTGATCGATAACATCTAGCATATGAGTATCAGGCTTATTTTGATACATCTTAAATTGTATACTTAAAAATTCCGCTAAATTGTTTTCAAGAATCTCAGGTTTAATTTTCCAGTAATATCCTTCTAAATCTTCGCTAAAATCGTAACAATCTAGATTTAGCTCGTCTTTTAATTTATCGGTAATTTTATCAACCGTTATATCGGGATATTTTATTCTTTTCTTATCAATAGCAACCTCTTGTACTATTCCCGTAGCTAAATATGTTCCCATAAAATCTAATCTTAAACCTTGATTACTATATAAAACTCACGGAGTATCATAGTTTTTTATGCAATGTCATCATTGCCTCATACAAATACCGAAACTTCAGATCTTATCATAGCAGATACACGACTACTTCACAAAGTTTTTTAAACAAATCGTAATTTCTTTTATACCGTTTGTCTTGAGCTACATTGACATTCCTCCCATCGAATGTTCGTGATCTTTTTTTAATTCAAGCTTATTCATTATCTCTTGCAGACGAGGAATAGCCTTTTTATATACGGCTATATCTGCGTAAGCATGAGCGGGATTTTCAATTTCATGCTTTAAATACTTCATCGGACAATCAAATATTATCTCACCCATCTTTAAACGTTCATGTTTAATCAAACGGTTAATGTTTGTATTGACGAAGCTACCGTGGTGTTCTACAGCTGTTTTAGTTAATTCTTTTACGGTAGTATGTATATCTTCGCTATTTTTAAGCCGCCCGAATAAATCTTGTTCGGGGGTAATTTTATGCTTCGTTATATGTACGCTTACGTTATGTAACTCTTGCATTATATTGTCTTGTTGACCTTTATGAGCATTACTAATTGAATCTAGCAATGTTTGAGACTGTAATTCTGGATATTTTATAGTATTATGTAGCGATGATAAAAATTCTTGCTTACCTGCCGTAATTTGTAATATCTCAGGCAGAGTTTTGGCTTGTTCCTTTTGACGAGTAAAGTTATTTAAGGTTGTTTGCACGCGGTGATTTTCAAGTTCTCTATCTAAATTGAAATAAGCCGAATTTAAATCAGGTGCGTTTTTTAGTTCGTAAGTGATTGTAGATTTATTCTTAAATCCTGTTTCTATAGCATCCTCTACAGTCTTCCCTAGGATTGATATAATATTATTCTGTTGCCCTAAACGCGCCTCGGCGACTCGATCTAATAAATCCTTAGAATGCTGATCGGGATATTTGATAGTATCGTTTAACTCGGCAAGATATCTTTGCTCCTTAGTAAGGATAGTAATTAACTCTTCGGGCGATTTAGCCTCCAGTTTTGCTACGGCAAACTTGTCTAGAATTGATTTTACGTGATGGGCTTCAAGCGTTTTGTCTAAATTTATATATGTTGATTTTAAATCGGTTGTATCTTTCAGCTCGCAGACGATTATGTCTCTATCTTTGAGTCCAATTTCTATAGTATGGGCTACCGCATTTTGTAGAAGCGGTATAATATTGCCCTCCTTGACGACGCATGCTTTATGAACCAAATCTAGTAAGCTATACGGATGAACATCCCTATATCGCAAATTAGCTTTTAACTCTGCTAAAAAGCTTTGCTCCTTTGACAATATGTTCATTATTTCTTCGGGTAATTTAGACTCGAATTTCTGTTGTTTAAAATTACTTAAATTTACCTGTACGTTATGAACCTCTAACTCCTTATCTAAATTTATACAAGTATTTTTAAGATTCTCCGTGTTCTTTAACTCGCTAACAATTTCATCTTGCGTTTTAGCTCCGCTCGTTAAAGCGCGACCTATTAATGTATCAAGCTTATTTACTAGTTGATCAGATTTTTGAGCGTAGGCTAGATCGATTGATTCTAGTATATGCTTTTGCTCGTTAGGATATTTCATCACCTCATGTAAGTCTGCCAGGAAACTTTGCTCTTTTGCTATAATTGCAATCATTTCTTCAGGTAGTTTAGCTTCGATTTTAGCAGTCTTAAATGATTCTAGATTTGTTTCAATATAATGATTCTCACGTTTTTTATCTAAAGTAGTATGAATATCTTCAATATTGATAGTGGATTTTAGCGTGCGCATAATTTCCAAATTCGTTATAAAGCCTTCTTGCCTAGCTTCTACGATAATTTTTTGAACATCCTGTAACAAGGTGGGATGTTCGTATGAAATTTTAGCGGCTTCAGATATTTTATAGTCTTTAAAGGTGTAGTGCACCATAGCGTGCTTATGTTCTTTCCGAAGTCCAGCAAGTAAGCGTTGCTCCTTAGCTACGACTTCAAGCAATTCATCAGGATCGGTGGCTTGTTCTTTCTCTTTATTAAATAGATTGCGTTGATTAGATATGTAGCCGTGTAGAGTATTATTACAAAGCTCGTTTAAATAATTGAAATGTCCGCTCGTGGCTATATTGCTCAATTCACCGATTAATTTCTTCTGATCAACATCCCCGCCAAAAGTTCTAATATCTTCTATTACTTGGATATGATTATTATATGATCTTTCGGCATACATCACCGCCCCTTTAGTATTGGATAATTCGGCTATTCCTCTTGTCTCGCTATGTTTGAACTCATTAAGTAGCTTATCCTTATTGATAGTATATTTACTAATGTAAGCGAGATCTTTTTGCGCTGCCTGAGTTAATTTACCTAGCTCTTCAAAGTTAGCAAAAAACTCAACTAAAGTTTTAGCTTGAAAACTGTTAATTACCGGATTAAATATTTCTCTGATTTCTAATATTCCGCCTATATCGCTCCTTTGTAAGATATCGTTAAAATCACCGATCTGCTCGGGTCTTACGATTCTAACCATAGCTCCACTCATCCGCAAACTATCACTAGCCTCTATAATGGTTTTATTGGTTATTGCGTCCTTGCCGTCATTATCGGCTGCTATGATTATTTGCTCTCCTTTGTGCGGTACGTAATTTTTAATATTATGAATTCCGAGTGAACATATTATTTTAGCATCTATACTGGCATATTGAATCGATAAAGCCGTCTCTAAACCTTCGGCTATTATCGTGATTGTATTATGATCCTTTAAAAGCTGATTTTGTAAGTTTTGTATATTACGATTCGGACTACTGATTTCTACAAAAGAACCGGTGATTTTACCGAATGACTTACGAGGAGTATCTACATTTGCTTTACCTAGAGGATTACTACTTAGGAGTAGTTGTTGCCCGCCGGTAATCTCTCCGTCTTTGTTTCTGGCAAAAGCAACTATTGCAGGTAATGTTTTTTGAATAGACGGCTCGTAAATAGTTGTAGTTCTAATATCTTCGCCTATTTTATCTCGGCTGAAATTAAAATCTATTTTTCTTATTTTGACCAGATAACGCGCAGCGGTAGAAGTATGAAGAATCTCTTTACTTTTTGTATAAAGAGTTTCTGTTTTTTTCGCAAGATGCGTCTCTTCCGCTTTTTCCTTAAGCTTCTCTTTGTGGTGATCTACGTATCTATCGTTTAAATTATGGAAATTAACTATGTTTGAATCTCTATTATTAATACCGACAATCTCGCGTAAATAATCAGCAGCTTCTTTGAAATCACAAGCTTTGGCATTGCGCACCAAATCAAACAAATCACCTCCTACACCTTTTTCAAAGTCATACCAATTACCCCATTTTTCACCGCTAATCATGACAGCTATTGCTCCTTGCTCACCGAAGCGCAACTGTTTAGCATCCGATAGCCGTTTATTAGGTAGCCCCAGTAGATTTAAGGCTATTCTTTCTGCATTCCATTTAATTTCTTGTCGTAAGTTTTGATTTTCTTGTTCATAATCAACATTATTAGCAGCTTGTTTTTTTAATAGATAATCTCTATTTGCATAAAACCGCTCTTTAGGAGTCATGTTCTGTTTTGCTACTGACTTTGCTACTGATACCGTATTAGTAAATTGAGGTGTTTGTTGCGGCGAGTCCGTGACGTTAGCGGTTGAAATATCATTACCTGACTTAGCCGTTATGTTATTTGAAGATTTTGTAATATTATTACCCCCGCCTTTTTGATTGATATTATAACCTCCTACTACCGCCTTTTCCTCTAATACAAAAGCTTCTTCTTCATCGGCTACGCTAGAAGAAGACTTTGCCGGAGACTCGTTATATTCATTTACTAGTTCTAGAATCTCAAAAGCCTCGGCTTTGCTAACCTCAGGCTCTTCAAAGACATAATAATCTCTATCAACGGAGCTTTTATCGATAAATGACGTAATCCCGCTTTTAAGTTTCTCGCTGAGTTTATCAACGGTTTTGGCAAATACCCCTTTGCTTTCTGCAAGACTCTTAGCTTCTAAATCTTCTTTCGTATAATAGTTAAGGCTGCTACCCGCTTCGGGATTAAAGCCTAATTGTTTTATCAAATGATTATCTGTTTTTGTCGCAACCTTGTTTGTATATAGATGAATATCTTTGATATGACGGCTCATAGCAACGTAAGAGTTTTTACTCGTTGAGAATCCGTCATGTAATACATATACGTCTCTAATCGAGCTGCCTTGCGCTTTATAGACGGTAGAGGCATAACCGTGCTTGAAGCCACTAAATTCACTAAGGTTAAACTCTACCTCTTTGTTGTTATCTAACGTTACCGTAAATTTCAAACTACTCAATGATTTAACTACGCCAAAATCTCCGTTACTTACGCCGATCTCTTTATTACTCTGATTAAAAACGATACGGTCATTTTTCATAAAACAGTAGTTCTTACCGTCTTTGGTAATTAATACTTCCGATCCGCTTAAAATATTTTTAGCCTTTAGTAACTCCCTTGCTCCTGCATTTAAAGCATCAACATCGGTATTTTTAACGGCTATAATTAGCCTATGTTCAACCGCTTCCGAGCTGTTATTCCAGGAATTTAGTAACGATTCCATGGAATCTATTTTTATATCCGCATTATTTAAGCGATTATTCGACTTTAGTATATCAATACCGCACCTTATGTTTCCTTCGGAAAATGCTAAAGCTATGTCTTTGCTCCACTCATTTTCTTGCCTTCTGATATCATTCATCTCATATGAACCGAATTTATCGGCAAAGACCTCAAACATCCCGCCGCGTCCGATAGAAGACAGCTGCCGCTCGTCCCCCACCAATATAACATTACAGCTTCTAGCAGCTGCGACGCGCAACACTTCAGAATAATCGTCGTTACCGACCATTCCAGCTTCATCTATAACAATTAAGCTGCCTTTAGGAAGATCTAGTTTAGAATTGTAAAGTTTAAATAAAAACCCTTTGATCGTATCGCATTTATTATAACCGACAGCTGCTAATTCACGCGCAGCTTTATGGGTGGGAGCAAGCGCGATTACGTCTATTTGGGAATAATTAGCAATTGAAACTAGTTTGCCAAGTACGTGGCTTTTACCGCTGCCTGCGCGCCCTTTAAGAATTTTGATACCTGAGTCTGTAAGAGTTAGATGCGACAAAGCTTCTTGTTGTTGGCAGCTTAAAGATTCATCTTCATTGATTATTTTAGCTATTACGCTAGGTTCACTGCCTGAATCCCTAGTCATTAAATTCTTTTGATTTGCTATATACCCACCGAGTCGTATTAGTTTTAATTCCTCGGCTCTAACGATAGCCGTAGTATAAAAACCTCTTTCTCCGCTGCCTTCTTGGTATAAAGGTATTATCTCTTTGTTGCTAAGGGCATCCTCAACTAACCTTTCTCTTCTCTCAAGATTAGGTATACATTTAACCGCCCTCATTAAATCCGATCTGCTAAATACGCTTATATGGCTTGTTACTTTATCAAGAACCGCCGCACCGTTACTTAAGTGTTCTATCTCGGCAATTCGTCTTTCTTCATTTCTATCTGCCGCTTGATTTAAAACGCTACGCATGCGAATAGGACCGATATGTTCCTGACCAATCGTTCCAATTAAATCAACTCTATTTTCTAAGCCCAATTCCTTGAAGTAATTATTGATTACGTCTCTTGTATCATGCTGTAACAATGTTTCCTCAGGAATAATAAAAGTTTTTTTTCCAGTGTTTTTGAATTCTGGATTAAGATCACGAGCTTTTACTCCAAATCCTTTACCTTCTTTTGTAAACCTTCTTGTTGTTATAAGTAAATGTGCATGCCAATTCTTCTCTCCGTCATGTGGTTCATGGATGTCGACTTGTACAGCAAGACCTTCTTTTACCCATCCTCTTTTCTCTATAATTCTTTTAGTGATTTCTATTCTATCCTGTAAATTTAGTTCTTTATCATCGGGTAAAGCAATCACGGCATCTTTAAGTAATTGGCTATCTTTCCTTTTTTCACATTTTTCAACTTCATTCATTAAAATTTTTATATCTTTGAATTTTTGATCTGCACCTTCGGGTAATAATACTTCATGGTAGATGTTATCTCCTTTTTTTTGGAAATTATAGGTTACGTTTGTCTGCTCGTCTTTTATTTTTGTTCTGGCATTATAAGCACCTTTGCAACAAGCATTCCCACCGCTACTTCTACTTACTATCTCTATTCTTGCAAATTGAATTGCCATTTATTGCCTAATTAGCTAATATTATTTGATTTTTCACTTGATCCTTAGTCTCATTTTATAGTTTTATAGACTCTTACGTGGACTAAAGTTGATCTTTGTTTAATTGCTTCAGGAATCTATTCTGCTCAGCTATAATCCCGTATTTTTTAACGCCTATGTGTTCATCGGATATTTCTTTTACTTCCTTAACTCTTAAGCTTAAGCCAAGTTCCTGAAAGTAATTATTTTGTATTTCTCCCCAAATCTCTCCAATATCATCTTTTACTTGATTAGGAACGAAAGATCTGCTTTTACTTTTTCTTACCTGTATTTCTAAATCTCTTGCTTTTTCGCCAAGAGCCATACCGTCTTTTGTAAATCTACGTGTAGTTACTAATATTTTAGCACACCAATTACTTTCTCCTTCAACAGGTTGATGAATATCAACTTGTACACCGAGACCGTTATTTATAAAATTCATTTTTTCTACAAATCTTAATGTTAATTCTATACGATTATCCAAACTAATTTCAACTTCATCAGGAAGTGCAAGTACATATTCTTTAAGTAACTGACTATTTCTTTTTTTCTCACATCTTTCAACTTCATTCATTAGCTTAGATGCTAATTTATAATTTATATGTACAAAACTAGGTAACAAAATTAAATGATAAACATTTGTAATGTTACCTTTAAAGTAGAAAGTTTTATTAATTCTATTATCTTTAATAGTAATATTTGCGTTATATGATGCTCTCTGACAAGCATTAAATCCTTTACTTCTACCTACTACTCTTATTCTTGCAAATTGGATTGCCATAAAATTTCTACTAAATAGCTTTAAGCACAATACTAACTATAGTATCAAAACTATTTTAAAAAAGCAACGTTATTTACAACGTATCTTGCGTATAACACTATTTCTTCAAAATGAGATGTTATAACATTGGAACAACTCAGAAAAAAGAATTATATTTATATATTAAGGAAATAGACTTTATTAGTTTAATTTGGTATGGTAAGCTATGGGGAATAACAATATTTACTTGTAAAGATATAGAGACAATAGATTTTATTGCTAGTAGTATAATTATTTGTTATTGTAATTATAGTTTCTAGTAAACAAGACAATTAATTTAAGTAGATTGATAATTTATGCAAAACGTAGAAGAACAGAAAATAAGGTTAGAACAAAAAAAGAATAGACTAGTTGCGGAAGAAACAAGATTAAAACTAAAAGAGCGTAAAATGCGCACAAGAAATTTAATTGAAGTTGGAGGATTAGTTACTAAAGCAGGTTTAGATTATTTACCTACTAATACCATTTACGGTGCTTTATTATCAATAGCTGCATCGTTAGAAACTAATTCATCCATTAAAGATGAGTGGACTAAAATAGGTAAAGCTAAACTAGATCAAGAACAAACAAATAAGCACGCAGTTATTTTAAAGTTTGAACAAGAACCGAGTAATGATATTCGCAAAATTATTAGAAATCATGGCTTAAGATGGAATAATTTACGTAGTGAATGGTACGGCTACTGCTCTGATGTTAGTTCTTTAAAAAATGATCTAGGTAGTGCTGTATACAAAATTGAAGAACTTTAAATACTAGGTTTTATGAAAAATAAGCAATACCAAAAAGATTATGATGATTTTTCTGAGAATCCTCTAGCTCCTTTGTTTTATCAGTATATCGATATTTTAAAATCTCATCATTTTCATAAAGAAGCGGAAGATTTACTTAAAATATCAGAACAATATTATTTACCTGAAAACCGCAATATTATTACTAAAATTATTATTGAAATGCAAAAAACAACTGCATATGACGAAACAAATAAATTTGAACAATTATTACGACAATTATAAAATTAATGTTATTATTAATTAAATTTGAGAGGATTTTATGAACAATATAAATTACGGCAAAATCTATAATACTTTTGCAGAACATCCGCTTGCCCCTATATATTTTAAATACATAGATATTTTAATATCCAAAGATTTAAACCATGATATACAACATTTATTAGATATTGCAAATAGTCCTTTAACTAATGAGAATATCAAAGTTATAGCTGAAATAGTAGCAAGTATGGAAATGTTGATTAAAAATGATTATAATGAATTTAGTGAATTAGCCGAGCTGGTAATCTGAACTAAAATATTACGATCTCCTGGACTTGGATACGCTATCTCCACATAACATATCCAAGTTTTAGCAACCTAGATTAGGACAGTCTTTTTATTTTTAACCTCAGTTTGATGTAAGAGCAAGGAGGGTCGGAGGCAATTTAGATTGTTTGATGGATGGCTTACGACCTTTAAAACAATAGGCAACTAATCCTGAAACTATGCAGGCAAAGGCATTAGCC
>Ga0163144_10016917_pt1 | contig 14905 bp, 9 predicted proteins | sample OliLak19BULKMAT1_FD_123175 | JGI IMG/M metagenome (GOLD analysis project Ga0163144, IMG submission 123175) | Freshwater microbial mat bacterial communities from Lake Vanda, McMurdo Dry Valleys, Antarctica - Oligotrophic Lake LV.19.BULKMAT1 | ecosystem: Environmental > Aquatic > Freshwater > Lake... | reverse complement strand
CCTCAATTTTCCATCTTATCTGCAAGGGAGCGTCGATTTTGACCCGAATAGCATTGACTCATCCGGTCGAATCAGGCGACTCTTGGCCTCGATGGACCCGCACGTCCCCTACCTCACCCTGAACCCCTTCCACCCCCGGGCCTTCGGCGGGAAGGGAGCGGAAGGGTTGAAAGGTGATTTTCTGGCATTGAACTTATGGCTTCTAATCAACAGCGCGTTGTTATCCTGGGGGGAGGATTCGCGGGTGTCTATGCAGCCAAGTATCTTTGCCAGCAGTTGCGCCGGAGCGGGCGGAGCGACGTCGAAGTTGCGCTGGTAAATCGTGAAAACTATCTCGTCTTTCAGCCGTTTCTTCCCGAAATCATTGCGGGAGCCCTGGACACGTTGCACACGATCAGTCCGATTCGCCGGATCGCACCAGACGCTGCGCTCTACCTGCGAGCGGTCGAGGAAATCGATTTAACCAATCAAGTGGTTCGACTGAAGCCGGGATACCTGCGCCGACCGCTGGAACTGCCTTTCGATCATTTGGTGATCGCTCTGGGAACTCGGCTGGCAGCGGGCATGGTGACCGGTTTGCAAGAGCACGCGTTGCCCTTCAAATATCTCGGCGACGCCTTAAGACTGCGCCATCACTTGGTCCATGTCCTGGAAGAAGCAGCGATCACTTCCGATCCCGATGAACGAGAGCGGCTCCTCTCGTTTGTCGTCGCCGGGGGAGGTTTTTCGGGGGTAGAATGCATTGCTGAAATGCACGACTTCTTGCATCACGCGGTGAAGGCTTATCCGAGTATCGACCGGCAGGAATTGCAGATCGTGCTTCTGCAAAGTGGCGATTCGATTCTGCAGGAGATGAAGCCGAAGCTTGCCCGATTCGCTCATCGTGAGCTTGAGAGCCGTGGCATTCGTATCGAGCTCGAAACCCGCCTCTCTGCGGTCACGGCGCAGGCGGCTCACTTGTTTAGCAATATAACCAATGAGACCTCTTTGATCGCCACACGAACGGTCGTTGCGACGGTGCCTACTGAGCCCCACCCGCTGCTGACCTCTCTACCCCTGAAGCAGGTGAGGAATAAGCTAGCTGTGACGAGCCAGCTCAACTCGGCCGAAATGCCCAATGTCTGGGTGATCGGCGACTGTGCGGCGATCACCATGCAGGACGGAAGCCTTGCACCGCCGACAGCCCAGCATGCCATCAGGCAAGCGAAGCTTTGTGCACAAAACATTTCCGCCACGCTAGCCGGTCGGCCGCTCCTGCCCTACACCTTCAAGTCGCTCGGGTCACTCGCCTCGCTCGGGCGTCGATCCGCAGTGGCCGAAGTATTGGGTTTTAAAGTCTCGGGCTTCCTTGCCTGGATCATGTGGCGAGCCATTTATCTGGCCAAATTTCCGGGATGGGAACGCAAGATTCGCATCATGGCCGACTGGACCCTCGACTTGATCTTACCTCGCGACATCACCCAGTTGCGTATTTTTCCGCCAGCAGCAGTCTGCCGGGAACATTTTGAAGCGGGCGAGATCCTCTTTCACGAAGGCGATGTCGGCGATCGAGTTTACTTTGTCATCGACGGCGAGGCAGAAATTCTCGTTCATGGTGAGTTGGTTAACGTCGCCGGCGAGGGCAGTGTGATCGGCGAAATTGCGCTCGTCTCAGATCGCGCTCGCACCGCGACCGCCCGTGCGAAGACAGTGCTGAACGTCGCCTCGGTCAATCGCGACACCTTCTACACGTTGGTCGCACACTTCCCCGGCGTGAAAGAAGCCATGGACGCTGTGGTGGGCGAGCATCTTTTGGCAGACATTCGGCGTTCAGAAAAATAGCAAGGTAGGCCCGCTGACGCAACGGCGGACTCTCTCCCGCTGACTCCGAGCCGGGAGACGCGCGCAGCTACATTCCCGGGAGCAGACATGCTGATCGAAAATCGCCAACGCAAAAGTCCTCCGCACAAAGTAGAGTGACTTCGATCCGCCGCTCCCCCCATGAACCACTGGCTCCTCTCCTTCGCTGTCGGCATCCTGAGCGGCATCCTCGCCCTTCTCTGCGGAGGATTCGTCGCGGTCGCCTGTGTGAAATGGTATCGCATCTCCAGTTTCGAAGGAGAGTCCGGATATTTCGTGGTTTTTCTCGCGCTACTCGCCGGGTTCCTCGGTCTCGTCATCGGAATAATTACCGGCAGCGTCATCCTGAAAGGCCCAAGCGGCTCCCTCCTTCTCGCGCTGGCATGGTCCGCCGGGATCGTGCTTGGCCTGTCCGCCTTCGTCGCGGCGATTTCGTGGTGGTTCGCGGACATCTCACCGAAAATCGATGGCGATACCTTGACGATCGAGGCGGAACTACAGCTCCCGAAAGGGCAGACCCCTCCCGCCGCCGAGAGCGGCTATTCGTATCTGGAACTGCACTCCATCGCCGGCAACACGGTTCGCAGGACGTGGCCCGGCGATCTGCATCCGGACCAGGCGCGTCTCGAGGAAGGACGCTGGATCGTTCCTGGTGAGGTGCTGCTCTTCACCGGACGAGGCAACCGATCCTTGCTCTTTTCCCTGATCGGCCAGGACCCGCGCGGGTTCCTGCTGCCCCTGCCCGCCCGTCCCGACGCGAGCTTTTTGCAATGGAGCGACTGGATGCCACGAGCGCCTTGGCCGGGAACCGAAGCTGCCTTCCGTTTCCGTCTCCGCAAAAACACTCCTCCCCCGCCAGAACCCTCCTACGAAGAAATCAATCAACAAGAACCCGGGGAAAAACTCGCTCGCCTCACCAATCTCGATCTCGACGCGCCGACGGCCGACTGGTTGCCCTATCTCAGCGGCGCCGAGGGCGAAGAGCAACGCAGACTCGCAATCGAACGATTCATCACCCGGTCAGGCTTCCGCAAAGAACTGGGCGAGATGCTCGTCTCCGACGAGACCGAGTGCGCCACCGTCGGTCTGCGGCTCGTCGATCAAATCGAATCCGATGCCGGTCTCGTCACCGAGGTCACTGCGGTCGGACAGGACCTCGTCGAGCGGATCAAGGCGTTCAATGCAACGAAACCCGAGGACGATCCCTCCTACCTCGGCGCGGCGGACGTCTCCCTGCGATTCGGTGCGTGGATGGCGGCGGTGCGCTCGCTGCGAGAGAATGCCGGGGGCGATTTCACCCCCGAACTTGCGGAGATCCTCAAACTTTCCCGTGTCCGTCCCGACAGCATCGTGATGCGTCAGGACGTGTGCCGCGTGGCCAGCTACTACCTGCAACAGTGGGCCGGGATCGAATCCCTTCCCGGTGACCCGCCTCCCCGATAACCCGAAATCCCTTGTTTCGCAGCCGGACGGGCCAAGTCGAACAGGCACCTCGAAGCACCGGGGTCATTTCCCGATCTGGCCCCGCAGCCGGGCGAGATCCTCTTCGATTCGGCTCAAAATCTCGATCGTCTCCCGGTTCGGACTTTCCGGATCGGGGATCACCGACAGCTCCTGCATCGTCGAGACGATGATGCCGATGAAGAGGTTCAGAATCGTGAAGGTTGCGATGATGATGAAGGGCACGAAAAAGGCCCAGGCAAAAGGGTGCGACTCCATCACTGGGCGGACGATGCCCATGGACCAGCTCTCGAGAGTCATCACCTGAAAGAGGGTGTAGAGACTTTCCCCGATGCTCCCGAACCAGTCCGGGAAGCTTTCGCCGAAAAAGCCCACCGCCATCACCGCAGCGGCATAGAAAAAGATCGCCATCACCATCACGACGGCCCCCAGTCCGGGGATCGAGTGAATAAAGGCCGCCACGACCCGTCGCAGACTCGGCACGACCGTGAGCAGCCGCAGGACCCGGAGCACCCGCAGCGTCCGCAGGACCGAGAGAGACCCGTTCCCCGGCACCAGCGCGATTCCGACGACGAGAAAGTCGAAGACATTCCAGCCGCTTTTGAAAAAGCTCAGTCGGTAGGCGAGCAGCTTCAGCGTGATCTCCACCGCGAAAACCCCGAGGCAGAAGAGATCGATGGCGAACCAGACCGGATCCAGTCCGGGGAGGATCGTCGGGTCGATGTAGAGCCCCAGCACGATCGCATTGATGATGATCGCAGCGAGGATGAATCTCTGAACGGGAACGGACTCCACGAACCCGGCGAGGCGCAGCCGCCAGGGAGCGATGCCGGTTTGGGCACGCAGTCTCAGAAGATCATCTTCACTCATACGGAGAGAAACAGGGGCAAGTTAGTGGTTGCGGACAGATGCCTACAGTAGGCGAGCCTGCACGCCCTGCAACCTGCCCTCGGACAGGAAAAAAACGAGGTGACGGGGGATGGTCAGGGTCCCGGGAGAGGGTGACGGGGGATGGTCAGGTCACGGTTTGAGCAAGACCGGGACCAACCAAACAGACCCGCTAGATGCACAAGCTGTTGGCGAATCCCAGGTCGCCGCCCCGAAACTGATGCGTCATTCCTCACCGCCACCCTTGCCCTTCCGCCCTCTTTTTTCGCCCTTTTGCAGCGTCGCTGCCGCATCGTAAGACGAATTTGCTTCCGTCGGATTCACGGCCTCGATCAACTGATGCCAGGCGAGGAGGGCGTCGAGCATTTCATCGCGCTTCGCCGCGTTTTCGGAAGATAGATCGACCCGCTCGCCTTGGTCGTTCGCCAGATCATAGAGCTCGACGGCGTGGTTTCCCGGCAGGGCTCCGCGACCTCCGTCAAGTTGCCACTCTTCGAGAAACAAGTGCAGCTTCCAATCGCCCTGGCGGATCACGCTGACGGGTCGGCTGCGAAAGCCGGTGCGCACGTCCAGCTCGCGACCACGATTGACCGGGTTGTCGAGATAGCCGGGGAAATGCCAGAAAATCGACTCTCGAGCGAGAGTGCTCTCTCCTTCCAACACGGGCAGGAGGCTCTCGCCGTCGAGCGTCTTGCCCTCGGGCACGGACGCCCCGGCGGCGGCAAGGAAGGTGGGGAACAGATCGATGTTGATGACGGGCACGTCGCTCTTCGATCCCGCCTTCACCACACCCGGCCAGCGGACGAGGAAGGGCTCGCGGATGCCACCCTCGTAGTAGCCACCTTTGCTCCCTCGCAGCGGCTCCTGTGACGAATCCTGCACCGCGCCATTGTCGCTGGTGAAGACCAGCAGAGTATTCTCCTCCAGACCGAGTTCCTTGAGCTTTGCGAGAAAAATGCCGACACTGTCATCAAGATCGTAGGTGCACGCGGCGGCGATCGTCTCCACCTTGCCGGGGGAGCCGGGTTTCTCCTGGAATTTCTTCAAGGTCTCGGGCCTGGCCTGCAGCGGCGTATGAATCGCATGATGGGCGAGATACACGAAAAAGGGCCCCTCGCGATGCTTCTCGATGAACTCACAGGCCTTGCGGGTCAGGGTATAGACGCCCTTCGGATCCTCCGGCGGACCGGCCTTGTTTCCCTCGCTGCCCTCGATGACTGCGCCTTCACCGAAGGAGTCGAACGAAACGTCGAAACCCTGCTCGGTCGGATCGGCTCCCTCCTTGCCTCCCAGATGCCATTTCCCAAAATGACCCGTCGCGTAACCCGCGCCCTTCAGCGCATCGGCGATGGTGACGTTCGCGGCGGCGAGCCCGCTCCGGTTCGGAACGGGGACGAGGCGTTGCAAGTCCTTTTGCCCGCGATCCGTGCTGCCCACGGCATAGACGCCATGCCGCGGAGTGTAGTTGCCCGAGAGCAGGCAGGCCCGGCTCGGAGCACAATTCCCGGCGGCGGCATAGCCCTGGCTGAAGGTCATGCTCTCGCTCGCGAGCTGATCGAGATGCGGAGTCTCCCGAAAGGCACTGCCCTGGTAACCGACATCTTTCCATCCGAGATCGTCGGCGAATATGAGGACAATATTCGGCCGGTCGGCGGCGATGATCGATCCACTGAGTAGAGTGAAAACGGCGAAAAAAACGGCGATAATAAAGCGGCGGGGGTTCATGCCAACGTAGCAAATCAGATCACGGCGCGGATGGCGAGACTTCCTTTGGAGGATTTTCCTGAAAGAAGCGCACGATCTGCGGAACCGCTTCTTTGGGAAACTCATGACCGCCCGGATGGATGTAGGAGACGAAAGGCGTGCCGCCAGCAGAAGCATAGAGCGTGCTGTGTTCGCCCCATGGAGTGCCGGTCTCCTCGCAGCCATTGACCTCGCGGACGGATTTCATGGACGCTTCCTGCCAGACATACTTCACCAGCGGATCGTTTTCCCCGGCGAGGTGCATGGCGGGTTTCGGTTTAAGTAGAGCCGCCGCATTTTCCGACTTCGCCCGGGCCGAACCCGAAGGCGCGACCGCTGCGAGCACCTCTCCCCGCGCCGTCCAGAGCAGATAGGTGAAGCCGCCGCCGTTGGAGTGTCCGGTGCTATAGATGCGCTGCGGATTGACTTTGTAGTCGGCCTTCAACTTCTCCAGGAGCGCATCAAAAAAGGCCAGATCCCGATCCCCTTGATCACCCGGCTTGCTTTGCCATCCGTTCTTTTTTCCTTCCGGATCGGTGAGACGACCGGGCGTCGGGATTCCCTGCGGATAAACCACCAGAGCTTCCGGCCAGGCGAGATGGATCGCGAAAGAGCGGGCACTGTTGTTCATATTCCCGCCGTGACCGTGGAAGACAAGAACAAGCGGTGTCGCTTTTTCCGTCGCAGTGGAGGGGGCATAGACGAGAGCTTCGCGCGTCAGTCCGGCTACTTCAACCGAGAGGGAACGAAGCGGCGGGCTTTCGGCGAAGGCAGCGGGGGCAAACAGAAGGCAGGCGGCGGAGAGGAAAGCGGACAGTCGTATCATGGTCCGCGATGCAACGCCGCCGCGAGCAGGAAGTTTCCGGCAAATGATCCTTCGTCACTGAAATGATCCTTCGTCACGAAAGAGCGAGCGCACCGAGCGAGCGTGGCGCGGCTCGCCAGCCTTGATCGCGCGGGTGCACCGGACTTGCCAGCGGCGGGCGCTTCAGTCACCCTCTCCACATGTCCCCTGTCCTGCGCCTCTTCCTCCCATTTGCGATCAGTTGTTTCCCCTTGCTCCTTCCGGCAGCCGACCAGCCCAACATCATGGTCTTCCTAGTGGACGACATGGGGATCATGGACACGTCGGTTCCCTTCCTGACTGATGCGGCCGGGCAGGCGCAACGCCACCCGTTGAATGACTACTACCGCACTCCCTCAATGGAGCGACTCGCCGCCCGCGGGATCCGCTTCAATCAATTCTATGCGATGAGCGTCTGCTCGCCCACCCGGGTCTCCATCATGACGGGCCAGAATGCCGCCCGCCATCACACCACAAACTGGATCAATCCCTGGGAAAACAACGCCGGCCCACAGGGTCCACCCGACTGGAATTGGGAAGGATTAAAAAAACCTGACGTCACCCTCCCGGCCCTCCTGCGCGGGCGGGGCTACCGGACCATCCACGTCGGCAAAGGCCACTTCGGACCGGAAGGTTTCGAGGGAGCTGATCCGTCGAATCTCGGTTTCGACATCAATCTGGCGGGACGCTCCATCGGGGCACCGGGCAGCTACTACGGTGAGCAGAACTATGGCAATGGCGGCAAGCGCGACAAGAGCGCAGTTCCCCAACTCGAAGCCTACCACGGCACCCCCACTTTCCTTACCGAAGCTCTCACGCTGGAGACCAAGAAACTCGTCGCTCAGGCGAAAACCGACGAAGTCCCTTTCTATCTCTACTTTGCTCAATATGCCGTCCACAGCCCCTTCGACTCCGACCCCCGCTTCGCCGATCACTACAAAGATTCGGGCAAACCTTCCCCGGCCCAGGCCTTCGCGACCCTCGTCGAGGGCATGGACAAAAGTCTCGGCGACATGCTCGATCAGTTCGAGGCCCTCGGCATCGCGGAGAATACCCTGATCTTCTTCCTTGGTGACAACGGAAGCGACGCCCCCCTCGGCGGTGCTCATGAGGTCGCCTGCGCCGCGCCGCTCCGGGGGAAAAAGGGATCCCACTACGAGGGCGGGATGCGGATCCCCTTCATCGCCGCTTGGGCGAAAGCCGATCCGGGCAATCCCTGGCAACAGCGACTACCCATCGCCGAAGGTGCCATCCAGGGCCAGGTCGCCAACATCACCGACCTGTTTCCCACCATCCTGAATCTCGTGCCTTCCGAGGCTGGGGCGGGCGCCGTGCCGACGGACCATGTCATCGACGGCAGTCCGCTCGATCGGCTTTTCACCGGGAAGCCCGACCCGAGCCGAGCCGAGCAATTCCTGATGCACTACCCCCACGCCCCCCATCGCAGCAATTATTTCTCCTTGTGGAGGAACGGGGATTGGAAAGTGATTTATCATCTACTCCCTGAAGTGCCCGCACAAGGCGGCGCGATCCAGTTCGATGGCGGACACTACGAACTTTTTAACCTGGCCAAGGATCCCTACGAACAGGAAAATCTCGCCGCGCAGGAGACGGAGGTGCTCGCTCGGATGCTTGGGGAACTGAAGGATGAACTCGCCGCCAAACAAGCCCTCATGCCAGTCGATGGACAAGGCGGCAGACTCCAGATCGAACTCCCATGAGCAAACAGGGTTAGGTTGATGACCCAACCCTGTTGACTGCCCACCCCAACAGGGTTGACTGCGCGACCCAACCCTGTTGATGGCTCTCACGAAAGAAAACCCGTCGAGTAAGCAACAAAAACTGCAAAAACCATATCGCGAATCGAAACCGATCCAATCGACCCGTTTTGAAAGTGTTTCGTCCGCACCTTTCAGATTGACAAGCCACCCCCACAGGCGAATAAAGCTGCGGTGGCTGGTCTTTTTGGCGAAGACGGCACCGGGATTTTATGAATACACTCTGCAAAATCATCACCCTCGTTGTCCTCGCTTCTGCATTCGGACTCGGTAAGGCTCGTTCGGAGGAGATCTATCTCGTCCGGGGCGGCTTCGAAATTTTCTCCGTCGGCATGGATAGCATGGCCCAGCAACTTCGAGCGAAGGGCTACAAGGCCCAGAGCCACAGCATCGTCGGCTGGAAAGGCATCGCGAGTGACATCATCAAGCGCTCCAAAACGAAGTCCGTATCCTACCCAATCATCTTTCTCGGCCACTCCCTCGGAGCGGATGTCGCCAATGAGTTCGCCGCTTATCTCGGCGAGAATGGAGTAACCGCAGACCTCGTGATCGGCTTCGACGCCACGAGCCAGAAGACCTTCACCCGGGGCGCGAAGAGGGTCGTCAATTTCCGAACCACCGGAGGAGGCCACTATGTCAAAGGCGCCGGCTTCAAAGGCTCCATCAAGGAAGTGGATGTGACCCATCTAGGAGTGAACCACATGACGATCGAACAGGACGCAGCCGTGCAAAAACTCGCCCTCGCGGAGGTGATGAAGTTGCTCCCCCGTCGTCGTTGAATGTTGCCTCGTTGCCGTGAGATCCAAAACCGAATGGGGGCGATCCATGAGCCTGAGCGCTGCGTTGTTCGTGATTCCCCCATGGTTCCCCAGTTCCGGGGACGACTGAACGAGTTTCAAAGAACCTTGTTGCAGTGGGCCGGGCTTCATCCTTACAACGCCGTTCACGTCGCCGAGGTCGGAGGCACCTTCCAGGCTGATCGCGTCCGCGCAGGCATCTCCCGCGTCCTCACGGAGTGTCATCTCGGACAGGTCGAGATCGATGCAAGGCGCGGCTTCTACACCTACCACGCGGGCGAACCGGATCTTCAGTTGCACGTCCTCGACGATCATTCCGGGACCGGGCTCGAAGAGGAAATCGCCTGGCAATTGAACGAACCGTTTCCCTCCCACGCGACCTTCACGCCATTTCGTTTTTTCCTGCTCGTCGGGGCGACGTCCACGCGCTTGGGTATCGGCTACTTTCACGTCATCGCCGATGCAGAATCGGTCACGCGCCTTCTCCTTGAGATCACCCGCCAAATCATGGCGAACGATGCCACTCCGGTGCGCACGGAGGGGTTGCGTCCCCTCCATAGCTCCCAGATTGCCTCCGGCAGCCTCTTCAGCACCCCGTGGAAATTGGTCCGGGCGGTGAAAAAAATCCGGGCTCTGCGGAAATCCTTCCGGCCCCCGCTTTGCCGCGACAACGACTTCCGCAACGGAACCTTCAGCTTTGCGCTCGGCCGCGAGCAAACCGCCGCAGTCCTCGCCAAAGCGAAGTCCTGGGGCGTGACGGTGAATGACCTCTGCCTCGCCGCGACCCTCCTCGCCGATGTGGCCATCACCGGAGAGCGTTTCCAAAGGGGCAGACCACAACTCTCGGTCGGCTGCATCGTCAACCTCCGGCGCGATGTTGAAGAAGCCCGGCGTCGGGATTTCGGCCTCTTTCTCGGATTCTTCACCGTCACCCATCTCGTGCCTCCGGACATTTCGTTCCAGCAACTGGCTCTGGAGATCCACGCCCAGACCCAGGATGCCAAACAACGGAAACTTTACCTAGCCGCCCCCTTCGAGCTGCGTACCTCCCGATTTCTTTTCGGACGGATGCCGATCAAAAAGCAGCGCAATTTTTATCGCAAGGCCTACCCGGTATGGGGTGGTATCACCAACATGAGAGTCGATGATCTCTGCCGAGAATCGGGTGTCGAAGGGATCCTCAGCTACCATCGCGGTGTCTCAACCGGACCCGCCCTGCCCTTCGCGGTGGGGATCACCGGGGCCTACGGACGACTCAGCTTCGGCGTAAGTTTCCGCCCTCAAATGATCAACCGCGAGCACATCGAGGAGACGATGGTCCGCTTTTCCCATTTCCTGACAGCACCCGAAGGCACCGCATGAAGAACTCCCGCAACCCGATTCTCTTCACGGGACTCATCCTGATCTGCGCCTTCGGAGGTATCGCACTCGGAGCGGAATCGGAATCGGGATCAGGAGCGCGAATCGAAGCGCCGGGCGAAGATCCGGGACTGTTGTCGTGGTGGCTGCGCCGCATCATCGTCGCCGCCTCAGGAATAATCTACTGGGGAGGCGTATTGATCCAGGCCCGGAGAATTCGCCGCAAGATCGGGAGAACCCCGAATCTCCGCCCCCGGGGAACCAAGGAAGTGCTCCTCTGGCTGGGCTGGTCCCTCGTCATCCTCGGCTGGATCGCGCAACCCCTGCTCCTCTCAGGGCCCGCCGATACCTGGTTGGAGCGGTGGCCTTTCCTTTCCCATCCCATCATCTTCGCCGGCGGCACTGCTTTGGTCCTGCTCGGCTACGCCGCCACCCTATGGTGCTACGCCGCGATGGGAACCGCCTGGCGCATCGGCATCGATCAATCGGGTTCCTCCGAACTGATCGAGAGCGGTCCCTACCGAAGCATGCGCCACCCCATCTATTCTTTCCAGATCGTCATGCTGCTCGGGGCCGCCCTCCTGCTCCCGACCCCCGTCTCGCTCGGCTTGCTTACCCTGCACTTCGTCTGCGCCTCGATCAAAGCAAAGGATGAGGAACGTCACCTCGTCGGAATCTTCGGGGAGACGTATCTTGCGTATCGGACCCGCACCGGGAAGTTCGTGCCTGGTTTGTAGGTAGTAGGTGGAATGGGCGGGGTGATTCCGGTCTACATCGTGATTAACGTGGCGCCTGTGAATTTCGTGACATGTTGATTTGCGGAAACTTGCGCGGCAAGCCGAAAAGCCTTTGAATCGCCTCCGTGTGATCTCTCCGTCAAAGGGACCTCGCAGTAAACTCTAGGTTTTAGAGATTTGTGAAGTCAGTGAACGTCCGAAAGAATCATTCCGATATAATCGTAATCACCTCCGCGTTCTTGAAACAGCAGACGTTTCTCGGCGAATTCCGCCCTCGTTCTTCGCGAGCCGTCATCCTTGGTAAGAAACGCTGAAAGTTCGTCGTAGGGCGTTACTGAGACAACGCAGGCATCGACTTCGAGATTCTTGATCGCGCTTTTCTTGAGCGCGCTCTTGGAATGTTCACGCAACTTCGCGCGCAACCCCACTTTTTCGCTGTTGATCCCGCCCTGTTCGAGCATCATGCCGTGGGGTTCAACGAAGATGATGCGTTGTTTCGCGCCTTCCTTGACCCAGAGGATGAAATCCGGATAGAAGCCGCGCGACTCAAAAAAGCCAATCCCTTTCCCTCGCCCGAGATTGCGGAGCAGGTAAAGTTCTTTGCCCTTCATGACTCCGTCCCGCTCCGCCTTCCAGTAGGACCGGAGGTCCTCAAGAAACTGCTTCTCGCCCTCGTTCAGCCCGGGCGGGCTTGATTTGATCCGTTCGTCCTTCCCTTTCTTTGCTATCAGGAGCGGTTGGTAGAGGTGCCGCTCGACGTGGAGATTCGGAAGTTCCACGAGATAGTCCCCGGCATAGATTCGCTCCGGCTTTGGTTTCCGGGAAAGTTTCTTCGCCTCTTCGAGGATTTCGAAGATCGCTTTCACCAAGTCAGGATCAGAGCGGGGCACGCTGACCCGGTAATCCTGAAAGTTTTCGTCTTTCACGGTGAGCGCCTCGTAGGTCATGTGCTCGGACTCCCACTTTTGGCGGGCGTTCCGGTAGTAGCGTTCGACATACTTCCGCAGGATCGCAGCGGCCGTGTCGTGGAGGCGGCGCGACGACTCCCACGTTGACGGTTCGACCCAGTCGTCGGGGGCGGCGAGTTCGTAGAGAGCCGGGTCTTTCGCTTCGAAAAAATTGCGCGGTAGATCGCGAGGGATCGTCAGGTTTCGGATGCCCCGGCTCTCTTTGTATTCGACCAGCTCGCGATGCAGTGTACGCCAGTCGAGGAAGGCGAGTGATTTTTCCGGGAGTCGGCGGACGTGACCGGCGGTGGCCTCGGCTTCGTGCATTCCTCCCGCCATGGCACTGGTGTAGGATCTCACGCGTGTCGTCACATCGAGACGCACCTTCGCAGCGGGATCGAGGCCGACGACGACGTCACATTCGTCGGCAAAGACCCGATCATCCGCGATACGGGGTCGATAGAGTTTCGCTTCGAGGAATGGCTGGTTCGTCCAGAGTGGCAGATCCATCTCCACGTAGCCGCCCGTATCGACACCTTCGCGCTCGAGGTAGTCGCGAAATTTCGCCATGTAGTTCGCCCGCACCGCGAAGATGTTCAGAGTTTCGAGCAGTTTGAGGTGTTTCGGATGCTCGATGCCGTGGAGCGCTCCGCTGCGCTTCAGGCAGAAATCACGACCCTTCAGGCGGACACCGCGTCCGAAGAGCTGGATGATCTCCGATCCCTCCGAAACGCCGACGTTGAGCAGACCGATGTTCGAGACGCGCCAACTGCTCCAGCCTTCCATGAACTTTTTCGCACCGATCAGGAGAGTCACCTTCGAGGAGGGTTTCTTGACGTGGGGAAAGAGCGGGGCGGCAATGGAATCCTCGCCCACGGCGAGTTCGGGGGCCTCTCTATCGAGCACCTTTTTAAATCCCCGTACATCGCCGATGGCGAGGAGGCCGAACCAGGTCTCCGATCCGCTCACGCGCAGCCCGACCTCGCCCTTGGCGGACTTGATCTCCTTGATCTCCAACTCGCCCGGGCTTGCCGATTGAAAGACGCGACTGAGAATGTCGTGGTAGACCTTTTCCGCGTCCGTCGCGCGTTTGCCCGCTCGCAGCCAGGGCAGACGCCCGGCGAAGAGGTCCTGCCCCTCGACAGTCTCGACACCGCTCTCGCCTTTGAGGATCTTCGCAATGCGTTTCACCGCCCAGCCCCGCTCATTGACCGTGAATCGCGCGAGGAATTGCAAGACGGTCACCACCTCCGCATTCGTGGCCGAAACCTTGCTGCAAATCTGGAGCCAGAGCGGTGGCTCGACGTGGTAGCGTTGCAGGTTGCACTCGTTCGCATGGAAGAAGGCACGCTGCTCGAAAAAGGAGAGCAAATTCGCGAGGAGCAGGGTGTGGACCGATTCTTCGTCCTCGTAATCCTTGAGATTCAGGATGTGGAAATCCTTCCCGAAGCCATCGCGGTAAAAATACTTGTAGCTGTAGTCGAAGAGGATGCTTTTCGAATACTCCGCCGTTACCGTGTCGCTCTTCGCCGCGTCGAGAGCCTGGCCGAAGGTCGCGCTGTATTCGAAGGTGAATCCACCCTTCGCGAGAGCCTGCCGCCGGTCACGCCAAGTCTGGGCATCGCTACCGGTGCCCTTGTGACCCTCGTCGACAAAGACGAGGTTGTAGCCTTCGAAGGCCTCGACGGGCACCGAGAGGCCGCTTCCGGTTTTTTCGCTGACGAGCTTCGTGATCTCGATGATTCGCACCGTTCCCGGCCTGGATTCGCCGAGGCCGCTGCCCTCCAGCGAGAAGCGGGCGCAGGGGATGTCGGACTCCGCCATTTCCTCCAGATGCTGCTGCGTCAGGTTCTCGTTCGGGGTGACGAGGAGGATGTTGTCGATGGGCTGGCCCGCCTCGCGGGCGTAGTGGCGGAATTGGAGATAGTTCGCGTGGAAGAGCAAAGTCTTGCCGCTGCCGGTTGCCATCCAGTAGGCGAGTTTTGCGAGTTCGGTCTCGGTGAAGGGCGCGTCCTCCGGCTCGCCTGCGAGTTTGTCGACGTTGCGGTCGCGGACATGGGCGTTCAATTCCGCGAGCAGCCGGCCCCGCCGGTGGAACCAGGCCTCGAGGTAGATCTCGGCGTAGAGCAGGGCGAGGTGCTGGAAATATTTCAGGACCACGGGCCGCGTCCGCAGACGGTTGAGGTGGGCGAGGTGGCGGCGGATGTTGTCGTCGTAGCGCTCCAGATCGGCGCGGGGAATGCGGCACTTGGCCCCGCGACCGAGGAGCAGCCCGGTGACATAGCTGCGGCCCTCTTCGTCGTAGCCCTCGCCCGCTTCGGCGGCGAATTCGAGCAGCTCGGCATTGTGGGTGAAGCCGAAATGGCCATTCAACCAGCCGAGCAGGACGAGCCGTCGCTCCAGCTTCTGGTAATTGCGGCGCTCCTCCGCGCGGCGTTGGGCTTCTGTGGGGCGGGGTGGCATCGGGGATGACGGAGCAAGACTGCTTCCTCCGTGGCTGTTCGTAACAATT
>Ga0163144_10016916_pt1 | contig 14906 bp, 12 predicted proteins | sample OliLak19BULKMAT1_FD_123175 | JGI IMG/M metagenome (GOLD analysis project Ga0163144, IMG submission 123175) | Freshwater microbial mat bacterial communities from Lake Vanda, McMurdo Dry Valleys, Antarctica - Oligotrophic Lake LV.19.BULKMAT1 | ecosystem: Environmental > Aquatic > Freshwater >... | reverse complement strand
TACTTTGAAATTTTTTCGGCTGGCCCTTTCTTTCCAGCTGTGATGCGCTGTTTTCGCATCAGGGGAGGGTGTCAGCGGGCCAGTTGTGCGACATGCGGACGAGACCCGTGCACGTTGCTTCATGAACGGCTATCTACGGATTCGGCACGATCTCGGACGATGCAACGGCATTGAGATGATCTCAAGTCGATCGCTCAACAAGAGCTCACTCTTTCGATATTTCATGCTACACGCAGTCTGATTAGATTAGTCTTTATTACATCACATCTCGTACATTGCTCGACCATGACCAGCCTAGATTTGCAGTCTGACAGACAGTTGGGGCCAATTCCTTTGTTTTTGGAGAGAATGGAATGCTCATTGGCTGGCATCCAAGAGTTGATGCTGCCACTGAAAGCTTCATTGTTCTTGGGTTCAATGACCATGTCAAACAGGCTAATGCAATGGCACTTAGTGGGGATCAAGAGGCTGGAACTCCAATGAGTGTTGACATTGGCAAAAGCTCTCCCAACCAACATGCATCCCTTGACCTTGGAGACAACAACAAGGGGCACTTGCTGAATTGTCCAACCACATCAGATCACACTGCTCTTGTAGTTTGGTGATGCTTGACACTGATGAAGAAGACGTACATCTGTGGAATGACAATGCATTCATCAACATGACGATGCACATTGACTGCTAGCAGCACCCAAAGAAAGAAGTCTTGCACTCACATTCCAGGCTTCACAGAAGACTTTGTTGCTATGATGAAGTCCAAAGCAATGGAAAGGATCTGCTGTTTAGCATTTCACAAAGCTTGCACTTAGATTTGTGCTGATTGTTCATGTCAAATTTGTTGCTTGGGAATGAACCTACATGTTGTGTGTGTAGCCACTGTTGTCAACAAGGAGATGTACCACTTCAAGCACAAGCTTCTTCATGACACCTTCAATAATTTACAGTGCAAATTCATTGAGTTTGCTCAAGCAATGAGTTGGATCATGCATCATGATCTTGACAATGAGTCACTGACACATTGATCAATGTTTGTCTTTGATGAAACCGACTGCACCTTCCAAATGGCAACATTACAAATTGTACCCATGATCCATGCAAAATTTTATCATGACTAATTGTTCTTGAGTTGCACATTGCAATCCACATCTTTTGCAAACCATCATTGTGGACCATTGTGTTGTTTGGAATTCACACTGTTCGGAGCACATCAACTCAAACCAGTTGCGCTGTTTGAGTTGCACAACTAACTTACAAACTTTTATTTTTTTATTTTTATGCAATGATAGAAAAGATCTCAGTTTTAGGATTTTTTAGGATGTTGCACTTAGTCCTTCTGGGCATCAGTGACTTGCACATTGCAGAATCAACGAAAACACGTGCATTTTGTTCATTGCACCGAGAGAAACCAAAGGCAGCCAAGAATGTTCCACCAATCAGCTATAACTATCAATCTAACTAGCTAGCTAGATAGCTACTAGAATTATACCATGTAAATTAGTTAGCCATTTGACCCAACAAACTCATGCTAATGGGACTAACATATTTTTTTCTAAAAATTGCACCAATTTTCATATCCAAATTTGGTGGTTCCTTGGTGTTCCGAAGGAAAAAAGTCATTCGGCACCCTTCGGCACACCTCCAGATGCCGCCATGACTGAATTTTGTATATCCAGTGACTGAGTCACGAGTCCAACGGGAGGCTTAGCACATTCCGTCTCGCTCAATTGTTGGCTAGGCGCGCAATCGTCTATTTGGAAAGTGAAAAAGATCTTGGCAGGCGTTTGCCGAAATTGGAGTGTCCTCGCCGGTGCGTTCAGTGATGCCAGCGAAAGGCATTTTTGAGCGAACGCACTGGCACCTGCTGTACTGGCTGGTATCGTATGTACACACCAGTACTGCACAATTACACTGTAGATTTTGGAGTGGGTAACCAAAACCTTCATTGTTTTTATCGACGGGTACGGGCACCACATTAAACCACTCCACCATGCAATCTTCCATCTCGGTAGGTACCAACTAGGCAAATGACCATGGCGATAACTCTATCAGCTGCTATTCTTTTCTCACTTAAACTTGTTTGTTGTCTTCTTAGAAATACCGCATTACCAAGCGGGTTGGTGGTGGTTCCTTTGGTGATATCTATTTGGGTGTTGGAGCCAATGGCGAGAAGGTACGTTTGAGCTGCGGAAGTGTCTTTGCTGTGTTCTAGTAGGCTTTTTACGTAGAATGTCCGTAGCATCTTTTTTGTTGCTGGATTTTCTGTTGGGAGCGGTTTGGAGCAAACCAAGCACAACAATCGACACACCATCACAGCTAGCTAGCTAGCTACAATGACAATCCAAGCAATCTACAACACAACAGCACGATGCTAGCTACTACTGCGGCGGAAGTTAGCGACAAGTAGCTTTCCTCCTTGGCCATGGTGTCATGTGCCCCGTTTGGCCGTCCGCTCGTAAAGCATGTGTCGTGTTTGTGATTGGTTGGATTTGATTGGCTGCTGGTGGGGTGTGACCCTGTGGATACTAATAGTGAATCATTGATGTTTACAGGATTGCTTTTGCTCGTTTTCTAACTAACACTCTGTTGCTCCTCTCTCTCTTCTTGCTAAACACCACTGCCGCTACCATCGCTACTAATCTTTATGAAATACCAATTAGGTCGCTGTCAAATTCGAAAAGCACGGAGCTCGCTGCCCGCAGCTTCGCCATGAATACAAGGTCTACCGGGAGCTCCAAAATGCACCAGGCTTTGCCAAGGTCCACTATTTCGGTACACAGGACTCGTACAACCTGATGGTCATGGACCTCTTGGGACCTTCTCTGGAGGATCAGTTCAATAAGTGCGGAAGGAGGTTCTCGCTGAAAACCGTCTTGATGGTCGCCGATCAAATGCTGGAACGCGTGGAGCTCATGCACTCGCGCCATCTCATCCATCGTGATATCAAGCCTGCCAACTTTGTCACGGACGCTGGACGCGGAAATGGTAACTACATTTACTGCATCGATTTCGGTCTCTCCAAGCGCTATCGTCATCCTCGAACCCTGCAGCACATTCCTCAACGTGAAGGACGGTCGTTAACGGGTACTCCCCGTTATGCTTCTATCAACAATCACTTGGGAGTGGAACAATCGCGTCGGGATGACTTGGAGTCCATTGGATATGTACTCGTCTACTTTTTGAAGGGAGGACTCCCATGGCAGGGACTCAAGGCGAAGTCCGCCACCAAGAAGTACAAGCTCATCATGGAAAAGAAGCAAAGTATCACCATCCCCGCCCTCTGTCAGGGATGTCCCAGTCAGTTCGCAGAGTACCTCGCCTATTGCCGCAGCTTGAAGTTCGAAGCCAAGCCTAACATTGCCTACTTGCGTGGAATGTTCCGTGATCTCTTCCGATCACAAGGTTATACCAACAACCATTCCAGTCTCGACTGGGACTGGAATCGATTGGAGGGCGGAGACATGCGTGACCGAGTTGCGGATGGTACGGAGTAAACAATGTGTATGTTACAAAGTTGGGAGACGGATGGCTGCGGCCACTTACTTGACTTGTCCTCGTTCTTTGTTGTGTTTTTTGCTAACTCTCTTCTGTCTTCTCTCGTCGATGACTGAATGGGTCATTTGCTACTACTTTTTATGAATTCAGGTCTTTAAACACGAAAAAGGCGATGATAATGGCGACGATGACGATGAGGAGAAAGGAAGTGCGCTGGTTGTTGTTACACACCATAGCAACAACCAACGCCTACACAAACATTTGGCAAGTGGTTGCGAAAGCAAAACATGGATCCGCTTGTCTCTAATTATGTATCCAGTAAACACACACCTATGTCTAGTTTCTAGGCTTGCATACAAGAAGGTTTTTGAAGTATTCCTACCAGTAAACAACACACTTATGTCTTATTCTACTACTAGGCATGCCTACAGAGGTTTTTAAAACAAGAAAGTGTCAGTCATCTGGTTTAATAATTCATTCAAACTTGTGCGTGTCAAGCTACAACTCTATACATAAGTAGTTTTATACATGTTATTAAACAAAACGTTCTTGGGATTTGTCTGCCTCTCTGTGTACGATGTTTCTTAGTTGGTCTGCATTAGTTAGTTTTGCGTCAGAGTATTGGCGAAGCAGTGAACGCGTATCACCCAGCGGAGGGCCGAGTTATGTCGCTGGGCAAACCACAATGCAAATGAGTCAAGACGGAGGGCTCTCCATCCTGTCAGAATGTACTGATGTGCGCACTGCCGACATGCAGGAGACTGACTGCTGCCTTCCGAGAACCAGAGCAGAAACATTCGGAACTATCAAAGGTACCAGACAATCGACATTCTATTGCAATCTTTTGAAAAGGAAACCTCATACGATTAAGTAATCAGTATAGTACCGACTCGTTGCTAGCTAGAGAATATTTGCATATAAAGTACAGTGCACCATCGACTACAGATGGAATTGTCTCTCTGAGAACGACAGAGTTCTTTCGATGATCGAGGGTTGGGATGAGGTCTCTTCCAGTAACTCATTGAATTCATCATCCAGAAAATACTGCCGACAACATGGACAAAGTCGATTTTGCGGTTGCCAGGGTGACATCCATGACATCATGCAGTCCACATGAAAGGCATGTCTGCAGTTGGGATTTGGTGACCATACAACTGTCTCCCCACATTTATACGGCCGCATACATATTACACATTCCCCGGATATCAGTCTTCTTTTGGCCACTACCGCCTCCTCCTTTGTTGTTTTGTCTTTGCGTCTACATTTACAACAAGTAGAATTGTCGTCGTTGCTGATTGCTACCGGTTCTCCGGGATTTGGTATTCTCCAGCATTCCTCTTCGCCTTTTTTCGTACTCATTAATTGTTTTTCTGCCGTATCCGATCCCTGCCTGACCGTATCTTCAATAGAAAGCTCCTGTAGGAGTTCACCAATGAAATCCAAACTGTCAGAGGTGTCACTAAACCAACACAACAGCTTCACAAAGATCATACAGATATACACACGCATCTTTCCCAGGCAACTTACAATTGTGTATCTTTCCAAATATATCTTTAGAGCAGGCATAACATCCCCGAAGGAGTGGTTCGAATCGTTCCCTTCCAATTGATCGAGGTGTTCTTCGACCATTCGGTAAGACATGTAGGTTGATAAAAGTGCCATAATAAAGGGAAAGGACACGGAAAAGTAGAGTGTCGCTTGTGCACAGACTCGCAAGGCACTCAGTGCCGACCCGATAGCCCCTGGTTGCTCTTCGAGGGTGACTTCATTCAGGAAAAAGCAGGTAATGGCCAGGACTACATACATGGTTGCCAACGGGACCAGAGTCAAACAGGAAATGACCAAAAAGAGCAACACGCCTCCATATTTGTTCAGTAAATGGAAGGGCTCAAATCCAACTTCAAAAACGATCCGCATCTTCGTCTCGTTATCGTCCAATCGAGTCGAATGACTGATATAGTTTCTTGGTCTTTCGTCCTCCAAAATCCAGTCAAAATCGAACTTGGCATCAGATAAACCGTTGCGTGATGGAGCTGGTCTTCTGTTACCAACCACTTAAGATACTATGTGGTGATAAGACTTCAAGTGAGAATCCAAAAGGTATCTTCGTGGATAACAATTGATTCCACTGCAGAAACAGGCAATGCAATCAAGCAGTCGGCTTCGCACAATACCAAAGTTTTACTGCACAACCAGAGCCACAATCCTGGTAAGTCAAGGTGCTGGTACTTGTAGCGGGTGCTCTACAAGTACCAAGCAAAAGACTCCGGCGCTTGTCGTCTTGATCCTTCCGTTGAGTTGTGATGGAAAACCTCGCATTCTCAAATGAAGTTGTGTGACGTGCACCTATCACGATTTGTTAGGAGGAGTGATGACCGAGTGAAAGATTCATGTGCGTCCAAGTGATCCAACAGCGTAGCTGAGCTGAGCAGTACGTGGTAGTCACACCTTCAGGTCACAATGATCTCATTTTTCATATTCCCAACAGGCTAGACTTTTGGTACTCAAGTAGAGCCAGCTTCCTATTATTAGCGGCCAGTTGCTGCATTAGCTATTCGTAGCCAGAGATGCATTGTAGCTAGTAGCTAGTCAAGTAGCTAGACGAGAGAACGTCTTGACCCTGAGTTCAAATAATTTAATTTTTACATGATGAAGAAGCCAACTTCTATAATACATTCACTGTGAACAGCTTTGGGCTGATAGTAATGCAGTGCCCCTCCTACGTAGGTTTCTCCCTCCCCTGACAGACTTCGCAGAAAAATCTCTATTTGTTAAACCGGTTGTGAGAATTGCCGGACGCAATTCTCATGCTAGAAAAACGATAGCTGCGAAATTCTTTAAAGTCGCACAAGTGAAAACTGACGCAAGTGGAAGAGATCCTATATGCTATATATTGTTAAGTATTCTTATATATGAAAATGCAAATACGCGCAGTGGGCGCACTTGCCTGTCCTCTGGGTGCAATAATGTAGTATAAATATTTATATATATGTGTGTGTGTTCATGTCATGTAGAAGCACAACATTCAGTAGAGAAGTCTTCATAGATTCTTTTTTTTCTGTTTCGTCGTTCGTTTCTTTTTATATAAAAGATGCATGCATGTGTATAAGATCGAATGCGGTCATCTCAAACTGGCAACATACTCTGACCAGATAGATGAATTCGCACACGCCCCTGTTGTCCATCAAACCACTCGCAGTTGGATAATGACTAAATCTTGATAATAATGAAGCATGGAGTGAAAAACAATCCAGGCAAAAATAGTCATAGATCGTTGAATGAATTTTCTTTCGTTTCTTCGCTCTCTCGTGAAAGTACGCGTGTCCTTGTGGTTGTCTTTTTTCATACTCCCCCCCCCCCCCTATATGATCCCTGTTTTCAAGGAAAAAAAAAGCCTTGTCGACAACAAGGACAACGTCTGGCTAGATCGTTACTCCAAGCCATGGACGACGGGCCTACCCATGACTCGAGGCAAGAAGCATGATACACATGAATGCATTTGGGATTGGCGGCCCATACAATTTTGTCGCCGATCTGGTACGGGTGCATGCAAATGGCACAATCTTCTTGAATCGTCCGCAATGGTGGTGGTTGAGGTGGATCTTGTTCTTCGTTAGCCGTATCCTCTTCCTCCTCCTCCTTCAAGTCTGACGAGCCATCGCGAGGACGATTAGGAGTACCCGGTTGTGGTATCCTCCACATGTTCTTAGTAGTAGTAGGAGAAGTTTCAGTAGAAGTTGTACTACTAGTGAAACTGGATGATTGTGTAGCGGGAGAGCCGCATGACGACGGACCTTCATCGCAAGCCGTGTCATCCTCGACCACATCATCTTCTTCCAACTCCTGTGTATTGAATAAGAAGAGTAGAAATGCAACATCATCCATTTGGTGAGCACATAGTAAACCAAACCACGAGGAATTATACAAACAGTAGAGAGAAGCTCGAGAATTTAGTCGAGGACAACCCGAGAAAGCAAGAACTCACTTTTGTAAATTTATCCAAGTGCTCCATCAAACCTTCTTTGAAACAGCAGCGATGATTATTAGGATTTCCACCAGGACCATAGGTTTGATTGTAGGATTGTCCCGAGATCAATTGGATGGATACATAGGTCGATAAGAGCGCCAAAATATAGGGAAATAAAATGGCCATGTACAACAAACCGCGCAGACAATTCTGGATCACTTGAGGTGCTGCGGCAGTGGCTGGCGTGGACGAGGGCAACTGTGTCAACAGCGACGCAGACTGCGGTGCCGACCAGGGAAACCATGCGAGGAGTTGCAACAGGCTTTCGTAGTTGTGGACAGCATGATTATTATCCTCTCCAGCTTCCGTTCCTCCTAGCGTGTTGGTAGCGTCATCGTCTCCCGCAGGACCAAACAACGCCCAAAGACGCGACGAAATCATTCCAGTACCACAACCCGACGACGATGCCGCAACAGGGTCATCAAACGAAGCTTCCGTCTCGATGATATAAATGGTGACCAACGGCAAAAGGCCTAAGGAAGCAATGGAAATCAGAAGAAGTAAATCGGCGTTTTTGTGCGCCAATTGTACCCAACTCATTCCAGCATAAGACACGGGAGCATGCATGATTGCTGTTGTTCGTTTTCGTTTCGTTTGTTGTTCTTGCTTGGCTATGGATTGAAGGATTGACCAGATACTAGGGGACGTGATGCTTCTTCTGTCGTTGTTACGTGAAAGATACTGACACTCTCAGATAGACAGTTGAAATCGTGTCAAGGGCCTCCGCACAAGACTAGGGCGTATGGTAACTACTTTACTTTACCTAGCTACTTGCTGGCTAGAGATGTTGGGCTGTTGAGACAACTACTGCGGTACAGCAATAGATTGCTTGTAGTAGTATTACTATCGATACTTACTACACAAAGTGATTGCTGTCTGTCTTGAAGAAGTCTTCAAGATTTTGTTGCCACCGGTCTATCTTCCGAAACTGTACTAAATTAGCTTGGAATTCCGCGACGCCCAGCTTGCTAAGTGCATGCATCAGTACTGTTAGTTAAGTTCGTGTATCCTCCTCAATCCTCCTGCCCCTGCCCGCGCCTACAAGTGAAGTTCACGAAACGTCTTAGTCTTTTGGTGGTCACGAGCGGGATTCAATTATTTCGCGGCGATAGTGCGGCGATTCTGCACGTGTAATCATGCGTTAACTGTGATGCACGTGCCTAACTGAATTGATGAATACACATACCGGAGTTGTTGTGGCTTTAGTCTTGGTATTTGTTTAGGACCGGAGGAGCTCGATTGGTAGAGCAAACGGCAACAAAATAGCTACTAGTAGTGTAGCAGTAATAGCAGTGGAGCGTACCGGTGCTGTATGTAACTTAGTATTGTACTAGCTAGTATGCCTTTTACAAGGAGTATCACAAGCAAATATTCGATAGTTGTATGTAATATGATATGATTCCTCCACAGTGAGAATCTTTATGAGTAGTTGCTATCTATTTTGTTAGCCCTGCCTGTCTTGGAATGAGCAGGATCATCTAAATCTTGCGAGACAAATGGCATTAGAAGCGTAAGCTTCATCTTGGCCTCCCGACTTGGCACACCTTACCAAGTGTGCTCAGCTCATGTCAACTAGAGCACTGTGTCGCTCAGAATGCTGCGCAATCCAACATGCAGGAACATAAGGCAGGCAGCACGACCTATTGGTAATTCTCCTCCTCCTCATTACTTGAGGTAATCTTCCTCGTCACTGGAGTACTCCTCTGGATCACTTCCCTCATCAAAGGATCCTTCTTCACCTTCTTCCTCGCCAGAAAATTCAGAAGCCTCTTCATCGTACGCAGATCCCTCCTCTTCATCGTACACAGATCCTTCCTCTTCATCAAACACCGATCCTTCCTCTTCCCCGGAAACAGCAGACCCTTCATCCTCAAACTGAGATTCAACTGCCTGCGAGTCTTCTTCATCAAACGATCCTTCCCCCTCCGATTCGTATTCGGATTCCTTCGTAGTAGGCAAGGTAAATGCAAGAACATGGTAAGCACAATTTCGAAAACCAAGAAGTACGTACTGAATAAATCAACCGTGCTGATCTTACCTCCTCGGACTCTTCGACCTCTTGCTTTTTGCCTTTCTTGGAGTGCATTGTTTTCAGCGTCTGCACTAGTTCTTCTTCACGCCCCTTGAACTGTTCCATCATGACATCTGGCGTCACGTCACAGTCACAAAAGTAAAGACAAATTAGGAAATGTTGTACCATCGTGTACCGCCAGCTCATAAAGGCTTCCACAGCAAACAACAAGTTTTAACCATTTTACTTACCGATGTTTTCAAGCTCGTGCGGGGCCGCCTCAGCAACGAGCTCTTCTATCTCTTGGCGGTAACGTTCTCTTTCCGAATTTTCACTCTCACTCGCAGCCTCATCATCGAAGTAGGATTGCTCCTCCTCTTCTTCGTCCTCCTCCTCCTCCGCCTCGGACTCCTCTTCCTCAGTCTCGTCGTCGTTTTCAAAGCCAAACTCCTCGTCAGTATCCTTGGCAGCCGCTTGGCCCCATCCCCCCGTATCCCCGGCAAAGAAAGTGTTCGAAGTCGCTGACGTGGTGAAAAAGTCCCCGCCTTTCTTCTCGGCGTTGAACCCAGTAGAATCAAAACCAGTCTCCTCAAATTTACCCGCCGGCTTCTCTTCTTCTTCAGAGCTCTCGTCATCAGACTCCTCCTCGTCATCTTCCAGGCCAACGTTGAACTCGCCAGGCCCGCCAATTTCAAAACCAAATTCTGCCTTTCCAGGTGATTTTCCTGCGGCCGGCTTTTCTTCGTCGGAGTCGTGAGGGTCCGGAAACAATGCGTTGCCTAAGCCACCCATGGCCGGCCCAAGGTCATCGTCGCTGTTGAGGTGCGCGAGCCTGTCATCACCGTCATCGTCGTAGTCTGATCCATCTTTTGTGGGGCCGTCCTTTTTGGCATTGGAAGTATCGCCGCCGCCCAATACAAAAGTATAGACTGCGTACCCGATGGCGCCGATTAACGCTATGCCGCCCAAAATGATGGACAGAATTACGGCAACAGCTGGACCAACGCTCATGCCCATAATTTTCTTTCCTTCATCCTCCTCCGTTTGCGGTGTGGCGTTTGGATTTGCTGTAACGGGGGACAAAGTCTCTGGTGCGGCGTCGACGAAATAGGCTGGATCTGAGGACCCGTCAACCACCAAAATACCGCTGCCATCTGTTGCACGCAAGGCATTCTGTAGTGCACCACCTTGGATCGACTGTTGAGTCTTGTTCACCATCTCAAGGTAGAACCTTTCACGATCGACGTTAGCACCTACGACACTGACATTATATGAAGCATAGCCAGTTAGACAATTCAGGGCTGCCACTCCCGCCGCACACCCACTGTCCACAAAACGGAGGATTTGCGCGCTGCCCGCCACCAAGGTTGGCGAAGATCCAGAAGCAGAGGTACCGGGAGCTGCTGTGGTGGCAGGATTTGGGCTAGCTGAGCTTGCGCCTGGACCAGAAGTGCCTGGGGCAGCCGTGGCAAAAATGTTACCTCCAGGGGAAGCAGAGCCTGGCCGGATTCCAGAGTTAGCGGTCGAAGGGGCTGTTGTACCTGTGCCAGCAGCGGGCACAGTAGTTGCACCACCAACCGAATTCAAAGTGGAAGGCGTGGTCGTGCCGGTGCCAGCCACTGGAGTAGTAGTTGTGCCACGAAGAGTGTTCAAAGCAGAGGGGGCGACTGTGCCCGTGCCAGCAGCTGGATTTGCTGTTGTACCCAAGGCAGTATTGAAGGTAGACGGCGTGGCTGTACCAGTTCCAGCCACTGGATTTGTTGTTGCAGCGCCAAGAGCAGCAGGGTTCAAAGTAGAGGGGGTAAGAGTGCCAGTACCGGCTGCTGGATTTGCTGCTGTACCTAGGGCAGTATTCAAGGTAGACGGAGTAATTGTACCAGTTCCAGCAACTGGATTTGTTGTTGCAGCGCCGAGAGCAGGGTTCAAAGTAGAGGGAGTGAGAGTGCCAGTTCCGGCCACCGGAGTTGTTGTAGCGCCAGCGAGAACGCCCGGTGTGGCTGTTGAAGGTGTGACAGTAGCAGCTGGAAGTGCCTGCATATTTCTTCCCCTACAAGATTGGAATGTATCGGTAAGAATTAAAAAAGAAAGATCAAAGCAATCCAATAGTTTTCTGCACATGCTGCTTACCTAAGCATTCGCCGCACTGCGACAGGAGTGGCTGTGGCTAAAACCGCATCAGAAGGCGAAAACATGAGAAAAGTATTCACTTCCTGGTCAGCATAGTTAAATATCCAGAATAAATAAGGAGTTGTGCTATCTTTGGCCGACTTACCAACAGGCGTGGCTGTTGCAGCCCCCGCAAGTACTGGGGCTGTTGAAGCTAGTGCTACGCAATAAAATGGAATGAGAATTGTAAGGAAACTAAATCACCGACTCTCTAGTCAATATGCATTTCCGCACCAGTTACAACTATAAAACAGTTAGTGCCTCTCTTGACTGACTTACCGGGACCAGCTGTAGCCGGGCTGGCTGTTCCAAGCGGAGCACCTGGGGAAGTTGTTGCAACACCTGCGACTGCAGGATTTGTCGTCGCTGGAGCGGCAGTACCCGGCAGAGCACCTGGAGTAGTAGTTGCAACACCTGGTGCTACTGGATTTGCTGAACCTGGCAGCCTAAATTGTGAGGGCGTCATATTACACACAACTCAAAAACTGGCAGCACACATATTTTTTAAGTGGCTTACCTGGGGTAACTGTAGCACCTGGAGCAGCCGTAGCACCTGGAGTAGCGGTAGCAGCACCTGGAACTACTGGATTCGTTGACCCGGAAACAAAACAAAACGAAAAACAAAACAAATGTCAGGAAAATTATTTCTGATGGGTGCCGCCACGAGTAAACAAAGATTCCTAAGTTCGTTGCGTACCAGGGCTTGTCGTTGCCGAGAAGGCAGGATTCATTGTTCCTTGCATACCCGGTGCGTTGGTTGCTTGAAGAGCTATCGGATTTGCAGTGCTTGAACCACCCTGAGAGGGCAGCGCAGTTGAGTTTGACATTGCATTCGACATTGGCCAAGACGTGCCACTTGCGTTTGCCGTTCCAGTAATAGGTTCGGCAGTAGCCCCTGAATTATTCCCGAATGGCACAAGAGCCGAAGGCCGTGCTGTTGCATTCGATGTCGACGGCGACGACGTCGCAAGTCCAGTGTTTGGTCTCAACGAAGATGCGTTACCTGTTGCTCCTGCCCCAGGATTAATTGTCGATATCGCTGTTGGCGAAGAAGCAGAGGTTCCCGACGCCGATGTCTGTGCCAACAAAGCTGGCACAACGCTCGCCACCATATTTTCATATGCCGCTTGGATATTTAGTCGGTATTGGTTCGATTCGTCGTTCAGAAGTTCCGCATTTAGGCCTGCTGAGTTTGATACACGAAACGATGAGTGAATCGTCATGGTTGGAGATGATGGATCGATCGGAGGAATGGTAGGAGGTTCAGTAGGTGCGCTGGAATTTCCAACTCCCGCTGGGCTCGTTGTTGCATTCCCTGAGGAAACCCCAGATGCAGGGTTCAAAGTAGAAGCACCAGGTTGCGAGGCTTGTGTCTGGATTGCCGGGTTTTGCGTTCCTTGGCCCCCCGCCGTCGCGTTGGAAGAAGAAGGTATTGACGTGTTTCCAACTCCGCCAGCAGAAGGAAGCGCAGTTCCTGGATTTTTGGCATCGTAAACTGCCTGATCTGCAGCTGCACAAAAATCGTCCAGCGCCTGCAGCTGTGCTTCGGTAGCATTTTGGCCTGGGCCAGCCCCCGCGATATCAATAAAATTTCCTGCGGCCAAGCCGTTGAAAAGATCCTGCAAAGGCTTAGGTAACGCAGCCACCGATGTAGCGGTTAAATATCCATTCGATGACAGCCGATTGATGAATGCAATGTATTCCAAAGGGCCCATCATACTATTTTTATCCGAATCCAAAAGGTACTTTAGTTTCAAGGGGGATCCAAAACCTGAGGTTAGTGTCAACTCAAAACTGAAACATAATCACCACAAAACGCGTCGTGATAAAGGTCCACGGTTCTCTGCTTGTCAAGAATTCACGCACCATTGAAAGTTTACAGGATGCAACGTCTGTTCTAGGAATGCTCGGAGCGGCGGTTGCTAAGGGTGACGATGCGTTCCCAGCTGGCACAGTTGTTGCCATCGTCGCACCAGGGACGCCCGTACCCATGCCCGGAGCGGCCGTTGCGGGTGATGTAGACGCCCCCGGCATGGCAGTTCCAGCGCTTCCCGGTGTAGCGGTGCCAGGCGATATAGAAGCAACTGGATTGGTGGTTCCAACAGCTCCTGGCGCAGCCGTGGCAGGTGACATGGAAGCCATCGGATTGGTTGTTCCAGCACTTCCCGGGGCAGCCGTGCCGGGTGACATGGAAGCCACGGGCGTGGTCGTTCCAGCAGCAGCAACCCCAGGCGTAGCAGTGCCCGCAGCAGTCCCTGGGGTGGCAGTGCCCGCAACAGCAGCAGCAGGTGCACTGTCGGCCGTATATATGGCGGTATCGGTTCCCGTACAAATTTGATTCAAAATGGCTTGCTGCGCGGCATCGGCTGGTTGTGTGGGACTCGCCCCCGTAATGGGCAAACCGCCGACTCCTCCCGTAGACGCCAACAAGGTATTGTAATTGTCTTGGATTGCCTGTGGCAAGCCAGCAAAGGTTGTCACGGCAATGTATTTGTTGGCTGCCATGCGATTCACAAAGGCAATGTATTCCGGCTGCGTGAGAATATTGTTTCGATCGGTATCTGCGGCGTATAAGGATAAATAACATAATTGTGGATTGGTGGTTGGTCCCATAGTGGCAGCAGCTGCTGCTGTTGCTGCGCCGCCTCCTATTTGTCGTATAGATTCAGTACTCGATGCCGTCAGTTGTGGTGTCGCAGCCGTTGCTGCTGGAGTTGCAGGTGTTGCACCGGTGGAAGCCGCAGCAAAAGCACTGGCAGCTACAATAATTAGAGAGGACAAATTTAGACGAATCCATGATTTTGGCACATTGAATGTGAATGAGCAAGTACAAATATATTTCTTCCTCCAAAATTGAGAGCACATTCTTTGCTCTCCCCAAACACACTCATCTGTACGCAAACAAAGAGGCATATACAACACACACACAGACACAATCCATATAAGTAACAACGTACCAGCATTGCACATATTGTCCAAATTGGCCCCTTGACCGGGCGATGTGGTGGGAGTTCCCGTCTTGGCTCCGGCAATATCGATAAAGCCATTGGCCGCCAGAGCATGATCGGTATACAGGGCCTGCAGGGCGGGCGGCAAGGCCGCATAGCTGGTATATTGGGCCGCGCCCGATCCGGCCGTGACACGATTCAACCACAAAATGTACTCGTTCGGACCCAACAAGGAGTCCTTCGTGACATCCGAGACGACCAT
>Ga0163144_10016915_pt1 | contig 14907 bp, 4 predicted proteins | sample OliLak19BULKMAT1_FD_123175 | JGI IMG/M metagenome (GOLD analysis project Ga0163144, IMG submission 123175) | Freshwater microbial mat bacterial communities from Lake Vanda, McMurdo Dry Valleys, Antarctica - Oligotrophic Lake LV.19.BULKMAT1 | ecosystem: Environmental > Aquatic > Freshwater > Lake... | reverse complement strand
GGATTCGAACCTCCTCGAAATTCCCCCGCAAATCCGCCTGTTCCCACCGAAGGCGGCACGGATTCCGGCACACTGACCGCCGCGCCGGCCCCTGCCTTGCCCGATGACCTGGCGGACGTCGTAACGGCATGGGCGGCGCTGCCGGACGCGCTCAAGGCGGGCATCTTGGCGATGGTCAAGGCGGCGAATGGCGGTGTGTGATGTACGCACCGTCTACAGCGCCAACGTCTACACAACCCCCTGGCGATAGCGCTACACAGGGTTTCGTTGGCGCGGGGGTTGCCTAGCGGGAGGTTCCGTAGACGCAGGTTGCGTAGACCGCTCAGTCTCCCCTCCAACGGGTACTATCCACCGAGGTAACCAACCGGCTCTGGACGCACTTTCGTCAGCGTGGTAGTCGGCATGCAATCGGGAAGCACTGCGAGGGGATGAGATCGCCGCGAACTCGGCCGTCCCGTTATCCGCGCTTACCGCCGCTGCAGCGCCGCCCAGCTTCCGCCGCCAGGCGAAAAACGACGAGCACGGGATTGATCGCCGGTTGCAAAACTGTTTGACCGACAGTCCGCTGCTTCGCTGCTCGTCAACGATCCGCGCCCACTTCTCTCTCGCCGATTCTGATGGTGTCATCCCGACAACATGCCACGCCCAATGCGCAGCGCGAAGATGCGGATGGCGTAGCGCTTACACGCGGCTTGAACCCCAACGACTCCACGACGCAGCATGAGTTGAAGAGCGTGCCCGGCAAGTTCAGCGCGGTGCATCTGCTGTGCCTGATGTACGTGGCATTCAAAATCATCGCGCCGGACGAGACGATTGGATTTGATCTCTCAGCAGAATATCAGAGCGCGATGGCCATGCACCGCCGACCTAGCTCGGAGATGTCATCGGGCAGATGTGCGAAGAATATTTCTATCTCACGGGCGGTGCGCCAGGACGCGCGGCGAACGCTTCCTTCCTCATGAACGAAAGCTGCCCAGTCCTCGCCGTCGCCGTCGACGCAGCACCGCCCCAGCCGCGGCGAGCAGCAGCATGCCGGCGCCGGGTTCGGGCGTCGCGATCGAACCCGTGCCGACCACCGGAACTTCGTTCGTGAAATCGCTGTAGCCGATTTCGGCGTTGGTGATGGCCACGTTGTAAAAGTTTGTCATCGCGTTTCCGGAAAGTTGAAAGTTGATGTTGACCAGCGTCGCCGTCGCACCGCCCGCCAAGGGCACCGGCGTGAAGAAGGTAAAGCCATTGGCGAATACGCTCACGGTAACGAAGCTTAGCGCGGGCGGATTCAAGCCCACCCCCGAACTCGGGAAGATATTGTTGCTTGCCCCAGTGAGCTGCAGATCAGACGCCGGAAACGCCGGCGTAAAGTTCAACTTGAACTGCCAGCTAACCAGGTTTACCGAGGTTACGGCATTATTAGTCAGCGACAGGTTCAGGAAGAAATTCTGCGGACTGGCCGATGGCGCCAGACTCACCTCGCTCACGTCCAGCGTGACATTCGCATTCGCCGGGGTTTCTGCCAGCCGCAGCGAAGCGACCAAGCCCAGCGCCAGCGCCATCACGGCCACGGCATCCGGATTATTCTTTCTTCGAGAGAACATCATTCACCGTCGATTTCTTTTGAGTTACCGGATCAGATCCTTCGTGGAAGCATTGGCCGTGCCGCGCTAATTGATAACCTCGTTCGAAAAGATTTCGGAAGCCAGGCTGGTTTCGTTATGGGATTCCAAGCCAGGCTTCCTGAACAGCACCGTGCTGATCCGCTCGGCAAAGGTAACGCCTGCGCTTTCGTCGATGCCCCTCACGTGAATCCCTGTGCTGCGGATCCCCGGTGCCGACACGAGGCGTCGGAATGACAGCGTCAGCAGATCGGCGTTGAGTGTTCCCACCGGCACGCCACCGTAGATGGCGATCCGGATACGGCCCGGTTGGTTGAAGTTACCCAGAATCGTCAGCCCCAGCGAAGATGCCAGCGCCGTCGGCCGCATGCCAGTGACAGCGTCGATGCCCAAGGCCGCCGCGTCATAGTTGACATCCAGTGTAATTGCCGGTGGCGCGCCCTGCGGATGCGTGGTGCTGACACCGACGGTCATCGTCGCTGCGCCGCCACGGTCGCCGGCGATCGTTTGTTGCACCAGCAGGCCAGGCGATTCAGTTACGATCGATGTGCGCGGCGCAACAAGCGGCGGCGGATTGTTGGGCACCAGCGGCGAATTGATGCCGATGGCTTCCTGCGCGACTTGAACAGCGTCGAACGTGGTGATCGATCCACTGTTGTTGACGTCGCCGATGATGGTCGAATCGGTGTTGGCGTAAGCCGGGAAGCTATCGATCAGGAGGATGGCGGCAAACGAAATTGCCGCTGCATCGATCGTGGTGTAGGTCTGGCTTCCATTGGCGTCGCCGACGAATGCCGCAGCATGGACGGCGGTGTCGCCGATCGCCGGCACTGTGACGAAACCCTGCGAAACTTCGACATCTTCGATGCGGATCGCTTCGTTTCTACCGTAGGTGGCAGCGCCGGGAACACTGGCGACGATCTTGAGCACCTGCCGCGAACCACCCAACAGACCACCCGGCGACGGGTTGAACGCCGACACTTGGATTTCGCCCGGCGAGATCGTGTTTGTAAACACGGTCCAACCGGCGTTGTCGGCGCCGGCGGTGATCGATGAAATCGAGAGAAGATTCGGGTCGAACCGCAACGTGAACTCGATGGCGTTGACATTCAATGCATCACTAAGCGTAACAGGCAGATCGACTGCCGTGGCGGGGATATCGACATCCTGTCCGGGACCTCGCGTGAAGTCGGCGATACGAATGACGCGGCTCGGCGGGGCCGCGACGGTCGGTGACGCTATGTAGTCATCGCCTGGATTGTTGTCGCTGTTGCCGTCGAGCTGATCGCCCGGGGTCGCGTCAGCGTCGACAAATGCCACTGCGCTGCCACTCTCTAGCGTAACAATGTATGCGCCGCCGGCGAGCACGCCTCCGGTTGCAACCCAGGAAAGTGTGTCGGAACCAGTGAAGATAAGCGAACCCTTCAGGGGGTTGCCGCCCAGCGTCACCAGCACGTCCGGCGAAGCGCCGTAGAGATTGACGACCGATTGGTTGTACGGCCGGTTGAATGTGATGTCGAAGCCGCTGGGCGTCGTGCTGACCGAACTGACGCGGAACGTCACGGGATTGACGGCGACCAGCGTTGTGGTCTCGAAGAAGCCGCCGTCTTTATCCATGATTCGGCTCTTCACGTTGATACTGGGCGCCACCGTGAACGAACCCGGAACATTGGTGAACGAACTGGCCACACCCGAGCCGTAGATCGGTGAACCCAAATCCCAAGTGCCGTTGTTGTCGAAGTCGTAAGCATACCGGAACGAGGTCGCATCGATCGGCGACGGATCGCCCTGTGCAATCCAGGACACCAACACCGGATCGCCGGCATTGACCGGCCCGCCGTTGGTCAGGCTGCCGAATGGGTTGAGATTGTTGACGTCAATCGTGAGCGTACCGACGCCGTTGTAGATCCCCTTGGTGCCGTGCGTGGCCGACGCAATGATCGTGCGCGCCGGCGAGGCCAAGCCGTCGTTGTAAGTGTGGTTGAGCAACAACGACCCGGTCTTGATCGTGGCCAGCTCGCCGGCGGTGAGAGCTTGAAGAACGCCGTCACCCCAATTGATCTGCATCGAAGTGATGGCGGCGACGTCGCCCGCGCCCGGATCGACCAGTTGGCCGAGGTTAAGCGAGTACGAGCCGCCTTCTCCGACACTGGCGGCGCCAGTGAACGCCGAGGTCGGCGCGACATCGCTAACGGTCACGGATTGGTTGTAATTGGTAAAGCCGCCATTGTCGTCAAGAATCCGCGCGCCGACGTTAAACGTCGTCGGCGGGCCCGGCGGAACGCGGTTGCCGTTGGCCAGCGCCGCGATCATTGCGGTGTTGGCCAGGAAGCTGTTCGAGACGTTGGAACCGCCGTAGGTTCCATCGCCGCCGCCGTTGGCGACGTCAAACCCGTCTCCGAAGGTGCCGTTGCCGTTGATATCGAACGCATAGCGGAAGCCGGCTGCGGTGTCGTCGACCGACGGATCGGTCGGACTTGTCAGACTCCATGTGTACGTGCCGGAGGCGTTTTCGTTGATGGGAGTAGGGGCGTTCAACACGGCGGTCGGGTCTACGTTGTTCACCGTGATAGTGACATCATCGAACGCGGTGTTGCCGGCAAAATCGGTCACTGTGTAGCGAAACGTATATGTACCATTGTCGGCCGGGGCATAGCTGTAGTTGTCCGTGTTTACGGGCAGGCCGAGTTCGGCGTTGATGTCTTGCGAAGGCACGGTGCTGCTCACCAGCGTCCAGCTACGGAAGTGGCCAAGACCGGTGTCGGTGAAGGAACCGAGCAGATTGACCAACGCGCCTTCGCTGACGTTCTGATCGCCGCCGGCGTTGGGCACGGGAGTTGTGGTATCGACGGCACCGTGCTGAAACCCGTCCAGGCCGGTGTTGGAGTCGATGCCGTCGGTGAACCACGGCACGATGGTGATCGGGCCACCAGTTGAGTTGACTTGCACACCCTTGGGCGAACCCGGCGAGTTGTTGAATGCGCTGGTCGGACCGTTCGCGCTACCCCACCAATTGCTGGCGACGTTAAGCGCCATGGCTGACGCGTTCACCAGACCCACAAGCGACGGGCTGCCGGTTTGTGTAGCAGAATTGTCCGGCGGTGTGAATGCATCGGTGAAGCTGTTGGTATCGAGTGTGATCGTTCCGGTCGCGCTGGCCCCAACGCTGACCGCGGTTGCATTGTCAACGAAGAAGTTGTTGGTCATCGAGACGTTGGTGCTCGTGCCGGTAGCCACGACGCCGATCGTATTTCCAGTCAGTGTGTTCGCCACAATGCCGGCCGAGGACGAACTGCCCGTGACGGCGATACCCGCGGTGTAGCTAGTGATCGAGTTTGCCTCGCCGAGCGTTGTTCCGCCGATGGTCGCGCCACCGTTGGCGTCAACATTGATTGCCGTTCCGGCCGAGCTGGCGAAGCTGTTGCCCTTGATGATGTTGCCGGTGCGGTTCACATATAGATCGACCGTGTTCGCGCCCATCGTCGCACTATTGAACGTATTGCCCGTGATGGTGTTGTTCGCGCCGCGAGCGCGGAGACTGGTTGCGAAACGTGTCGTCGTTCCGCTAAAGGCGTTTCCGGTAAAGGTTGAACCGATGGCATCGATCGTTACAAGAGTGTTGCCCTGCTCGCCGCCGCCATTTGTACCGCCGGCGGTGCCGGTGATCTGGTTGTTGGTGAATGTGATGTTGCTGGTCGAGGTTGAGCCCGAACCGGCACCCATTGCGACAAGCTGTCGAGGAACATTAGGCGTGGTGAACTGGTTGGCAAAACCGGTGTCCGCCGGCGTCGGACCAACGAATGTCTGGCCGGAGAAGATGTTGTTGTCGATGACAAAGCCGGTGACAGTCAGGCCAAACTCGCTGACCAGACCGAGATCGCCATTGGCAACCACCTCGTTCGATCGAATCTCCGCGCCACTGTGATTGCCTTGGAAGTAAAGGGCCGCGTTCTCGATGCCCGGGCTGCCGTTGTCGATGCCCACGATCGTAAAGCCGTTTCCAGAAGCGCCGCCGATGTTCACATCCGTTGAACCGCTCGAAACTTGCACCGTTCCGAACGCGCCGACACCGCTGACGCCTTGGATGGTGGTCGTGGCGCGACCAGTAGATGAGAGCAGGGTGACATCTTTGCCGATCAGCACATTCTGCGTGTAAGTGCCCGGCCCGGCGTAAACCGTGCCGACACCCGCCGCAAGAACATCAATCGCGCGGTTAAATGACCCTTCGCCAACCAGGCCGGATTCGACCGCGTCGGTGACAAACGAGCGATTGTTCTGAACGTCTACGAATCCCTTGTAAGTGCCGTGCGTGGGATTGAGTTTGTCGGGGTAGTGCAGGACGCGATCTTCCACCGCGAGCGCCTGGCTAATCGTGAGCGAACCGGCCGCGACGGGCGATCCGGCGAAGTCCCAGCTCGTGCCCGTTGCATCAAGCCGCAGGAACGTGACGGCGTTGTCCGGCGCGATTTCAATCTCATGCCGCTGTGCACTGGCACCGGCCAATCCGCGGAAGCGCGTGTTGCCGAGGTTGAACGCTGACGGCGCGCCCAAACTGCCGAGTCCAACTGCATCGAACCGCAATGACGCGCCGAAGGTGCTCCAGATTTCCGACGTCGCGCTGCCGAGAGCGACATTATTAAAACTGAGGCCGCTCAGATTCGCGTAACGCTGGATGCCCAGCATCTGATTGCGGTAAGAGCCGCTGATATCAACATCAGTCAAGCTAACGGTGCCAATCGGCTGCACACCAGCACCACTACCAATGCCGCGAAGCTGGATGCCCTGGCGTGCATCGTTGCCGGTGTTGGTTACGTCGACGTTGTTGAGCGTTACCGCGCCGTTGAATTCAAAGATCTGAATCGAGCCCGAACCACCGCCGCCGTTGCCGACTTCGTTGAAGTTGGTGTTGGTGATCGAGACGCTGTCGACCGACAAGCCCGTGCCGGAGTTGCCGAAGACCGCAACGCCGTTCTGCGAGTAGTTTGTGAACGTCGAGCGATTGACCGTCAGGCTGGCGAAATCGGCGGATGCGTTGACCAGCACGCCAACCGAACCGGCGTTGGCAACACCATCGAAAGCAATATCCGCGATGGTCACGGTGTCGGTCGGATTCGTGGATGTTACCGTGACCGAATTCGCGCCGGCCGCCTGCAGCGTAACGATCGGGGTAGGACCGTTGCCCTGGCCGTCGATGGTGATCGACTTGCTGATGTTGATGACTTCGGAGTATGTCCCCGATTCGACATTCACCACATTGCCGCTGCTGGCGGCATCGTGGCCGCGTTGGATCGACGAATCGGTCGAGCCGCCGCCCGGGGCCGTCACGAACAGGTTGTTGGCGACCCAAGTGACAAGACCCGTAGTCACCGCCAGATCCGTATCAACGCGATGGTGCATCGCGTCTTCGATGCGGTAGTCGTCGGTCAGGCCTTCAAAGTTGCTCGAAGTGTATGCCGTAAGATTGAAGTTCTGCGTGCTGAGGTTGTCTATGAAGAAACTGTTGCCGCCGAAGGTGTTGCCCGCACCGATGGTCACCGCGCCGGCGTCAGCAGCTATTTGCAGATCGATGCTGTTGTCGTTGCTGTTGCCGGCTTGGTCGAAGTTGTTGCCGGAAACCGTTCCACCGCCCCCGGTGCGATAGCGCACACCGATCGTGTTGTTGTAGATCGCGTTTCCGGTGATGTTGGTTGTGCCGCCGATGACATCAATGCCGACGGCGTTGCCGGTGATCGAAGCATTGTTGCCGCTGATGGTGGTCGAGCCATTCGCACGGATTGCGGTGTTGAAACCGCTCAGGCTGTTGTCATCGACCAGGTCATCAATGGTAACGACCGATCCAGCGCCAATGTCGATGCCCACGCCTTGAGCAAGCATCGAACCGGTGTTGGCCAGCGTGTTATCGGTGAAGTGCGCGACTCCGTTCGATTGGAGCAACGCACCGGTCGCCACGTTGTCCAGGGTGTTGTTCACCATTTCAACCGGCAGGTTGCCGGCGAAGTTGGACCCGGCGATCCATTGGAATCCGATGTTGGCACCATCCACAGAGTTGCCCGAGTATGTGACGGTAGAAGTTGCACTGGAGTGCGATGTCACGCGGACTGCCCGTTGAAGATTTACATTCGGGTCGTTGCCGACGTTGAGGTTATTGAACTGGTTGTTGCTGACAGTGATGTCGCTGAGGTGGCCGTGCGCATTTTCCCAGATGCCGAGAATCACTTGCGGGTTGGTGTTGTCCTGCGCCTGGGTGACATTGATGATGTTTCCGGTGATTAACAGCCCGTCGTACACGTCGCCGCCGCTGGTGTTGGATTGCATACCCACGGAGGTTGAGAAGTTCGGCGCGGCGCTGACACCGTCGCCGGCGATCTCGATGGTGTTATTCGAAATCGTCTGATTCTTTCCGAACGAATAGTGAATGCCGATGTTCTGGTTGACATCCACCGGTGCCACGGTTGCGTTGAGGTCGGTTGGGATTCGGATGAAGTTGTTGGTGATCGTCGTTCCTTCGAACGCGTCGCTGCCGCCCGCGCCGTTGAACATGCCGATGGAGAGATCGAAATCGACGATGCGCAGATTGGAAATCGTCCAGTTTTTGTTGTCGCCGCCGCCGAAATTAAAGACGCGTTCGAGATTTCTGCCGGAAAGATCGCCGGGACCCTTGATTTCGGCCGTGCCGGGGCCACCGGGGGCGGTGAACAGAATGTTGTCCAAGCCCACTGGAACGGTGAGCGTGTAGTTGTCGCCGGTGGTGCCGACCAGGCCGTCGTTGCCGGTGGCCCAGGAGGCGGCGGCATTGAGTTCGGTCCAATCAAAATTGCCGATGAGGTTGATCGAGTAACCGTCTCCCGCCGCGGCGAGGGCGTTGGCGATCCGGGTGTAGTCGTTGTCGGTTGGAGTCGGGGATGCTGCCGGGGAGACGTAGATGGCGTTGCCGGCGACAAACGTGACCAGCCCGAGGGTGGCGTTGTCATTCTTGTGGAACACTTTGGCTTCCAGCGCCGCAAGCTGTGCCGGTGACATGACGGCCGGCATCTGCAGACCGCCGCCGACATCGTAGTTGTTGTCGCCGCCGCTTAGATCCTGCGCGAACGGCACGGGCACATACGGCGTGCTGCCGGCCGCAGGGTGCGGCGCGGTGTTGGTTGTTGTGAGGCGGATGAAGTTCGTGAGATTTGGGCTGAAGTTGTTGGCCAGCGGCCCGGCGCCGCCGAGGGTGATCGGGCCGAAACCCGAGCCTGTGGCATAAGCGTTCTGGAAATCGAGTGCGCGGCCGGTGGCGCCGGCAGCGCCGATGAAGTCATTGCCTTGCACGGTGAGGCTATTGTCGGCCAGGCCGGTCAGACCCGAGTTGGTCGGGTAGCCCGTGGACATGATCACGTGCGAGTAATTTGCCATACCCGCGACGGCGTTGAAGTCGTTGTTGGTGACGCTCACGCCCTTGGAGCCGCCGCTGAAGATTCCGACGGTGCGGACGAAGAAGTCGTTGTCGTCGATAGTTACCGTGCCGGCGGTATTCGCCTTCACGATTACCGCTTGGGCGAAGCTTGGTACGCCGAACAGCGTGAGGTCGGGCTGGGTGAAGGTGTTCTGAGTGACGTTGACAGTCGACGAGAATCCTCCGCTGCTTACATCAAGCCCGGCTGCGTTGAAGTTGTTGTTCTGGACGAGTGTGGTGCCGGCAAGCGACGCCGCCACCAGCAAATCCTGGGTGGTACTTCCGTTAAAGTCGTTCCCGAGCGCCGCGCTTCCGCCGCCGACGGTCGCGTTCATCTGATAGAGCCATACGCCGCGCGCTAAAGCCGAGGTACTGAGGCCGGCACCGGTGGTGTTGAACGAGTTATTCTGAATCGTCGCCGTGTACGCCGGCCCGACGGAACCGATGAGCGCAATACCGGCCGAGCGCGTATTGCCGACCGGGGTGACCAGCGAGGCCGGTGCAAGATTTGCCGAGGTAAACGTGCTGTCCTTAACGCTGATTCCGGAGAAATTGCCCAACGTGTAATCGCCGTAAACGCCTGCTGAAACGAACGGCTGGGGCATGCTGAAGTTCAGGTTTTCGATGGCAACATTCTGCGCTGTGACGGTTAGGAGCTTCTGATTTGATCCTGCCGTGCGCGTGATTGTCGGGCTGCCGATGCCCTTGATGGTGACGGCCTGGCTGATTGTACCGGTTTCGTTGTAAACGCCGGTGTCGCGTACCTTTACGGTGCCGCCACTGGTTACCAATCCCGCGGCCTCATGGATGCGGCCGACGGCACCGGTTTGGCTGCCTTCAGCAGTGGTATTGAGCGTGGAAAAGTCGCCTTGGAATCCGAAGTTCGCGGGTTGAGTATCGGCACCAACTTCGAGGTACGGAGTAATGTCAAAATTCGCGGATGCCGGGCCGAGCACATCGGGCTGGCCGCCGGGCGCTACTGCGGTACCACCAAAGACAACCGGAATCTGTGCCGCATAGCCGGGTTCGGCGCTGTTTGCGATCGATACAACCGGCGTCGATGTGCCGAACCAGTTAGAACTGAAATTCTTCAGATTCGTCGTTCCTGGCGCAGGAAGTGAGCCGCCGGATTGGCGATCGACAATCTGGCCGTACCAATTGCCGCTGAGATTGTTATTGCTGAACGTCGAGTTCAGAGCCGTTTGAACGGGTGTATTTGTTCCGCCACTGGCGTCCAGGAATAAGACACCCACGGTGAAATTATCGTTGATGTTGTTCTCAACAACAGCCATGTTGTCCGTCTGATTGCGGAAAATCAGCCCGGTACGATTGCTGGTAATCGTGTTGTTGGTGATCGTGTGGCCGTTGCTATTATTTATGTCGACGCCGGTTCGATTTCCTGTGATTGTGTTGTTGTGCAGGTTCAGGCCCGTGATTGAAAGGCCTTGCACGGTGACACCGCCTGAGTTCAGCCCGGCGTTATTCCAATCGGTTGGGTTGTTTCCCTCCCGTGTGATGGTGAAGCCATAAATCTCCACATTGTTCGCTATAACGGAGACTGTGCTGCCGCTGCCTCCGATGGCACCACTGACCGTCGCGACACCATCCTCTTCGCTGCCGATTAGATCAATTGTCTTGTTGACGTTGACGTCTTCGATGTAGGCGCCACCGAGTACGTGGACGTTCCCACCGCTCGTAACGGCGGCGATGCCGTCGTTGACGGCAGCGAACGCATCGACTCCAAATGTCTTTCCGACGACACTTCCCTTGCTGACGATGTCGCCACTACTTGGCCCGACCGGGCCGGTGTCCGGGCCCATGATGTTCCAGGTGTCGTCCACGTAAACATCGTTTGCGACAACCACTGTTACAAACAACGTGCCGGTGCTTACCCCGCCGAATCCATCCGTGATGCTGAACGTCGCCGAATCGTTGCCGAGCGAGCCGCTGCTTTTGTAGGTCACAAGGTTGGCATCAAGATCGGCCTGCGTGAACGACGAAACATCAAGGCCGCTCTTCTGCATCGTTCCGAACGCCGGCGCGCCCGTAACGGAATAGGTCAACTCGGCGGCCGTGTTGTCGGCATCCGTGGTGTTGAGCAACGCCGCGGTGATCAGCCGGTTCCCGTTCTGAACGACTTGCGCGCGGCTGCCGGCGGTCGTGCCTTCGGTTGTTACCGGTGTGATGTTCGCGTCGTAGCGCGCGACCGCCACATTATTCCCGGCCTTGCCCGCGACCGTGAGCCGACGGGTTGATGCGGTTCCGCTGTAGGCAATCGCGTTGGCGTGGTCGCTCCCGGTACCCAGATCCGTGGTGACGATTCCGCCGATGCCGAAGGTGGTGTCCAGTGAACCGTTGGTGTTATAGCGCACCAGCGTGACATCGGTGCTGCCGCTGACCAGCGACTGGCCGGCTACCACGATACGATTGTCGTACGACTGCATGGCGATGCCATTGGCCTGGCCGCCGGAGTTTACGGTTGTTGTGGCGATGCCGTCGCCGTCAAACGAACCATCCAGCGCTCCCGCGGTGGAGGTGAATACGACGGCGGCGAATTTCCCGCCGCTGGTCGCCGAAGCAATGATTCGGCCTGTGCCGTCAATCGCAACGCCGCTGCCGACGTCGACGCTGCCCGAGCCGATATCGACGACTTTCTTCCCGTCGCCATCAAACGAGGCGTCGAGCGCGCCTGCGACTGTATATCGTGCGACCGCCAGGTCACTGTCCGATGTGCCTACGACGACGATTCGATCCGACGAGTCTATTGCAACCGACGCGGCCTGATCTTCGGTTCCGGTGCCGATATCGGTCGTCACCTTTCCGGAGGTGCCGAAGGTGCCATCGAGCGCCCCGGCTGCGGTAAATCGGGCCAACGCGAAGTTGCCGCCACTTGAGCCGACGGCGATGATTTTGCCGTCGCTTTGAAGGGCGATCGCAAAAATCTGGTCGGCGCTGGTGCCCGCAAAATTGGTGACCGTCGTGCCACCGGTGCCAAAGCCAGCGTCAAGCGAGCCGTTGGGCAAGTAGCGGGAGACGACGAAATCGAGATTGTTGGCGCCGTTAAAGAAGAAGCCGCCCACCACGATTTTCCCGGCGTCGGGGCCGCTGGGGATGATCGCAATGGCCTGCGCCTGCGCCGACGAACCAATGGCGGTGGTTACCAGACCGTCGCCGTCGAACGTTGAATCGAGGCTGCCATCCGTGAGATAGCGTGCGAGTATAAAGGACGAGCCGCTGTCGCCTGCGACAACGACGCGATTCGAGCCATCGATGGCGATCGCGCGGGCAGTGTCGGTTCCGCCGAAGTCGGTGAAAACCTTGCCATCTGTGTCGAAGCCCGTGTCAAGCGTACCCGAGATGAGCCGCCTGGAATCGAGCGATTCAACGACCGGCCGGACAACAGCCGCCAGAATTTGACGACGGTGAAATGCGGATTTCCGCGAAATGTGCGCCGATTGTTGGTGAGATCGAAGGCTGCCCATGATTTCTCCTCCCGCGATTCTGCGTGCGGACATCCGGTTGGATGCCTGCCCTGTTTCGCTGCGACAAGCGTCGCAGTGTTACTAATGCATTACTACTTTCGAATTGAGCAGCACCGATTTCCGCTCAATCCGCGATTCTGCAGAGCACAATTGGCTCCCGGAGAAAGTCGGCCGCCGTACGTCACACCGACTTGCACCGCAGCGAACAATTGAAAAGCCGTAGATTACGAACGGCCCAAGAATTGATCGTTCCGCTTAGGAACTGAATTTCCCCGTGCCCCAACGAACTGCTTCCTCGCTCCGTCAGATGAATGTATTGGGCGAGGTCAGCCAGCACGAAGCATTTGCGAACCCAATAAGATCAGGAACGAACGTACCCGAAGGCTTGTAGAAATTGCAACCGGACTAAAGAGGTTACATTAAGAGCTATTGGCGACGCCTGAATTGTGGAGAATGAATCGGCGCGTCGGTGACTTCGCTTGATCGGGTGAGCAAGGAAAAGGTTGCCGCGGCAGGCGATTCACGACAGGGCAAACGCATGTAACGAGCGGCGAGCGTCAGCGAACCGATTCCAGCAACAATGCGAAGGATTCCCGCAAAAATACATCCGGTCGCTGACGCTCGCGGCTCGTAAATCGGGGCACATGCGATTGCCCTGCGATTCACGAGCGGAGGCGTCGAAAACACTTGACCACGGCGACGGCATCGGATAGCCTGTTCGGGTCGTTGTGGGTCAGAGCAAAATCGGCGAGACGACGCTAATCAGTTATAATGGGTGAAGACTCGATTTCACGGAAGGGGTTTAAATGCCGGGGATAAGTGCGCTTTCGCTTCGAGACGTCAGAGCGGTTGCAGCCGAAATCATCAATGCCAGTTCGTTGCCGCCGAATTCGGCGGAGCTTCAAGAGAAGCTGCTTTCCTCGGTTTCAAGGCTCTTGGGAGCATCCGGTGCAATCGCCTGCGCCATCCATGACCTGCTGCCAGGCAGACTCTGGCGCGCGTCTCGAATCGATCAGGTCGGGATGGACAAGAGCCTGCGGCTAATCCTCGACTACCAGGAATTGGAGCTGCGCGACGACCCTAGCGAGCATGTCTTTCGTCAACTGGACGGTTCGCATGTTGTGGCGACGCGACAGCAGCTTGTGCCTGATGATCAGTGGTATAGTTCGCCCCATGTGATGGAAGTTCGGCGGGCGTGGGACGTCGATCATTGCCTCTATTCGATGATATATCTGGACGAACCCGGCAGGGCCAAAACGCTCGCCGTGTTTCGCCCCTGGGGCGATAAAACGCCTTTTTCCGTCCGTGACGCCGCGCTACTTGAGGTGCTTCATTTTTCAATCGTCCGCATAGAGAACGCTCGGAAGCAAGGTTTCCAGTCTGGTTTCGGGCGATCACACACGCAGTTGTCTCCGCGCGAAGTCGAAGTGCTCGCTTCACTCCAGCAGGGGCTGAGCGAGAAAGAAGTCGCGGCAGAATTGCGCATGAGCGTCCACACGGCTCACGCTCATGTGGCTTCGCTTTACCGAAGTTTCAACGTCCACAGCCGAGCCGAGTTGCTCGCCCACACCCTTGGCCCCGCGAGCGAGGTTTTTTCTCAGCAATCCGGCTGATTTGTCGAACGCCTCGTGGCGGCTGCGGACTGGTCCGCAGCGCCGCGCTCAGCCGCGCGACGTCTTCGCGGTAGCGGCTTAGTCGTTCCTGGATCGGTCGATCCAGCGGCTCATCCCCGGTCATGCTTTCGATCGCGGAGACGATCCGGCGCTGGCGGCGCTTCAGTTCCTTCTACAGCGACGCGCGATCGGTACTGCCATCTTCCTGCTCGGCAGCGCGCTTTGTCAGCGCCCGCTCGACCGCGCCAGAGACATCAGGATGATGGTGAGCGTTACGCGAGCTACACCGCCGCCGTTTGATCGTGTTGGTGTGCTTGGAGTTGAAGCCACCGATCAGGCAGCCAATTGTCGAGTTGACTGATCGGCGTCGTCGGCAGGTTGGTCAGCAGTTGCGTCAGGTACAGTTGCGGGTCGATGTTGTGGCGGCGGGCGGTGCTGGTGAGGCTGCTCAGGATGGCCGCGGTCTGGCCGCCTCGTTCGTTGCCGACGAACAGGCTGTTCTTGCGGTTAAGCGCGATCCGCTTCATCTCCCGTTCGGCCAGGTTGTTGTCGATGGCGACGGCGCCGTCGGCGAGGAACTGGTTCAACTCGTGCCACTGGTTCAGCACATAGTTGATCGCCAGCGTCGTCGGATGTTTGGGCAGCAGGGATTGTTTCCACTGCAGCAGCCGATCGTGAAGTGCAGTCACGATCGGCCGGGATTGCGATTGTCGCAAGGACAGTCGCTCGGCGTGGCTCATCTCTTTGGCCTGTTGCTCGATGGC
>Ga0163144_10016914_pt1 | contig 14907 bp, 10 predicted proteins | sample OliLak19BULKMAT1_FD_123175 | JGI IMG/M metagenome (GOLD analysis project Ga0163144, IMG submission 123175) | Freshwater microbial mat bacterial communities from Lake Vanda, McMurdo Dry Valleys, Antarctica - Oligotrophic Lake LV.19.BULKMAT1 | ecosystem: Environmental > Aquatic > Freshwater >... | reverse complement strand
CCAGAGCTGCACCCACCAGGGTTCGTTCAGACCGAGTTGCTGGCGGATGGCGTCGACCTGTTCCTTGGACGCGTTCAGGCCGCCGAGGATCTCAGCCGGGTCACCGCCGAAGAACTTGAAGAGCACGAACACCAGCAGCACCACGCCCATCAGGGTGGGGATCATCTGCCAAAGGCGCCGTATCAGGTATGCCGCCATCGAACCTCGACTCCATGCGCGTCCTGCCGGGCGCGCGATTTTTCGTTGAGCGAGTGTAGGGGCGACCCCCGATGGCCTTGGCCGGTGGTTTCCCCTCCAGTTGCGGGGGTGAACACGGGCAAGCGGCGCGCCCGGACGGCCCTAGACTTGCACTTTCAAACCGGCCTGTGACGTCGCGGACGTGAATCATCCATGAACTTGCGCGCATCGTTTCTGGCGCCCCTGTGCGGTGCCGCTCTGCTGGTTTTCTGGCCGCTCTGCGCTGTGCCGCAAAACGCCGCGCCGGCTGCCGCGCCCCATGTGCTGCGCGTGGCCTTCAGCAACCGCGACAACGGCTTCGACCCCGCACAGGTGTCGGACGTGATCTCGGCCGCGCTGGCCAACAGCCTGTTCGACGCCCCGCTGGGCTACGACGTGCTGGCGCGGCCGGTCAAGCTCAGGCCCAACAGCGCGGCGGCCCTGCCCGAGGTCAGCGACGACTTCAAGCGTTTCGTCTTCCGCATCAAGCCGGGCATCCTCTTCAGCGACCACCCGGCTTTCAAGGGCAAACCGCGCGAGCTGATCGCCGCCGACTACGTCTATTCGATCAAGAGGTATTACGACCCCGCCACACGCAGCCCCACGCTGTTCCACTTCGAAGGGGCCGGCCTGCTGGGCCTGTCCGAACTGCGCAAGAAGGCGCTCGAGACCAAGACACCCTTCGACTACGACACCGAAGTGGCCGGCCTGCGCGCACTCGACCGCTACAGCTTCGAGGTGCGGCTGGCGCGGCCGGCACCGCGGCTGCCGTATGTTTTCGCGACCGGGGCGTTGACCGGCGCGCTGGCGCGCGAGGTGGTCGAGTCCGACCCCGCCCGTGTGTCGGAGCAGCCCGTGGGCACCGGGCCCTTCAAATTGGCAGCATGGAAGCGCGGCTCGCGCATCGTGCTGGAGCGCAACCCGCAGCACAGCCACAGCCGTTATGACGCCGAGCCGAATGCCGATGACCCGGCGGGCCAGGCCATCGCCGAGCGTTTACGCGGACGGGCGCTGCCCATGCTCGACCGTGTCGAGATCAACATCATCGAAGAAGGCCAGCCGCGCTGGTTGTCCTTCCTGAACGGCCAGCTCGACATGCTGCAGGTGCCGTCCGAGTTTGCGACCGTGGCCCTGCCGAATGGCAAGCTGGCGCCCAATCTGGCGCGCCAGGGCGTGCAATTGCACCGCACGGTGGCGCCCAGCACGGCCTACACCTACTTCGGCATGGAAGACCCGGTGCTGGGCGGCTACACGCCCGAGCGTGTGGCGCTGCGCCGCGCGCTCGCCCTGGCCTATGACGCGCAGCGTGAGATCGACCTGGTGCGCCGCGGCCAGGCCGTGTTGCCGCAAAGCGTGCTGCCGCCGGGTGTCAGCGGCTACAACCCGGCACTGAAGAGCGAGATGAGCGACCACGACCTGCCACGCGCCAAGGCTCTGCTCGACATGCACGGTTATGTCGACAAGAACGGCGACGGCTGGCGTGAGCAGCCCGATGGCCAGCCGCTGCGGCTGATTTTCAACAGCGAGCCCAGCCAGGTGTCGCGCCAGGCCCAGGACCTGTGGAAAAAAGCCATGACCAGCCTGGGCGTGCGGGTCGATTTCCGCATCAGCGCCTGGCAGGAAAACATCAAGGCCAGCCGCGCCGGCAAACTGATGATGTGGGGCACGGGCTGGAGCGCGGCCATCCCCGACGGCAGCTATTTTCTCGACGTGCTGTACGGTCCCAACAAGGGCCAGTCGAACCATGCGCGGCTCAGCCTGCCGGCGCTGGACGCCCTGCACGAGCGCCAGCGCGCCATGCCGGATGGGCCCGAGCGCGACGCCCTGATACAGGACGCCCTGCGGTTGTCGCTGGCCTACATGCCGCTGAAGGCGACCGCGCACCCGATCGAAAACTGGATGACACACAACCGTGTGACGGGCTTTCGCCCGCACCCTTTCGTGCGTGACTACTGGCGCTACACCGACATCGAACCGCTGGCCAGCGCGCCATGAAAACGCGCCTGCTCCGGCTGGCCGCCGGCCTGCTGGCAGCGGCGCTGCTGCTGGGCAGCGGCGCGGCCCGGTCGCAGCCCGTCAAGACGCTGCGCTACACCTTCCCGATTGCCGAGACCAGCTTCGACCCGGCACAGATCACCGACCTGTATTCACGCACGGTGGCGAGCGCCATCTTCGATGCGCCGCTGGAGTTCGAGTTCATGGCGCGGCCGGCACGCATGCGGCCGAACAGCGCTGCTTCCATGCCCGAGGTGGCGGACGACTTTCGCAGTTTCACCTTCCGCATCCAGCCCGGCACCTACTTCGACGACGACCCGGCGTTCAAGGGAAAAAAGCGCGAGCTGACAGCCGCCGACTATGTGTATTCCCTCAAGCGCCATTTCGACCCGCGCTGGAAGAGCGGCAATCTCTACATCCTTGAAAACGCCCGGATCCTGGGCCTGTCGGAGCTGCGCGCGCGGCTGATCGAGACCAGCCGACCCTTCGACTACGACCGCGAAGTGGAGGGTCTGCGTGCGCTGGACCGCTACACCTTCCGCATCCTGCTGGGCGAGCCCAACCCGCGGTTCCTCTACTACTTCACCGATGGTTCGCTGACCGGCGCGCTCGCCCGTGAGGTGGTGGAGGCCTATGGCGACAAGATCGGCGAACACCCGGTGGGCACCGGGCCCTACCGGCTGGCGCAGTGGACGCGCAGCTCGAGAATGCTGTTCGAGAAGAACCCGAACTACCGCGATGTGCGCTACGACGAGCACCCGCCGGCAGACGATGCCCGGCTGCAGGACATCGCCGCCAGGTTCAAGGGCCGGCGGCTGCCGCTGGCCGACCGGGTGCAGGTCTCGGTGATCGAAGAACCGCAGCCGCGCTGGCTGTCGTTCCTGAATGAAGAGCAGGACCTGGCCGCCGAGGTGCCGGCCGAATTTGCCAGCCTGGCCTTCCCGAACAATGTGCTGGCGCCGCATCTGGCCAAACGCGGCATCGGCATGCACCGCTACGCACGCTCCGAGGTGGCGCTGTCGTACTTCGGCATGGAGCACCCGGTGGTCGGCGGTTACGAGCCGCACAAGGTGGCGCTGCGCCGCGCCATCTCGCTGGCGGTGGATGTGGACCGTGAAATCCGCCTCGTGCGGCGCAGCCAGGCGATACCGGCCAACGGCCCCATCGCCCCCGAGTCCTGGGGTTACGACCCGGCCTTCAAGAGCGAGATGAGCGACTTCGACCGCGCCCGCGCGACGGCGCTGCTCGACATGCACGGTTACGTGGACCGGGATGGCGACGGCTGGCGCGAGCGGCCAGACGGCGGCCCACTGAAGCTGGAATACGCCACCAGCCCCGACCAGCAGAGCCGCCAGCTCAGCGAGCTGTGGCAGAAGAACATGAATGCGATCGGCATCCGCATCGAGTTCAAGACCGCCAAGTGGCCGGAAAACCTGAAGGCCAGCCGGGCCGGCAAACTGATGATGTGGGGCGTGGGCTGGAGCGCCACCCAGCCCGACGGCGACACCTTTCTGGCGCTCGGCTACGGGCCGAACAAGGGCCAGTCCAACCACGCGCGTTTCGACCTGCCGGCCTTCAACCGGCTGTACGAACAACAGCGCGTTCTGCCTGACGGCCCGGAGCGCCAGGCGGTGATGGACCAGGCGAAAAAGCTGATGATCGCCTACATGCCCTACAAGATCCACGCCCACCGCATCAACACCGACCTCACCCACCCCTGGGTGCTGGGCTACCACCGGAACATCTTCGTGCGCGAATTCTGGAAGTACATCGACATCGACACCGAACTGCTGCAGAAGCTGGCCGGGACGCGGAGCGGGCCGTCGGCATCACCATGAAGCGCCGTGACACATTGGCGCTGGCGGCGGCCGCGCTGGCCTTGCCCGGCATGCCGGCGAGGGCACAGCCCGCAGCCGGGTCGCCACGAATCCTGCGCGTCGCCTTCCCGGTGGCCGAGACCGGTTTCGACCCGGCGCGCATCGTCGACATCTATTCGCGCACCGTCACCCCGCACATCTTCGAGGGGCTGTACCAGTACGACCACCTGGCGCGGCCGGCGATCATCAAGCCGCTGACGGCCGCCGCCCTGCCCGAGGTGTCGGCCGACTTCCGCACCTGGACCGTGCGCATCCAGCCGGGCATCTTCTTCGCGGCCGACCCGGCCTTCAAGGGCAGGAAGCGCGAGCTGGTGGCTGCCGACTACGTCTACAGCTTCAAGCGCCCGGCCGACCCCGCGACCAAGAGCCCGATCATCGGCGGCGTGCTCGAAACCGGCTATCTCGGCCTGGCCGCACTGCGCGACGAGGCACTGAAAAACAAGGCGCCCTTCGACTATGACCGGGAGATCGAAGGCATCCGGGCGCTGGACCGCCACACGATCCAGTTCAGGCTGGCCGAGCCGCGCCCGCGCCTGTTGGAAACGCTGGCCAGTGGCGACCTGTTCGGCGCCGTGGCACGCGAGGTGGTGGAAGCCTATGGCGACAACATCCCGGCGCACCCGGTCGGCACCGGGCCGTTCCGACTGGCGCAGTGGCGGCGCTCGTCGCTGATCGTGCTGGAGCGCAACCCCGACTTCCGCGAGGTATGGTTCGACGCCGAGCCGGCCGCGGACGACGCCGAAGGGCAGGCCCTCCTGGCGATGCTGAAGGGCCGCCGGCTGCCGCTGGTGGACCGCGTCGAGGTGTCGATCATCGAAGAAGCGCAGCCGCGCTGGCTGGCCTTCCTGAACGGCCAGCTCGATTTCAGCGCAGTACCGGCGGAGTTCGTCGCCACCGCCATGCCGAACGGCCAGGTGGCGCCGAACCTGGCGAAACAGGGCCTTCGCGGCCGGCGCACGCTGAACCCGTCAACGGCTTTCGTCTACTTCAACATGGACGACCCGGTGGTCGGCGGCTACACGCCCGAGCGCGTGGCGCTGCGCCGCGCCATCGGGCTGGCGCTCGACGTCGAGCGCGAGATCCAGGTCGTTCTGCGAGGCCAGGCGATCACCGCGCAATCTGTCATGGCGCCCCACACCACCGGCTACAGCAGCGCCTTCAAGAGCGAAAACGGAGACTTCGATCCGCCGCGCGCCAAAGCCCTGCTCGATCTGTACGGCTGGGTCGACCGTGACCGCGACGGCTGGCGCGAACAGCCCGACGGCACGCCACTGACGCTGGAAGTGGCGACCCAGCCCGACCAGGTCAGCCGCCAGCGCGCCGAGCTGTGGCAGAAGAACATGACACGCATCGGCATCCGCATCAAGTTCTTCACCGGCAAGTGGCCCGAGCAGCTGAAGGCAGCACGCGCCGGCAAGCTGCAGGTGTGGAGCCTGGGCGCGTCGGCCGCGTCGCCCGATGGCCAGGGTGCGCTGGCACGCCTGTACGGCCCGCAGGCCGGCAGCCAGAACCTGGCGCGCTTCAAGAACGCCGAGTTCGACAGTCTCTACGAGCGCATGCAGCAGATCGCCGACGGCCCAGAGCGCGAGGCCCTGTTCGACCGCGCCAAGCGCATCGCGGTGGCCTACATGCCGTACAAATCGACCACGCACCCGTATGCCAACGACATGTCGCAGCCCTGGCTGATCGGCCACCGGCGGCCGCTGTTCTGGCAGGAATGGTGGCACATGGTCGACATCGACAACGGCAAGCGCCGGGGCTGAAGGCGCCACCATGCTGCGGCGCGACTGGCTGCGGGGCACGGCCGGCCTTCTGGTCGCGGCGGACGGCTCAGCCTGGGCTGCAGCGCCCAAGGTGCTGCGTGTGGCCTTCAGTCTCGCCGAGACCGGCTTCGACCCGCCACGTGTGTCGGACCAGTCTTCGTTGCGCATCAACGCACACATCTTCGAGTCGCCGCTGACCTACGACCACCTGGCGCGGCCGGCAGTGCTCAGGCCCCAGACGGCAGCCGCGTTGCCCGAGGTGTCGGCCGATTTCCGTCACTTCGTCTTCACCTTGCGGCCCGGCATCCTGTTTGCCGACGACCCTGTTTTTGGCGGCCGGCGGCGCGAGCTGACCGCCGCCGACCAGGTGTATTCGATCAAGAGGTACTACGACCCGGCCTTGCGCAGCGAGCATCTGTACCAGTTCGAGAACGTCGGGATCCTCGGCCTGTCGGAACTGCGGCGGCGCGCGCTGAAGGACCGCACGCCCTTTCCCTACGACACCGAAGTGGCCGGCCTGCGCGTGCTCGACCGCTACCGCTTCGAAGTGCGGCTGGCCGAGCCGGCGCCTCGGCTGGCGTATGTCTTCGCCTCACCCGGCTATGCGGGCGCAGTGGCGCGCGAGGTGGTGGAGGCTTACGCCGCCGACCCGATGGCGCACCCGGTGGGCACGGGCCCGTTCCGCTTGACGCAGTGGCGGCGAGGCTCTTTCATCGTACTGGAGCGCAACCCGCTCTTCCGGGAGCAGGTCTACGACAGCGCTGCGCCAGCCGGCGACGCAGCGGCCGAGGCCGTGGCCCAGCGCCTGCGTGGTCAGCGGCTGCCCATGCTCGACCGCATCGAATGCAGCGTGATCGAAGAAGCGCAGCCGCGCTGGCTGGCCTTTCTGGGCGGCGAGCACGATGTGCTGACACTGCCGGCGCAAATCGCACCGCTGGCCATGCCAGGCGGCCGGCTGGCGCCCTTCCTGGCCCGCCGCGGCGTCATCGCCCACCGCACGCTGACGGCGGCGGTCAGCCATACCTTCTTCAATTTCGACAATCCGATGGTCGGCGGCCTGACGCCGCCCCAGGTGGCCTTGCGGCGCGCCGTGGCGCTGGGTTTCGACAGCGCGCAGGAAGTGCGGCTGGTGCTCGGAGGCCAGGCCGAGCCGGCGCAGGCCATGATCCCGCCGGGCTGTTACGGCCATCAGCCCGAACTGCGCAGCGAGTGGAGCCAGGCCAGCCTGCCGCGCGCCAATGCGCTGCTCGACCTCTACGGCTTTGCCGACCGCAACGGTGACGGCTGGCGTGAGCGACCCGACGGCCGGCCGCTGCTGCTGCGCCTGGCGATGCTGCCCGACCAGCGCGCTCGCCAGTCCAGCGAGCTGTGGAAGAAGCGCATGGGCGCCATCGGCGTGCGCCTGGAGTTCGAGGTGGCGCCTTTCGGCGAGCTGATCAAACGCTCGCTGGCCGGCCAACTGATGATGTGGGGTTTCAGCTGGAGCGCCGGCAACCCCGACGGCGACTTTTTCCTCGGCCTGGCCTACGGGCCGAATGCCGACCAATCGAACGACGCACGTTTCAGGCTGGCGGCGTTCGACCGCATTTACGAGCGCCAGCGTGTGATGGCGAACGGACAGGAACGACTGTCGCTGATGCACCACGCCACGCGTCTGATGCTTGCGTATGTTCCTTACATCGCGCAAGGCCATCCTTATGTCAGTGATCTCTCAAGCGCGGATGTGAGCGGCCACTTTCGCCATCCGTTCTCTGAAGACTGGTGGCGCTATGTCAGCGTCGAAGCCGGATTGACCAAACCGGGAAGATATCCGCCAGTTATCGGCTGAGCGCCGACCACCACCATTTACGACCGCTTACAGCCTGCTCTACAGCCTGTGCGGTCTGTCATGGACCATGAGCCGGTCGGAAATAGGTTGAAACACCTGATGTAATGCTGGCACTGCAAACTAGGGGCATCCGAAAGTTGTCAACCAGAATACCCATGTCGACCAACACGATCATTGCTGCATCTGTGCCCGAGCACCGCATCGCCGGTGCGTTGTTGTCCGAGCATACTCGGCTCGACTTGCTGGCCGAGGGCAAATCCGGACCGCGATTGTTCAAGATCAAGAGTGCCGAAAACGCGTTCGTGCGCAGCCGGGCCAATTCACTCCTTAAGCATCGTTACGCATGGCGGGGCTACCAGTCTGTGTGTTTGCCCACAGACCAGACCATCAACCGCATCACCTTGTCGGCGCTGGAAGGCGACGCCACCATAGGTACCATCACGGTGGCGCTGGACGGCCCGGAGAAGCTGGCTGCCGACGACATCTTTGGCCCCGAGCTGGCCGAGTTGCGCGCTGAAAACCGGCGCCTTTGTGAATTCACCAAGCTCGCCGTCGACCCCATCGCCGGCTCCAAGCGCGTGCTGGCCGCGCTGTTCCATGTGTCCTACGTGGTGGCGCACCGCATTCGCGACCACGACACCATCGTCATCGAGGTCAACCCGCGCCATGTACGCTACTACGAGCGTGTGCTGGGCTTCCGCGTGCTCGGCGAGCAGCGGCTGAACCGGCGCGTCAATGCGCCTGCCGTGCTGCTGGTAGCCGACTTCTCCTACATCATGGAGCAGATCGGTGAATTTGGCGGACGGCCCGAACTGTCGGCGACCGAGCGCAGCCTGTACCCGCTGTTCTTCTCCTTGTCTGAAGAAGCCGGCATCCTCAAGCGCATGATGCAGGCGCAGACACCGCCATCCACGCGCTTGAATTGATTCCGTGCGGCGGGCTGCGTCGTTAGCATCGGGTCACCGATGCATCGATGGTGGCCATGACTCAACCCGCACCCCGGATCACGCTTTACCGGCAGTGGCTTCAGGCCAGACGCGGACTGTCCTTCGAACACTACGAGGCGCTTTGGCAGTGGTCGGTGTCCGACCTGCGCGGCTTCTGGGGTTCCGTCTGGGAGTACTTCGACATCGAGTCGCCGACGCCCTACGAGACAGTGCTGGTCGACGCCGTGATGCCTGGCGCGCGCTGGTTTCCCGGCGCGCAACTCAACTACGCACGCCAGGTGTTCCGGCATGGCGACACGGCGCATGCCGCCGGCCACCCGGCCATCGTGTTCCAGAACGAGCGTCTGCCTGCGCCGGCCGACATCAGCTGGCCCGAATTGCAACGCCAGGTGCGCTCTTTCGCCGGCCATCTGCTGGCGATGGACGTGCGGCCGGGCGACCGTGTCTGCGCCTACCTGCCCAACGTTCCGCAGACCGTCGTCGCTTTCCTGGCCTGCGCCAGCGTGGGCGCGGTCTGGTCGGTCTGCTCGCCCGACATGGGGCCGGTGGCGGTGCTCGACCGTTTCGCGCAGATTGCTCCGAAGGTGCTGATCGCCGTCGACGGCCAGTGTTACGGCGGCGCCCGGCATGACCGCCGGCCCGTGGTGCACGAACTGCTGGCCGGACTGCCTTCGGTGCGCCATGTCGTGCTGCTGGCCGATCTCGACACCGCGGCCGATGCCCGGGCTTTCGCCGGCACTGAGCGTGCCGCGCATGACTTTGCGTCGCTGACGACATCGCACAGCGGCCCCGATCCCGCCTGGCTGGCTTTCGACCACCCGCTGTGGGTGGTGTATTCCAGTGGCACCACCGGCTTGCCCAAGCCGCTGGTGCACGGCCATGGCGGCGTCATGCTCGAAGCGCTGAAAGGGGGCGCACTGCACAACGACATCGCCCCCAGCGCGAACACCGGCGAGCGCTTCTTCTGGTACAGCAGCACAGGCTGGATCATGTGGAACGGCCAGGTCTCGGGCCTGCTCGGCGGCACCACGATCTGCCTCTACGACGGCAACCCGGCGGGCCCCTTGGCCGCCTCAGGCTTTCCCGACTGGGGTACGCTGTGGCGTTTTGCCGGTGCGGCCGGCGTCAGCTTCTTCGGCGCCGGCGCAGCCTTCTACGCCAGCTGCCTGAAAGCGGGCGTCGAGCCGATGAAACAGGCCGACCTGTCGCGCCTGCGCGCCATCGGTTCCACCGGGTCGCCGCTGTCCGACGAGTGCTACCAGTGGATCTGGGACCACCTGCCGAAGGTGGACGGCGCCGACATCTGGCTGGCGCCGATCTCCGGCGGCACCGACTTCGCGGGTGCCTTTGTCGCAGGCCTGCGCACGGCACCTGTGCGGCGTGGCGAGATGCAGTGCCGCTGCCTGGGCGCAGCGGTTCAGGCATACGGCGAGCCCGACGCCAGCGGCATCGGCCAGCCCCTGACCGACGCCGTGGGCGAACTGGTCTGCACCGAGCCGATGCCGTCGATGCCGCTGTACTTCTGGGGCGACGACGGCGGCCGCCGCTACCGCGAGAGCTACTTCGACATGTACCGCGATGCCGACGGCCGGGCCATCTGGCGACATGGCGACTGGATCCGCATCACCGCGCACGAAGAAGCGAACGGTGCGGTGATCTACGGCCGCAGCGACGCCACCATCAACCGCCATGGCATCCGCATGGGCACGGCCGAGCTGTACCGCGCGGTGGAGGCCATGCCCGAGGTGCTCGACAGCCTGGTGGTCGACCTCGAATTCCTCGGCCGCGACAGCTGGATGCCACTCTTCGTGGTGCTGCGCGAAGGCATCATGCTCGACGAAGCCTTGTCGACCCGACTTCGCGAGGCCATCAAGACAGGCCTGTCGGCACGCCACATGCCCAACGAGATCCTGCAGGTGACGGCCATTCCGCGCACGCTGTCTGGCAAGAAGATGGAGTTGCCCGTGAAGAAGCTGCTTCTGGGCGCCGCGCCCGAGACCGTCCTCAAGCGAGACGCGATGGCGAATGCCGACTGCGTCGACTGGTTCGTGAACTACGCGCGCGGGCGCGCTGCCGGGGGGGCCGCATGAAGCGGATGCTGGCACTGGCGCACGACAAACTGAGTCCGGGGGACTACATCCGCGAGCACATCCGCACCGTGCCCGACTGGCCGGCGCCCGGCGTGATGTTCCGCGACATCACGCCGCTGCTGTCCAACCCGCGAGTGTTCCGCGTGTTGATCGACCAGTTCGTGCACCGCTATTTCGATGAACGGCCGACCGCCATCGCCGGGCTGGACGCACGCGGTTTCATCATCGGCGCGGTGGTGGCGTATGAGCTGAACATCGGCTTCGTGCCGATCCGCAAGAAGGGCAAACTGCCTTTCACCACGGTGGAGGAGACTTATGAGCTCGAGTACGGATCGGCCACCGTGGAGCTGCACACCGACGCCGTCAAACCCGGTGACCGCGTCGTGCTGATCGACGACCTGATCGCCACCGGCGGCACCATGATGGCCGGCAAGAAGTTGCTGGAGCGCCAAGGCGCGGTGGTCATCGAGGGTGCGGCCATCGTCGACCTGCCGGAACTCGGCGGCTCGGCCCGGCTGCGCAACGCGGGGTTGGCCTTGTTCACGCTGGTCGACTTTTCCGGGCATTGAGCCCGCCTCGCACCTCACTCCAAGCTGCACCGCGTGAACACGACCCCACAACCCCGCAACCCGTTGCACGGCCTGACGCTGGAGGCGATGCTGACCGAACTGGTGGCCCATTATGGTTGGGACGGCCTGGCCGAACAGGTGGCGCTGCGCTGCTTCACCACCGAACCCAGCATCAAGTCGAGCCTGAAGTTGCTGCGCAAGACGCCTTGGGCGCGCGAGAAGATCGACAGCCTCTACCTCTTCATGAAACGCGAACAGGCGCGCCAGGCGCGCACCGGCGGCAGCGGCCTCAATCGATCTGCCTGAAAAGGTTCAGCAGTTCCTGGCAGCGGTTCGGCGACTGAACGAAGACCGGGTCGATGAGCGGCAGGTCGAAGAAGCGGCTGTAGCCCGCGGGCAGGTCTTCGGCGGGCGAACCCAGGTCGACAAAGGCCATGCTCCACTGCTCGAACTGGCGGGCGTCGGCCTGGCCGCTGCAGATCGTCAACAGGCCACGGTGGCGACGGTCGATTTCGATGCGGGTATGCAATGCGCGCACGGCCTCCTCGTCACCCTCCAGCGCCTGCATGAAGTTGCCGTCCTTGTAGAGCAGCATGCCGGTGATGCCCGCACGCTCATTGTTCAAGCGGCTGCTGGCCAGCAAGGCACGCAGTTCGGTGGGCGAAAACCAGGTGACGGCCGCGCTCACGTAGACGATGAAATACAAGGGGTGATCCTTCGCGCGGAAAAGCAGAGCGAAGTATGCCCGGCGGAAGGGAAAGGTCTCGTCACCGGGGTGCGCTTTGGAGGGGATCTGGCGTCGTTCCCGGGCCCGCCCGAGGGAATCGACGCGCGATCGCGGACACGGAATTCCGCTGAACCATTGCCCAAGCCACTGCGCAAATCATCGCTGCCCGACCATCTGGTCTGGCCGTCGTTCTTCAGATGTCGATAGATAGATCATTCTGGAAGGCAAGCTACTTGCCTATGCAGAACCGCCCGAAGATTTCCCCCAGCAACTCATCGGGCGTGAATGCTCCTGTGATGCGACCCAGCGCCTCGTGCGCCAGCCGCAGCTCTTCGGCCATCAGTTCCAGCGCAGCGTCACGTTGCTCGGCATGGGTGATGGCGAATTCCAGATGTTCACGCGCCTCGCGCAGCGCCTGCACGTGGCGGCTGCGTGCGATGAAAAGGCCTTCGGGCATTGCCAGCCAGCCGGCCGTTTGCAGCAGGGCGGCGCGCAGCGTGTCGAGGCCGGCGCCGGTGCGGGCCGACAACACGATGGCACCTTCGGGCAAAGCGGCCGTAATTTCAGCGGCCAACGCATCGGCCTTGTTGTAGACCTGCAGAACCGTCGCGTTGGCTGGCAGGCGGGCGGCGATCTCGCGGTCTGCCATCTGGTTGGTGTCATCCTGCAAGCGCGTCAGATCATGCAGGAACAGCACGGCATCTGCGTCGCCGATGGCTTCCCAGCTGCGGCCGATGCCGATGCGCTCAACTTCGTCGGCCGCTTGTTCGTCAGCGCGCAGGCCGGCGGTGTCGACCACATGCAAGGGCACGCCTTCGATCTGTATGGTCTGGCTGATGCGGTCGCGCGTGGTGCCGGGGATCGGCGTCACGATCGCCAGCTCGGCGCCCGCCAATGCATTCAGCAGCGAGCTCTTGCCGACGTTGGGCTGACCTGCGATGACGACACGCAGGCCCTCGCGCAGCAGCGCGCCCTGGCGTGCGCGCAGCAGCAAGGCGTCCAGCGCGGCGGCCACGGCGGCCAGGCGGGCGCGGGCGCCTGCTCTTTCCAGGAAGTCGATCTCTTCTTCAGGGAAATCCAGCGTGGCTTCGACCAGCACACGCAGCGCGACGATGGCCTCGGCCAGCGCGTGCACCTCAGCCGAGAAGGCGCCCGACAGCGAGCGCCCGGCCGAGCGCGCGGCCGCTTCGGTGCTGGCGTCGATGAGGTCGGCCACGGCTTCGGCCTGCGCCAGGTCGAGCTTGTCGTTGAGAAAGGCACGCTCGGTGAATTCGCCCGGGCCGGCGATGCGCAGCCCGGCGGCGCGTGGCCGGCCCGTGGCGGGGTTGGTCTCGGCCGCCGCTTCCAGGCAGCGCGCCAGCAGCAACTGCAACCCCACGGGCCCGCCATGCGCCTGCAGTTCCAGCACATCTTCGCCGGTGTAGGAATGGGGCGCCGGGAACAGCAGCGCCAGGCCCTGGTCGATGGTCAGGCCCTGGCCATCGAGGAAGGGCAGGTAAGTGGCGTGGCGCGGCTGAAGCGCGCGGCCGCAGACCGCCAGCGCCAGCGCCGCCAGGCCGTGGCCCGAGACCCGCACGATGCCCACCGCGCCGCGGCCGGGCGCGGTGGCCACGGCGATGATGGGATCAGGGGGATGCCAGGCAGTGGCAGCAGGCGAGCCAGGCACCGAAGCGGGGCTCGAACGCGGTGTGGAAGGCCCGGGCTGGCCGGGCGGCGGGGCGGCGCGCATGGTCTGCTGGTTCTGGCGGGCGCGGTTCGCGGCTGGGTGGCGCGGTACGCCGGTGTATGGCGCGGGTGGAGAGTGGCAAGGCCTTTGGGGACCTGCTTCCGAGCTCCTGAGCCGGCAGTGGATGCCGGGTCGACCCGCATGTTCCGATGGTCTGCCGATTCGAGCCGTTGCTCAACCCCTGTTCAGGGGATCGGGCACGGCCAACGTGATGTAGTCACGCGGCCGGCGCCGATCATTTGCCGAGCACGCCGAGCTGCTTGTTGATGAACCACTGCTGGGCGATCGACAGGATGTTGTTCGTCAGCCAGTACAGCACCAGGCCGGCCGGGAAGAAGAAGAACATGATGCCGAAGGCCAGCGGCATCATCCACATCAGTTTGGCCTGCATCGGATCTGGTGGCTTCGGGTTCAGCCACACTTGAATCAGCGACGACAAGGTCATCAGCACCGGCAGGATGAACCACGGATCCTTGGCCGACAGATCGGAGATCCAGAGGATCCACGGCGCGTTGCGCATTTCCACGCTCGACAGCAGCACCCAGTACAGCGCGATGAAAAACGGCATCTGCACGACGATGGGCAAGCAGCCGCCGATCGGGTTGACTTTTTCCTCGCGGTAGATGCGCATCATTTCCTGCTGCATCTGCTGCGGCTTGTCCTTGTATCGCTCACGCATCTCGGTCACCTTCGGGCCGATGGCTTTCATCTTGGCCATCGAACGGTAGGCGGTGGCGTTCAGCCAGTAGAAGGCGATCTTCAGCAGGAAGACCAGCGCGACGATCGCCCAGCCCCAGTTGCCGATGACGTTATGCAGTTGGGTGAGCAACCAGAACAGCGGCTTGGACAGGATGGTGAGCCAGCCGTAGTCCTTGACGAGTTCCAGCCCGGGCGCCAGCGCGGCCAGGTCGTACTCTTCCTGCGGCCCGGCAAACAGCGTGGACTCATGCGTCCTGGTGGCGCCAGGCGCCACTTCACCCAGCGGCAGCACCATGGCGATGGTGAAGTGGTTGTCGGCCACCTTCGCGGTGCGGAACTCGCGCGCAGCCGGTGCCGGTACCAGCCAGGCGCTGGTGAAATAGTGCTGCACCATCGCCACCCAGCCGTTGTCGGCGGTCTTGTCGATGTCGACGCTGCCTTTCGTGATGTCCTTGAAATCGATCTTCTGG
>Ga0163144_10016911_pt1 | contig 14909 bp, 10 predicted proteins | sample OliLak19BULKMAT1_FD_123175 | JGI IMG/M metagenome (GOLD analysis project Ga0163144, IMG submission 123175) | Freshwater microbial mat bacterial communities from Lake Vanda, McMurdo Dry Valleys, Antarctica - Oligotrophic Lake LV.19.BULKMAT1 | ecosystem: Environmental > Aquatic > Freshwater >... | reverse complement strand
TGCGCGGTGAATGCCGGATCGGCCACGCCAAGTAGGTCCAGCAGCGTCGGGGCGAGGTCGAGCAGGCGGACCTGCTTGTCCACGCGGCGCGGAGCGAATCCAGGCGCCCGCACGATCAGCGGGACCCGGAGGGCCTCGTCGTAAAGCGTCATGCCGTGATCCACGCCCCCGCGCTCGAAAAGCTCGTCGCCGTGGTCGGCCATCACCGCGATGACGACGCCCGTGGAGAGCCCCGGCGCGGCCGAGAGGGCGTCGAGGAAGCTCTTCAGCCGGAGGTCGGCGCGCGCGACGCGCTCGTCATACTGGGCCGTCCAGAACGCGCGGTCGCCGGCCGTCATCGGCCGCGGAGCGCCGTCGACCACGGCCCGGCGCAGCGCCAGGAACTCGTCGCCCGTCCCGGCATAAGGGCCCCGGTAACGGGGATCTGCGAAGCGGCTTTGGAAGCCGGCGGGCAGGCGATGCTGGCCATGGACGTCGTAGCCGTGCACAAAGAGGAAGAACGGCTTTTCGCCTCGTGTCTCGAGCCAGCTTAGAGCCATGGGCATGGTGGTGTCAAAGCCCGCGAAAGGAGTCGAGTCGAAATAGACGTCGAAACCGCGGTCGAAGCCATGCACCTTATCGAGGCCCGCGTCCCCGGTGAAGGCCGCGGTCTCGAAGCCCGCGCGCTTGAACGCCTCGGCTAGGGTCGAGGCCGACGGCGGCAAGCGCGCGAGCTCCCGGGACGTCTCGGCGAATGACGCGAAACGGTTGGTCAAGCCATGACGGCTCGGGGGCATGGAGGTGAAGACGCTTCCCATCGACGGCAGGGTCCAAGGCGCCTGGCTCACGGCCTGCGTGAATACCACGGCTCCGCGGGCGAGCGCGTCGAGCCCCGGCGTCAGCGCCTTTTCTCCGCGCAGCGCGCCCACGCGGTCGGCGCGCAGCGCGTCGACGCTGATGAGGATGAGCCCTCTGGCTCCGGTCGCCCTCGCGCTCTTGGACGCAGGCAACGCCTTGAGAACGGCTTCCAAAGGAATGGAATCCGCGATGGCCGCCTGCGCGGCCGCCTCGTCGCCGAGCGCGCGATACGCGCCGGCGCATTTGCCGAGGATCGTGACGCGCGCCCCGTAGAGCGCCTCCGTGTTGGAAAATGGCTCGGTCCGGGGCGAGCGCGCCAGCGCGCGAGCGCGGTCGACGGCCTTGCGCGCGGCCTTCGGATCGTTAGCGGCCCTTTCGGTCGTCGAGCGCGACGCCCATAGGAACGCTTCCATGAGCGGAGGGCAGCCGCGCCGCGCGCAAAAATCGAGCGCTTCCTCGCTCAGCGCCCGAGCGGCGGCGTGCTCGCCGCGCGATGCCGCGAGCTCCGAGAGCCGGCCATAGGCGTCGTATCTTACCGCGGAATCCGGGGACGAGACCTCAAGGAGCTTGCGCAGCAGCTCCTCGATGCCGGCGTTCCCGAGCTGGGTCCTCATCGAGATGAGCCAGCTGAGCGTGTGCGCGTATTCGGAGCGCGGCGAGCCGGGGCCGGCTTCGTGAAGCCGAAGAGCCGTCTCCATCTCGGCGAGGCCCTCCGTGAGGTCGCCATGGCGCCAGAGCGCGGCGCCGCGATGATGATGCGTGCCGGCGCTCGCGGTCGAAGCGTCGACCGCGGCCTGGAAGATCGCGGAGGCCTTTTCCCAGTCTCCCGCCTCGAGGCGCGCGTAGCCCTGCGTGATCGACGCGCTGGCCGGGTCCGGCGCGAGTTCCCGCGCTTCCGCCGTGAGGCGCGCCGCTTCCTCGAAGCCGGCCGTGCGCCTCAGGAGATCGGCCAGCTTGACGCGAAGCTCCGCCGAGCGGGGGAGCGCGGAGAGGCCGCGCCGCAGCGCCGCGACCGCCGCGTCGATCATGCCCTGGGTCTCGCGGCAGAGCGCGAGCTCGAGAAAGGCCCCTTCGGAGCCGGAGGCCGCCGCCGTCTCAGCGAGCGCCGCCGCCTCCGCCGCGTTCCCGTCGAGACGCATGATGCGGGCGCGCGCGAGCAGGGACGCGGTGGTCGGCGGCCGCACGGCTTCGAGCCTTTTAAGGGCCTTGAGGACGTCGGCTGGGCGTCCCGCGAGCCGGTCCCATCCCGCGCGATCCGCGACCGCGAGCACGGCGCGCTCTCCGTGTCCGCTCTCCCAGGCTGCATCGATCAGAGGAGCCGCGAGGTCCGAGGCGCTGGCGTAGGCTCCGGCCGCAGCCAGCCGCGCGGCGGCCGCGAGGCCTTCTTCGAGGCCTCGCGGCTCGGGCCGGGCCCGGTCGAGCTCGTCGCGGTCCCGGCGATACAGCTTGATCTGGTCAAGGCCCACGTCGGCCCCGAACGCATAGGGCTCGGCGGCCAGGAGCGCCTTTCGCGCCCAGGGCTCGGCGGCCAGGAGCGCCTTTCGCGCCGAGGCCTCGTCCCCCAGCTCGTGGAAGATCCGCGAGCAGGCCCGCAGGATCGCGATGCGGGAAGAAAAGCGGCCGGCGTCGGCGCCCGTCGATACCGCGAGCGTCCAGGCTCGCTGCGCGGAGGAACGGGCGGACTCGACGTCGCCTCCGGCGAGCTCGATGTCGGACCGCTTGGACCAAAGTTCCCCCTCGTCGACCTTGGGGCATTTCCAAACCGCGCAGGCATCGAGAGCACCCTTGATCGTCGCGCGCGCCGCGTCATCGCTGCCTCGGCCGCTTTGAAAGCGCGCGACGGAGGCGGCCGCAGAGTAATACCGCGACGAGCCCGGCAAGGAGACATATAAGGCCCTTTCCGCGGCCTCCTCGGCGCCCGGGAGGCGAAGCTCGCCGAGCATGCCGGACATCCAAATCAAGGTGTGAGCGTAATCGTCCCGTTTAGCTCGAAAATCCGCGTTGAAAAGCCGCTCGGCCTTCCTCATCTCGGCCAATCCTTCTTCTCGCCTTCCCATTTTCCAAAGCGCCGCGCCGCGATGGTGGTGCGCCACCGGGGAGCTTGAGGAGGCGGCAACGGCGGCCGTGAACACTTTTTCGGCTTCCGCCCACTGGCCTTTAGAGAGGCGGCCGTACCCCTCCCCGATATAGGCGTTCGCGAGGCGGGGATCGAGCTTCCGCGCCTCGGCGAATAAGGACATCCCTTCCTCGAATTTTGCCGGGTCCCGGCGCAGCAGCCCGGCGAGCGTGACGCGCAGAATAACCGAGCGCGGGAACGCGGCAAGCCCGCGGCGCGTGACGGCGATGGCGTCGTCCCGCCGCCCTTGCCCGGCGCGGCATTGCGCCAGCTCTTGAAGCGCGAGCTCCTGACCCGACTCCGCCGCCTTTTCCGCCCGATCGGCCGCGGCGTCCGCGTCGCCGTTGACGCGCAGGATGCGGGCGCTCGCGATCAAGGAGGCCGTCGTCGGGGGGCGCACGGACTCGAGGCGCCGAAGCGCGTCTTTGACCGTCCCCGCCCGGCCGGCGAAGCGAGCCCATTCCGCGAGCAGGCCCGCGGCGCGCACGGACTCGTCCTTCGAGCCCAAGACCTTCCACGCCTCTTCGACCGCGGACGACGAGAGATCGACCGCGCCCGCGTAGTCCCCCTCCTTCGCGCGCTTATCGGCCGCGGCCATGCCGGCCGCGAGGCGGTCGAGCGGGGCGGACTTCGCGGGCGCCGCGCAGGAAAACGCGGCCAGCTCCGCGAGCGCGGCTTCGGGAGCGAAGGATTCCTTCGGGAAGAACAGCTCGAGCTCGACGACGCGAGCGGATCCCGGGCACCAGCGCTGCGAGATCGCCGCGACATAGCGCATGAGGTCCGCCGCTCCCACGCCGTACGTGAGCCTCTCCGTGGCCGCTACGAGCCAGGAGTGTCCGCCGTCCGGACCGGCTTGGGCCTCGCGCGGCCGGAAGTCTTCGGGCACATGAAAGCCGCGCGTCACCATGCCGGGGTAGCCGATGTCCCCGTCGAACTGCGCCAAGAAACGCGCTCGCCTCAAGCCAATCGCGCGCCGCGCGGCCGCCTCGTCGGCGGCCGGCTCCGAGGAGACGCGCATACGGGCGGCCCCCCGGCTCGCGGTCAGCCTGCGGGTCGCGTTCGCGCTCCACGAGCGGTCCTCGGCCGCGGTCCACGTCGAGCTCGATCGCTCCACGAGCCCGTGCTCGAGCAGACGGGCGCTCCAGTCCGCGGCGGCCGCGGGCACGGCCAAAGCCGCGGCCAAGACGGCGTGCGTAAAAACGCTCATAAACGATTAAATCATTTAGCGCGCTCTAGCGCGTAAGCGCGCGCTCGGCTTCCGCGCGCACGACCGGATCGGCGTCCTTCGCGAGGCGCTTGAGAGCCGCTCGCGCCGCGGGAGCGTCCCGGGCGATCTCGTTCAAGGCGCCCGCGACGGCGGCGCGCACATCCGCGCTCGAATCGGCGGACGCCGCGGCCAGCGCGGAGAGGGCTGGCCGCGCGGCGGGACCGATGCGCGCGAGCGCGCGCGCCGCCCCGTGCCGGACGTCGGGCTCCGCCGCGGCCAGCAGCCGCTCCGTGAGCGCGGGCACGGCCGCCGACGCGGCGTCGCCCAGCCGCCCGAGCATGTATACCGCCTCGACGGCGGACGCGGCGTCCAAGCCGGGAAGGAGCTTCGCGAGCTCGGCGACGACGGTCGCGGGGTTGAAGCCCGACGCGGCCAGGATCCAGACGGGATCGCGAACGTCGGCGTGGTCCTCCTGGAGCACCTCGCGCAGCGCGGAGATGAAGGCGCCGCCGCCCGCGGGCCCGGGCTCCGCGGCGAACGCGACGGGAGACAGAAGAAGGAGCAGCGCCGGCGCGAGGATCATCGACCAAGGCTAACAAAATAATAGAATGCCCGCGATGGCGATCATCCGACTGCTGCTCGTCCTGGCCGCGCCGCTCTGCGCCGCCGCCCCCCTCCCCCCGCGCCCGCGCAGCGTGATCCTCGTCATCGCGGAGGGAATGAGCTGGGGGCAGATTCAGCTCGCGCGCGACGCGGCGCGCCTGCGCGGGAGGACGCTCGCGATGGAGCGCGTGATGAACGAGGGTCACGCCGCGTACTGCGGCATGACCCCGTTCGAGGCCCTCGTGGTCGAGTCCGGCGCGGGAGCGGGCGCTTACGCGACCGGCCGCAAGATCGCCAATCGAAGCCTCTCGCGGCTCCCCGGAGGCGAGCGCGTCGAGACGATCCTGGAGCTCGCCCATCGCCGGGGCCTCGAGACCGGGCTCGTCACGACCGCGCGGCTCACCCACGCGACGCCCGCGGCGTTCCTCGTCCACCGCGCCCTGCGCGACGACGAGTTCGCGATCGCGCGCGAAGTGACGGGCTCGCGCGCCGACGTGCTCATCGGCGGCGGACGCAGCCGCTTCCCGCCGAGCGTGCTGGCGAAGGCCCGCGCCGACGGCTACACGGTCGTGCGCGACGCGCGAGAGCTGGCGAAGGGGCTGCCGGCGGGAAGGACGCTCGGCCTGCTCGCGGAGGAGACTTTTCCGTTCGCGATCGACCGCTCCTCCGCGGACGCGGCCGCGCCTCCGACGCTCGAACGGATGACGGCCTGGGCGCTGGACCGCCTGAGCCGCGGCGGAAAGGACTTCGTGCTCGTCGTCGACGCGCGCCTGATCGACGAGGCCTCCCACTACCACGACGCGGGCGCGACGCTCGCGGAGGTCTTCGAGGCCGACCTCGCGATCGGCGCCGCGCTCGCGTTCCAGAAGGCCCACCCCGGCACGGAACTCGTCGTCGCCTCGAACCACGACACAGGCGGGCTGGGCCTGTCGTGGCGCGTCAATCCCCCCGGCTTCGGCGGCAAGGCCGAGCTCGAGCTGATCCTGGGGCAGCGCGCCTCGTTCCAAGCGATGCTCGAGGAGATCTGGCGGCGCGGCGGGCGCGGGAGGACGCAGCCTACGGCCGCGCTCGCGCTCGAGGTCCTCAGGGCGGGGCTGGCGCCGGGCGCCGCGCTGACGGAGGACGACGGGCGCGCGGTCGTCGCGGCGCTGCGAACGGGGCCCAAGGCCCTGCCCTTCGCGCACAGCCCGGCCGCGCACGCGATCTCCCGCGCGCTCGAGGGTCAGACGCTCGTCTTATGGGGCACCGGCACGCACACGAGCGCGCCTCAGCCCTGCTTCGGCATCGGCCCCGGCAGCGAGCGGCTGCACGGTCTTATCGAGAACACGGCCGTGTTCGAAGCGCTTCGCCCCGCGGCCGACTACCAGTAGCCTTTTTCGCGCAGGTCGCGCATGACCCCGGGGGACGGCTCGTTCTCCGGACGCGGGCCGCTTCGAGCCTCGCGCGCGTGGCGCAGCAGGCGCTGCGTCAGGTCCAGGGTGCGGGCGGGCTCGCGCTCGCTGAGGTCGGTCTTCTCGCCGGGATCGGCGCGCAGATCGAAGAGCTCCCCCGACAGGTTCTGCATGTCGAGGATCAGCTTCCACCCCTCGCTCGTGCGCAGCGAGCGCTTCGACGCGCGCAGCAGGAAGTCGGTCTCGGAATAGGCGTCGAGCGAGAGCGGCTTGCCGTCCAGCAGCGGCGCGAGACTGACGCCCTCCAGCTGGGCGCGCGCCTGCGTCGAGACGGCGACGCCGGCTAGCTCGAGCAGCGTCGGCATCACGTCGATGAGGCGGACCTGGGCCGGGATCACCCCCCCGCGCCTTCCCGGGATCCGGATCAGCAGCGGCACCCGCAGGACCTCGTCGTAGAGGGTCGTACCGTGGTCGAAGCCGCCGTGCTCGTACAGCTGCTCGCCGTGATCCGAGAGGACGACGACGACGGTCCGCGCGTTGCGCGGGTCCGCGTCGAACTCCTTCAGGAAGGCGCCGAAGGCGGCGTCGGCGGCGCGCGCCTGCTCGTCGTAGCGTCCGGCCCAGACACGGACCTCCGCGGTCGACGCCGAGATCGGTTCGCCGGAGATGGTCTTATCGCGGAGCTCCAGGAACGCCTTCTTGCGGGCCTCGTCGGTCAGCCCGCGGAACTGCCCGTGCACGTCGTAGCCGTGCGCGAAGGCGAAGTAAGGGGCGTTCGAGCGCCGCTTGATCCATTCGAGCGCCGGCGGCAGCGATTGGTCGAAGCCTCCGAAGGGGGCCGAGTCCTCGTAGACGTCGAAGCCGCGCGCGAACCCGAACTCGCGTCCGACCCCGGCGCCTCCGGTGAAGCCTCCCGTGTCCCAGCCCTCCGACTTGAAGGCCTCGGCGAGGGTCCGGAGCCGCGCGGGAAGCTTCGCGAGCGCGCGCCGGTCCTCCGTGAAGACCTCGAACTTGTTCACGACGCCGTGGCTCTGCGGATGGACCGAGGTGAAAAGCGACAGGGTCGAGGGCAAGGTCCAGGGCGCCTGGCTGACCGCGTTCGTGAAGCGATAAGCGCCGCGCGCGAACTCGTCGAGCCGCGGAGTCGCCGAAGGCTCGCCGGCGCGGTCCGCGCGGAGGGTGTCGAAATCGACGAGCAGGACGCTGCGGCGGGCGGACGGCGCGGCCCGCGCGCCGGACATGGCCGCGAACGCCAGGAGAATCGCGAGCCCGGCGCGGTTCATCGCGCCTGGGGCGTCCGCTTCAGCAGGTGGCGGGACAGCTCGCCCGCGAGGCGTCTGGAGACCTCGGGGTTGGCGGCGGAGACGTCCTTCTCCTCGGCCGGATCGGCCGCGAGGTCGTACAGCGCCGTCTTCGGCCCCGGGTCGTCGCTGACGAACTTCCACCGCGCGTCGCGGACGAAGCGGCGCGCCAAGGCTTCGTTCGCGCTCGAGGTCGCCGAACCGAAGACGAGGCGGCCTGCGTCCCCTTTCCCGCCCTTCATCAGGGGCACGAGGCTTCGCCCGGCGAAAGCGGCGGGCACGGGAAGGCCCGCGAGTTCCAGCATCGTGGGAGCCGCGTCGACGAGCTCCACGAGCGAGCGCACCCGAGCGGGAGGACGTCCCGGAGCCCAGATGACGAGCGCGACGTGGAAGATGCCGTCGCGCGTCGAGAAATGATTGCCGTGCGTGAAGTCCCCGCCCTCGCCGAACAAGGTGCCGTGGTCGGACATCAGGACGATCATCGTGTTCTCGAGCGCGCCTCGCCGCTCGAGCTCCTTCCACAACGTCGCGAGGCTGCGGTCCAGATGCGCGACCCGGTCGTCGTAGACGGACGCCATGCGGCGCAGCGCCCGGGGATCGCCGCGGACCGCGTCCAGCTCCTTCTTGAGATCGGCCGACGGAACCGGGCCGTAGGCGTTATACGGCTCGCCGTTGAGCGCGCGGTAGAAATAGAAGCTCCCGAGGAACTTGTCCATCGCGCCGTCATAGTCCGCGTCGGCCCAGCGATTTCTCTCCGACGGAGGCAGATCGAGAAGGTCGAACGGCGGATGCACGTCCTGCGGCTGGACGAACAGGAAAAACGGCTTGGCCGACTTCTTGTCCAGCCACTCGAGCATGACCGGGATATAGGCGTCCAGCTGGCGCGGCAGGTCGCCGCCGAGATAGGAGTCGAAGCCGCGGCCGAAGCCGTACTGCGAGTTGACGTTCGGGCCTCCGGTGAGGCCCGCCGTCCGGTAGCCGGCGCGCGAGAAGATCTCGGCGAGCGTCGTCGCCGAGTCGGGGATGCGGCCGCGCCGGTTCGTCGCCTGATGCTGCTCGGGATACAGCGAGGTGAAGAAGCTCGCGAAGCTGGGAAGCGTATACGAGCCCTGCGCGAAGGCCCAGTCGAACACCGCGGCCTTGGCCGCGAGGCGGTCCAGGTTCGGGGTCGTCGGTCGGGAATAGCCGTAGAGGCTGAGGTGGTCGGCGCGCAGGGTGTCCGCGCCGATGATGATCACGTTGAGCGGCTTCGCCGGAGCGGCCTGCGCGGCCGAAGCGAGTCCCAAAAGCGCCAGAAGGATCGTGATCATGGCTAATTCTAACTATTTAGCGATAGTGCAGCCGCACGCCGAGCCCCACGTACAGAGGGTCTCCCAGCAGCGGGAGCGAGCCCAGCTGCACGGCGGAGTAGCGGCGGTTCGTCAGGTTCTCGGCGTCCACGTAGCCCTCGAGGTTCTTGGTGAACCAGCGCGAGACGGCGAAGTCCAGCACGAGGTATTCGTCGAGGGGCTGGGTATGGGCGTCGTTGCCCCAGCGCCGCGTCGCGTAGCGCGCGGTCAGGCGCGCGGTGACGAGCTCGGGATCGGTGAACCCCAGGCTAAAGTTGGCGGAATGGACGGGGATGCCGGGCGTGGTCGAGCCCACGGTCCCGGGGCTCGCGACGTTGCCGCGGATGGTCGCGTTGGTATAGGTGTAGGCCGGGCGAAGCGACCATCGGCGGCTGAGCTGCCACGGCGCCTCGACGAGAAAGCCGCGGCTGCGCACCGAGCCGATGTTCTTGACCTGCGTCGTGTTCGGCGCGATCGTCACGCTTCCGATCGCGTCGCGGATCTCGTTCCAGAACCCGGTCACGCGCAGCGAGACGCTCTCGTAGGTCAGGTCCCAGCCCGCCTCCCAGCCCACGCGCAGGATCTCGGGCCCGAGGTTCGAGTTCGGCAGCGAGGTCTGGTTCTGCGGGCGGGCGCCGCGATAGAGGTTCATCAGGGTGGGCGCGACGAAGGCGCGGTAGACGGCGCCGCGGACGGCGAACGGCTCGGACACCTGGTAACGGACGCCCAGGCGCGGGCTCAGGAAGGCGAACTTCTTGGCGGGGATCCCGTTGGTCGCGCCCGTCGCGTGGGTCTCGAAGGCGTGGTGGTTCTGCCAGTAGTCGACGCGCGCGCTCGGCACGACCGTCAGCTCCGGGGTCGGATTGACGCTGACCTGGGCGAAGACGCCGGCGTTGGTCTGCTACCCGCCGGAGCTGATGCTCCTTATATAGACGCCGGTGTTGCTGTAGTCGTCCTGGTTGTTGCGGGCGTAGATGTGCCGCAGGTCCACGCCGAGCGTGATCGAGGACGCGAGCGTCTCGAACGGCCTCGACCACAGCAGGCTGGCGCCCGTGTCGAACGACGGCAGGTAGTTGTGCACGAGGCGGGCCTCGGAGGTGCGCGCCGCGCCGCCGGCCACCGCGGCGTTCGTGCTGTCGAGCACGTGCTTACCCGCGAACACGCTGCCGCGGAACTCGCCGTAGCGCTCCGTGGGAGCGCGGAAGCCCGCCGCGCCCTCGAGCTCGTCGCGGGAGTCGAAGAAGTGGTCCGTGCCGTGGTTTCGCGCATCCTGGAACATGATGAGCCGCGAGAACCAGAGCGGGCCGGCCTCCCCGCCCTCGAGCGAAGCCGCCTTCAGGTTGAGCGCCCAGTTCCGGGCGGTGGCGGCGTGGTCGATCCGGCCCCTCACATTGGGATGAAGCCAGTTATAGCCGTCGGTCTGGTAGTAGTTGTAGTCGGCGCTGAGGCCGAACTTATCCAGGAAGGTCTCGCTGATGTAGGCGTTGAAGCGCTGCGTGCCGCGCTTGCCCGGCTGATCGCGCTCTCCGTATGAGTAGTCCAGATCCAGCGCCCGTTCCGTCGGCCGCCGCGTGATGACGTTGACGACGCCGCTCATGGCATAAGAGCCGTAAAGGTTCGAGCTCCCCCCGCGCAGGATCTCGACGCGATCGACGATGGCCAAGGGGACCTTGCTCCAGTTGACCCAGCCGCCGAAGCCGTCCGTCAGGGGCAGGCCGTCCATCAGGACGAGCGCTCGGGTGTTGCCTCCGACGCCCATCATCGAGAGCGTCTGAGGCGCGGGATTGATGATGTTGCTGCCGACGGCCGGAACGGTGACCCCGGCGACGAAGCGGATCACGTCGTCGATCGCGCGGCCGGGCGCCGCCTTGACCTCCGCTCCCGTGATGACGGTCACGTGCGCCGGGATCGTGCGCGCTGACTGCGCGTAGCGCGAGGCCGTGATGATCAGGGGCTCGGCCGTCGGGCCGGGCGCCTCGGCCGCGCGCGCGGACGACGACAGGCACGCGAGCAGGAGCGCCAAAGGCGGACGGGAAGTTCTTCTCATGGAGCGATCGTGCCATTCGGGCGCTTTTTCGTCCATGACGGCCGTCATGCAGGAGAGATATGTTTGTGATAGGATGACAACGCTTACATGGCAAGATCCCGAGCCGTTCCCGAGGACGCCTCAGCGATCCTGTCCTTCCTCAAGCACCACGCGGCCCTGCTCGCGGGCGTGCCCGAGGCGGCCCTGCGCCGGCTCGCGTCGCAAGCGTTCGTCAGGCGGTGCCACGCGGGCGACCACGTTTGCCGCAGCGGAGACCCGGCCGCGGAACTCTCGTTCGTGCGCGAGGGACGCCTCTTCGTCAATCAGCGCAGCCCCGATGGGAATCTGCAGAGCATCGGCATCATGGTGCGCGGCGACGTCGCCGGCCTGATGGCGGTCTCCAGCCCGATCTTTCTCTGGGACGTCGTCGCGAGCGTGGATTCCGTCCTCGTGGTCATCCCGCGCGCGCCGATGCTCGAGCTGATCGAGAAAAACGCGGCGGTCGCGCGGGCCGTGCTCCACGGATACGGGCGGCGCCTGCGGTACGTGGAGACGCTTCTCTATTTCGCCCGCGAGAAGGTGGACAAGAGGCTGGCGGTGACCTTGATCTATCTTCACGAGAGGTTCGGCGCCACGCTGCCCCTCACGCGCATGGAGATCGGCCAGTTGTCCGGGACCACGCCGGAGACCGCGATGAGGATGCTGAAGCGCTTCGAGACGATGAAGCTTCTGAAGGGCTATCGCGGCAGGATCGAGATCAAGGATCTCGAGGGGCTGAAGCGCTGGCTGGGCCTGGACTCGAGCCGGCTCTAACGAGGTGCATCTTAACTGACGGTCTCAAGGCGCGGCGGGGCAGGGCGCGCGGCGATTCTTCGTGATGAGGACGGGCTTGCGCGTGACCGGGTCGGCGAGGTAGAGGTGCCAGGCCGTGACCACGAAATTCGGCAGGTAGCTGTAGTCGCCGGGGTCGCTGGGCAGGCGCGAGGAGTCGTTCGGATGCGTGTGCGCGATCGCGATCGTGCGGGTCGTGACCGGCACGCGGGTCGTATGATCTCCCCACGTCCACGGCGCCATGACGATCTCGATCTTCTCGTCGATCCAATCGATCCTGAAGGCGGCCTCTTCCTTGCGCGACCCGTTGCCGGCGCGCAGCCATATTTTATCGAAAGCTTCGCGAACCTGAAGGAGGCACGCGAGCTCGCGCGGCGTCGGAAGGGGCTTCGAGACGAAGGACGTATCGGCGGGCGCGCTCCTGGGGACGGCCGGCGCCGGAAGGGCGCCAAGGCCGGTTGGTGTCAGGCTTAACAATTCGACGAATTCGGAATTGGTCGAATTGTTAAGCCTGACACCCATTTGAGCCGAAACGGGGACTGAGGCAACAGCCAGGAACGCGAGCAGCGGTTCGACGCGCATGGCCGGATTATATCACGCTCGCCGGGCGAGGCGGGCGGTTGCCGCGGCGACGGCCGCGAGGTCGAGATCGTCCAGGCACGGCGCGCCGTCGCACCGGGGCTTGTAAAAGCAGCGGCAGGCGCGGCGCGGGACGAACTTGACGCCGAGCCCGAACGTCTCGATCTCGGCGGGGCTCGTCGGGCCGAACAGCGCCACGCAGGGCACGCGCGCGGCAAGCGCGAGGTGCATCGGAAGGCTGTCGGTCGACACGACCACGGCGCAGGATGAGAGCCAGCGCGAGAACGCCGGGAGCGTCATCGAGGGCGCGACACGGCCCGCGCCGGCCTTACGCACGATGCCTTCGTTGCGGCGGCGCTCGCCCGGCCCCGTGATCAGCTCGGGGGCCAACCCGGCGGCGGCGAGCCGCGCCACGAGCTCGGCCGCGGCGGAGTCGGGCAGGCGCTTGGACAGCCACCGGGGACCGGCGCCGACGTGAACGCCGACGCGGAAGCCGGACGGACGCGTCTTGATTTCGCCGCCGCCGGGCGCCAAGGGCCTGAAGGCCTCGGCGGGGCCGTTCAAGCCCAGGACCCGGGCCCAGAGGCGCTGATAGGTGGAGCGGTTCGCTTTCTTGCGCGCGTCGGCCGCGGCGCGGTCGCCCGCGAGCAGGCTCATGCCGAAGACGGGCGCGCTGCCCGGGGTGAAGCGCACCCGGCCGCCGTCGAGATAGGCTCCGACGAGCCTGCGCGCGGAGACCGCCCCGGCTGCCTCGACCGCGGCGCGCTCCTCGTCCATGCTGATGACGAGATCGAACGTCGTGTCCGCGACCCAGCGCGGCGCGTCCCCGGCCGCGGCGACCCGGTCCAGCGGGAGGCCGCGAAGAAGCGGAAGCGCGCCTCGGCTCGTGATCCAGGAGAGCCGGCACGGAGCGTGCTTAGAGCGCAGCGGACCGAGAAGACCCGTGGTGCGCACCACGTCGCCCATGGCGCCGAGCTTGATGAGCAGGATCTCGCGGATCGGCATGGCGTTGATGATAGCTACTTCCCTTCCAAGTAGGCAACGAGCGCGCGCGCCGACCTCTTGGGGTCGGGGCCGAGCGCGAAGCGCATCCGGCGCGGGCTTCGCGCCGCTCCAATCGCCGAGCGCAGCCGCGACAGCGCGTGCGCGGCGAGGCCCGCGACGTCGGCGGGGCCCGAGCGCAGGCGGTATTCGGCCATCTGCGCCACGCCGTGCCCGACCACGAGGTTGATCGCGAGCGCGCTCATCGCGCCCGCGAAGCTCAAGGGCTCCATGCGCGGCTCGCCTTCGACGCGGCTGCCCGCCAGCAGCCACTTCAGCGGCACGTCGTCCTTGATGCGGCTTCGGAAATAGCCGACGTCGACGACGCGCTTGGGACCGTAGCGTTTTCGAACGAAGGGCCGGATCAGATGATCCGGGACGCTCGAGAGGTCCGCCGATGGAAGGAAGCCCCACCGCAGGGGAAACGCCCGCAGCCGGCCGCCGGCGACGAGGAGCGGGGTATCATCCGACAGGACGCCGAGCTCGGGCGACGCCGCCAGGAGCTCGAGGGCCAGGACGCTCTTGCCCCCCCCGGACGGCAGCAGCAGCAGCCCGCCGCTTCCCCGGAACTCGAAGCCCAGCGCGTGCACGCGGTGCATCCCGCGGCGGTCGAGCTCCTCTCCGGCGCGCGACAGGATGCACAGGTAGGCGAGCTCATGCAGGCGCTCGGCGTTCGCGCAAAAGAGCTCGCCGCGCCGCGTCGAGAAGTCGTAGAGGGATACCGCTCCGTCGGAGTAGTCGATGCGCCGCTTCCGGCCGTCGTCGCGGACGACGAACTCGGAGCTCGAGAAGAGGCGCGGGCGCCCCGCCGCCGCGGAGGCCTGCTGGGCGTGGAGCGCCAAATGGATCAGCGCGTCCGGGCGCGGGCCGGTTTCGAAGTATTCGAAGTCCCGGCGCAGCTCCTCGATCGTCGCCGGGGAGTCAGAGGTCAGCGAGACGGATATCCCGTGGATATCGAGACGCAGTTCCGCCATAGACGGCTCTCCCTGAGAATGCGCCTACGGCCAGTCCGGCCGCGTAGGACAGATGAGCGAGCAAGAAGAGCGGGAGGACCCGAACGGCCGCCGCCGGGTCCTTCTCGCTCACGGCCAAGCGCGAAGCCTCGAAGAGGCTCAGCGCGGCGTAGACCGCGGCCGGGGCCAGCCACGCCTCGCGGAGCCAGACGCCGGCGAGAAGCGAGAGCACGAGCGCCCAAGGCAGCAGGACGGCGGCCTGCATGGACGCGGGCGCCGCCCTCGTGATCTGCGCCCTCCCGCGCCCGTTCGTGAAGACCTGCGAGCAGAACGACGCGACGCTCTTGCGGCGGTGATGGAAAACGAAGAGCTCGGGGCAGAACACGGGCAGGCCCAGCGACCGCTCGACTTGGAAGAGGAAAAGGTTCTCCTCCGCGCTCGAGCAGCCCTTCGGGAAGAAAATCCCCTTGTCGTCGAAGACCTCGCGGCGCGCGCCGAAGTTGCTCAGCATGAAGCACCAGCCCGGCAAGGCTCGTTCGCCGCCTTCGCGGCGATAGCGCACGCGCATCGGGCCGGCGCCGAACGGCGAACGCAGGAGGAAGTCGACGGCTCGCTGGAAAGGCGTCGCGCCGGGCGGGCCCACGTTGGGACCGCCGATGACGGGCGCGCGCGGGTAGCGGTCGAAAGCGTCGAACG
>Ga0163144_10016910_pt1 | contig 14909 bp, 15 predicted proteins | sample OliLak19BULKMAT1_FD_123175 | JGI IMG/M metagenome (GOLD analysis project Ga0163144, IMG submission 123175) | Freshwater microbial mat bacterial communities from Lake Vanda, McMurdo Dry Valleys, Antarctica - Oligotrophic Lake LV.19.BULKMAT1 | ecosystem: Environmental > Aquatic > Freshwater >... | reverse complement strand
TTCATACCCATCCCCCCCCCCCCCCCCCCCCCCCCCCCCCCCCCCCCCCCCCCCCCCCCCCCCCCCCCCCCCCCCCCCCCCCCCCCCCCCCCCCCCCCCCCCCCCCCCCCCCCCCCCGTCCTACCCCCCCCCTCCGCCCCCCCCAATCACCGTCGCGATTCCCCCCTGGGCCCACGCCGTGTTCGATTCATCCGTGCTCGACTTGCAGAGCACAATCACATCCCCACCATCCGCGCTCGCCGCGATCGCCGCCCGCAACCCGCCCACACCGGCCCCGATCACCAGCGTGTCGGTAAAGATCTGCGGCAACAGCCCGGATCGGAACGGAATCAGGTAACGACGAGCATCAAAGAGGGGGTGCATGGCTCCACCATCGTACCCGCACCAAAACCAGTGGTGCGTGGTGGACAAACAGAGCCGTGAACGCAGGCTCAGGGACTCGGCACCGTGGCACCGCTTTCCAAAGCGGTGCCACGGTGGATGCGGGCCACCTTGGCGTTGAGGTACCAGGCGTGGTGTTCGAGGTGCCACGCGGCGTAGTTGAGGACGATGCGGGTCGTCTGCTCGCCGCGAACAGGGTGAAGGGCCTTGCGCGCCAGCTGCGCAGCGGTGAGTGTGCCGAGCCACTCGCCGGTCCATTTGCGCAGGGTGTAGATGGCCGCGATGAACGCGCCGATCGGGTGTCCCGGCCCGTGGTAGAGACCGGATTCGATAAAGGCGTTCTCATCCCAGACCGCGAAGGTGGGATTCTCTTCGGCGACGGCCTGGCGCATACGGAGCACGAAGGCCAGCTCGGCATCGGCAAGGTGTCCGAGCAGCACACGCACCGGCCAGCGACCGACACCCGCGCTCGCGAGCCAGGCCATGTCGAGCTGCTCATCGGAAAGGTGAAGCGTGCGCGGATCGAAGTGCTCGACACCGATCTTGTATCGCGCGATCAGGTCGTCGCTGGGCAGTGACTCGAAGGTGGTGAGCTCAGGTTGGGTGGGGAGTAAAGTAGCCATGCCCGAGTGTATGGAGCGCGGGCGGGTCTACCCACACGGCCGTGGCACGGGGCCTTATGCTTCATCATGCCCGAGCACTCCACCATTTCTCCCGCCGACCGCCGCCTCTCCCTTCGGATTGTAACGATGCCCAAGGATACCAACCAGTATGGAACGATCTTCGGGGGTGTGATCCTCAGTTCCATCGATCAGGCCGGGTTCGTTGAAGCGCGGCGGCATGGTGTCCACCGCTGGGTGACCGTTGCGCTTGATCGAGTGGAGTTCAAGCAGCCGGTGCAGCTCGGTGATGTCGTCTCGTTCTACACCACCACGACGCGGCTCGGGACCAGGAGCGTGACGGTGAAGGTGGAAGTCGAGGCCGAGCGTTACACAACCGGTGCAACGGTGTCCGTGACCGAGGCGAGCATCACGCTGGTCTCGGTCGATGCCGAGGGCAAGCCCATCCCGTTCCGCACCGCTGAATGAGCGGCTCAGGAATCACGCTCGTCGACAAGCTCGTCATCAGGCCCGTCATCGAAGGCCGCGGCGGATGCGCGTGTCTGATTGCTATCAATCGGTCTTTCAACAAACTCCCACGAAACGCGGCAGGGATATTGAAACTTGCCGCGAACAACACCCTGCGCGCGGGGCAGACTCTCGAAGGCCGCGGCGGTGTCGATGTGGTCGAGCGTCACCACGCCCTCGCCTCCGCCGATGCGCCGGTTCGGAGCGCGGATGAGTGTGGCCGTAACACCGTGCGGACCTGCGCGGAAGGTATTGATGAACTCGACGATCACGCGGACACCCCGCCCCTCGGCGATATGCGTGAGCTTGGCCTTCGGCACCTCTTCGTTGATCGAGATGCCGAAGAGATCGACCCCGGACTTATCGCGGATGCGGACGATCACATCGAGCTTGAGGATGGGTGTCGCGGCCTTGAACGTGAGCTCGAGCACCACCACCTCACCAAACTCAAAGCCCTCGCGCGGGCGACCGGCCTTGTCAAGGCAGCGCACCGACTCGAAGTGGGCATGGCCTGTGCCGTAGCGGCCCGCGAGCGGGGGAGGTTCTTCCGCATCTATCGCGGCATCGGTCCCCGATGGCTCGATTATCGCAGCATTGGCAGCTCGGTCGGCAAGTTCCTCGTAGCGCTGCACGGAGCGTGCCGACTGCTGTGTGCGCAGCGATGAGAAATACAGGTCCACCGCCTCGCGCGCCGAGCCGAAGTAGACCTGCTCACCCTTCACAAGCAGAAGCCCTTTCCGACAGATGCTCTTGACCGCATCGGCCGCGTGGCTGACAAACAGGAGCGTGACACCGCCCGCGAGCAACTGGTGCAACCGCCCGATGCACCGCTGCTGAAACCCCGCATCGCCCACCGAGAGGATCTCATCGAGGATGAGGATGTCGGGCTCGAGCGCGACACTGACCGCAAAGGCGAGGCGCGCGTGCATGCCGCTTGAATAGATGCTCACCTGTTCATCGATGAAGTCGCCGATCTCGGCAAAGTCCTCGATCTCGGGCAGCCTTGCTTCCATCTGCTTGCGTGAGAGGCCCATGATCGAGCCAGACAGAATGGCGTTCTCACGACCGGTGAAGTACGGGTTGAACCCGCTCCCCAGTTCGAGCAACGCGGCCAGTCGTCCCCGAATGTGCACCTCGCCCACCGTCGGCGCGAGTGTGCCCGCGATGATCTGCATCAGCGTGCTCTTCCCGCTCCCGTTGCGCCCGATGATGCCGATCGCCTCGCCAGGCATGACATCGAAGCTCACATCCTTGATGGCCCAGATGTCGCGCCCGCGCTTATGACCCGTGAGGGTCTGGCGCAGCCGGTCGGTGGGGCTGTGAAAGACCTCGTACTTCTTCCCCAGGCCGCGCACACTGATCGCGGCCTGAATCCCGCGTTGTTCCGGTAGTTCAGATGACATCGCTGAGCCCCTGCCTTGTGCGCATGAAGACGGCATAGCCGAGCTGCATCACAAGCAAACCGAAGAGCATGACCCCACCGAGCGCAAGCCAGTTGGGCCACGTGCCCCAGAGCATCACCGAGCGCGCATTCTCGATGACGATCGTCACGGGGTTGAGCATGTACACGCCGCGCCACTGTTCCGGAATGCGATCGACCGGGTAGAAAACCGGAGTCAGGAACATGGCCAGTTGGGTGAGCACCACGGTGATCTGCCGAACATCGCGGATATAGACACCCATGGTTGCCAGCACCCAACTGATGCCCATGCAAAGGGGCACAAGCGGCGCAACGACGAGCGGGAGCAGCAGTGCAGTCGGTGGCACCGAACCGACCAACAGCATCTGAACGAGCAGCAGGCAGCCAACCGCCACCGCCGGATAGACCAGTGAAGACAGCAGCCCAACGACGGGCAGAATCTCAACGGGGAAGACGACCTTCTTGACGAGATTAGGGCGCGAGGCCACCAGGCCCGGCGCACGATTCACGCACTCGCTGAAAAAGTGGAAGAGCGCGTGCCCAAGAAAGAACGGCAGGACAAACGCGCCGCCGATCGCCTGGCCACCGATACCGTCCGATGCCTCCTGCCATCGGCTCTTGAAGACATACCCGAAGACGAATGTGTAGATCGCCAGCGAGATCAGCGGATTGATCACGTTCCACGCCGCGCCGAGATACGCACCGCGGTGGCGCTCGACGATCTCGCGTGATGTAAACTGCCCGATCAGGCCGCGATGCCGGGCGAGCGTTGCCACAAGCGGCAGCGGACTCAGGTAGGCCCTGAGCGGTGTGGGGATCGATGTGCGGATGACGAGTTGGCTCATTCGAGAGACTGACATTCGAGAGACTGAAACTCATGAGACTGATAATCGAAGCCCGCTGTTCAGGCCACGGTCGCGGCAACACCTGATGTTGCTCCGACCCTGACCACTTCGGTGATGATGTCTCGATGGTTGGCGCAGCGCGGGCACTTGTGCTGACCACCGAGCTTGCCCTTGCTCGTCAGCCATGCGTGGAATGTGCCGATCGGAACCGGCGTGATGGTCGGTGGCACCATCCCCACATCGTCGGTGCGCTTGGTTGTGTAGTCGATATTCTGCCGCTTGAGCGATTGATCAAAGTCATCGCGAAACTGATCGAGCAGCCGATCAGAGTACTTGCCTTCAACCTCGACCGCCAGTTCCAGACCCGCACGCACGGTCGAGCTCGGATACACCGGCGCGGCGGTGAACTCGCCCACCATCACCCCGGCCTTCGATGCCGCAGCGGCTACAGCGTTCTCGATGTGCTCGACGATCAGGTTCTCACCGAACGCATTGATGAAGTGACGGTGCCGACCGACGATGCGGAGCCGGCACGGCCCCTCACCCCCGCGACCCGAAAGCCCAGCGGGAACCGTGTCAAACTCCACAACATCGCCGATCACGTAGCGCCACAGTCCGGCGCACGTGGACATGGTGACGACGTAGCGTTGACCCTTTTCGACCTCCCAGCAGGAGTGGGCGCGTGCGTCAGGGGCATCGATCTCTTCGAGTGGAACAAACTCATAGAAGTTCCCGATGTCGGTCAGCAGCCGAAGCCCGGGGCTGTTGCGTGTGTCTTGAATGGCGATGAAGCCTTCGCTCGCGGGGTAGAGCTCGATGCGATACGGGATGTCATCCCCATCGGCACGCCCGCTGTACATCTGACGCACACGCGGCTCAAAGGGTGTGTACTTCACACCTCCATGCACAAAGAGTGTGAGGTTCTTCCAGACATCCTTCACGCCCCGCACCGAGCGACCCTGCTCACGCGCCAACTGCACCACGCGGTCCATCAGTACAATCGCCCAGCTCGGCATCCCGTTGATCATGCGGATGTCCTGATCCACGCAGACCCGGGCCATCGCCTCGATCTTGCTCGGCCAGTGGCTCATGAGCGCGATCTCGGGTCCTGGAGCATAGATCTCGCTGATCGGCCAGCGGATCAGCGGGGTAACAAGCCCGGAGAGGTCGCCGGTGCGGATCCCGTGCGCGTTTGTTGACAGATCGGTAGACCCGCCGAGGAAGAGCGACTTGCCCGCCGTCAGCCGGGGCAGTTCGATCCCGAACCGCATCGCCGTGGCAAAGATATCAAGCGCGGCAAGGTAGTTTGACCGCATCATCTGGCGCGAGACCGGTAAGTATTTGTCGCCCGCGGTGGTGCCCGAGGTCTGCGCAAAGTCCATCACCAGCCCGGGCCACAGGATGTCCGGTCGTCCCTCTTCACGCATCTCGGCGATGGCGGTGCGATAGGTGGAGAAGTCAGCAATCGGCACGGCCGTGCGATAGGCCTTGACAATCTGATCGTCGGGCAGTTGGCGAACGCGGTCGAAGCCATGCTCGCGCCCGAAGCGTGTTGCGCTCGCGACATCCAGCAGCCTGCGGAGCTGCTTCGTCTGCAACGGCGCTGTGTTGTGTGTCCAGAAGGCCAGATCGTCCAGGCGTTTGCGCCGCCGACCCAGGCGAACCTTGAGCGCGTGCCCGACAAGCGCGGTCCAGCGCGGCCCACGTGGAGCCCGGCGAGAGACTTTGAGGGGTGCTTCAGTTCTCGTGGCCGCGCTCACCGGTTTCACCGTTCAGAGTGTGCCGTTCGGCGATCCGGGTACGTCCGCCGCATCATCATTCCCACGTCCGAGCCCCAGGGCAAAGCGATGGAGTGCCTCCGCGAAAAGGTCCGGGCACTCCATCATCGGCGCGTGGCCGCAGTTGTCGAACCACTCGATACGCGAGTTGTGGATCATCTTGTGGAACTCTTCACCCGCTTCGGGCGGCGTGACAACATCCTGCCGACCCCAGATCAGCAGCGTGGGCTGCATGATCTCCTCGATGCGCTTGCCCAGGTGATCGCGCTTGGCCGACTTGCTCAGCCGTACCATGGCCCGTGCACCACCGGGCTCGGTCAGCTCGGCGTGAGCCCGATCAATATCCGCCTCGCGCATCTTGCTCTTGTCGAAGAAAAGCTCGCCGATCTTGCGGCTCAGCCACTCGCGGCTCGGGCGATGCTGCGGCTTATCGACCATCGTCTTCTCAATCAACCCGCTCGAGCCTGCAAGCACCAGCCCGCGAACCAGCTTGGGGTGCTCGAGCGCGATGCGCAGCGCGACGTGCCCGCCAAACGAGTTGCCCACGATCACCACCGGTTCGTTGAACTTCTCGCTCAGGAACTGCGCCGTCAGGCGCGTGGCCCCGTGGATGGAGCAATCGTCACCACGCAGCTGGAGCAGCGGCAGCTCGAAGAGCACGCAGCGCACGCGGTTGCAGACCCGATCGACCACGCCTTCCCAGTGTTCATTGAGCCCGACAAGCCCGTGCAGGAAAACGACGGGCACACCCTCACCAACATCCACAACCGTGGCCGAAAGGTCGCTGTCGGCAGGACCCACACGCCACTCACTGCGGACTCGATTGGTGGTTGTTGGAAGCGCTGCCGTCAACATGGACTCCCAAAAGGATCAAGGGTACCAGAATCTCACTCTCGGCGGCCTCGTGAATCGAAGCCCCGCCAGTTTCCTCAACCTCTGATAATACCGCCCAAAATCCCCCAGCCTAGTGCTCACGAACCGAACATGAGACGACCCTGCCCGGCAGGCTTCTCGGGTCTCACTCGTCCGCCACCCGCCCGTCCACCAGACGAACGATCCGATCGGCCCTTGCAGCCACTTCCTGATCGTGCGTCACCATCACGATCGTCCGTCCCGTTTGCGCCCGGTGCTGCGTGATCAGATCAAGAATTGCCTCGCCCGTCTTGCGGTCAAGGTTGCCCGTCGGCTCATCGGCCGGCAGCACCGGCGGGTCGTTCACCAAGGCCCGTGCAATCGCAACCCGCTGGCGTTCACCACCCGAGAGCTCGGCCGGGCGGTGTCCAAGCCGATGCCCGAGCCCGAAAGCACTGAGGAGCGATTCGGCCCGGGCCTTCAGCTCCACCCGGCGCTTGATGTAGCCCCAGCGCTTGTGCAGCACCATCGCGGGGAGCAGCGTGTTCTCCATGATGTCCAGTTCCGGCAGCAGGTGGTAGAACTGAAAGACAAAGCCCACCGAGGCGTTGCGATACTTATCGAGTTCCGCCGATGACATGCCGCGCAGCATCTGGTCATTGAACATCACCGTCCCGCCCAAGGCCGCGCTGGTGCCGCACTCGGGGCAACGATCGGCCTTGAGGCCAACCAGCGTGTATCCACACTTCGCGCACTTGATCGGTTGAGTGGCCTTGTCGGGCCGGTCAAGCCCGCCGAGCAGATGCAGCAGCGTGCTTTTGCCCGAGCCGGATGCCCCGAGAATCGCCACCCACTCGCCCCGCCCAACCTCGATCGAAGCCCCCTTCAGCACCGGCACTTCAACGCGCCCGAGGCGATAGGTCTTGTACACACTCCATGCCGAGAGCACCGCCGCCCGTCCCGGAGTGGCCGCTCTCACGCCCTGATTCGGCTTGGCGATCACGCTCATCGCGCCGCCTCCGGCCCGTGCATCTCGCCGGGAATCATCGATCGGTGCGAACCATGCAGCCTCATGCCATCCTCCGTGCAACATCATCCCCGCCAACACATGGCCACCCGCAGCACCTACTCAAACCGCAGCGACTTCACCGGGTCATACGTCGCGGCCCGCAGCGCGGGGATCAGCGCCCCCAGCACACTGAAGATCATGCCACCCGCCAGCACGATCATCGCCTTGTATGTCACCACCTTGTTCGGCAGCTCCGCAAAGTAGTACACACGCGGGTCCCACACCACCAGCCCGAACGCCCGCCCCATCCATTCGTGGATCGGGTTGATGTTGAGCACGATGGCGTACGAGAAGCCCAGCCCCAGCAGCGTGCCGACCATCCCGAGTGTGACCCCGTACCGCAGCCAGAGCCACGCGACACCCGCCCGGCTCGCGCCCACCGCCCGCAACACGCCAATATCCTTGGTCTTCTCGCTCACCATGGCCCAGAAGATCGCCAGCACCAGAAACACCGCAACAAACGAGATGAACATCAGCAGCCCCAGCACCATCGCGATCTCTTTCTTCACCGCGCCGATGAACATCGCGTAGTTTTGCTCCCACGTCCCGATCGACTTGGCCCGCGCCAGCGCATCCGGCGAGGGCACATCGTTCCCGTGCGCCGCGGCAAACTCGGCGTAGATCTCCTCGCACCGCTGACGCAGCTCGCCGACCTCAACACCTTCCTTCGCCTTCACAAATATGTGCGTTACGCGGGCCGCGGCGGTGCCCACAACCTTCGGCCTCTGGCCCGAGCCATCCTCAGCAATCTCGAAGGGGTTCACGGGCACATCCGCCAGCTCGGTCCCTTGGTCGAGCTTCAGCATCCGCTGCAACTCGCCCAGTTCCATCAGCACCGTGCCCTTGTCGGCATCAAACAGACCCGTGCGGAACTCGTTGACAACCGGCAGCTTTCGCGAGGCCACCCGGATCTCGCGCCCACCCGCGGTCAGCGGCAACACATTGATGATCACCGAGTGGTTGAGGATGAATGGGTCCAGCCGGCGGTAGGGCTGATTGCCCCCGGTGCTGATCCGCTCAACAATCCCGACCATCGGTTCGTACCAACCGCCCTCCTGCCGTTTGCTGAACCCCGAAAGCTCGATGCCCAGCACCACCCCCGGCTCCAGCGCGCCGGTATCGGGATTCTTGCGCTTCAGCCGCAGTCCATCTTCAAGGGTCTGCTGGTACAGCCGCGGGTTCTTCAATCGCGGGTCATCCCGGTCTTTGTCCTTGGGCAGGGGCTCGGCGATCGGCCTCCACCAGAGCGAGTTGGCAAAGTCCGCCACCCGCGCATAACGCTCGTCGATCCCGCGCACCTTCACGGCCTGCAGCCGCCCATCCGGCAGCCCGATCATCCCGATCGAATCAATGCTCGGCGCGGCGGCCGCGACAGAGGGGTCGCGGTTCAGCCGTTCCATCAGGTCTTCATAACGCCCAAACCCCGCGGTGGGCCACGAGATGCTGACATCACCCTCCATCGTCCGGCCAACTTCCAGAAACTTCACCAGAAACCCGCCCATGATCGACCACGTGATCAGCACCATCGCCGAACACAACATCACCGCAACCGCGGCGAGAAGGGGCATGATTTTGGAGGTCAGGTAACGGCGGGTGAGCAGGGCTTGGTACACGGTGCCACAGCGTAGGTCGCGACAGAGCAAAGGATCCGAACAGAGAGCCCTGAGCGCACGCTCAGGAACCTTCGCCACTGCAAACAGCCTCAACGCACGCAGAAGAAAGGATGGTGATACATACCGGGAGAGAGGATTGCACAGAGTGCTCAGAGAGATACGGCTTGTGGTACTTCTCGACCCTAAATCCCGTGGCACGAACCCGCTGCCCTGAGCGGGTCGTGAGAACTGCGGGGCTTGCGAGCAAACCTCGACTTGGCTTTGGCTTTTCGACCGGGTCGGAACACTTGGCGGGCATTCTGTCCGCGTGCGGCGATTATGATCGATACTAAGTACTCTGTGTGGTACGATCTTTGTAACCAGAGCCGTGCCTCATTCGACAGCACGAGAGCGTCATGCTGAGAAGTCGTGAACTGATGGACAGATCGTTGATCAATCACTCCGTCCGGCATTGCCCGCCAAGGCGGCGGAACAGTGGCACGTATGGAGGGGGTTGGGCGGTGCCATGTTCCGACTGGGACGGCGAGCAGCATTACTACGCCTCGGACCTTTCTGGTACCATCATGGCCGTGGTGGACGATCTGGTCGAGCAATGCCGCTACAGCCCGAGCGGCGTGCCTTATGGGCTGCCTGCGGGCGATCTGAACGGGCATGGGCACGTTGAAGATGGGGCTGGCAAGCCCGACTACGACATCTGGCTCGCGGCCACAACCGCCTACCAGGTGCGTGCCGACCTGAACTTTGATGGCACGGTTGCCTTGCCAAGTCAACTGAACGTGCGTTCAGGGCTTTCTGGCCGCGGGGCCTTGGCCCCTACCATGTGCGGTGCTGCGAATCGGAAGCGTTCAACTCCGCACCAACCTGTTGCTTGCCCCCATCGCGGGGTATTGCGATCTGGCCTTTCGCACCATCTGCCGCGAGCAGGGTGGGCTGGGGCTGGCGTGTACCGACCTGTTGTCGCCGCAGGGCTTGTTGCGCGGCACCGCTTCGAGTCTTGACCTCGCGCAGACCAACGACTTTGACAAGCCAGTGGGCATGCAGTTGTACGGGGCCGACCCGGCGATCATGGCCGAGGGGGCGCGCTGGGCACGCGACCACGGGGCGACGGTCATCGACATCAACATGGGTTGCCCGGTGGACAAAGTCTGCAAGAAGGATGGTGGGTCGCGACTCTTGTGCATTCCTGATACCGCCGAGCGCATTGTGGAAGCGGTGCTGAACGCGGTGGGGCCGGGGTCGGTGCATGGGCCGGGCGACGGGGTGCCGGTTACGGCCAAGATGCGGCTCGGGTGGTTTGATCCGCCCGAACCGCCGGTGGCCGAGTGGCTCGCCCCGCGGCTGGTGCGCGCGGGCGCTTCGATGATCACCATCCACGGGCGCACCACGCAGCAGAAGTTTTCGGGCGCGGTCAACCGCGAGGGCATCCGTCGCGTCGTCGCGGCGGTGAAGGCCGAGTATCCCGCGGTCCCGGTCATCGGCAACGGCGATGTGATCGAGCCTGAACATGTCGTCGCGATGATGCGCATCACCGGGTGCGATGGGGTGATGATCGGTCGGGGCGCGCTCTCAACCCCGTGGATCTTCCGCGATGCGTGGTCGCTCCAGACCACCGGTCTCGTTCCGCCCGCGCCCACGCGGAGCGAGATCCTCGCCATCATGCGCCGATACTTCGACCTGATGCGCGAGTACCGCAACGATCATTATGCGATGATGCAGATCCGCCGCCGTGTCTCGTGGTTTGCCAAGCGACTACGCGGCCCGTGCAAGCAGTTCAAAGAGAAGATCCGCGTTGCGCCGCACCCGCAGGCTGTCTATGAGGCTATCGAGTTGTACGATGAGCTGCCCGCGATGATGAACCCGCAAGAGTCTGAGGAGACGACTGACAGCACTATGGCCGCGGCGGGTGTGGTTGAGCCGGAGATGATGGACGCATCGCGGTAAACGCCGCACGAAGTGGTCAGGGCTTGCCCATGGCCAGCGTCTCGACCATCACCTTCAACCCGTGCGGCAGACAGGACATGCTCGCCGAGTTGTACGAAGATGGCTCGGTCTCGCAGCGACCTTTCTCACCATTCGCACCACCCACAATGCAATGGGCCATGGCCTGCGCCCGCTCATCGGTGGTGGGGAGTTCATCGCGAGGTCCGGTCAGCCCGACGGCGATAAGCGTGTGTGGACCAACAACGCAATGCTGCCCGTACGTCGCGGCCGAGAGATCACCGGGGCGGACATCGGCCAGCCCCCCCGCGCCGAAGTCGTGCTCACGCCACTTCACACACCGCACGATGCCCGACGCATCTTCAAAGATCGCCAGCACGACCGAACCCTGCGTCGAGTCACGATTGGCGAAGGTGATGGCCGGTGCTGCCGTGCTGTCCGGGGGTTGGCTCACGGATGCAACCGCGCTCGGTATTGCTGGTGTGGCCAGATCGGATGGACCGGTGGCGAGCTCGGTCTGTTCGATGTTCATCGGCATGGGAAGGACGACCACCGGCCAAGGGTTGGGGCGCGGTGCCGGGGTCGGAAGACCGATCCGCACAGCCAGCCCAGCGCAGGCCGCCGCGCTCGCAATGAGGGTCATGCGGATGAACCAACGCTTGCGGTGCTTGGTTTGGGCCTGGTCGCCCACGAGTCGCAAGCTGGTTTGCGCTCGGGGATCATGAGCCACGTGAACGATTGATGCAGAAGGGGCTGAGAGCGCAGAACGCTCAAGTTCATCCGCCTCCGCCGCCATCCGGATCAGGTTGTTGAGTTGACGATCGTTCATAATTGATCCCCTTCCGCACTGAGTTATTCGCGTGTCGGGGTTGTGCGCTCGGAGATTTCCGGCCGATGCCCGGTTCGTGCGAGGAATCGGCGAACCTTCCCCCATCCCGACTGCTTCTTGTCGTTGATCGTGCTCGGGGCAAGGGCCAGTCGGGCCGCCAGTTCTCGGTCGCTCGTCCCGCTCGCCGCGGCGGTGATGATCTCACGCTCCTGTTCGGTCAGGGCTCCATCACCCGTTCGGGTTCGCAGAAAGGCGCGCACCGCATCGATCTGCTCGGCGGTCGCCATCAGTTCGGGTCCATCAGATGGCGATGCGAGCCCGAGCGCATCCTCAGATTCCTCATCGTGAAGGCTCAGCGGCACGTTGGAGGCCGAGCGTTTCTCGCGGAGGTGCTGAAGCCAGGTCTTGTTGGCGACGGCATAAAGAAAGGTAGAAAGAGCGGCTCGTTCCGGGTCGTAGCGGCCTCGAACGAGCGCGGACCATGCGGATATCCATGTCCGCTGTACGAGTTCTTCCGCCTGTTCTGGCCCGATTGAACCTCGGCGATGAAAGAGGGCGAGCAACCCGCGATTGAAACGGGCATGGAGGGAATCGAAGGCCGCACGATCGCCCGCCGCACACGCGGCGGCCAGATCATCCAGATCGGTGCGCGCCGGCTTGAGGAGGTGGGGAGGGTGGGGGGGATGGGGGCTTGAAGGGTCCGACACAATAGTTTCCAAGCCATTGCCTTGTAGAGACTTGCGTAATTTTTGTCAGGCAGAGGGAATCGTGAAGTAGAGGCGGAAACCAAACGTCTGGCAACCCAATGTTTATCAGGGTAGTTCGTACAACAGGTCGGATTGATCGCCAGTGTTTTAGGAATGTTCCGAGCGCGGGCGGAGGGTCGGCGAATAACCATGGTCGGTCTAAAGTTGCAACCAGTCAGTTCTTACCACCGCGAACGCCACGAGCGTTCAGCCCAGGAGCATACCGAATCATGCCTCGTCACTCCCGAATGATTATTGCCACGATGACCCTCGCCGCCGTTGTTGGGCTTCCCTTGAGCCTTGTTGCTCAGGAGACCAAGCCTGTTCAGCCCACCACACAGCCCATCATGCCCGGCAAGGGTGATCTGAAGCAGCTTTCGCCCGAAGAGGTTGCCAAGGCGAAGGAAGCAATGAAGAGTGTTCAGCAGCCGCCATCGATGCCCGGCCAGGCATTGCCCAACGCGCTCAACATTGAGAATGCGTCGTTTGACTGGGGCGATATCTCAGATGCCGAGCCCGCCAGCCACACGTTCAACTTCACCAATGTTTCGGATAAGACGGTAAAGATTACGGTCGCGGCATCGTGCGGGTGTACGGTTGCGGGTCTTGAGAAAGACACCTATGCACCGAGCGAGAAGGGCAAGGTCACGGCGACCTTCAATCCGCAGGGCCGCAACGGATCGCAGACAAAGGTGATGACGTTGACGGTGCTTGATCCTCAGGGCGCATTTGCTCAGCAGACCATGACCGTCACGGCCAACGTCAAGGCCCTCGTCACGACCGAGCCGCCGAAGATGTACCTGAGCGAAGTCGATCACAAGGTGGGCCAGACCTCCAAGATCACCATCAAGGCCCGCAGCGCGGACTTCAAGATCAACTCCGTGGAAGCCAACAACGAGTTCATCAAGTCGCGCATCGGCGAGCCCAAGATCATTGACGAGAACGGCGAGAAGATGACCCAATACGACATCGAGCTCGACGTGGGCAAGGGTGCGCCAATCGGCAACCTGAACGGTCAGGTCACGTTTGTGACCAACAGCGACAAGATGAAGATTCCCGCGTACTTCATCGGTGCCGATGTGATCGGTGACATGAAGGCCACCCCGCCGCAGGCGATGCTGCGTGTCACGAACGTCAGCACGGCGTTCTCAACGCAGGTTCGTGTGGACAGCCGCTCGGGCAGCGCGTTCAACATCACTTCGGTCGATATCGAAGGCCGTCAGGACATGAAGCTCGTCGCCGATGCGGTCAAGGGCGACGAGGGCAAGTACTTTATGATCACCATCTCGGGCATGACTCCGGACCAGCCGGGCATTGTCAATGGCACGGTCGTCGTCGCCACCGATTCACAGGGTGGCGAGACCATCCGCGTTCCGTTCACCGCCGCCGTCCGCAAGGCCGATGCAACCGCCGCGGCCATCAAGCCAATGGCCCCGATGCTTGCCCCCACGGCCGCCGGCGCTGTGCAGCAGCCCGCGGTCAAGCACTGATCTGATCAGGAACTCACCGCCTTCATCGAACCGACCGCGCCGACGAACCCCATTATGGATTTTGATCGTGCGGTCGGCTGATGAGGGTGGTGCTGTATTCTCGATGCACTCAAGTCGTGGCAACTCACATAGAAAGGCCAGATCGTGCCACAGTCCATCGACCGCCAACATGCTCGCCACCTCCGTTCGGGTCGGATGCTCATTCAGGTGGGCATCATCATCGGCCTGGGCTTTGTGATAGGTGTTGCCGATGCTTTTGTGCTGAGGCCCATCACACTGGGGCGCGATGCGCCACCGGCTCTTGATTTGACGCCGAATGCGCAGGCAGGGAGTGATAAGCCTCCTGCGCAGCCTGGCAACAGACGCACGCCACAGACCACGGCCGTTGTCCCACCTGTTGAAGAGCCGATGAAGATCGCCGACCCGGTTGGGACCCCGCCGGTTGCGACACCTGCGGCAGCCGCTTCGACCGCCGATGCGGCGTTCAAGTTCACCCCCAAGGACACACTGAAGGCCGGTCACCTCACGGTTGACGAAGCCAAGGTTTTGTACGACAACGGCTCGCCGTTTATCGATGCACGCAAGCTCGAAGTTTTTGTTGCGGGGCATGTGCTGAACGCGATGAGGCTCGACATGGCTTCATTTCGCAACGGCAATCCGCCTGAACTGGGCTTGATCGATCGCAGCGCGACCGTGGTGGTCTATTGCGGCGGCGGTCAGTGCGATGAATCCGAGCATGTCGCCGAGTTCATGGATGGGTCAGGGTACAAAAAGGTGTACATCATGCACGATGGGTATCCGGGGTGGGTGGCCGCGGGCCA
>Ga0163144_10016909_pt1 | contig 14911 bp, 9 predicted proteins | sample OliLak19BULKMAT1_FD_123175 | JGI IMG/M metagenome (GOLD analysis project Ga0163144, IMG submission 123175) | Freshwater microbial mat bacterial communities from Lake Vanda, McMurdo Dry Valleys, Antarctica - Oligotrophic Lake LV.19.BULKMAT1 | ecosystem: Environmental > Aquatic > Freshwater > Lake... | reverse complement strand
TGCGAACGGCGTCGATGATAAGGGCTTCGGACATGTTAGCTCCTGCTGCAGGTTCATGGGCGCGATCGAGATTGGGCATGGCGATGGTCGTTTGCCAACCGGCATGTGCGCGGACGCGTAAGGCTTGTCGCCGCGGAAACTGGCGCATCGCCCGTGAATTTCCTACGCTCGCGGTTGCGGCGCGACCTGGCGCGCTGACCATGGTGGAGATGGGCGCTCGATGACGGCCAATTCTGCGCGTTCAGTTCCCGTGATTGCGGCGGTCGGACAGTATGTCGACAGGCCAGAACGCCTTGATGAGGCTCGCGAGCCGGTCGATCTCATGGTCGAGGCGCTCAAGGCATGCGAGGCGGACGCTGGGATGGGCCTGCTCGACCGGGTTGGGTTGCTGAGCCTGATTGGCCTTGTCAGCTGGCCCTACAGCGATCCGGTTCAGCTGCTTGCGCACAAGCTCGGCATTGCCCCGGCCCAGGCGGTCAACGCCAGCATGGGCGGCGAGACGCCCATACGTCTGGTGCACGAAGCTGCCAGGCGTATCGCGCTGGGCGAGGATCTGGTCGCGGCGGTGGTCGGCGGCGAAGCCAGCCATGCACGCGGGCAGGCTGAGAAGTCGGGCGTTGCGCCGCCATGGACGCCGGCTGCATCGAAGGAAGAGACTGTGCGCTTTCCATCGAGCCGTTTTGCGATGAGCCCCGTCGCAAAACAGCTCGGCGTGATGAACCCTGCGCAGGTCTATCCCTTCTACGAGGTCGCAGCGCAGGCTGCCTGGGGACAGACGCCGGCCGAGGGGATGCGGGAATCCGCCGACCTCTGGGCGCGTTATGCCGTGGTGGCGGCGGCCAATCCGTATGGGTGGATACGTTCGGCACCCGATGCGGACGCGATCGGGATGGTCAGCGCCGACAACCGGCTGATAAACTGGCCATACCCCAAATTGATGGTCGCGAACCCGGCGGTGAACCAGTCTGCGGCTGTGATCGTCATGAGCCTTGCGCGAGCGCGCGACATGGGCATTCGGGAGGAGAAGCTGATCCACATCTGGGGCGGCGCCAGCGCGATCGAGCCCGAGGACTACCTCCACCGCGACAGCTATGCGCATTCGACGGCGCAATCGGCCGTTCTTGACAGGTCCGTTGTGATCGCCGGGGGAGACGCGCGCCGCTTTGGTCATCTTGAGCTGTACAGCTGCTTTCCTGTGGTTCCGAAGATGGCGCTCAGGACGCTCGGGCTTGATCCGACGCTTTATCCTCCAACTGTCGCCGGCGGACTGACCTTTTTTGGCGGACCGCTGAACAACTATATGAGCCATGCCATCGCGGCGATGGTGCATGCGCTGCGCGCGGATGCGGGCGAGCTCGGCCTGCTTTACGGACAGGGCGGGTATGTGAACAAGCACCACGCGCTGGTGCTGAGCACAGCGCCGCCGCCCGAGCCGATGGCGACGGACTACTCCGTGCAGGGCGTTGCCGATGCTGCGCGAGGGCCGACGCCGATTTTGCGCGAAGGCTATGCCGGCCCGGCGGTGATCGAAACCTATACGGTGCGTTATGCGCGCAATGGCGCGCCGATCGACGCGATCATCATCGCCCGCACGCCGGATGGCGGCCGCGTGATGGCAAGCGCGCCAGCGAGCGACACGGAAACGATCGGCCTGCTGACGTCAATGCACAGGACAGCGGTTGGGGTGGGTGGCACGGTCGGAGCCGATGCGTCGGGCACCCCGGTTTGGACGCCCGCCAAAGTCACGGCGTGACGACAGCCTGCACATGTCGGCGATTCTGCCGGGCAAGCTTGGCTTGCAGTGGGCAGAATGCGCCTAGCATCGCTTAACGCGGTATCGCTAGAAATCTGTTTTTGAACAACTTTCATTGGTTAACGCCGCGGCGCGGTTCTTGCTCCTCCCCTTACGTGCGCGCGCGCAGGCGTGGCGTGCCTGTCTGGCCGTCTCCGCGGTCAATGGGAAAGGCTGCCGGGTCGCGTGGTTTCGTTCATCGCCTCATACAGTTCCGCGCAGATCGCGGCGATGTCGCAGGCGACGATCGAGAGCCTGACGCGGACGGACATCTCGGCGCTGTCGACAACGCAGACGCAGGCGATCACCACCACACAGATCACCCAGTTCAGCGGCGCGCAGCTCGCCAGCCTGTCCACCCGGCAGGTGACTGCGCTGTCGCGTGCGCAGCTCGCAGCTCTCTCGCCCAGCCATATGAGCTTCAGCGCGGCGCAGCTGTTTGCCCTGTCGTCGGCGCAGTTCACGGCGTTCGACGCGGAAGACATCGCCGTGCTTTCGGTGACGCAGATCCGGGGGCTGGAGGCGGGCGATTTCGCCGCGCTGTCGACCACGCAGCTGGCAGCGCTCACCACGACGCAGATTGGCGGCATGACGGTCAATCAGGCTCGCGGGTTCACGCCGGACGGGTTGGGCAACCTGTCCACCGAACAGCTCGGCGCGCTGGCACCCACGCAAATTGCTGGCCTGACGGCCCTCCAGGTCAGGGGGTTCTCACCAACCCAGCTGCAGAGCCTGACGACGCAGCAGACGGGCGCGTTGTCCGTCGCCCAGCTTGCCTCGCTCAGCGCGGCGCAGGTGCGCGGTTTCTCCGCAACTCAGATCGGCGCGATGACGACCGCGCAGATAGCCGGCTTCAGCGCCGCGGCGATCGGCGGCCTCACCACGACGCAATGGGATGCGCTGTCGCTGACGCAGTTCACGGCGCTCACGGCATCGCAAGTCAAAGGCTTCAGCGAGACACAGCTGGCCAGCCTTGACGCAGACCGGCTCGGTGCCCTCCTCCCGGCGGAGCTGGCTTCGCTGAGCAGCACGCAGTTTGCGACGCTGGACACGACGCAGGTGGCGCAGCTGACCCCGGCGCAGTTCAAGCTGCTGGGCGCAAGCCACATCGCTGCGCTATCGACCGAAGAGACAGCGGCGCTCACGACGACACAGGTGGCGGCGCTGAGCGGCGCGCAACTGTCGGGGCTGACTTCGTCGCAGCTGGAAGTTCTGGTAGCCGATCAGATTGCGGCGCTGGCGACGAGCCAGATCAGCGGCCTGACCGCCACGCAGGTGCGACAGCTGTCCGAAACCCAGATCGCCGCGTTCACCGTGACGCAGGTACGAGCGCTGACAAGCGAGGAACTTGGCGCGCTGACGACGACACAGACGAGCGGGCTCTCCACAACCCAATTGACGGCGCTGTCGACGACGCAGGTCAGGCTTCTTCCAGCTGCACTGATCGGTAGCCTTGATGCGACGCAATTGCTGTCGCTGAGCACCAACCAGGTGGCCGCCTTCAGCAGCGCGCAGGTCCAGCGGCTCGCCGCCAGCCAGATCGAGGCGCTGGCGCTTACCCAGTGGGGGGCGATGACCGCGGCGGCGCTGGGGGCGCTGACCACGACCCAGCTTTCCGAACTCAGTACGGACCGGATGGCGGCGCTGACGACTGCCCAGATCCGCGGGATCAGCGTTGGCGGGCTGACCGGCGAGCAGTTCGACGCACTGTCTTCAACACAGCTGGGGGCGCTGACCGGTACCCAGATACGCGCCATCCCCATTGAAGAGATTGAAGGCCTCACCACAACCCAGGTCTCACTGCTGCGGACGACACAGATCGGCTCGCTGACAGCAACGCAGCTTGGCGCATTCGACGAGGCGCAGATCGCGGCGCTTTCCACGTCGCAACTTGCCATGCTTGTCGCAACGCAGGTGCCTGCCCTGACGGCCGGGCAGATGGCGGCACTGTCTGCGGACCAGCTGTCCGGGTTGACGACGACACAGGTCAGCGCGCTTTCGGCGACACAGCTGGCGGCGCTGGCGCCCGAACGCCTTGGCGGCCTTTCGACGACACAGGTCAGGTCCCTCGTCGCAACGAGCCTCGCGGCACTGGGCAATGACCAACTCGCCGCCATCACGACAACGCAGCTGGCCGTGCTGACTGCCGCGCAGTTGCGGGCGCTATCTGCGGATCAGATCACGGCGCTTGCCGACACGCAGATCGCGGCGCTTGGTGCCACGCAGATTGCAGGCCTCAGCGCAGCTTCAGTATCGGGTCTGGAAGCGCACGACATCGGCAACCTCTCCAGCACACAGCTCGCGGCTCTATCCGCGGGCCAGCTCGGCGGCCTTGGCGAGACGCAGCTGGGGGCCCTCTCGGCGTCCCAGATTGCGGCGCTTGCAACGACGCAAGTGCGCGGCTTCACGTCAACTGGCATGGGCCTCCTCGCGGACACCCAGATCGCCGCGCTCACGACAAGCCAGCTGATGGCGCTGTCATCGACACAGCTGAGCGGACTGACCGTCGATCAGGTTTCCGGGCTCGGCACTACACAGCTGCCCGCTCTCACATCGACCGCGATCGGCGGCTTCAACTCGACGCAGGTTGCAGCCTTCGGTGCCGAGGCGCTGGCAGGTCTCACCACGACCCAACTGAAGGGGATGAGTCCGACAGCCATCAGAGGCCTGTCGGGTGAACAGGCCGCGGAGCTATCGACGTCGCAGCTCGTCGCGCTGTCTGCCTTGCAGGTTCGCGCGCTGGACGCGCTGGCGCTGGGCGGACTATCCAGTGAACAGCTGGCCGCGCTGGCGTCCACGCAGATCGGTGCGATCTCGACGACGGCGCTCAAGGGTCTCGACGCGGAGGATATCGCAGGACTTACCCGCACGCAGGTGTTGGGGTTGATGCCGGCGCAGCTTGGCATGCTGAGCGAGGCGCAGGCGGCGGCGTTCACCAGCACGCAGATTGCCGCCCTCACCGCGACGCAGGTTGGATCGCTGGGCGTCGTAGCCGTTGGCGCGCTCAGCGCGAGGCAGCTGGAGGCGCTCACGACCACGCAGCTGGCAGCCATCACACCGACGCAGGCGCAGGCTCTTTCCGGCGAACAGCTTGCAGCGCTGAGCACTTCCCAGTTTGCAGCAATAAGCTCCACGGCGATTTCCGGCTTCGACGCGGCGCAGGTTGCGGACCTGAATGAGACCCAGATTGCGGCCCTGAGCACTGCGCAAGTTAGAGGACTGGCGGCCAGGACGATCGGCTCCCTCTCTGACACGCAGGTTGGCGCGCTGACGACATCGCAGATGGCCGCGCTTACGCTTACGCAGCTTCTTGGTTTCACGGCGGATCAGGTGCACGCGCTGACGGCCACCCAGTTCAACCGGCTCTCGGCCGCACAGATCGGGATGTTCGGCGCTTCGGCGATCCAGGGTCTGGAACTGGAAGATATCCAGAGCCTGGCGACCACCCGCCTGCATGGCCTGAGCGCAACACAGATCGGCGGCCTTGAGGATACGCAGCTCGCTGCATTCAGCGCCACGCAGGTTGCGGCGCTCAGCACGACGCAGGTTCAGGGGCTTTTGTCCACACATGTGGAAGGGCTTGCGACGACGCAGCTCGCAGCACTGAAACCCACGCAGATCTCGGCGTTATCCGCAGGCGCTGTTGGCGGACTCACGACAACCGGCATTTCCCGGTTGAGCGCCTCGCAGCTCGCTGCTTTGACGGCGACGCAGTTTGCCGCGCTCTCGGAGACGCAGGCGGGCGCGTTCACGACCACGCAGATCGCCTCGCTGAGCGGCGCGCAACTCACGCGGTTCTCCAGCACGGCAATGGCGGCGCTGGGCGCGGCCGCGGTGTCAGCCTTCACGACGACGCAGATAAGGGGCCTTACCGCAACGCAGGTGTCAGGGCTCTCGGCAGCGCAGATAGAGGCGCTTACGTCGACGCAGATACAGGCGCTTCCGGCGTCGGCCATGGCGGGCTTTGGCTCGACGCAGGTCGCCGCGATCAGCCTCACCCAGATCGCCGCCATGTCAGCTATGGACATTGCATCGCTATCGAGGAGCGGCGTCGCGGGGCTCTCCGCTTCGCAGCTCGCGAGCCTTGCGCCCACACAGATGGCGGCGCTGAATGGCGTGCAGGCTGGCGCGCTTTCCACCACAGCGCTCATCGGGCTGACGCTGACCCAGGCCTTGTCGCTGACAACAACACAGCTGGCTGGTTTCAGAGCCACGCAGGTCGCCCATCTCGACGCCAACCATATCAGCCTGCTGAACACGACACAGCTGCGCGCGATCTCGCAGGAGGGCGTCAGCGGATTCACGGCGACGAACATCGACTATCTCAACGCGACGCAGATCCAGTCACTGACCACGACACAGGTTGCCGCCCTGTCGACAACAACCATAAAGAGCCTGGACGTGACCGAGATCGGCGCGCTGACGACATCGCAGTTCGCGAACCTTGCTACCACCCAGATCGGCGCGCTGACATCGCCACAGGTCGCCGCCCTGTCGACCCAGCAGTTCAATGCGCTCAACACGACTCAGCTGGGCGGGCTGGCGGACACCCAGCTGCCGAGCCTCACAACGACGCAGATTGGCGGGCTTTCCACGACAAGGCTCGCTGCCTTGTCCACATCTGCTCTTCGTGGCCTAACCGCAAGCCAGGCCGCGGCGCTGTCCTCCACACAGGTTGCGGCGCTGGGGACAGCACGGCTTGCTGCGCTGTCCTCGCCTGCCGTGGGCGCGCTTGCGCCTGACGTCATGGCGACGTTGACGGCGACGCAACTTGCCGCGGGCGACTTTGGAGACACATGGGCGTCGGCGCTGACAGCGACCCAGCTCGACAGGCTGAGCGCAACTCAGATTGGTGCGATGTCCTCGACGCTCGTCAGCGGCCTGTCGGCGGATCAGGTTGGGCTTCTGAACACGTCGCAGTTTGCTGCCCTGACCGCCGTGCAGATCGGCGCGCTTTCGTCATCAGCCATCACTGGCCTCACCACCACGCAGATCGACCAGCTGACGCTTACGCAGCTGGCTGGTCTCAAGGCGACGCAGATCGGCGCGCTCGAGACTACCGACGTCGGCCAGCTGGGGGGCGACGACATCGCTTCCCTCAGCGCGACGCAGTTGGTGGGCTTCGTGCGCGTGCAGCTTCGTTCCCTCACGGAGACACAGGTTTCTGCCTTCACCACGACGCAGGTGGCCGCCTTTTCCGGGGATCAGGTGGGAAGCCTGTCCTCAACGCGTCTCGCAGTGTTCTCCTCTTCGCAGTTCGCTGCGCTCAACGCCGCGCATGTTGCTGCCCTGACCTCCTCCCAGTTGAGCAACCTGCCGACGTGGATCGGGTCGTTCACGCCCGCACAGTTGAGCGGCCTCACCTCGACACAGATTGGCGGTATCACGACCACGGCGATCGGCGCGCTTACGGTGGACCAGATCGATGCGCTTACGCCGTTGCAGATCAGCGGCTTTACGCCGGACCAGATCAGCAGCCTGACAGTCGACCAGCAGGCTGCGATAATCCGGGCAATCAGTTAGCGGACCTGCTGCAAGCGCACGCCACAGTGATCCATCATGGTACAGTGCGAGCGGAAACATGGCGCAAATGAACCGTCTATCGTTAACGACTGACACAGGGAGGGTTGTTGGCCTCGTCCTTGCGGTGCAGGATGAAACGCCGCTGGCGCCGTTCGCAGGTGGCACGTCTGGAGCTTTCGGCATGCGCCTCGTTCTCGCCCGTCTCGCTGTCTCCCTCATGCTTGCGACACCCGCTGTCGCAGACCCCATCGTGAAGGCTTCGATGCCTGCGGTCCACGCCAGCATCGCTGATGGTGAGCTTCTGGTCAGACTTGATCAGGGTGTGCTTGGCTCGGCGCGCAGCCTTTCCCCCCGCACGATCGTCGTGCTGGGACATGATGCTTCAGGTAAGGTTATTGCCGAGACGAGCACGCTCGTGTCGCGCCGGATGACCTATGCCAGGACGCAACTGACGCCCGCTCTCGCAGGTGCCAGCACGATTGCAGTTTCGGTTCGCTAGAGCCCCTCAGCCGAATTCCCAGGCAAGGCGGGCGCCGATCAGGGTGCTCGATGCGCTGCCTTCGCGCACGTCCTGCACGCCGACCTCCAGCACCAGATTTTCAACAAGCGCGCGGCCGACAGACAATTCAAGCTTGCGGACATCGAGGTCGCCGGCTGTCGCGTTCTCGTTCCAGCCGGACGCGATCGCATTGACGAACCAGTCGCCGAGACCGAGCGTGCCGCCGGCCGTGTAGAAGTCGCGATTTGCGCCCTCGACGCCGTCGGCATTGCGTGAGGCAGCCACCTCGGCCATCAGCGACAGGTCGAGGCCGCGGTCTTCGGGCCAGACATAGTTGACGCCGAAGGCGGTTGCAGTTTCGTCAGTCTCGCCCGGCGTGTCGGTTGCGAGGCGACGGTGGCCGAGGCTGTAGCCGATACCGTTCGCCAGCACGCCATCAAGGCTGACGGCGAGCGACTTCAGGTTTTCCGTGTTGGCGGGGCCGCCATCGGCGAGGTCCAGTTCTTCGCGCAAGCCGCTCAGCGAGCCCGAGAGGAAGGTGCGGTCGGCAGCAAACAGGGCAGCGGACAGAACATGTTCGCCATCAAGATCGAGCAGCGACGTCAAGGAGATGTCGCCACCGACGCCGAGAGCCTCGGTGATCTGGTAGGCTTCGCCGGCTTCGAAGCCATAGAGGCCCGGCGCAACATCCGCCGCGCTGCCGAACACGGGATTTATCTTGCCGCCATAGACCGTGAAAGCCTCGCCGGCATACTGAAGCGACAGTGTTTCGATGAAGGCGTCTTCGCCCTCGAAGGTTTCGTCGCCAATCGGATCGACGACCGGCTCCAGCACCGCATCCATCTGGAAGATCCAGCCCTCGGCAAATCGGACCGCAAGGCCATAGATGATGGTGGCTGCGAGCACATTCTCGCCGGATTCCGCATGATCCAGCGTCAGTTCGACAGCGCCTTGCTGGCTGACATTTTCGGTCTCGCCCTCCTGGGCATGAGCGGAAGGTGCGGCAGCTGTCGCCGCCAGCATTGCGAGGACCATCAACGTCTGGTTCGGGGCTTTGAGGTGCACGACACTTCCATCAGCTGCGAGGAGCAATGAAAGAGGGCTACCAGAGCAAGCCTAATTTCCCGGCCGACCCCGTTAGGGTAAATCGACGAGCGAGTTTAACCGTTGCGTAGCCGTGGTTACCGGATTGCAAACGCGACGACTAAGCGGCCTTCAGATTGTCGAGGAATTCGCGCGCGAAGGCGTTGAGGCGCACGGACAGATCCTCAACCGAGCGGGCGCTGACCTGAACGGAGGACGTTGCTGCGCGCGCCTGGGCGGTAACGCTGCCCATGGCGGCGACGCTGTCGCGCGCCTCGTCCGACAGACCGGCGGCCGAATTGACGTTCTCCGCGATGCTGTTTGTGGCGACGCTTTGCTCTTCCGCGGCCGATGCAACGGCGGCGCTGAAGTGCTTCATCTGGTCGATCAGGGCCACAACTTCGCGTACTTGATCGGTCGAGCGAGCGCTGATGCTCTGAATATCGTTGATGCGGCGCGAAACGTCCTCGGTCGCGCGTGAGGTCTGGCTTGCCAGCGCCTTCACCTCAGCGGCGACGACAGCAAAGCCGCGCCCCATCTCGCCGGCGCGCGCAGCCTCGATGGTGGCGTTGAGCGCGAGCAGATTGGTCTGTTCCGCCACGCCGCCTATCACAGCGACGATTTCATCAATACTGCGGGCTGCTTCCGCCAGTTCCTTTGCGGTAGCGCCGGCGGCGGCGCCCTGCGTAACGGCCTGCTCGGCCGAGCGGGCGGACTCCGACATGCGCGTCGCGATTTCCTGAATCGAGGCGCTCAGCTCAGTCGTTGCGGCGGCGATGGTCTGGACGTTCGCGTTGGCGCCATCGGTGGCGCTCGTCGCCTTCGAGGCGCTGCGGTTGGCTTCTTCGCAGACGTGCTCGAGGGAGCTGGCGTCCTTCATCAGGCGGCCTGAGAACTCGCGCAGCGTGGACATTGTAGAGGCCAGCTCGTCTGCAAAACCCGCAGCCAGAGCTTCAACCCGACGGCTACGTTCGGCGCGCTCTTTCTCCTGCGCGCGTTGCGAAGCTTCCAGCGCCAGCCGGTTGATCGCATTCTCGCGGAACTTGGTGAGAGCGCCGGCCATGCGGCCGATTTCGTCCTCACGGTCGCGGTGGGGCGCTTGCACGCTGGTGTCGCCCGCCGCCAGCTTGTCCATCGCGTTGGTGAGATCGACAATGGGGCCAACCACCCGGCTGCGCGCTCCAGTCATGATGGCGACCACCGCGCCGATCGCAAGAATCGACGCAACCAGGATGGCGATCTGTGAAATCAGGCCGATCAGGGTGGCCGTCGCGACAGTGGAATCGGATACCGCCGAAATCTCGTCGGACGCCTGCTCCATCGCGCCTTCCAGCGCGCGGAAGTCGTCGAAGAAGCCTGGCAGCATGGCGAGAGCGGCCGGCTCGTCGATCGCCGCAGTTTCGACCAGCTTCGACGCTGTCACGATGTAGTCTTCCAGCGCCGGCGCAACTGCCGCAACCACCGGCCCCATCTGGTCGTTCCTGGTGAGGTCGACGTTGGCGGCGAGCAGGCTGCGGAAGTTCGCGACGTGGTCATTCAGATCGGTCTTCACCTGGGCAATGGAAAGTCCGTAGGCTGGATTGCTGGCCGCGAGCGACGCGAGCACGTCGCTCCGCAACGCATCGTGCATCATGTCGCCTTCGAGGTGGTTGCGCAGCACCTTGCTGACGTGGCTGGTCTCTGCGAGTTCGTGGTTCAGTATCCATGCAGCGCCGCCACCGACGAGACCCGCGAGGATCGTGCTGCCGAGAATAACCCCACCAGCCCTGGCAGTCAGAGAATTGATTGAACGCTGGCGCACGTGGGTCCCCCAGGATCAGAAGGCTGAAACGCCTGAATGCGGAGCAACCTATCGGGCACAAGAGTTAATGGTTGCTGTATGCACATTAATGTTCGGCCCGTTTCGGCCATCGTGTTATCCATCAGGCATGATCGACGCCTCAACCCGCAGCGGCTCAGGCCGGGCGCTCTACTTCGCCGGAATTGCGCTCAGCGTGCCGACGCTGATCAGCCTGATCCACCGGCAGTGGGCGCTACCTGTGGCGCCGGACATCTCACATTTTATCACGGGCTATCGCGCGCTCGCCGATGGCGTAGCCGCGGTGATTCACGCTCCTCTGCGCAGCTTCAGCCTACCCCCGCCGCCTCTCATCGACCTCCACATACTGTCCTTCGCAGGAATGGGTATGATGACTCGCGCACTGGATGCTCCGGGCGAAGAGAAGGATGCGTGGCATGGGGCCGTCTGGGGCGTGACATCGTTGGTGTTCGGATATCTTCTCGTCGGCATACTCGTGATCGGCGCGTGCCTCGCTGCGTTCATCGCAAGCCCGGTCAAGGCGTTCCGGAGTGATCGCTGGATCGAGACGACGCCGACACTGGGGGGTCCGCAGGGCCGCCTGCGCCGTGAGCGGGCTTATCGTCTGGAACGCGATCTTGCTCGTATCACCGCCATCACGCTCGCGCTTGTCGGATCGTATTTCGCGCTGAACGCGCTGCTGATCGGGCGTTGATTCAAGGTAACACTGCGGTTTGACTGCCAGCTCGCCATCGTGCGCCGCCAGAATGCGCTTGCCACGCCACAGCGCCGCCCCATTTCGAAAGTGACTCAAGACACCGACCTCCGCTCCAATTGGGCGGACGACACAGACCCAGGAAAGGTCAAACGAGATGACACGCCTTGCCCCCGCCCTGCTGGCCATGTCTGCGCTGGCCGGATGTGCGACTGCTCCGATGGCGATGGCCCAGCCGCCAATGCCGATGCCCCCAGGGATGCCCGCCATGAGTTCGATCCAGCCAGAGACGACTATCACGTTGACGGGACGCGGCTCGATCGAGCAGCCGCCTGACGTCGCGATGATCAGTGTCGGCGTGCAGGTCGAGGCCAAGACCGCCGCGGAAGCGATGGCGCAGCAGGCGACGAACATGAATGGGGTGTTCGCTGCCGTGAAGGCCGCCGGTATCGCTGATCGCGACATGCAGACCGGCAACATGTCGCTCAACCCGGGCTACGAGTATCCCAACAACGCACGCCCGCGTCTCACCGGCTATCAGGCGTCGAACTCGATCACCATCAAGGTCCGCAAACTCGACATGCTGGGCAAGACGCTTGACGCCGTGGTGAAGGGCGGCGGCAACACGATCAACGGCATCTCCTTCTCGGTCGACCAGCCGGACAAATTCCAGAATGACGCGCGTGTCGAGGCCATAAGGGACGCCGCAGCGAAGGCTGAGCTTTATGCCCAGGCGGTCGGCTACAAGGTGAAGCGCATTGTCACGATCAGCGAGCAGGACTTCTATCCGGAGCCCCCGATGACCGTCATGATGCGAATGCAGGACACGGCCGCCGAATCCACGCCGATCGCCGCAGGCGAAGTATCGCTCGTGCAGACGGTCAATGTGGTGTTCGAACTGACGAAGTAGCGAACACCCCCGCCGGCAACTCAAACCGCCGCCCGTAGAGTGAGGGCGGCGTTTCTGACCCTTGGGAGAAAGTCACCTGGATTTCCATCAGGCGAGGCCTGTCACAACCTCGTTGCGCTCATTCAGGCGCGCGACGCTCGGTGCCCACTGCTTCGCCTCGGTCTCATCCATCTGCGCGAATGCGGCGATGATAACGCGGTCGCCGGTCTGGAAGTAGCGGGCGGCGGCGCCGTTGATGCCGATCGTCTTCGAGCCGCGCGGCGCCTCGATCGCATAGGTCGAGATGCGCGCGCCATTCGTGATGTTCCAGATATCCACCCGCTCGTGCGGAAGGATGTTCGCCGCTTCCAGCAGGTCGATGTCGATGGAGCACGAGCCTTCATAGTGAAGGTCGCACTGGGTAACGGCTGCGCGGTGCAGCTTGCCCTTCATCATGGTGAGCAACATGAGATCCTCCGTGCGCCCGCGCCTCGCTTCCGATCACATCGGGTCGGGCCGGGTCGTCGCGCATGTCGTTGACGGAAGGGTCGAGCCTCCCGCGAGCGCTGCGCTGCCTTTACGCTGGCTCGCTCCGGGTTTAGGCCTCGCCTGAAAGGCTAGGCCTTGGCCCACGCGCCAGCTTGGTTAAGGTGCGAACGGCCCAGACAGGGTCCGGCTTAGTCCGCAATGCACAACCGATACATACGGTCGCTGAGGAGCCATCAATATGGCGCATGAGTTCCGCTACGTCCAGTCCGGCGATCAGTCCATTCGCGTAGCTGTGATGGGCACAGGCCCGCTTGTGCTGATGGTGCATGGCTGGCCGGAGAGCTGGTATTCCTGGCGTCATCAGATGGGGCCGATCGCGGAGGCCGGCTACACCGCCGCCGCGATTGACGTGCGGGGCTATGGCGGCTCGTCGAAGCCGCACGCTGTCGAAGCGTATGACATGGCGAGCATCATCGCCGACAATCAGGCCGTGGCCGATGCGCTGGGAGGCGGCAAGGCGATCCTCGTTGGTCACGACTGGGGGGCGCCGATTGTGTGGAATACCGCGTGGGCTGATCCCGAGCGCTTCACGGCCGTCTGCGGCATGTCGATTCCGCACATGGGCCACGGGTCAGCGCCGATGATCGACGTCGCGCGGAAGATGTTCACGGAGAACGGCCTGTTCTTTTACATGGTGTACTTCCAGAACGAGCGCGTCGCTGAAGCAGAGTTCGAGGCCGATGTGCGCGATACGATCCGGCGCATCTACTTTGCCTGGTCGGGGGATGCGCCTGAAGGCGGCTGGCCGATCGGCAAGAAGCATGGCGAGCCATTCCTGCCAGGCATGAAGAACCCCGAAACATTCCCGGCATGGCTGAAAGACGCCGACATCGACTATCTCGTGAAGGAGTTTGAGGGTTCGGGCTTTCGCGGCCCGCTGAACCGCTATCGCAATTTCCATCGCGACTTCGCTGTCTCGTCGCGCCGTGCGGGCACGAAAATCTCCCAGCCCGCCCTGTTCATGGCAGGCGACAGGGATATGGGCATCCGCATGTTCGGCCGGGACATCGAACCGCGCATGCGCGCTCACTTCGACGATTTGCGCGGCTTCCACATGATCCCCGGCGCGGGCCACTGGAACCAGCAGGAAAAGCCAGCCGAGACCAACCGGCTGTTGCTGAACTGGCTGAAGTCACTGTGACCGCCACGGAGTGACAGCCACGGAATATGACGCCGCGCCAATCTGCTAACGAGAGGTATATCTTGGCGGCGGAAGTTTCCGCGTCTGAACGAATTGGCCCTTAACCCTGATTTGCTATCCGTAGGCATCGTCTGAAGGGCAAGGGAACCATGTCCAGTCGCAACGCACCGCCAACGTTCATTATTGCGGATTCCGACACGCATTCGCGCAACTTGCTCGCCGAAGTCCTGCGCTCGACGGGTTACTCCATGATCAACACCGTGCGCGACGGCAAAGAACTGCTTGAGCGCACCGTCGAGATGCAGCCGCGCGTCGTGATAACGGCCTCGCGGATTGCCGGCCTGTCCGGTCTCGAATACACACGAATGATCCGGGCCGGCTATCACGAGGTGTCGCGTCAGACCTCCATCATTGTCATGACGGACACGCCGACCAAGTCATTTCTCGAAGCCGCTCAACAGAGCGGCGCCGATGAAATGCTGGTCCGTCCGTTTTCATCGCATTCGGTCCTGGTTCGCGTTAAGTCGGTGCTCGAGCGCCCCCGCGAGTTCATCGATTGCGCAGTCTATGTGGGTCCCTGCAGGCGCCGGCGGATGATCGAGGAATATGACGGCCCGATGCGCCGCTTCATCGACCCCATCGGTGAGCCCGGCACGCATGCTGCCTGGGAGCTTGAGTCAAACCGCGTCGCCGTCCGCGCGTGCGTGAAGAAAATCAGCGAGCTTTCGAACGGACTGACGCCGGGAGATCGCCGCAAGCTTCGCGAAATCTACTTCGCGGTGAAGGAGACCGAACAGAAAGCCGACGAGATCAAGGACGTGATGATGGGTGAAGCGGCGCGTTCGCTTGGCCGCTACATCACCGCCATCGGTGCAGCCGGCGTGGCGGATCCGGACGTCCTGAGGACGCACATCGACGCCAT
>Ga0163144_10016908_pt1 | contig 14911 bp, 11 predicted proteins | sample OliLak19BULKMAT1_FD_123175 | JGI IMG/M metagenome (GOLD analysis project Ga0163144, IMG submission 123175) | Freshwater microbial mat bacterial communities from Lake Vanda, McMurdo Dry Valleys, Antarctica - Oligotrophic Lake LV.19.BULKMAT1 | ecosystem: Environmental > Aquatic > Freshwater >... | reverse complement strand
GCATGCTCCATCCCGACACCGTCGCCTACACGTACTGGGATTATTTCCGCGGCGCGTTCAAAAACAACTGGGGCTGGCGCATCGACCACATCATGGCCACCGAACTATTAGCTGCGCGTTGCCGAAAGGTGGACATTGACCTCGGCCCACGCGCAGCCGAAAGCGCGTCAGATCATACAGTCATCTGGGCTGAGTTCGACTAATTATCAGGCTGCCGTCAGCCGCGCTATACTGTGAAAACTGTACACAGTTAGACTTGCGGAGGACTGCCGTCTTGAATCGTTCACTTCGCCTCATCACACTGGGGCTATTCTCTCTTTCCCTTCTGTCAGCACAGAAGATATATTCATTCCGGGAACCGGACCGTCAGCACTCATACCGGATCGCCCAGTCCAGCATCAACGGCGCGCCCGTCCTCTACGACCTTTCTGAGCTGCCTTCCGCCGCCCGCCTTGCATCCATGCCGGAGGAAGGCAGAGCGAAGCGCCTCCTCGACGCTCGCCGCATCGTCACGGCAAAGCTTCTGGTGCAGACCCCGGCCGCCGATGACTGGAGCAAGGTCAACGCGACCGCCCCGCGCCAGCGCCGTCCCAGTGCGCTAAAAGGATGGTGGGTGGTTGAGTATGCCAGCCCGCTGGCCGCATTCACCGCGGCCGAACAGCTCCTCACCACCGAGGGCGCACCGGCATTCTCTCCTGTGTTCGCGCGGCACATGGAACCGCGTCAGGCCCTGCAGCGCAGCGTCAATGATCCCCTCTATCCGAAGCAATGGAATCTCAGTGCCGACGAGAAGGTCAGTGTGCGCCCCGGCACCGCGTGGGATTCCGTCACCGGCAAGGGAATCAACATCGCCGTGGTCGATGATGGCCTCGACGTGATGCATGAGGACCTCGCCGGAAACACGTATCCCATCGAGGGCGGCTATCACGTAAACTTCAACGGCGGCAAGAAAGAGGACCCCACTCCGCTCCTCCCCAAAGAGAGTCACGGAACGCAGTGCGCAGGACTCATTGCTGCAAGAGGATTCAACAACATCGGTCTGTCCGGAGTAGCTCCTGAGGCCCGCCTGATGGGCGTTCGACTCATTGCCGGAGATGCCGATGACGAACAGACAGGGATCGCGCTCACATGGCAGCCCAAAGACGTGGTCACTCACATTTCCAGCAACAGCTGGGGCCCTGCTGACGATGGCGCGGCCGCCGGACGGGTTGGCCCGCTCCAGGCCGCGGCTCTCGAAACAGGCGCAACCTCCGGGCGCGGCGGCCTGGGCATTGTGTACGTAATATCCGCCGGAAACGGCCGGGGTGAGGACGACGATTCCAGCTACGACGAATTCAGCAGCTCGCGTTTTGCCATCGGCGTCGGCGCAGTGAACCGCAAGGGCGAAGCCAGCTCTTACAGCGAGGCAGGCATGAACGTCGCCATCTCCGCACCCGGCGGCGAGTCCAGCCCTCCCGACGTCTTGTGGACCACCAACATCATGGGCGCCGCGGCATATCAGCTGATGAAGAAAGACTTCGAAACCACCCAGGCTCCGATCAACTACAGCGACGCTTTCAACGGAACCTCAGCAGCCGCGCCCCAGGTCTCAGGCGCCGCCGCGCTGATGCTGGAACGCAATCCGAAACTCGGATACCGCGACGTCAAAGAGATTCTTATGAAGACCGCCCGCCGTGACGCTCTTACTGGAGGCGATGAATTCACAACCAACGGTGGTGGATTCACATTCAGCCACAGTTTCGGTGCGGGACTGCTGAATATCTCAGCGGCACTGGCCGCCGCGGCCGACTGGAAGAACCTGGGTCCGCTCCTCTCCCAGTCCGTAGCCATACGCAGCGACGCTCCTGTGCGGATTCCTGACGGCGACCTTGATGGCCTGACCGGCAGCTTCGATTTCGACGGCGCCAAACTGCGCGTGGAAAGCGTGGAACTCGTCGTCGATGTGCCCCACGGAAATCGCGGCGATCTCGCGTTCCTCATTCAGTCGCCTTCCGGGATGATTAGTATCGCCGCGCCTCGTCCCAACGATGAAGGAGAGGATTTCCTCAAATACAAGTTCACATCCGTCAGGCACTGGGGCGAAACCAGCACCGGCAGCTGGAAGGTCAGGGTGATCGACACGGAGAAGAATGGCTCCTTCGGTAGCGTCGAGGGCCTGACCCTGAGACTCTTCGGCACAGCACAGTGACCCTCGGTCCGTATATACTGTCCGATTCATGAACAGAAGAAAGTTCCTGCAGATGGGCGCGTGGCTGGCGGCGGCAACTCCGCTGGCCGCGCAGATGGTACGCGGTCCTATAACCGGCGGCTTGAAACCTCTCGATGGCGGCAAAATCGGCAACACGCCCGCCATGAAAATCACCGACATCAAAACATTCCTGGTCGGCGCGGGCGGACGCAACTGGGTCTATGTGAAAGTACTCACCGACCAGGGCATCTACGGCATCGGCGAGGCCTACTCCGCCGGTCCGGACGAAGCCACCGTCAAGGTAATCGAAGACTTCAAGTCCTGGCTCATTGGCAACGATCCCCGCAACGTCCAGTACCTGTTCGACGTGATGTACAACACCACGCGATTCCCCGGCGGACTGGTAGTCAACGCAGCCATCAGTGGCATCGAGCACGCGCTTTGGGATATCGCCGGAAAGTCGGCCGGCGTGCCCGTATGGGCGCTGCTCGGCGGTCGCATTCGCAACAAGGTCCGCGTGTATCAGAGCGTCGGCGGATCCACCCCGCAGCAGCAGGGCGACAACGCCCGCGCCATGGTCGAAAAGTATGGCTACACGGCGCTGAAGATGGGCATTCAGGCTCCCGGCGACATGGCCTACAACAAAGCAATCCGCGTTTCGGCCGAGCATGTGAAAGCAGTGCGCGAAGCCGTAGGGCCAGACATCGACATCGGTGTCGACGTGCACGCCAAGTTCTTCGAAGCTGAACGCGCCATCCGCCTCGCCAAAGCCATCGAGCCCTACAACCCAATGTGGATGGAAGAGTCGGTGCGCCCTGAGAATTACGACGCCATGAAGAAGGTGGCCGACCACGTGAATATCCCGCTCGCCAGCGGCGAATCCAACTACGGTATCTACGAATTCAAGCAGCTCATTGAGCGACAGGCCCTCGACTTCCTCCAACCCGACATCTGCGTCTGCGGCGGCATGCTGACTATGAAGAAGATCGCGGCCATGGCCGAAGCACAGTACATGCTCATGGCCCCGCACAATCCCATGAGCCCGCTCGCCACTGCCATCAACGTGCACTTCGCCGCGTCCACGCCGAACTTCCACGTGCTCGAATATCACGCGCCCGATTCGGGTCCATGGAAGGACGTTCTCAAAGAACCGCTGATGGTCCACAAGGACGGCTACGTCGACATCCCCAATAAGCCTGGCTGGGGCGTCGAACTGAACGAAGAAGCATTCGCAAAAATGCCCCCGAGCCCGTGGCGTCGCGGAACCAATTTCCACGCCGACGGCTCGCCGTATTTTCAGTAGGTCACCAGATGCGGATCATCGCTCTGTTGTTACTGGGCGCGTCCTTGTGGGCACAGCCCAGCGGCGGACCTGTGTGGACCACCGGCTACCACCTCACGGCGCGCCCGTGGAAACCGACAGCACTCCCGCGCGTGCGACTGCTCGACTACATCGAAGGCGTGCAGCTACAGTCCGGCCGCAATACCGCCCTCGAAGCGGACCGGCGGGTCGAGGCGAAGCTCGGCCCGCGCACCATCCGCCTCGAGCCGTGGACCCCGGTTACTCTATATCCCGAGGGTCGTTGAACAGCACCGTCAGTTTCAGCGCCCCATGCCGCAACTGCGGGAACCCGGTAGCGGTCCGATCCCCGGCATCGAGATTGGAGGCCGTATCGTCAGGCGGAAACAGCACCAGCGAATTCAGAAACTCCTGAAGATCGCTGCGCGCCGCTGACGGCATCGCCGCATAGAGGTCCCTCGACGTCTGCGCCTCACCGCCATGCCGCAGGATCGCTTCGTTGAGGTTGATGCTCCTCCCGTCGTGCCCGTACGGACTAGTCGACCCGACGCCCCACAACGGCGTAGTCATCAGCATGTTTTCCATAGAGCCGTCGTAATTGCGCTCATGGAAACCGGGTCCCAGGTCGTGCCGTTTGAAGTCGGTGAAGATGTTGCGAACCAGGAACGGCTGCAGGAGCGGATTGCGCAATGGCGGGAACCCGCTGCCATCCTCCACGTTTCGGACCAGAGGTGTCGCGGTGGCGAACAGGCTGTTCAAAATCCCATTGCGGGGGTCGTAGACAGTCTCCACATCGGCCACCCGGCGGTCGCGGTCGATCCGCAAGTCGGGGATATGACAGCCGCCACAGCCGGCCCGCATGAAGTGCCCCCGACCCGCAACCACACGTTCTGTCTGCTCATAAAGGCCTGGCTTAAAATAATTGAGCAGATAAAATTCCAGATAATCGACGATCGCCGTATTTACCGAATTACGAGGAGGTTGCCCCGCCGCCACCCGGCTCGGATCGGGATCGGGAGGAACCTCAATGGTGTCCATCTTCCCGTCCAGAAACATGCCGGCGGGAGTCAACACGCTTTGTCCCGCCGACGCCGCGGTCACCTCCGGATCGATCGCCTGCAGGCCCATCTCGTTATTCAGCGCGCCGTTGACGAACTCACGAATGGACACCGTGCCGCCATGCGCGAAGAAGGGCCGAACCCGCAGATCCGTGCTGACACCTTCCACCTGCGAAAGGTCCACCTTGCCATCCGGCATCGCGACAACCAGCCCGTAAGAGATCCCCTTCGAGGTCAGCGGAGCTGTCACCGGTTCTTTCGTGGCCCGTGCATCGGCCACAGCCTTGTCGCGCCTGGCCCTCAGTTCGGCCGTGATCTCATCTGCCAGCATCTCCTTCAGCCCGAGCCCGAAAAGATGCGGCGCATCCCGGCTGTCGGGCCGCGTCACTACATCGCCGCCCACTCCGGCCGAACCGCGAGGCCGTCCATGGCAGGCCGCACAGCTGTCTGCCGAACCTGCGCCAATCCCAATGTTATTCGCGATATCGCCGCTGCCGTTCCGCACATACGGCCCATCGCCGTCCTGCCGGTTGAACTTGCGCTGAAAGATTTGTCGGCCGCGCCGAATCGCTCGGTACGGATCGCGAGCAATAATAAACGCCGAAGAATCGGGCGTCATCACATTCCCGCGTCCCGCCCCCACCTGCTGAGTAAATGATTTGGCAATGCCTTCTTTGGCGGCATTCGGAGCCTTGGTTTGATCTATGAGTTGTGCTGAGGAAGGAATGCCGAGCACTCCGAATAAAACGATCGCTATGAAAAGATGGTTGAACGTCATGGTTTCCTTTGTCCATCCGACAGCCGATTCGTGACTGTGTGATTTACCTACGCGTAACCGTAGCCTCGGTCCGGATCAGACTGCGCCAGATGTAACCGTGACACCATGAAACACCACAGACGCAACACACTCCAGCTTTGCCCGATAATGACCGTAGTCCCCAATGCAATCCGAAGTCTTCGCCATCGCGCTCATAAACTACGTCGTCTTTCTTTTTTCCGTCGTCTGCCATGAAGCCGCCCACGCGGTGGTGGGCATGTGGGGAGGGGACAAGACGGCATACTGGAACGGCCAGGTGACGCTTAGCCCCGTGCCTCACATCCGTCAGGAACCATTCGGGCTCGGCCTGCTGCCACTCATTTCGATGTTTGCCGCGATGCAGTCCGGCGGCTACGGAATCATCGGCTTCGCGTCCGCGCCCTACGACCCGCTCTGGGCACTGCGACACCCCAGACGGGCTGGATGGATGGCGCTCGCCGGACCCGCCGCCAACCTGCTGCTCGCCGCCATCGCCGCGATTCTCCTGAAGGTCGGCATCTTCGCGGGGTATTTGAACACACGGGGAGTGCTGGGCGACGACTCCGGCACCGCGTTCTCAGAGGCAATCACCATCGTGCTGACGGCGCTGCTTTTTGAGAACCTTCTGCTGATGACGTGGAACCTGCTTCCCATCCCGCCGATGGACGGCTTCAGCGCCCTCCTGCTGTTCGTCCCCGGGAGCAAAGCAGCCTCGCTCCTCAACTTCCGCTCGAAAATCGGCATGTTTTTCCCCATCACTTTACTCGTAATTTCGCGTTTTTTCTGGAATGTATTCGGGCCTTTTTACGCGACCGTGAACCATATTCTGTTTGGCTGAAAGAGAGGAGATCTGTTATGGACCGCAGAACCGCAATCGCAGCGCTGGCGTCCGCCCTTCCCGCGCTTACCTGGGCACAGAAACATGTCCCAAAGCAGAGTGACCGGCCGCAGCCGCTGACCGGCGAGGAGCCGGGCTTCCGCTCCATGTTCGACGGCAAGTCGCTCACCGGCTGGGAGGGCGACCCCAAATACTGGCGTGTTGCCGACGGCTGCATGGTGGGCGAGATTACCCCGGAGACGGTCATCAAAAGCAACACCTTCATCGTCTGGAAGGGCGGCTCACCAGGCGACTTCGAACTCAAAGTTACTTACCGAATCACCGGCGCGGGAAACAGCGGCATCAATTTCCGCAGCACCGTGGTGCCCGACAAAGTCACCCCGGCAAACAATTTCGCGATGCGTGGTTATCAGTGCGATATCGACGGACAGAATCGCTATACGGGGAATAACTACGAGGAAAAGGGACGGCTCTTCCTCGGCGTGCGGGGCCAGATGTCACGCATCACCGGAACCGCCGTTCCGTCCGTTCTCAGCACCTTCGGCGACACCAAAGAACTCGGAACAAAGATCAAGGTTGAGGACTGGAACGACGTCCACATCCTCGCCCGCGGCAACACGCTCACTCATATCATCAACGGGCAGTTGATGACCGTTGTCGTGGATGACGATGCCGAAGGCCGAACCGCATCCGGCCTCATCGGAGTACAAGTCCACGTGGGCCCGCCCATGAAGGTCGAATACAGGAACTGGCGCATCAAGACGCTCTAAGCACAGCTACTTGCCGACCGACGCCACCACCATCCGCAGTGTCCGGGTGGTGGCGTCGCCGACCGTCTCGTCCAGCTTCATCCGCCCTTACTGTCGGTATGCGCAATGTAGGCCGCAACTCTACTGAGACACAGCGCATCATCATATCGCTGCGCCGCGCACCGCTGAGGTAGTACCCTGAAACGATCCATGAAAAGGAAACTGCTGCTCGTGACCGGCGGGCTTTTGTTGTTGGTGATTTGTTCCGCCGTGGCCATATTGTTGCTCGTCGATGTCAACGTCTTCCGACCCACCATCCAGGCGGAACTGCAAAAACAACTCAGGCGCCCCGTCACACTCGGCAAGCTCAGCCTCAGCCTGTTTCCACTGGCCATTCGCGTCGACGGCAGCAGCATCGCGGAGCGCCCCGACCTCCCCGCCGGTTCACGCGCATTCATCCGAATGCAGTCCCTCGAAGTCCGCACCAGCCTCGCCGCCCTGCTTCGACGTGAGATTCAGGTCGACTCCGTTGTCCTCCGGAAACCGGAAATCGAACTCGTAAAGTCCGCAACAAGCGAATGGAATTTCGCCGACCTCACGAAAGCAAAATCCAGCACCGCCGGACCCACGGTAAACCTGACGGAAGTGCGCGTCGAAGACGGCGCCATCGCCATCAACGACGGCTTTAAGCGCACTGTCTACAATCACGTCAACGTCACTCTGCGCGACCTTGCGCCCGGCCTGCGGACCAGCATAGTGGCATCGCTGCAGGTTCCCGGATCAGGCACCGACGCGCTGCGCCTTGAGGCAAAGATGAACCCGCGGGAAGGCCGCCTGACGATGAAGGACCTCTCCCTCGCAGGCTTGCTCAGCGCAACCGGTAACACCGGCGCGACGCCCGCCGACGGCTCTCTCTCCGGCGCAATCGACGTGAAACCAGACTCTGCATCCGGTCGCATCGAACTGCAGAAAGCATCCCTCAACGGCAAGCCTCTCAACTTGCCAGCGGCCCTCGACTTCGCGCTCGCAATCACCGCGGACCAGATACGCGCGAACAAGCTGACCCTCACCGCGGGCAAACTCGCGGCCACCGGCGCCGGCACACTAAATACGAAGCACTCGACGCTCGATCTGCAGGCCAAACTCGCGGCAACCAGCCTCGAAGAGCTGCTCTCCCTGGCACGTATAACAGGCAATTCGGTTCGCGGCTTCGAAGGCTCCGGCATCGTGTCCCTCGACCTCACCGCGCGGGGCCCGCTTACCTCGCTCGCCCTCGGTGGACAGGGCTCACTGCGCGACGCCGAACTCCGCGGCGCAGCCATACAGGCACCGCTCAAAGTCCGTGCCTCCGACTTCTCCTTCGACCGCAACACCGTCCGGCTCCAGAACGTCGATGCAGCTTTCGCCGGTTCGAACCTCAAGGGCTGGCTGCAGGCGACGGGCCTCGCAGGCAACGCTCAGGAGGCTACCTTCGACCTCGATGTCGACAGGATCGACGGCGCAGAGTGGCAGAAGGCCACCACCTCGACGCAACCCGCTGCCTCCGCCTCGCCCTCCAGACTCCGGCCTCGAGGCAACATCCGCGTCGGACATCTGCTGACCCAGGGACTCGTGCTCGACAACGTCCGCACAGAGGCCACTCTCGACAACGGAGTACTGCGCCTCGATCCCCTGACCGCGGAGCTCTTCGGTGGCCGCGAGTCCGGCGGCATCGTAGTGGACACCCGCCCAAAGGTGCCCACGGTCGAGCTGCGAACAAAGTTCGAGGGCGTCGACGCGAACAAGCTGCTCAGTGCCACTACCTCCGTGAAGCAGGTCATCACCGGCCTCCTGCTCGCCGGAGCCGACGCCAGGATCAGCCTCGCCGCAACACCCGCGGAGATGGCGCGCAGCCTGAACGGCGCACTCACCATGAAGCTCACGAATGGTCAGCTCAGGGGCACGAACATCCTGAACCAGCTCTCCGCCATTGGTCGATTCGCAGGCTATGGCGACGCGGCAAAACCATTCACCGACATCGTGCAGCTCGACGGAGATCTGAATGTCGTCGACGGTTTGGCGAGAACCGAAAACCTGCGCATGCAGATCGACGGCGCGACTCTCGGCATGACGGGTCTCGTCAGTCTCGTTGACCAGACCCTCAACCTGAAAGTGACCGCCGTTCTCGACCGCGAGATGAGCCGCAGAGTGGGAGGCACGGGCATCGGCGGATATCTCAACACAGCGCTCGCCAACTCACAGGGCGAGCTCGTGATCCCGGCCCTCGTCACCGGCACACTGGAAAATCCAAAGTTCGCACCCGACGCAGCGCGCATGGCCGAAATGAAAATGAAGCAGCTCCTGCCTTCGGCCTCAAACCCGCTCGGAGTCCTCGGTGCGATTCAGGGAGGCAAGAACCCAGGGCGCGCTGTTCTCGACGCCATCTCGGGCAGTCCAGCCGAGCCCACAGCAGCACCGCCAGCCACCGGTCAGCCAGCCCAGCAACAGGGGCTGAAAGGCCTCATCGATGCGTTCCGCAAGCCGAAAACGAAGTGAGCAGCAGCGGTCAGTCCCGAGGCACGGAATAAATCCGCAGTACCAAACCCGCTTTCCCAGCACGTTCGCCCGCGATCTCCATCACTGGGTAGCGTCGAATTTCTTTGGGTTCCAGAGAAATCGTCCCCTTTTTCCGGACGATTTCATACTGCTCGGGAGCGGCCTTCACAATCTCGCCGACCAGGGCCGCCGAGTCCGCCGGACCACCCGGCTTCGCCAGCGTCCACGTGCACTGATACACCATCCGGGGATGCTCGAAGATACGGCACGCAGCACCTGGCAACGAATCGGTCACCTCGTACCAGTAATCATTGCTGGGCCGCTGCTCAATCCGAAATGTCTTCAGTGGCCGCAGGTTCTCCCGGCTGGATCGCAGGATAAGGTGCAGTGTCGACTCAAACGTCTCGGGCTCGTTGTCGTGGTCCTGCTGAGCAAACGCTGGCACCAGCACCAGCAACCCACCCGCGAAAGCCCGTAAGACACACCTGCGCACGACTCCAGGATATCAGCAAACGCAGCCTATCGGACGTTTGCAGCAGGCAGAGCGAAGGCGACGTAAGCCCCGTTGATTTTGACCTGCGTGGCCGGCGTCAGACCGACCTGCGCAGCCGCACAGAACACCACATACTGCCGTCCACCCACCTCGTACACCGCGGGGATCCCCTCCAGTGCCGCGTCCACCTCGTACTCCCAAAGCACCTTACCCGTCGACGCCTCAAACGCCCGCACTTTCCTGTCCCGGGTTCCCGTAAATATCAGTCCGCCAGCCGTAACCACCGGCCCGACTTTCGGATAATGCGTCCCGGTATTCTTAATCCCTTTTGCGGCGAGTTCCGGCACTTCCCCAAGCGGTATCTTCCACCGAATGGTCCCGTCGTTCAAATCGTAGGCGGTAAGCGACGTCCACGGAGGAGCAATCGGCGACAACCCATCGCTCGCGATCATAAAGCCGAATCCCGAGTAGTACCGTTCCTCGCCAGCCGACGCAGCCAGCGAAGCTTTGTCCGCCTCGGGATCCTTGTCGAGTTTCAGCAGACACGGCAGATCCTTCGACACCACATAAAGCAGTCCCGCACCCGGCTCAACCGCCGCGCCGCCCCAGTTCGCTCCACCATTGTTGCCGGGCATTTGAATCGTGGGACGCTTGCCCGGAGGAGTAAACAAACCCTCGTTGCGCGCACTCAGTATCTGATCCCGAAACTTCGCACGGTCAGCCGGCGACAGATAGGGGCTCAAATCGTCCGCCGTAAACGTCTGGCGCGCGAACGGCGGTGGCTTCGACGGAAACGGCTGTGTCACCGACGTCTGCTCGCCCTGCATGTCCGACACCGGCACCTTACGCTCTTCAATCGGCCAGATGGGCTCACCCGTGACGCGATTGAAAACCCAGACAAATCCCTGCTTCGATACCTGCGCCACAATATCAATCGACTTCCCATTCTGTCGAATGGTCAGCAGTTTCGGCGCCGTAGCATCGTCATAATCCCAGATATCGTGGTGCACCATCTGGAAATGCCACAGCCTTTTCCCTGTGCGCGCATCCAGAGCCAGCAGCGAGTCCGCAAACAGATTCGCACCCGTCCGGTCGACACCATAGAAGTTGTACTTCGCGCTCGCTGTCGGCGCGAACAAAATCCCGCGCTTCTCGTCCAGACTCATCTCGCCCCAGACGTTCGCGCCACCCACCTTTTTCCTCGCGTCCTTTGGCCAGGAGTCATATCCAAACTCACCAGGCCGCGGCACCGTGTGGAACGTCCACACCAGTTTGCCCGTGCGTACGTCGAACGCGCGGATATCCCCAGGCGCCGACCCATACCCCTGATTCGTAGCCGACCCAGTCACAATCAAATTCTCAAACACACGCCCCGGCGTCAGCGACTGCAGGACCTTAATCGAAGCTGGGTCCCGGTCCAGTCCCTGCTTCAGGTCCACCTTCCCGTCCACACCGAAACTCGCAACAGACCGCCCCGTACGGGCATCGATCGCACGCAGCGCATGATTGCTGCAAAGCAGTAAACGCTGCTCGGAATGGTCCTTGCTTTCCCAGTAATTCAATCCGCGATTCGTGATAACGGTAGTGCCGGCTTCCGGCAGCCAGGTCCAGAGTTCCCTGCCCGTCGCCGGATCCAGCGCGACCACCGAATTGCCCTTCGCCAGCACGTACATTCGACCGCCCGCCACCAGCGGACTGAAGAAATACTTGCTGTTGTCTCCGGTGCGGAACGTCCAGGCAACCCTGAGTTGCGAAACGTTGCTCTTGTTCACCTGCGACAGCGCCGAATACTGCGCGGAATCCGACGCCCCGCCATAGTCTGCCCACGCCTTGTGATCCTGCCCGCAAAGCGCCAGCCCCACAGCCCCCAGCAAAACGGCCCGACTCGCGGCATTCAAGCCCCCACCGCCAGCCCCCTATTTAAGTAGGAGGGAAATGACTGCGGGTCTTCCTGAAAATACAGCCGGAAACGGCGGACAAACTTCGGCGGCGGCCACGATGTGGTGTCCGACAGAAGCCGTTCCTGTATCCCGTTGGCAAAATACATGTCCACATCCCGGTTATCTTTGGTCGTGAGCCGCCCGCGGTGCTCGCACGTAATGAAGTCCTTCACGCGCGCATACGTCCGCTCAGAAATATTCACCCGGTTCGGTTCGCTGCACGATTCCATCCGCGACGCGAAGTTCACCGAATCGCCCCAGATATCAAAGGCGAATTTGCGAATACCCACAACACCCGCGATCACCGGCCCCGTGTGCAGCCCGATCCGAATCTGCCAGTCCACCCCAAGCGCCGGGTTGCCGAGCCGCTTTACAGCTTCAACCATCTCAAGCGCCGCAAGCACCGCGTTCACGGGATTACAGGCCCGCCGGTCCGGCAGACCGCTGACAAACATATAGCTGTCGCCAATAGTCTTCAGCTTTTCCAGCGAATATTGAGTTATTATCTGGTCGAACACCGTAAAATACTTGTGCAGTTCGCTGACGATTTCCTCAGCCGCGAGCCTCTCCGTCGCCTTCGAGAACCCCACAAAATCGGTGAATCCGATCGTGCAGTCCTCGAAATACATCGGCGCGACCTCGCCATGCTGCTCCAGTTCGCGCGCCACCCGCTCCGGCAGAACGTTCAGCAGCATCGCTTCCGCCACGGCTTTCTGCTTCGCCAGTTGATCCAGTGTGCGCTGCAGCGCCTGTTTCTGCTCCCGTTCCTCGTCGCGCAGCCGCTTGCGTTCCAGCGCGACACCAATGCGGGCCCGCAGCAACACAGGATTAAAAGGCTTCGGGAGATAATCCTCCGCGCCCATCTCAATACACCGCACCACACTCTCGATTTCGTCCAGCGCCGAAATCATTATCACCGGCATTTCCCGCCACGCGGGCGTCGATTTCACATGCCGCAGAACATCGTAGCCGTCCATCTCCGGCATCAGAATATCCAGCAGCATCAGGTCGTAGGACCTGACCCCGAGCTTGCGAAGCGCCTCAGCCCCGTCATACGCGGTCTCCACCCGATACCCCTCGCGCTCAAGCCGCTGCCCCAGCATCTCGCGGTTGTCTTCGTTGTCGTCCACCAGCAGCAACAACTGGCCCTGCTCCGGCGGCGCGGCAACCTCCGCGGGAACCTCCACCTCAGCCACACCCTCGGGAAGCGACTCCGCAGCCACCTCCACGTCAGCGACATCGGCAGCCGAAGCGGCAACGGCAGGCTCGTCCGGCACGGCTGCAACACCAGCGGCATCGGTAACAGACGCAGGCTGCTCCGCCGCGCCAGTCGACCATTCGACGCAAGTCTCGGTCAGCGCCAGCAGGTGTCCCGCGGCCCGGCACATACGGCTCACCGTGCCTTCCAGCCAGGCATGCTCCGGCTCCTGAGAAAGCACGTATAATTCCTGAATAGTCTCAGCTAAAGCCCGGCATTGCGGCACCAGTTCGTCCCGCATTTCCGCCAGATGCTGCAGCGTGGCTTCGCTCGACTCGGAAAGCAGCAGAGCGTTCTGACGAATCATCACCGCATTGGCCGCGGCGATAGCCGTACGAACCACGGCCGCCAGTTCCTCGCTACCCTCGGCTTCGGCATCCTCGACAGCCATCTCGCCGTATCCCGTGATCTGGCCGATCGGTGTCCGCAGATCGTGACGAAGGTGGCTGAGTTGCTCGGCTGTCAGCGCCACCGCGGTGTCAGACATCGCCACCGCGGTGTCAGACATCGCCGCCGCCTGCCGCGGTGGCCTTGCTCTTTAAATGCAGTTCGATTTTCTCCAGCAGTCGCGGCAAATTGATCGGCTTGGTATCGTAGTCGTCGCATCCGGCTTCCATCGTGCGCTCGCGATCTCCCGCCATCGCATGCGCCGTCAGCGCGATAACCGGGATCCCCGGGCTTTCAGTCTTGATTCGGCGAGTCGCCTCATAGCCGTCCATCACGGGAAGACTGATGTCCATCAGCACCAGATCCGGCGAGTCGGACGCAGCCATCCTGACGCCCTGCTCCCCGTCCACCGCAATAAGGACCTCGAAGCCTTTGCGTTCCAGACGCCGCGACAACATATCGCGGTTCATCTCGTTGTCCTCAACCAAAAGGATCCTGGCCATGATTTCTCCTTAACCCGCCAATGACGACCCAGCCGCCACTCCCTGCCTGCGCTGGCGTGCACCCACCGCCTGGCGGGTCATGGTCAGCAGATGTTCCTCACTGTACTCGCCCTTATGCATAATGCTGCCCACGTGTCCGCTCAGGCGCTGCCGGTCCGCCGCCGTAATATCCTTGGCCGTCACAACCAAAACAGGAATATTCTTATACAATTCATTCCGCTGCAGATTGTCTATAAAATCGAACCCGTCCATCACCGGCATCATCAGATCGAGAAGAATAATATCAGGCCGTATCTGCAACACCGAGTCGAGCGCCTGTTGTCCGTCACACGCCTCGCGAACTTCCCACCCGCCCGACTGCAGGGCGCGCGTCAGCAACTCACGGTTATTTTCCTGATCGTCCACCACCAGGGCAAGGTGCTGCGGCCGGTCACCCGCATGCGTCGCGACAACCGCAAGCAACCTCTCGCGATTCACGGGCTTCGTCAGATAATCGGTCACTCCTAACGACAACCCCAGTTTCCGGTTGTCGACAATGGTCACCATGATGATCGGAATATCGGCAGTAATGGGGTCGGATTTCAGGAGCTCGATGACTGTCCACCCGTCCATCCCCGGCATCATCACGTCCAGCGTGATCGCATCCGGCCGGAGCCTCTTCGCCGCCTCCACACCCTCCTGGCCCGAGCGCGCATACTCCACGCGATATCCGTCGCGCGAAAGAATCCGCCCCAGCAGATCCAGCGCCGACGAATCGTCGTCAATGCACAGCACCAGCCCCGAATAATCCGATCCTGCAGCCTGTGCCAACGCGGCGCTGACCTTGTCCGCCGTGTCCATCTCAGCGGACGGCTCAACCAGCGGAT
>Ga0163144_10016907_pt1 | contig 14912 bp, 10 predicted proteins | sample OliLak19BULKMAT1_FD_123175 | JGI IMG/M metagenome (GOLD analysis project Ga0163144, IMG submission 123175) | Freshwater microbial mat bacterial communities from Lake Vanda, McMurdo Dry Valleys, Antarctica - Oligotrophic Lake LV.19.BULKMAT1 | ecosystem: Environmental > Aquatic > Freshwater >... | reverse complement strand
GGTCCTTTTCGTAGGCTTTGACCGGACAGCCCTTCATGCAAGCCGGGTCTACGCAGTGGTGGCATGCCGTGGTGACGGTCTGCTGGACGGGCTCGTGCACCGTGCCGCCGTGGAGCAGTCCGACGCTGCGCCAAGTCTCGGCCTCATCGTCGTCGAGACCGTTCAGACGATGGCACGCGGTCACGCAAGCCTTGCAGCCCGTGCAAGCGTCCAGGTCGACCTGGAATGCGTATTGCTGACCCTGGACCGGCAAGGCCCGCGGGATCAAGTCTTGGTACAGCCGCTCCCCGGGCGGTAGCTGCTCGGCCTCGTGACGGCGCGAGAAACGCTCTACCGCCGTTAGATCCCGCTGCTGCTCGAGGAACTGGCTGACGAGCGGCAAGCGCACGTGTTTGTCCCGCGGTGTCGGCGCCTTGCCGAGCAGGGTCCCAGCTTGCATCGTCATTCTGCCGGCAAAGCCTCAGGCATCCGCTGTGCGATGCCTTGGGGGGCGCTGGAGGCGCCATGCGACATCGACCGCTCCGGCGACTCGTTGAAGCGCACCAATGCCGAGAGAACCGCGGCTCCCACGACCGCAACCCCAAGCCATAGCAAGGCAGATTGAGTGGACAAGCTTGGGTCGCGGAACAGAAACCCGGCCAGCACCGCGCCGACATTGCCGCCAGCGCCGACGATGCCTGCAACCGCACCCACGCCTTCTGGTTTCAGGAACGGCACTACAGAGTAAGTGGCGCCCGCTGCAATGTGCACAAAGAGCCCGAACACCACCAGCGTGACCGCCGCAGCGACCAAGTCGTTCATACGCGCGAACGCCAAGAGTCCCAAGCCCTCGGCCAGCAGCATGAGCGTTAGGAAGCGAGCCCGACCATTCAAGCCGAAGCGTCGCCCGGCCCTATCGCCAAGGAAACCGCCCAGTGAGCGCGCGAACAGCGCCAAGACTCCGAAGCTCCCGGCCAGCATCCCAGCTTCGCGGAGCCCCAACTGGAAGCGGTCGTGAAAGTAGCTGGCCGCGATGTTGTGAATCGTGAGCTCTACGCCAAAGCAGGCGCCATAACCGACGCACAGCGCCCATACCCGTCGGTCGCGGGCGGCCTCGAGCAGCGAACCCTTCGACTTGCCGGTCACGGCCCGCTCAGCCTTGCCGAAGGGCGAGTCCTGCGTGTAACGCAAGTACAGGTACGACATGACCGGCATCAACCCGCCGGGCACCAGCATCGCGTACCGCCAAGCGTGCGCGTGCGTAGCTCCCAAGGCCACGAGCCCGAGCACCACGATCGGCATGGCGATTTGCGTAACCCCGCCGCCCAGGTTACCCCAGCCGGCAGTAGTAGCGTTCGCCGTACCGACGACGTTCGGCGCGAACATGGCTGACGTGTGATACTGCGTGATCACGAACGAGGCGCCGACCAAGCCGATCAGCAGACGGCAAACCAGAAAGCTCGTGTAGCCCTGTGCGAGCCCCACGCCCATCACCGGCAGCGCGCCGAGGGCCAGGAGCCCGGCATAGACTCGCCGCGGCCCATACTTGTCGCACAAATAGCCCACCAAGAGCCGCGCGAAGATGGTGCCTGCTACCGAGGCGATCATCGCGTCCGCGACTTGCGACTGAGTCAGCCCCAAATCAGCTCGCACCAGAGGCATGAGCGGAGCCAGCCCAAACCAGCCGAAAAAACATAGGAAGAAGGCCACCCACGTCATGTGGAAGGCGCGCATCGGCGGCGTAGCAAAGCTCAGCAGGCTGATCTTGGTGGCTTTCATCGGCTTCTACTCGAATCCCTTGGCGGCCTTGAGCCGCTCCTCGTACTAATGGCGCTTCCGCGACCGAGATGGCGCGGTCATTCGGCGGCGGAGGCCTCTTGCTCGTGTGCGCATTCGCGGACCTTCGCGGGCATGAGCTTCTCGATTTCGGCTTCGGTCGGTAGCTCCAGGTACACGCCGCCAGCCTCGACCCTGACCGGGAACGTACGCACCTTGAGCTGCTCCCCACTCAAGCACTCGCCCGTCTTGAGTGAGAACGTCTTCTTGTGTTGCGGACAAGCCACCTTCGGCGTGCCGTGCTGGTCGCCGATTAGCCCGCGCGCCAACACCATGTCCTGCATGTGCGGGCACGAGTTTTGGCAGGCGTACCACTCGCCACGCGACGAGAAGTTGTAGACGGCGATCTGCGCATTGCCGTACTTGACCGCGATGCCTCCGTCGGCCGGGAACTCGCTCACCTCGGCGACCTTGACCCAAGAGGTGTGGATCAACGGCAAGTGACGACGATCACGCACCGGGGTTGCGACAGGGCTCTTCTCCCAGTCACGCGGGCGCTGTTGTCCGCGCTCGCCGACGAGCTCGATGCTGTCGTCGCCGTCGCTGGTGTTAGCAAAGTGCCTAAATTTGGCACGTCGCGCAGGATCCTTGATGGTCTCTGTCCACTCGCAGCGGTAGGTGTCCACCAGGTACTGCATGTCGCGCTCTAGCTCTTCGCAGATTCCGAGCTTGTCGCCGACCACAACGTCTCGCAGCTGCTCGATACCGCCGTCCATCTTGTCGACCCAGGTGGAGGTGCGGGCCAGCTTGTCGGCCGTGCGGATGTAGAACATCAGGAAGCGATCGATGAGCTTCAGGGCGTCATCTTCGGTCAGATCGGAAGCGAGCAAGTCTGCGTGCCGCGGCTTGGCACCGCCGTTGCCGCACACGTAAAGGTTCCAGCCCTTTTCGGTGGCGAGCAGCCCGAAGTCCTTGCTCTGCGCTTCCGCGCATTCGCGGATGCAGCCACTGACCGCCGACTTCAGCTTGTGCGGCGCGCGAATCCCCTTGTAGCGTTCTTCGACGCGAATCGCGAAGCTCACGGCATCTTGCACACCAAAGCGGCACCAGGTGTTGCCGACGCAGCTCTTGACCGTGCGCATGGACTTGCCGTAGGCGTGCCCACTCTCGAAGCCTGCCTGGACGAGCTCATCCCAAATCTCCGGCAGCTGCTCCACGCGCGCCCCGAACATGTCGATGCGCTGACCGCCGGTTATCTTGGTGTACAGCTTGTACTTCTGGGCGATTTGCCCGAGCGTAATCAGCTTTTCCGGCGTGATTTCGCCGGCTGGAATGCGCGGCACGACAGAGTACAGGCCCCCACGTTGCAGGTTGGCAAGGTAGCGATCGTTGGTGTCCTGCAGCGTGTCGTGCTGCAAGATCATGTCGTTGTGCACGCTGGCTAGGATCGAGGCCACGGCTGGCTTACAGACCTCGCAGCCGCTGCCTCGGCCGTGGCTTTCCAGTAGCTCCTTGAACGTGCGCATGCGCTTGACTCGCACGATCTGGTACAGCTCCTGGCGGCTGAAACAGAAGTGCTCGCAGAGCTCTTTCTTGACCGCCTTGCCGGCGGCCTTCAGCTCCTGGTTCATCACGTCGGTAACCAGCGGAATGCAGCCGCCGCAGCCTGTGCCCGCCTTCGTCGCGAGCTTCAGATCGGCCAGCGAGCAGGAGCCGGAGCGAACCGCCTTGCAAACCTGGCCCTTGCTGACGTTGTTGCACGAGCAGATCTGCGCGGAGTCCGAAAGCGTGAGCTTGCTCTTGCCCTCACGCGTACCGAACAACAAATCCTCCGGCGAGGCCGGCAGGTCTTCGTTGCTGCGGAGCAGTTGCACCAGCGCGGCGTATTCAGAAGCGTCCCCGACCAAGATGCCGCCCAAAAGACGCGTCTTGTCCGCGCTCACGACCAGCTTCTTGTAAACGCCCTTCACCAGGTCTTCGTAGGCGATGGTGCGCGGGCGCGGCTCGGGCCCAGCAACGTCGGCGAACGGGTCGCCGAAGCTCGCAACGTCGGTGCCCAGTAGCTTCAGTTTCGCGGACTGATCGGTAGCTGCAAACTTGACGTCGGTGCCGGTGAGCTGACGGGCGCACGCCTCCGCCATTTGGTAGCCGGGCGCGACCAGACCGTAGAGCGTCTGCTGGTGCAGCGCGCACTCCCCGATTGCATAGATGTCCGGATCGCTCGTGCGCAGCTGGTCGTCGACCAGGATGCCTCCGCGGTCTCCGAGAGCCAGGCCCGCCTCGCGCGCCACCTCGTCGCGAGGCCGAATGCCGGCCGAGATCACGATCAGATCGCACGCCAGCGGCTCGCCCTCCTTGAAAGCCAAGCCGTTGGCGCGCTCAGTCCCGAGAATGCCAGTAGCGGCGCGACTCGTGTGCACCCGCACCCCCAAAGCCTCGACGCTCTTGGCCAGCAAGCGGGCGCCGGCCGTGTCCAACTGGCGCGGCATCAAGCGCGGGGCAAACTCCACGACGTGCGTGGTGAGCCCCAAGTCGTGGAGGGCCTTCGCCGCCTCCAGCCCCAAGAGGCCCCCCCCGAGCACCGCCGCGCTTTTTTCGGTCTTGGCGTACTCGCGAATGGCGACCAGATCCTCGATCGTGCGGTAGACGAACACCCCGGGCTTGTCCACGCCCGGAATGGGCGGAACGAAGGGCGCTGAGCCCGTGCAAAGTACGATGTTGTCGTAGCGAATCCACTCGCCGCTGGACGAGAGCACCGCGCGTCGCTCGCGATCGACGCGCAGCGCGCGTTCCTTGAGCAAGAGCCTTATCTTCTGCTCCTTGTACCAATCGGCGCCGGCCAAGAGCAGCTCATCCGCGCTCTGTTTGTCGAAAAAGCTGGTGAGCTTCACGCGATCGTAGGCGGGTCGCGGCTCCTCACAGAACACGCTAATGTCGTAGGTTTCGCCGCGGTCGTACTCACTCAGCAACTGGCAGAGCTTGTAGCCGACCATGCCGTTACCGATAACGACCAGGCTCTTGCGGCGACTCTTGGCGACACGCGAAGCCGTCATGCTTTCTCCACTTGCTGTCAGGCCGAATACCCCCCGAAAGTCGATGCCTCGCGGACGCACGAGACTGGCGCGCTCGATAGTGTGCGCGGCCGGGATCCCCCGGTCCGCGAGCGCTTGCTTAACCGATTGACCGAGCGCGACCGCGTTGCTCCGGCGTAGCGCGCGTGACAGCTCGGCCCGCTGCGACGCCGCCGCCGCCTCGAACAAGCGCTCGACCTCTCGACCGGAGCCAAACGCCACGCTGTGAAAATCAAGGCCCAGAATGCGGGCTAAGAGCGCGCGCGGGCGGCTGTCAGGCGGGTCGTCGGCACCGAGCAGCCGCACGTTGGCGCCGCGCGAGCTGACGGCGGCGCTGATGCGTTCGTCGCAAGAGAGCGCCGCAATACCGAACGTTCGACCCGAAAAGGTGGCGACCGAGAGGGCTTCGAGCAGCGATGGCCCGCCGGGGTCGTCGCCCTTGATAGCTGGACGAAGACCAATTTCGGCCAGGGCCGCTCGGGTCTTGCTCCCACTTGCCGCGATGCGAGCTCGCTCGAGGGCGCGCAAAACGTCATCCTCGCGGCCCCGCTGGCGAGCAAACTCGATCAGTACGCGCACGCCCTGGCCGGTCAGGAAGAGCACATCGTCGAAAGCGCCCTCCATGAGCTCCGAGATCCATGATTCCAATGAGCGTGTGGAGCCGGATGCTGCAAGCTGAAAGCGCTGCACCTCCGCGCCCAGCTCACGCAAGTGCCGAGCGACCGTATCCAGGTCGGACGGTCCAAAGAGTAGAATACGCCGTTCGGCGAGTAGTCTTTCGCCACTCATCGCTAGCTCGCTAGCGAGTCAATTAGACTCGGCTGGTTACTTCGAGGTTGCTTGCTTGCGTGAGCGCTTGCAATGCAAACTTGAGGATTAGAGTTTTGACGTTGGTACCCAATTCGGTCAACGCCTAATCACTCCGAGGAATGATGAAATGCGGCTCGGAGCGAGACTGGATCGCGTTACGAAACGCTGGCGAAAAGTCGTGAAACGCGTCTGAAACTCACGCGCGTTCCGCAACGTGTCGGAAACCAACCGGCCATACGGGGCGGGTCGATTCGTTACGTGCTACTCCGTAGTCATCGCGCCAAGCAGATGACCCCTCCCTTCCTCCTTCCGTCCACAACCGATAGCCTGCGGGATAGGCTCGGCCGGCCGCTCGGGGACCTGCGGGTGAGCGTGACGGACCGCTGTAACTTTCGGTGCCGCTACTGCATGCCGCGCGAGCGCTTCGGTAAGGAGCATCTGTTTCTACCGAAGGCCGAGCTCTTGAGCTTCGAAGAGCTCACGCGAATCGTGCGCCTGCTCGGGCCGCTGGGCCTGCGCAAGGTTCGGCTCACAGGCGGAGAACCGCTGCTGCGCAAGGGTCTGGCCGAGCTGGTTCGGCTCTTGAAGGAGCAGACCACCGCTACCGTGGCCCTTACGACCAATGGCGTGCTCTTGCCTCAGGCGGCAGAGCTACTGGCTCAGGCGGGCTTGGATCGGTTGACCGTCAGCTTGGACGCGCTGGCTCCGGAGCTCTTCCGCAAGGTAACGGACGCGGACTACACCGCGTCGGACGTCTTGGCCGGGCTCGCTCATGCCGAGAGCCATGGCTTCTCCAGCATCAAGATCAATAGCGTGATTCGACGAGGCTTGAATGAGGGGGAGATTCTGCCGCTGGCTCGGCGCTTTCGCGGCACACCGCACGTGCTGCGTTTCATCGAGTACATGGACGTGGGCTCGACCAATGGCTGGCGCGAGCAAGACGTCGTGAGCGCCAGTGAAATCATCGAGCGCATCGACTCCGAGCTGCCCCTTGAGCCAGTAGCGCGGGCCCTGCCTGGCGACGTTGCCGCGCGCTACCGCTACCGCGACGGCAGCGGGGAAATTGGCGTCATCGCTAGTGTGACGCAGCCGTTCTGCGGCGACTGCTCGCGCTTACGCCTCTCCGCCGACGGCCAGCTCTTCACTTGCTTGTTCGCCACCATTGGTACGGATCTCCGCGGCCCACTGCGGGCCGGCGCGACCGACGCCGATCTAACGGAGCTGGTCCGCGCCGTCTGGAAGGCGCGCACCGACCGCTATTCCGAGACACGGAACCTCATCCCCGCGCCCAAACGCAAGATCGAAATGTCTTATATCGGCGGGTAAGAGCCAGCCGGGTGGACGCCTCGCTATCTGGGGGATTTCTTTGCCGCAAAGACGCAGCGGGCTTCGCCCGCGCAGACTGCGTTTTTTGGGTTCGAGCGAACTCCTCGTAGTCTCGGAACATCTGAACCTAAAATTTCAAAATTTCGGCGGTTTCCAGCGGCCTCCCGGGCCTGCGTCTTCGCGGGCAAGGAACTCGACCCGTTTGAACGACGCGACGGGTGAGAACGGGGTCGGTGCTGCGCGGCCCTCCACTCACGTCACGCGCCGCGCACAGAATTGTTGCTAGTCACTGCTCATCTCCCTCGACCTAACAGCATGCGACCGATCACGGAGGAATGGTTCGACCTCACGCTTTCGTTCATGGGGTACTGATGGCGGTCGGGCTACCCATGGCGGTCGGCCGACTGAGGTTCAACCTAAAGTATACGCGAACGCACACGACGCTCTTGGCGCTAACTCTGGCGGCGTGTGGCGGCAAAGCGGCAAAGCAGCCAGCGGAGTCGATCCGTCCGAAGGCCTGTCCGAAGGCGGCACGAGCCAATCCGAAGGCGGCACGAGTCAAGTTTCCTCGGGCGGCGGGAACCAAAGCCATGGGAGAGGAGCGGTTCCCACCTCCTGGCCCAATGGCTGCCGATTGAGGGAACACTGCGGAGGGCACTCGTGCTGGTTTCAGAAGTGCGCCCTCGCAGACTGCGACATGTCTAAAGTGAGATGCAAGGCGCTTGCTCCGTCCTGTGCCCCTGGCCAAACGCCTTCGGTCGTTGATGGCTGCTGGAGCGACTGCGTTCCCGTCACGTCGTGCGATCCGTTCGAAGGCTGCGAGCTGTGCAGCCGGCATGGTTTGCCTTGCGTTCGCTACACTACGGATTTGGTAGGCCCTAAGCATCGTTGCTTTGAGCCACCGCAGGATTGTGCCCCACTCACTTGCGACTGCGCTGGCGACGCGGCCTGCGGTGGTGATTGCGTGTGGTGGTCAGGCGAAACGCGAGGACGGTCCGTCCCCAGAGGGGGACGTTCAGGTTCCTTCGAAGGACGGAAGCCAAACCCCGGGGGACGGAAGCAAAATCCCTGGGGGGCGGAAGCAAAATCTATGATGAGAAAAGGGACCTTCCCCCCGCGATACCGGACGACTGCCGTTTGAAGGAGCACTGCGGTGGCGACGTTTGCTGGTTCCAACAGTGCGCTGCCGCTGAATGCGAGCCGACCCAAGCAAGCTGCGAAGCGCCCGCTCCGCAATGTGCACAGGGGCAGACTCCGTCGGTCGTCAAGGGATGTTGGGGGCCTTACGTTCCGGTCACGTCGTGTGACCCTCTTCCTGACTGCGGGCTCTGTGACAGAAGTGGGCTGACATGCGTGTACTACACAGCGGATAAGCCTGGCCCGCGCTATCGTTGCATCGAGCCACCACAGGATTGTTGGCCGATCTTGACTCCGCCCGCGAGCGGCGTGCTGGCTTGCGATTGTGCTGGTGCAACCTGTGAGGGTGGGCGCCCTTGCACGGAGATCAAGGGCGCCCTGGTCATTTGCAAGGGTAACCCAGACTACGACGGCGGGGAGTAGCCTGACCTTTGGCGTCGTGCACACACCAATTCGCACCATTTCCTGGCCATTCGGACTGCGCGATAGCTAGAGCCTGCTCCAGCGCTAGGGCTTGGCTTCTTAGCTGGCCGCGTATGGCGCTCCCTTGTTTCCTCTCCGCATGCTCGTCGTCGGCAGACGAACAGCTTCTTGCCGCTCGGTGCCTCAATCTGGTTGGCGCTTCGCCCTCGTCTTCTTACTTGGGGCTGAGCGAGGCGGAAGCCAATGCCGTAGTCGCGCTCGTTTGGAAGGAACCGGGAAGCCCCGTGCTGCGAACTGTCTGCTCCGGCGTTGTGATCGGCAGCTCGCAGCTACTCACAGCGGCGCATTGTCTGGAAGCAGGCGGCTCCGGGCAACTGGAAGTCGTCGTCGGGCCGCGGCTGGGGTGTCGTTTGGCCAGTCTTACGGCGCACGTTACGACTGTGCACCCTGAATTGGATCTTGCGTTAGTAACCACGGACGTCGAGTTCGACCCCGGTATGGTTGAGCCGCTGGCGGTCGCTATTCACTCCTCCGATGAAATGATGCCTGGGAGCATGACCGAAGTAGCTGGGTTTGGTTCAAGCGGTCGAGCACCGCCGGAGGGTCGTCGATTCCTGGTGGCAACCATTGCCCAGGTGACGGCTACCGCCTTGCTGACGGACGGCGCCGGGCGGATCGGCGCCTGCGGCGGTGATTCGGGAGGACCCATGCTCGTCCGGGGCCAGGACGGCGCGCCGCTTGCGATCGGTTTGCTCAGCGTGGGGTCCGAAGATTACCGCGGAAGCGACGAGTTCCTACGCCTGGACCGCGCTGCGGATTGGCTTGAGCCGCTCGTGCAAGGGCGCGTGCCGCGAAAACCCTGCGGCGCCATCACGAGCGCCGGCCGCTGCTTTGGACGTAGCGTCGTGCGCTTCGTCGACGGGAGCGTGACCGCCGACCAGTGCGCAGGGTCGCAGCACTGTTACTGGACACCGTCCCGTCACTACGGCTGCACCAGCGAGGGCGGCGGCGCCTGCGGCACACTCGACCAACTCGGCACGTGCGACGCCGGCGTGGCGAAACTCTGCGACGAGGGCAATCCTCGTGACCGTGGCTTGCGCCAGAGGGCTCCACTGTGCTCGGTCGCACCATTCCGCAGCGGTCGAGTGCCGGGACGAGTTGTGACGGAAGGCCGATCCAGGGCTACAGGCAGCGATGCAGCGATGCAGCGATGACTCAGCCTTCGTGCAGCGCACGGGGGCAAGACAGGGGCGTTGGGCCTAGCAGAATTGCCGAATTGCCAAGCGAGAGAAGGGGGATTCGAGAGCGATTCCGCACACCCCCAGAAACCCTTGGCGCTCTTGGCGTCTCCTTGGCGGCCTTGGCGTCGAAAACTCCCTGACAGACAACCCGACGCCCCCAAGTCCATGACGACGACGCCTCGAGTCACCGCTTGGGCGCGTCGGCGCTTCGCACATAGCCCCAGGCTACGGGGACGCCGTCGTACGTGGCCATCACGTCGGGAGAGATGCTGCCGTACTCGAGCCAAATCTGTTGCTCTACGCGGCTCATGTGGGGCTCGTGGTGGTAGAGTGCAAAGTCGGAGCCGTGGATCGACAGTGTAGGCTTGAGGTCGCGCCGGAGGCGCCGGTCCTCCTGGAACATGGCGAAGCTTTGGAGGGCGGTGTCGTGGACGTAAACGGCGGCGCGCGGCGGTGTGCTCTGGTTGATGTAGGCCGTAAGAGAGCCGGTGGTGTAGCCCCAAAACGTGCGATTGAGTCCCAGGTTGGCGGCTCCCGGGGCGCCGCCTACGAGAGGCGTGTAAAAAGTGAGACCGAAGGGGTGAGAGTGCAGGGTCATCCCGACAGGCGCGACCAGCACGCACGCCGCCGCCAGCGCCTGCAAAGTCCGCGGTCGTTGCGCCAGCTTGGCGAGCCCGCTTCCAAGCCGCGAAAGAGCTGGGGGAAGAGCTTCCGCCAGCACCTTGAAGCCTAGCCCGCTGAACAAGCACAGAAACGGGTAGGCGGTCATCCAATGCTTGGTACCACCGAAGATCGGCGTGCCGGGCGACACCCAGGGCGCATAGCTCATCAGTAGACAAACGCCCCAGAGCACGAGCTCCGAGCGAGAGCCTTCGCAGCGCGGCTGTCCTTCCGGAGCCTGCTGCGAGCGGTCGCGCCAAGAGCGCGCCACGCAGTACAGCCCGCCGACAGCAAACAACAGCAACGTGACTCCGGGCACGGTCGCCAGGGTCATGAGCCATGCGTACGCGCGCGGCATGGGTGGTTTCCAGTACGTGTGACCCAGAAACTCCATGTTGTAGTAGTCGTGGCCTGTGTGAAAGGCGGCGTACTCGCGAAGGCGCGCGAGCGTGTCGTGCCAAATCCAAGGCCAAAGCGCGTAGAAGACCAACGGCCCCAAGACCAGAATACTGGCCCAGGCTAGCGGTAGCCGGCGCCACCACGCTCGCCCGTTCCGCGCATCGCTCAAAGTGGCAAGACCGCGCGTGAGTATGAAGTGCGCGCCTACGGCGAACGGAAAGATCCAAGAATTGTGCTTGGTATTCAGCAATAGCCCGCAAAGCACGCCCGACACCACGACCCAGCGCAAGCGCGGCGAGCTCAGCGAACGCGCGTACGCGTAGCTGGTAAAGAGCCACATCGCGCAAACGGGCAAGTCGAAGCAGGCCAGGTGTGCGTGGAAGAAAACCCGCGGCATGAACGCGAACGAAAGCGCGGCTACCAAGCCAGCCAAGCGCCCCAGCACGCGCCTGCCCCATAGGAAGGTCACCGCAACCGCCAAGCTCGAGAGCAACATCGATGGAAAGCGAAAGCTCGTGCTTGCCTCGCTGAATCCGAAGCCGCCCCCCAAAAAGCGATGGGAGAGGGCGAACAAGGATTTGATGAGCGCGGGGTGCTCGTGATTGGCGCTCCAGTACCGATCCACCACTGCGCGCGAAAGGGCCTGTTCTGGATCGGTAAACAACAGCTCAAACCAGGCGCCGTAGGCGCGGCTGGCCGCGAAATAGAAACCTTCGTCGCGGGTGAAACCGAGCGAGCCAGCAGTCGCCAGCAAGAGCGTCAGGTAGCCGAGGCAGAGCGCCGCTGCGATCAGCGCATCCGGGTTTCGCCGCCCCCACGTGCGGAAAGGCATCAGCGAGCCTCCAGCGCGAAGCAAAAATCACGGAGCTCGCGAGTGTCGCTGTGCACGGTCAGCTCCACAGGGCCCGCCTCGCCTGCGCGGTCGAAGGCGAAGCGCTCCCAGCCGTGCTCTGGCCGATGTACGTGTCGCCCGAGCTGGCGCGTCTCCGCCTTGGCAGAAAGAGTGATCGGTCCGCCGTTGCCGTCACGCCCCAAAAAGTACGAAAATCCAGCCCAGCCCACGAGTCGCTGGCTGGCGGGCGCGGCAGCAAAGCGGATCACCAAGCTGCCAAGAGCTGGAGGCTGAGCCAAGACGCAGCGCCGAGGCCGGTAGCCCTGATCCTCTATCAATGTCACTCCCACGAAGCGGCCCCCGTCGCACTCGAAGCGACGCCGCGGGTAGGTCACATGGCCGTGTAGCCCTCCCGTGGACGCTCGCGCGTGCTCCACCCAAGGGCAGCTCGAACGCGCATTGCCCTGCTCGTTGAACACTTGCATGTCGCCGCGTTCGGCCGCTGCCACGAAATCGAACTCTATCGGCTCGTGGCGCGGGTTCTCTCGCACCCGCAGCTCGAACGGGCCCACGCGACGTCGCTCCAAGAGTTTGAACTCCGCGAGCGCTTCAGCCTCCGCACCGAGCAGTGACACTTCCAAGAATCGACGAAACCCCGTGTCGTCCGCGCGCGCCAGCTCGTGAAGCGGGAATGCGGTTCCGGCCGCCTGCCGAACCAGCGGCTCGGCCCAACGCGGAGCCACCACCACCGGCTCCCCCGGCTTCTTCAGGGCCAGAAGCTGCGGCGCCAAGGCCGCGTAGTCCTCGAACGCCGGCGCTCGGGACGAAAACCACTGGTGTAAGCCCAGCTCGGTGAGCCCGAACAAGGGCACCAGCGCCACGAGCGTTTGCCAGCGGGGGAGCATCGCGACGTTACCTGCTGCGGTGTAGATTCAGCACGATGCGCGCGCCGGCTTGATCAAAGCGGAAAGGCAGTGGCCGAAGGCCGCGCTGAGCTAGCGCCTGCGTCACACGGCGACGCTGCGCGGGCCTCACGTAAAGCATGAAGAAGCCGCCACCGCCCGCGCCGATCAACTTGCCGCCGATGGCGCCGGCCCCGCGCGCGATCTCGTAGTGCTCGTCCAGGGTATCGTCGGTCATTCGACTAGCGAGCTTGCGCTTTTCACACCAGTGCTCGTGCAAAAGCTCGCCGTAGCGATCCGTGTCACCGCGCACCAAGAGCTCGTAGACCTCGCGGCCCAGCGCTTTGATGCGATGCATGCCTTCCAAGGTCGATGGATCCTTCTGCCGCACGCGCTCGCCTTGCTCGGTAAGCACCAACTTCGCAGGCCGCTCCACGCCCGAATACATGATGAGCAGGTTGCTCTGCAACGCTTCCAGCGCCTGGGCCTGCGCCGGTACGGGCTCCACCTGCACACTGCCGTCGGGCGCTATGCTGAGCGCGGTCACGCTACCGAAAGCCGCGATGTACTGGTCCTGCTTGCCCACTGGCTCTCCCAGGCGGACCATTTCGAGCTCACACGCCTCCCGTGCCAGCCGCTCCGCGGACACGAACTCACGCTTGTAAGCGTAGAGCGCGTTCAAGAGCGCCACCGTGAAGCTCGACGAAGAGCCAAGCCCACTATTGGAAGGCAGGTCGGCCACGCTAGTCAGCTCGATGCCCGAATCGACACCCGTCATACGCAAGGCCTCGCGAAAAATCGGATGGCGTATGTGTGCGACTTCAGCCACGGTTTCGGTTTCCGAGTAGGCCAGGCGAAGCGTGGGGTAAAATCGTCGATTCGCCGTGACATACACGTAGGAGTCTATGGCGGCGCTGACGACGAAGCCTCCGTACTGCTGGTAGTAGGCGGGTAAGTCCGTGCCGCCCCCGCCAAGCGAAAAGCGGAACGGTGCGCGAGAGACGATCAAGTCGGGGGCTCCGTCGCCAGGTGGCGTTCCAATTCCTGCCGCCCACTCTGCGAACCAATTTCATAGAAGCGTTCGGGCGCGACGAAAGCGCGCAGCTGCTTTTTCCGCGCGAGCTTGGCCCAGAGCGCTTCCAGCCCCCAGACGGCGCCGTCCTCGATGCCCTCTAGCGCCGAGCGTCGCAGCGCGATAGCACCGTAGTCGATGTGGTCGAGGCTCGGGTCGGAAGCGCCCTTCTGGTACCTGGCCACCCAGTCGCCTTCGAGCTGCACGTTGCTGGCGTCAAGGGCGCCGGCGTTCCTGAAAACGCTCATGCTGGCGGTGGCTTCTGGATGCGCTCGAAGATCGTGAAGCGGAGCGGCGTAGTCGAACGGCAAGTAGCTGTCCCCATACGTGATCACGAACTCGGCTTCCAGGCGCGCCAGCGCACGCCGCAGCGCGCCGCCGGTCCCGCCCAGCTGCTCACCATCGTAGGAGTAACTGATACTCAAGCCGCGATCCACACCGCGCCGAACGTGCGTCTCGATCTCCTCCCCCAAATGCCCGACACATAGGACGATGCTGGTCGCGCCTGAAGCGCTGAAGCGGTCGATCTGCCAATCGATGAAGGGCCGACCGTTGACCATCAGCAGGGACTTCGGGACGTGATTGGTGTCGGGACGCATCCGCGTCGCGAGCCCGCCCGCCAAAACGACGACTTGCATCAGCTGAAGACCTCCCGCGCCAAGAGCGGCACGCCATGTTTCACGGCTTGATCGCTGGTGCGCGGCAGGGTGTAGCCGAGCTCGGTCAGGCGCGTCGCATTCAAGCGGGACTGCGGCACGTCTCCAGGCCAGCCGCGCTTCCCGCCCGTGTACACGATCCGCGCCCTCGGCCCGGGCGAGCACGCTACGCAGAGCTCGGCGACGCTGCTGACAGGTGTCGCGTCGTACGGCGCTACGTTGTAAATGTTCAAAGGCTGAGCAGCGTGCTCGAAGCCGAAGAGCAACGCATCGACGCAGTCCTCGACGTAAACATACGGTTTGCTTTGGTTGCCGTCGCCAAGCACCCGAAGCTCTAGCGGGTTGTGCTTGAGCTGGCGCAGGAAATCGAAGGCGGCGCCGTGCGTGGCGCGCGGGCCGATCACATTTCCGAGTCGGAAGATCCACGCCATGAGGCCGAAGCACTCGACGTGCGCGCTGACTAGGGCTTCACTGGCCAGCTTGCTAGCGCCATACAGCGAAATCGGCAGCGCACTCAAGTCTGCCTCGCCACACGGCTGGCTGGTGTTGCCATACACGGTGCCGGACGATGCCAGCACCAGGTGCTTCACGCCGCCGAGCCGCATGGCTTCGAGAACGGCGTGGGTCG
>Ga0163144_10016904_pt1 | contig 14914 bp, 6 predicted proteins | sample OliLak19BULKMAT1_FD_123175 | JGI IMG/M metagenome (GOLD analysis project Ga0163144, IMG submission 123175) | Freshwater microbial mat bacterial communities from Lake Vanda, McMurdo Dry Valleys, Antarctica - Oligotrophic Lake LV.19.BULKMAT1 | ecosystem: Environmental > Aquatic > Freshwater > Lake... | reverse complement strand
CTGCGGGGGGTTTGGGGGGCCAACGGCCCCCTGAAGCAAAAGCTCAAGCACCGTGTTTTCGCGCAAAATTGGCGCGCCAGCGCCGCGAGAAAATGCGGTGCGCCTAGCAGGATGCTGTTCTTCAGCATCCTGCTAGCCCCCCCGGCCGAGCGTGCGACCATCCCGTCCGTGCCCGATCCCGTCAGCCGCATCGCCGTGGTCGGCGCCGGCGCCCTCGGCCAGTTCTACGCCGCCCAGTTCGCACACGCCGGCCACGCGCTGAGCCTGGTGCTGCGCCGCGATCTGGCCGTGGTGCGCGCGCGCGGCCTGCGCGTGCTGAACACGCCCACCGTCGATGTGCAGAGCACCCGCGAGGGCGCCGAGCTGCGCATCCCACCCGAGCGCCTGCGCGCCTGCGCCTCGTCTGCCGAGGCGGCCGGTGGCGGCGCAATCGACTGGCTGCTGGTGGCGCTCAAGGCCACCGCGCTCGACACCGCTCGGCCGCTGCTGGCGCCGCTGGTCACGCCGCGCACCCGGCTGGTGGTGCTGTGCAACGGTCTCGGCGTCGAGGACCTCCTCGCCGGCTGGTTCGGCGCCGAGCGCATCCTCGGCATGCTCTGTTTCATCTGCGTGAACCGCGATGACGACGGCACCATCCGCCATCTCGCCCACGGCCACGTTGCCGTCGGCCATCACGCCGGCGACGCCGCCCAAGCTGGCGCGCTGGCGACGCTGTGCCGCGGGGCCGGGCTGGTCTGCGCGCTGCCCGCCTCGCTGCTGGAAGCACGCTGGCGCAAGTTGGTGTGGAACGTGCCCTTCAACGGCCTGACCGCCGTCCACGACTGCGCCACCGATCGCGTGCTCGCCGACCCCCAGTTGCGCGCGCGCGCACGCCGGCTGATGGAGGAGACCATCGCCATCGCCGCCGCCGACCTCGCCGCCCACGGCCGCAGCGAACGCCTCGAACCGGGGTGGATCGATGAGCAGTTCCGCCGTACCGGCGAGATGGGCGCCTACCTGCCCAGCACCCTGATCGACCGTCGTGCCGGCCGACCACTGGAGACCGGCGTCCTCATCGCCGAGCCGCTGCGCCGGGCGCGTCGCCTGGGCGTGCCCGCACCCGAGCTGGCGGCGCTGGCCGGGCAGCTCGGCGTCGTCGGGTAAGGCTGGCTTCCCCGGGCGCGGCCGTCGTCCACCATGCCGGCGTGCGCAGCCGGCACCTGACCGTCACCATCGATCTCGCGGTCATCCGCGCCGCCGCCGAGGGCATCGCGGCGGCGGTTGGCGTGCCGCTCTACGCCGTGGTCAAGGCCGATGCCTACGGCCTCGGCGCCGCGCGGGTGGCGCCGGCGCTGGCCGGCGTGGTGGCGGCGTTCGCGACCTTCAGCCTGGCCGAGGCCGAGACGGCCGGTCTGTGGCGGCGCACCCGGCGGCCGGTGCTGGCGCTGGGCCCGCCCGACCGCGCCGCCGTCGGCGACTGGCGGCGCGCCCACGTGCGGCCGTCGGTGGGCACCATCGACCAGGCACGCGTGTTTGCCGCGCTGAGGCCGGCGCTATGCGTGGACAGCGGCATGCAGCGCTTCGGATGCAGCGGCGACGAGGTCGACGCGCTGATCGCCGCCGGTGCCGGCGGCGAGGCGTGGACGCACGCCGTGCGCCCGGCCCAGGCGCGGGCGCTGGTCGCGGCCTGCGCTGGCCGCGGTCTGCGTCTGCACGCCGCGGCCAGCGATCTGCTGGGCGTCGCGGCGTCGCGGCTCGACGCGGTGCGCCCCGGCCTGGCGCTCTACCAGGGCGCGGTGGCGGTGCGTACCCGGCTGCACGAAGCACGCGACAGCGATGGGCCGGTCGGCTACGGCGGCTTCCGTTGCCGCCGTCACGGCGTCATCCTCGCCGGCTACGCGCACGGTCTGCGTCCGGGCTGGTGCCTGATCGGCGGCCGGCGCCGGCGCCTGCGCGAGTGCGGCATGCAGTCCGCCTACGTCGAGATCGGCAGCGATGACCACAGCGGCGATCCGGTCACCCTGCTCGGCGACGGCCTCGACCTCGACCGCGTCGCATCGGCGCGCGGCGAGACGCCGCACCAGGCGCTGCTCGCCTTGGCGGGCAGCGGGGTGCGGCGGTACGTGGGGTAGTCCACGGGTCACGACGCCCGGCATTGGCAGCAGACGCGATCAGCCGAGAAACAGCAGATGTCTGCCGGTCGTCCCGCGGACGTGCAGCAGTTCGAACGATCACTTGGTGGCTGCGGCCGTCGGCTTCCCGAACCAACCCGGGCAACAGGCTATCGGCCGTCAGGGATCACCCGCCAGCCCTCAGCTCGTCATCGGATCAGCCGTTCAGGACGATTTCTTCGGCGCCAGCAGGGCAGTCATGCGCTTGCCCTCCATGCGCGGCTCCTGCTCCATCTTGGCGATGTCGTCGAGCAGCGCGGTGAAGCGCTTGATCATCTCCATGCCGAGTTCCTTGTGGCTGAGTTCGCGGCCGCGGAACTGGAGCTGGATGCCGACCTTGTAGCCTTCGTTGAGGAACTCGCGGGCGTGCTTGGCCTTGATGTCGAGGTCGCCGTCGCCGGTGCCCGGACGCAGCCGGACCTCCTTGGTCTGCGAGCCATGCGATTTGTGCTTGGCCTGGCGTTCCTTCTTCTGCATCTCGAAGAGGTACTTGCTGAAGTCCATGATCCGGCAGACCGGCGGCTTGGCTTCCGAGGAGACCTCGACCAGATCGAGATTGGCGGCGAGGGCGCGGGTGCGTCCTTCTTCGACCGTCACCACGCCGATCTGTCCGCCTTTCTCGTCGATCAATCGGATGAGGGGGACTTTGATCTTGTCGTTGATCCGCGCGCGGTTGGTGTCCGGGGGCGGTATCGGGATCCGGCTTCTGCGACGACCAAGCAAAAAAACGCTCCAGCGGGTGGACGGCAAAGCGCGCCGAGGCGGCGCGGAGGGCCGCGAGCATGGCAGGTCCCGGGTCGGGGACAACTGCCGGGACGGCGCCGTGGCCGGGCGCCCGAAAGGTCGGAGTAAAGGCAGGAACAACCAGCCGCAGATTCCGCAGATCTCGCTGATGCGAAGGGCGTGCTGCGAGCATCTGCGAGATCTGCGGACGCTCCACGCACGCAGCGCCTGCGCGGCCCGTGCGGCGGCCCGGTGCAGCCCCGCCCCGCGTGCTGCGCCAGGGAACGCAGTCTGTTGCGGGCACGGAAACCGCACTGCCGTCGCCGCCGAGACTGCGGAGTCAGCCCGGCCATGGCGCACCTTTCGGGGACTTGGCAGGGCGTCCCCGGCGCCAGGATGCGCCGCTTCCTCGGAGAAACCGTGCCGCGCCTGACCAATCCGCTGCCCCAGCTCATCCCTCAGCGCCTCGGCAATCTGCTCAAGCGCATCGACCCGCTGCTGTGGTCGTCCAGCCAGCCGCTGGCGGTGCGTGGTGGACCGATCAATGACGAGCCGGTGCCGTTGGCCGAGGGGATGCGTCAGCGTCTGGCCAAGGTGCAGCCCGGAGACTTCTTCGGTCCGTCCAAGGGCGACTGGAAGCAGCGCTGGTTCCGCATCGATCTGCCGGCGGCCAGCGCCGCCGAGCGCGGACATCGCCATCTCTTCTTCGAGTGCCAGGGCGAGGGCACCGCCTACCTCGACGGCCAGCCGTGGGCGGGCTTCGATCCGGCGCACCGTTCGCAGTTGGCGCCTGACCGCGCCTGCACGCTGTGGGTGGATCTCGGCACCTACCAGACCGGCATCTGGCTGCCCGGCCTGGATCGGCTCGGCGTGCATGGTCTGCGTTTCGACGGCTGCCGCCTGGCGGTGCGCGATCAGCAGGCCTGGGACGCCTACTGGGATGTCGACGCCTTCGTGCAGGCGGTCAACCTGCTGCTCAAGAAGGAGGGCCTCAAGGGCAGCGGCACCGCCGTCGGCTTCATGCCGCCGCCGCTGACCTGCTCACCGCTCGCGCGCCAGCTGCTGCGCGCCCTCGACGAGGCGATCGACACCTTCGACGCCAGCGGTGATGATCTCGCTGTGCTGCGCCGCGCCCTCGCCGCCGTCGCCCGGCGTTTCCCGGCCGAATACTGGCAGCCGCTGGCGTCGCTGTGCGGGCATGCCCACCTCGACCTGGTCTGGCTGTGGCCGGAGCGCGAGGCCGAACGCAAAGGCGTGCACACCTTCGCCACCCAGCTGCGCCTGATGGAGCGTTACCCGGAATTCATCTTCGTGCAGAGCCAGCCCGCGCTCTACCGCGCCATCCAGCGGCGCGCGCCGGGCATCTACCGGCAGATCCAGGCGCGCATCAAGGAGCGCCGCTGGGAGGCCATGGGCGGCTTCGAGACCGAGCCCGACACCCTGCTGCCCGCCGGCGAGGCGCTGGCGCGGGCGCTGGTGCACGGCCAGGACAAGCTCGCCGAGCTGAACGGCGCGCCGTCGCGGCTGTGCTGGATCCCCGACGTCTTCGGCTATGCCAACTGCCTGCCGCAGATCCTGCGCCTGGGCGGCGTCGACCGTTTCTACACCACCAAGATGACTTGGTCGGCGGTCACCCGCTTTCCCTACAACAGCTTCGTCTGGCGCGGCGCCGACGGCAGCGAGGTGCTCGCCTACCTGTGCTCGACCGGCTTCAACGGCAACGTCGAGCTGGAGAACATGGATGACGCCGTGCGTGGCCACCGCCAGGCCGACGTCCACACCGAACTGCTGCTGCCCACCGGCTACGGCGACGGCGGCGGCGGCACCACCGAGGCCCAGCTCGAACGCGCGCGCCGCTTCCGCAACCTCGCCACTGCTCCGCGCACGCGCTGGTCGCGCGCCGGCGACGCCTTCGACCGCCTGGAAGCGGTGCGCGACCGCCTGCCGGTCTACCAGGGCGAGCTCTACCTCGAATACCACCGCGGCACCTACACCACCCAGAGCGAGTTCAAACGCCTCTACCGCGCCGCCGAGCGCGCGCTGCAGGAGCACGAAGCCGTGCGCGTGGTGCGCGGCGGCAAGCCGATCGCCGCCCAGTCGTGGCAGCGCGTGGCCTTCGCCCAGTTCCATGACGCCATCCCGGGTTCGTCGATCGGCCTGGTCTACGAGCAGATGAATCCCGAACTCGACGCCATCGCCAGCGAGCACCGCGTCGCTGCCACCGCCGAACTCACCGGCAAGGCCGACGGCCACCTGGTGTTCAATCCGCTGCCGGTGCCACGCAGCGTGGTGGTCGAACTGCCGGCCGCGCGCTCGTGGCGCGACGCCGACGGCGCTGCGCTGCCGGTGCAAAGCGTGGGCGAAGGCCGGCGCAAGCGCTCGCTGGTCGCCGTCGATCTGCCGGCGCTGGGTTCGCGTCGACTGCTTCCTGGCAACGTCGCCGCCGTCGTCGAAGGCATGCACGCGACGCCGCGTCGGCTCGACAACGGCCGCGTCGCCGCCGACTTCGACGCCGCCGGCCGGCTGGTGCGGCTGAGCGTCGACGGCGCTCCGCTGGCGCTGTCGGGCCCGGCGCGCTTCGTGCTCTACCACGACCGCCCCGCCAACTTCGACGCCTGGGACATCGACCACTACGTGCTCAAGGGCGGCGTCGCCGTCGCCGAGCCGCTCGAACTCACCGTGGTCGAGAGCGGTCCGGTGCGCGCCGTGCTGCGCGGATCCGCCGCCATCGGCGCCGCCAGCCGGATGACCGTCGACTGGATCCTCGAAGCCGGCAGCCGTTTCCTGAAGGTCGAGGCCGCGGTCGATTGGCGCGAGGACCATCAGTTGCTGAAGTTCCATGTCCCCACCGCCTATCGCGGCCGTTGCGCGCGCTTCGGCGCGCCGTTCGGATCGATCGAACGTCCGCAGCTGCCGGGCATCCAGTCCGACGAGGCGATGTGGGAGGTTCCCGGCAGCCGCTGGGCCGCGGTCAGCGACGACGATGGCGGCGGCCTGGCGCTGTGCAGCGAGGCCAAGTACGGATTCTCCTGCCGCGACGGCGACCTCGGCCTCAGCCTGCTGCGCAGCCCCAAGGATCCCGACGAACGCGCCGACCGCGGCAGCCACCGCCTGCGCTTCGCGGTGGGCGCGCACCGCGACACCAGCGACGCCAGCGGCCTGGCCACCGCCGCCGCGACCGACGAGCTCTACGCCGCGCCGGTGGTCGCCGCCGGCGGCCGCGCGTTGGTGGCGCCGTTCACCCTCGATCACCTGGGCTCGCTGGTGCCGGTGTGGGCGCTGCCCAGCCCGGGCGGCGGCTTCGTCCTGCGCCTGCACGAGGTCGCCGGCGCCCGCGGTAGCGCGCTGATCGATCTCGCCGCGACGCCGAAGTCGGTGCGCCTGGTCGACTTCCTCGAACGCCCGCTGGGCACGCCGCGCCGGCGTTCACCGCGGCGCTACGAGATCGCCTACACGCCGTACCAGGTGGTGAGCGTGCTGGTGCGCTGAGCCTGTGAAAACTGGGGCTGCTCGCAGATCGCTGATGTCCGGTGGCGCGGACGGGTTGGGCGCGTTGGCGGTTTCACCGGGAAGGTGATCCGCCGATTTCCGCACCGCCAAGGCTGCACGCGCAAACAGCCATCGACCATCAGCTGCCTCCCCGGCTTCTATCTATTCGCTCTGGGTTGTCTGCTTCGCATAGGCGCTGGGACTCTTGCCGACGTGGGAGCGGAAGAGACGGGCGAAATACGCGGGATCGCTGTAGCCAACCGTCTGTGCCACGCTGGCGATGCCGGCGCCGGGCTGGCTGAGCAGTTCCTTGGCTCGCTCCAGGCGTGCAGCGGTGAGGTAGCGCAGCGGCGGCAATCCATAACAGGCGGCGAACACACGGCACAGGTGCTCATAGCTGCGATCGAGATCGGCAAGCAGGTCGGGCAGGGCGTGGGAATCGGCGAGGTTTTGATCGAGCCGGATCTTCACCGCATGGGCGAGGTCGGTGGTGGTGGGCACCCGGGCCTCGTCGGCATCTGCGAGCAGTCGCACCAGCAGTTCGAGCAGCGTGCCGCGCCCGGCGAGGCGTTCGTCGACGCGCCGGGTGTTCCAACGGCGGAAGAAGGCGTCCGCGAGATCGTCGACCGCGCGGCGCAGGCGTACCGGGCCGTGCACCAGCCCGGGCGGGATCCACGGTGGCGCCCGCCGCACCAGCGCCGGATCCGGGCGTTCCGGCGGCACGGTGCACAGCGGCGATGCTGGCAGATCGTCGGCGAGCCAGTCGAAGTGGATGCAGGAGCGCACCACCGGGCCGCGCGTCACCAGCGTCACATGTGCGGTCTCAGGTGGGATGATGAGGAAGCTGCCGGCGACGCAGGTGTAGGCGGTGCCGGGCGTCGGACGGCGGGCGAGCGCGTCGGCGTCGCGACCGGATACCGCCCGCCACAACGGACGTCCCTGCTCGTCACGCCGCAGCGGCCAAGCCTCGGCGGGCGGGGAGTCGGCGATGGTGACGCGACATTCGCCCTGCTGGAACAGCACCAGTTCGTGGTCGTAGAGCAGTCGCCAGGGTTCGACCGTGCCGGTCTGCCAACGTCCGCGCCAGGCGAAGCACGCACGCGGCGCGATGCGGTCGAGCCAGAGGTTGGTGGGTGGTGTATGAGGCATCAAAAATATCCAATTTCAGCAGAAACCGCAGGTTGGTGGACGGAAGGGGAAGTCGGTAGCATCAGCGCCGACCGTATCCGATGCCAGGCGCCAGTTCCAGACGGACCTGACCATCGGTATCAAAAACGCTGGAGCCGACATGCCCCGTGCCCTGCTGCCATTCATCCTCGCCAACCTGTGTGCGGCCGCGCAGGCCACTGCGGCCAGCGTGTCGTTGTTCGACGGCAAGACGCTCGCCGGCTGGGAGGGCAATCTTGCGGTGTGGCGTGTGCAGGACGGCACCATCACCGGTGGTTCGATGGAGGGCAATCCGCGCAATGAATTCCTCGCGACGACCAAACCCTACCACAACTTCGTCCTGCGCCTGGAATACCGCCTGGTCGGCAAGGAAGGCTTCATCAACAGTGGCGTACAGTTCCGCAGCAAGCGCATCGCCCAGCCGGCGCATGAGATGAGCGGCTATCAGGCGGATATCGGCGTCAACTATTCCGGCTGCCTTTATGACGAATCGCGGCGCAACAGAGTGCTGGTCCAGGCCGACAAGGCGTTGATCGAAGCGGCGGAAAAGCCGGGTGAGTGGAATCGCTACGAGATCCGCTGCGAAGGCGCGCGCATCCAGTTGACCGTCAACGGCAAACGCACGGTCGATTACACCGAACGCGATCCCGCCATCGAGTTGAACGGACTGATCGCACTCCAGATCCATGGCAACTGCAAAGCTGAGGTGTCGTTCCGTGACCTCAGCATCGAAGTGCTGCCCGACGAGCTGGTGCCGGGCCAGGGACAGATATTTGATCGCTTCGCTGATCCGCCGCCGGCAGCGGTGCAGGCCCGGACCGGCTGGACCGACGGCGCCTTCGCGCTGAGCGACAACGAAATCGTGGTCTTCATCGGCCAAGAGAATCTGGTGCGCGAGAGTCGGGCTGGGCAGCTGGAGGCACGTCTCGCCGTGGCCAGTGCCGCGCAGAAGCCGCGCTTCCGCTGCATGGCGTGGGAAGGCGACACGGTCTATGAGCAGTGGCGCTATCTCAACTTCGGCAGCTGGCAGGACCAGCTCACCGCGCTGGGCGCGACGGTGGTCTTCGCCCAGTTTGGTCAGACCGAATCTTTCGACGGCCAGGGCCGCATCGCCGAGTTCACCGTCGCCTACCACCGGTTGCTCGATCAGGTCGCGACTGGTCGGCGGCTGGTGCTGCTGACGCCGATGCCGTTCGAGGATCCCGTGGCGCCGTTGGCACCGCGTCTGACGGCGCGTAACGCCGACGTCGCTGCGTACGCCACTGCGGTGCGCGCCATCGCGGCGCAACGTGGCGCCTTGTGCGTTGAGCTGACGGCGATCAGCCATCGTCCCCAGCACGACACCGTGCGTGCTACCGACGATGGCCTGCATCTGAACGAGGTGGGTCTGCGGGTGATCGCCGAACAGGCAGTCGCCAAACTCAAGCTGAGCGTGTCCGTCGCCATTGACCTTGCCGCACTGCGCGCCGCGATTGCCGAGAAGAACCGCCTGTTCTTCGACTGCTGGCGGCCAGCCAACTGGTCTTTCGTCTACGGCGATCGGGTGACCCAGTTGTTCGGCAAGGCTGGTGGCAGCGAGCCGTCGCTGCGCGAAACTTTTGAACGTCACAAACCGTTGATCGCCGCCTGGGACGCGCGCATCCAGGCCCTGGCCGCCGGCCAGCCGGCGCCGGCTGCACCACAACCCCGGCCGCTGCCGGCGGTCGATGACGTGGTGCCGACGCCGGCGCAGGAACAGGCGTCGTTCACCGTCGCTGATGGTTGGACGGCGAATCTGTTCGCGAGCGAAGCCGAAGGCATGGCCAAGCCGACGCAGATCAGTTGGGACGAACGCGGACGGATGTACGTCGCCTGCTCGCCGACCTATCCCCAGACCGTTCCTGGTGTGGCGCCGGCGGATTTCATCACCGTGCTCGAAGATACCGACGGCGACGGCAAGGCCGATCGCTCAACGCGCTACGCCGAAGGCCTGACCATGGTCCAGGGCATGGAGCCGGGCGATGGCGGGCTCTATGTATGCGACTTCGACAAGCTGCTGCACCTGCGCGATGCCGATGGCGACGGCAAGGCCGATGAACGGCGGGTGGTGTTCTCCGGCTTCGGCATCGGCGACACGCATCAGTTGCTGAACTCGATCAGCCATGGGCCGGACGGCAGTCTGTGGTTCACGCAAGGGCTGCATGCCTTTTCGCGCGTCGAGACACCGTGGGGTTTGAGCCGGCTGCACCAGTCTGGCGTGTGGCGCCTGCGACCACGCACGTTGAAGCTCGAAGGCTTTTTCAACGGCGCCAAGGCCGGGCACAACTGTTGGGGCGTGGCGATCGACGACTTCGGTCAAGTCTTCCACAAGTCCGGTGACCGGCCTAATGGATATTGGTCAGTACCCGGCCTGGTGGCGATCGCCGACCCTGACGAGTACCATCCGCTCGGCTCGCTGTTCCGCAGCGAATCCAAGACCACATCCTTGGAGTTCATCGGCACCGCCGCCTTGCCCGACAATGTGCAGGGGGCGGCGGTGACCGCAGGTTTCCTCCTCAACACGCTCGACATCCATCAGATCAAGGATGACGGTGCCGGCTTCGCCAGCACGCAATTGCCGAAGCTGATCCGCTCCAGCGACAAATCCTTCCGCCCGGTCGACGTCAGCAGCGGTCCCGATGGCGCGCTCTATGTCGCCGACTGGTGCACGCCGGTGATCGGCCATTATCAGGCGAGCTACGCCGATCCGGGTCGTGATCGTCGTCATGGCCGCATCTGGCGGCTCACCGCCACCGGCCGCGCGACGGTGAAGCCGCCGGTGCTTGCCGGACAGACGCCGGCACGATTGCTTGAGCATCTGCGCTCGTCAGAGCGCTGGGTGCGCGGCCAGGTCCATCGGCTGCTTGCCGACGCACCGAGCGAGGTGGTGCTGCCTGCCGCCGACGCATGGGTCGCGACGCTGCCGGTCGGTGCCGTCGGCGATCGTCTGCGTTTCGAGGCACTCAGCGTGTTCGAGGCCCACGAGTCACCGCGTCCGGTCCTGCTCGCAACAGTGCTCGCCGCCGAGGACGCGCGCCTGCGGGCCTACGCCACACGTGTCGTCGGCGCTTGGGCCGATCGACTGCCGGATGCGTTGAAACTGCTTGGCGAACGCATCGTCGACGCGCATCCGCGCGTGCGTCTGGAAGCTATCGTTGCGTGCAGCCGCATCGCCAAGCCGGAATCGATCAAGGTCGCGGTGCGCGCTCTGGCTTCACCGCACGACCGTTTCATCGACTATGCCTTGACCCAGACCGCGCGCGCCTTGCTACCACAGTGGAAGCCCGTGCTTGCCAGCCTGACGTTCGGCGGTGATGCGGCGCAGGCCGACTATATGCGCAAGCACGCCGGCGCCGTCAGTGCTCCAGCACATCCGGGCAAGACGATTTACGATGGTCTATGCTTGGCGTGCCATCAGCCCGCCGGCAAAGGTTTGGCCGGCATCTATCCGCCGCTGGCCGGCAGCAAAATGGTTGCGGGCGAGACCAAGCCGCTGATCCGCATCTTGCTTCACGGCCTGAGCGGACCTCTCTCAGTGAACGGCCAGACGTATGGCGTGAGCAATCCGTTGCCCATGCCGCCTATGGGGCTCAGCGATCAGCAGATGGCTGACGTGTTGACCTACATCCGCTCCAGCTTCGGCAACCAGGGTGGGGCAGGGTCGCCGGCCGAAGTGTCCCCCGCAGAAGTGGCGACGGAACGAGCGGCGACGGCCGGGCACACGGGATTTTGGACTGCCGAGTCGCTGAGCCGCTGACGCTCGACATCATCGCACCGATATCGCCCCACACGGAATAGCGCGAAACCCTATTTTCCCACCCGTGCTTCGGCCGGCGCCTGCGCTCCGCTGAGGCGGATCAGCTCGGCGCAGTTGGCGCGCGCGATCGCCACATTGGGATCATCGGCTGGCAGCAGCCGCACGACGATCGCCAAGGCCGTGCGGCTGCAGTCCAGCGCGCGGGCGAACGCGCCGGCCTGGGCGTGCAGCGCGCTGCACTCGGACAGGGCGCGCACGTAGTCAGGGTGGTCGGTGCGGCTGCGGGCGAGCAGGGCGACCACGCGCTCGGCGGTGGCCGCCGCCGCCGTCCACTGCGCCGCGGTGGCGAGCACCAGGATGCGATTGCCGAGCACGGGCAGCAGATCGCTGTGGTCGCTGCCCAGACTTTTTTCCAGGATGGCGAGCGCGCGCGCCGAGACGCGGTCGGCCTGGTCGTGGGTGCCGGCGGCGGACAGCGTCGCGGCCAAGCCGTTCAGCACCGCCGCGACCTCAGGATGATCGGATCCGCTGACCGCTTCCAACTGGGCGAGGGCTCGGCGCCAATCCGCTTCGGCGACGACCAGATCGCCAGACTGGCGGCTGGCCTCGGCGCTCTGCGCCAGTGCCAGGCCGAGGCGGCGGGGATCGCCGCCGGGCCGGCTGTGCAGGGCGATCACCCGGCGCAGCGTCGCTTGGGCGAGCGGCAGATCATGACGCGCCAGCTGGACCCCGGCGAGCGCAGCGAGGAGATCGGCGAGCTGCGGCGACTCGGCGCCTGCGGTGGCGATGTCCACCGCGCGCGTCAGCGCCGACTCGGCACCCGCGAGGTCGCCGCGGCGGACGCGCAGGTCGCCGAGGTCGGCGAGCAGCGGCACCAGCAGCGGCGACGTGCGGCCGGCGGCAGCTGCGGAGAGTTTCAACGCGATCTCGAAATGGACGCCGGCGGCGTCGAGGTCGCCGCGTGCGGTGCAGGCCGCACCCAGGCCGTGGTGCGCCGCCGCGAGGTTGCCGCGCAGGCGGGCGGCTTGGTCAGCCGGACGGCCGCTGCGCTCCCAGATCACCAGTGCGTCGCGGTAGAGCGGCTCGGCCTCGGTCAGGGTGCCTTGGGCCCGCAGCGCATCGGCGAGCATGGCCGCGCTGACGGCGAGATCGTCGTGCCCGGCGGGCAGCCGTGTCCGGCGCGTGGCCAGGGCATCGCGAAGTTGGTGCTCCGCCTCGCCCCAGCGCCCGGCGGCGGCGCACAGCCGGGCGATGGCGTCGCGGCAGGTGGCGGCGGCGAGGGCGTCGCCCCCAGGCGCGGCGTGGATGCTCAACGCCTGCCGCCAGCAGCGCTCGGCCTCGGCGTCATTGCCGTCGGCGCTGAGGACCTCGGCGAGCGATGCCAGGCTGATGGCGTGGCGCGCATCGGCGAAGCGCAGTGACCGTGCTGCCGCCGCACGCAGTTCGGTGATGGCGCGGGCACGATCACCGGCCACGGCCGCCGTCTGGCCGGCAGCCAGGCGCGCACGCCAGGCCGACTCGTCAGCATCGGCGGCGTCTCCGCGCCGGGGCAGCACGTCGAGGTCGACGATGGCGGGTCGTGGAAGGCGCTCGCCATCGGCCGAGACGGTGCGTCCACCGCAGCCAGCGAGCAGGGCGAGGGCGAGGACGGGGATGGGGACCAGGCGCATGCGGTGCTCCGGAGGATCAGAGAATGGTGGCGGCGGGAGCGGGCTTCGGCGGGGGCGCTACGGACAGCGGGATGACCCAGCAGGCGATCGTGCGCATGCGGCCGGTCGCCGGGTCGCGGCGGCGTCCGATCAGCCCGCCGAGGATGTCCCACTGCATGGGCCCGCCGGCCCGCCGCTTCGACCACCAGAGCAGCGAGCCGGCCATCACCTCGGTGGTATCGGCCTGGCGTCGTCGGTGGAACAGCAGGTGCCACAGCACGTTGATCTCGGCGCCATCATCGGTGCGCTGGCCGCTGAACGGGATGAGCTGATGTCCCCACGAGGTGTCCAGCTGGTGGCCGCGGCGCCAGGCGTACAACGGCGGCAGCACCGCGACGGTGGTGCCGCCGTCAGCACGGTCGTGCTGGTAGTACACCGGCAGGACCAGGCGGCGGGTGCCGCCGGTCGCGGTGCTCCAGCGCCAATACAGTGGGAAGATCGTGCTGGCCTCGGGCGTGCCGACATAGGTGAGCAGATGCTGGTGGAGGACCTGTCCGCCGACGGTGGTGCGATGGAAGAGCGGTGTCACCACCGTGGTCGTTCTCCCTGGGTTGGTGGTCCACCGCGCCGAGAGCGCGAGCGGCGCCACCCACCCCTGCCGACCGCTGATGAAGAGAGGCAGCAGCCCCGAGGTGGCATCAGCGCCATGACCGTGACGGAAATAGAGCGGTGCGACCACCAGGTAGTCGGGGCCCTGGAACCACACCGGCAGGATAACGGTCGTACGTCGTCCCGCCGACCCGGTGCGCCAACCCAACGGCACGATCAGGTCGGTATCGCCGACGTGGACGACGTTGACCGCATGCCAGCTGGCGACCCGACCGTCAGCAGTGCTGCTGCGATGGAACAGTGGCGTGATCCACGTCGTGCGTCCGCCGCTGCCATTCTTCCAGCTCGCGCTGAGCGCCGCCGGCACGGCCCAGTAGTCCGGCCCGGTAGCGAAGAACGGAACCACGCCGACGTGACGCTGTCCCGGTTTGCCGACGACATAGGCGACCGGAAAGGCGACATGCCAGTCGCGGCCGCGGAGGTAGGTCAACGCGTGCAGGCTGCGCACGGCGCCGTCGCCATCGGTGCTGACGTGGAAGAGCGGCGTCACCCAGGTGGTGCGTCCGCCGCTGCCATCCTTCCAGCTACCGCTGAGCGCCGCCGACACCGTCCAGTAATCCCGCCCGGTAGCGAAGAACGGAACCACGCCGACATGACGCTGTCCCGGTTTGCCAATCGCGTAGACCACGGGAAAGGCCACATGCCAGTCGCGGCCGCGGAGGTAGGTCAGCGCGTGCAGGCTGCGGACCGTGCCGTCGCCATCGGTGCTGACGTGTAAGAGCGGCGTGATCCACGTCGTGCGTCCACCGCTGCCATTCTTCCAACGTGCGGTGAGTGCCGCCGGCACGGTCCAGTAGTCCGGCCCGGTAGCGAAGAACGGAACCACGCCGACGTGACGCTGTCCCGGTTTGCCGACGACATAGGCGACCGGGAAGGCCACATGCCAGTCGCGGCCGCGAACGTAGGTCAGCGCGTGCAGGCTTCTGACAGTGCCGTCGCCATCGGTGCGGACGTGGAAGAGCGGCGTCACCCACGTCGTGCGTCCGCCGCCGCGATGTGTCCAACTCGCGGTGAGTGCCGCCGGCACCGTCCAGTAGTCCGGCCCGGTAGTGAAGAACGGCACCATGCCCACGTGACGCTGTCCTGGTTTGCCGACGACATAAACGACCGGGAAGGCGACGTGCCAGTCGCGGCCGCGAACGTAGGTCAGCGCGTGCAGGCTGCGCACGGCGCCGTCGCCATCGTGGCTGACATGGAAGAGCGGCGTCACCCAGGTGGTGCGTCCGCCGCTGCCATCCTTCCAGCCACCGCTGAGGGCCGCCGGCACCGTCCAGTAATCCCGCCCGGTAGCG
>Ga0163144_10016903_pt1 | contig 14914 bp, 10 predicted proteins | sample OliLak19BULKMAT1_FD_123175 | JGI IMG/M metagenome (GOLD analysis project Ga0163144, IMG submission 123175) | Freshwater microbial mat bacterial communities from Lake Vanda, McMurdo Dry Valleys, Antarctica - Oligotrophic Lake LV.19.BULKMAT1 | ecosystem: Environmental > Aquatic > Freshwater >... | reverse complement strand
TGGTGATCTCGTCGCCGATCACGCTGGCGATGCGCTCGCCTTGCCCGAGCTCGGCAATGGTCGGCCGGTAGTCCGTGACCGCGTTGTGATCCGTCGCCACCGCCACCTCGATGCCCGAGGCCACCAGGCTCCGGATGCGGTCCGACAGGAGCGACGGCGCGTCCGACGACGGCACCGCGTGCAGGTGAAGGTCCGCCGTGATCCAGCCTGTCGTATTGACCACGCGGTCGAGAGCGGCTTTCACCGTCGCCGTCTGTCCGACCTTCACGGTCACCTTCTCTTCGCGCGCGCTGTACTCGAATCCACGGTTGATCCAGACACGGTATTTGCCCGCGGGCAGCGCCACCTCGCCCGACCCCGTCTCCGTCGCGATCACATTGGACGCCGCGCCCGTCCCCTCGGCGTCGTCGCCCCAGTCCGGATCTTTGGTGCCTTCTTCGCCCCGCACCACGATCCGCGCCGGCACCGCCTTCCCCGCCTCGGTCACCGCGAACGACAGCGTCCCGGCCTGTGGCAAGTGCTCGGCGGGGATCTGCGCCGCCACCAGCCTCTGGGGCTCGACCCATGGCCCCGGAGCGTGTCCCGGCGCCACCAGCCGGGCGCGGAAGCACCCGTCCGGGAGGGCGATGGGGCCAATCTGCACGACGCTCTTCGTGCCCGCCGCGACGGTCGTTCCACGGAACTCCGCAAAGGGCCTTCCCGGCGTCCGATCCGCGGCGCACTTCACCACCGAGAGCCGCGCGCGTGGCACCGGCACCGGCCCGATCGCATGCTGGATCCGGGCGCCCGGCGCGCCGCACGGCAGCGCCATCACCGCCTCTCCCAGGGACCTCGTCGACGTGCTCACGGCGATCGAGCGGCCCGCGCTCAGGCCGTGGGCGGGCACCAGCACCACCGACTCGCCGGTGCGCGCCGCCTCGAACAGGCCCGCAAACTCCTGCTCATCGATCTTCGCGAACAGCGGCCCGTTCTCCGAGCAGAGCGCATAGGCCACACCCATCGAGTCGCGCGCCAGGAACTGCCCGGTGAGCTTGCCGGCGTCCTTCACGTAGCCGCGCCCGTCCATCCAGGTGGGCACGTTGCCCCAGTGAACGCGCTCGCCCAGCGTGACGGCCAGCGCGGGATCATCGCTCGTCCCCCTGGCGACCGTCTCCACGCGCAAGAGCGAGCCCACCACGTACACCCATGTCACCAGCACGATGGGTTTCCCGGCGACCGCACGTTCGAGCCGGATCGCCTTGTTTCCGGCCTCGGCTGTCACCTTGAGCACCGGTGTGTCGACACCGCTCAACCCCACCGCAATGGTCGGGTTCAGCCACACCAGCTCATCGCGGGTATCCTTTTGCCCGAAGTCGACAATCCGCCCCTCCTGCGTCACGACGGCCGCCACCGTCCCGTTGTCCACCATCAGGTCGCCGGGTTTTCCGTCGACGCGCGGCCCGAGAAGCGGGATGTCGTCGCGGGAGGCAACGGTCGTCACGCGACCGTCCGAGGACGCGACCGAGGCGGGCGCCGGAGCGGTCTCCGGTGCGGCCGTCGCGGTCGCGGGCGGAAGGGTGGGGCAGGGAGCCGGGAGGGGAAGGGGCTTTGGGTCCTGCGTGCCGGAGCACGACGCGAGAACGGCCAGAAGGACGGGCGAAAGCCTGGAGAGCGTGAAGAACGCGCGGCGCATGCGGCGCGGAGGATGACCTGAACGCTACTGCATGTCGACGGCCTTCACGTCCTTCAGGGTCGACGGGTCGAAGAAGTGCAGGCGCGGCACGGTGCTCGTCCCGTCCGCCTTGGATTTGCTCTTCTCGCTGAGAACAAGCCAGTCGTGCTTGGGCAGGATGTTGAGGTGGCTGACCGGATAGCCGGTGTCGATCTCTGCGACTTCACCCTTGCCCATGTCCAGCTTGTAGAGCGACGTGCTGTCGTCGAGGATCCACAGCTCCTGCTGGTCCTTGCGGCTCACGAACTCGTTCAGGCCCAGGGCCGGCCCCTGCATCTTCGTCGACTCCTTTGTGTCGAGGTCGTAGAGCTCGAGCTGCTCGTCCCCAAAGCTCGACGCCACGACGACGAAGTTGCCGTCCCGGCTGATGAAGTAGGAGATGCCGCCGGAGACGTCGACGTCTTGCGGGTCGAGCTCGAGGGTGTTCACGTCGATGAGCAACAGGCGCTGATCGATCTCTCCCTCTTCGGTCTGGCCGTTCGCGCCGTTCCCACTGCCGTTGTCGTCGTACGAGACAATGGTCGAGCTGTCCGGCGTGAAGCCGACAGGGCCCTTGGCGTCCTTGACGATGCGCAGCTCGCCCGTGGCCGTGTCCACCACCAAGAGCTCGTACTCTTCGGGCGTCGCGGCGTCGGCGTCGCGCACCGGGAAGACAGCCCACTTGTCGTCGGGGCTGATGCCCACCCAGGTGAACGAGAACAGGAAGTCTCCCGTCACGTTGGGCACGTCGATATCGAGCTTGCGATCCGGCCAGAAGCCGGACTCGTCGGGCTTGAACTGGCCCGCCTTCACGTCCTCCATCGACCACGACAGGATGCGGGCGTGCGGCTTGTCGCCGGCGACGTTCGGGTCGGCATCGTAAAAGACGATGGCGAACAGCTCGTCGCTCTTGTTCTTCCACATGGCCTCGAGCCAGTCGCCGTCGTGGGGAATGACCCGCTGCGTGAGGATCTCGGTGTCGATGAGGTGGATGGGGGCCTTTTCAGAGGTGTTGTCCGCGACGGCCACCCACTCCCGGCTCGAGCTCATGCGCGTGCCGTGGTAGCGCACGTCGACCGGCTCCCGGGCCTTCTCGGCGAAGGTGCTCTGGTCGAGCAGCCGCAGCTCGTCCTTGCCGTTCTGCTCCGACATGATCAGGATCCCGCTCTTCGGGAACAGGATCCGCGCGTCGTCGCGCCCCGTCAGGTCGGCCACCTCGGACACACCGCCCGAGTCGGGATCCACGGCGCGTAGCACGCTCTTCTGCTCGGTGCCGTCCTTGTCGAGCACATCGGTGAGCACGAACGCTTTCTCCGTGCGGTCGTCGACCGCCACGGCGCCGTATTCCAGGTACGTGTCCGCGCCCGGTGTCTTCTCGCCAAGGGAGAGGCCGGTGCAGCCGACCACGAAGACGGGAAGCGCAAACGCAAGCGTGTTCCAACGCATAGAAACATCCTCCGGAAGGGTCACGATTCTGACGAGCATTGATTGCGAATGTGATGCCACATGGCCCCCTCCCGGGGCAGTCGTCCAATTTGACCGGTTTCCGGTCCCCCCTATGTACACATGTCCACACGCTGTCAGCTTGCGGCATGACAACCCTGTCGCGTACAAGAACCGACTGTCATGCACTCCCCGGCCGATCCCCCCGCTGCGCACCTCATTTCGCGCTTCACCTTGCAGGTTCGCTTCTGCGAGACCGACCTCATGGGCATCGTTCACCATGCCAATTACCTCACCTATTTCGAGGCGGGGCGCGTCGACTGGCTGCATCGCCGCGGAGTCTCCTACGACCGCTGGACCAAGCAGGGCATTCACCTGCCGGTGGTCGAGGCACACCTGCGCTACCGCAAGGCGGCGCGCTTCGACGACGTCCTGGTGGTCGAGACAACCTGCGCGGTCGTCACGCGCGTCACGATCCGCTTCACGTACCGCATCCTGCGCGACGCAACGCTGCTCTGCGAGGGCGACACCCTGCTCGCCTGCGTCGGCGACGACATGACCCCGAAGCGCATTCCGCCTTCGATCGCCGAGGTTTTCCAGAGCCCCGAGAGTCACCCCGCGGCGCCCGTCGCGGCCCCGATCGCGTAGTCGCAGCACGCGCATTGCGGGCCCGCGGCGAGCTCGTTTCCGCTCGGCTGCTGCGCGGCCCACCTTTTCGCGGTAGACGGAGGCTGTGGCCGAGCGCGCGCGGAAGCGATGGATCCAACCCGGCGAAGGTTGGGCACGCGCGCTCGCCTTCGTCGCGACGCTCGTCTGCCTCGCGTTCGTGAGCGTGCTCTTCGACACGGTCCCGGCGCCGCCGTTCGTCTCGTCGCTCGCGCCGCCCGTCCCCGTCGCCGTGCAGCGCGACGCCGCCCTGAGCGTCCTCGTCACCGATCCCGGCGGCGCGCCGCGCCCGGGGGCCGCCGTCCGGGTCTTTTCGATGATCGGCGACAAGGCGCACTTCGCCGGCGAGGCCGTCACCGACGGCGAGGGCCGCGCGAGCTTCGGCGAGCTGCCGCGCGGTGAGGCGTGGGTCGTCGCGTACGACGGCGGTCACGCCCGGGCGTCGACGCGCGCGCTGCTCGATCGCGGAACACGCGAGGTCGTGCTCACCCTCGCACCGGCGCGCGCCCTCGACGTGATCGTCGTCGACGGCGACGACGCTCCGGTCGAGGGCGCCGAGCTCGTCGTCGCCGCGGGCGATCCGCTGCCATTTCTGGGGCGCACGGGCGAGGACGGCCGCACCCGCGTCGATCGCCTCGGGCCCGGCCCGTACACCGTGCGCGTCTCTGCCGGGGGTTACGACGACGTCGTGCGCAGCGGGGTCACGGTCGAGAACGGGCCGTTGCGCATCAAGCTCGAGCGCCTCGGCGTGATCGTGGTGAGCGTGATCGGGAGCGACGGGGGACCGGCCGCGGGCGCCGAGGTCCTCGCCGCGGGAACGGGCCTGTGGCCGCCGCGCAGCGCGAAGACCGACGACACCGGCACGGTGCGCGTCGCGGGTCTGTCGGAGGGCGCGTTCGATCTCAAGGCGCGGCTGGGCGACGCGGTGAGCCCGACCGAGATGGCCGTGCGGCTCAGGCGCGGCGAAGAGAAGCACGTGCAGCTCGTGCTCGAGCCCGGCCACCACGTGCTCGTGAAGGTCACCGACGGCGACGGCCCCGAGGCGCCCTTCATCAAGGGCGCCAGCGTGCTGCTCGTCGAGCACGGGCTGTCGTCGTTTCCCCTGTACGGCAAGACCAACGAGAAGGGCGTCGTGTCGCTCGGCCCGATCGCCGACGAGAAGGCCAGCGTCTCGGCGCGGGCCCCCGGCTTCGTGCAGACCAGCGCGGTGGCGGTGGGCATCCTCGACGACGAGGTCCAGGTGCCGCTCTTGCGCGGCGGCATCGTCACCGGCGAAGTCCACGACGATCGCGGCTTCCCGATCGCGGGCGCCACCATCGAGATCATCGGCTCGGATCCGTGGGGCATGCCCATCGACGAGACGGCGAGCATGACGGAGTTTCGCGAGGGCCAGTTCGCCAAGGGGCTCGCGGGCCCGGTTCCGCTGATCCCCGCGGGCGAGCTCGGCGTCATGCCCGGCCCCATCCCCAACCTGCCGCACGAGGGCTCGGTGTTCGGCGCGCCCGCGCCGAGCGGCGGCGGTGACGCGTGGATCACCCGGCGCGACGGGGCGTTCCGCGCCGAGCCCGTGACCCCGGGCCGCATCCAGGTGCTCGTACGACATCCTTCGTACGTCGACGGCGGCAGCGAGATGGTCACGCTCGCGCCCGGCGGCGAGATCCACGTCAAAATCGTCCTCGAGCAGGGCGGCTCGCTCGAAGGCCGCGTCGTCGAGGAGGACCGCACGCCGGCCCGCGGCGCGCGCATCGAGATCGTCGCGACCACCGGCGCGCTGGAGCGCGTCACGTTCGCCGCGGACGACGGCACCTTCGCCTTCGCGGCGCTGCCCGAAGAGGTCCTGATCTCCGTCGCCCGCCCCGACTCGCCCGCCGACATCGTCGCGCGCATCGTCGTCGCGGTGAACGAGCGCGGTCGCAACGAGATCGAGATCGTGCTGCCAAAAGAGCGCGAATCGATGAAGCTGCGGGTCACCGACGATCGCGGCTACCCGCTCGACCGCGTCGAGGTTCATGCCCTCTCGCTCGACCTCGAAGCGCCGCTTCGCAAGACCGTGTTCACCGACGACGACGGGAACGCCGAGGTGTTCGGCGCGTACGGCCTGCCGCTGCGGCTGATGTTGTCGCGCCCCGGCAAGGCGCCGCGCTCGCAGACGACGGACAGCGCGCCGCGCGAGCTCACCGTGGTGCTCGCCGAGGGCAAGAAGGCCACAGGCATCGTCACGGCGCGGGACGGCCGCGACTGGATCGAAGGCGCCGACGTGGTGGTGTACACACCGGCGGGTCCGAAGCGCACCCAGAGCGACGTCGAGGGCGCGTTCGAGTTTTCGGATCTCCCCGCCGGGCGCGTCCGCATCGCGGTGTCGCGCGACGGCTACGCGCCGTCCGAGGTCTTCGCGCAGATCGCCGACGACGCGGATCGACCGACGGACGTGGGCGCGATCGATCTCCAGCCGGCGGGCGAGGTCAGCGGCGTCGTGGTCGACGAGAACGACGAGCCGGTCGCGGGGGCGCGGGTCGGGCGCGACGCGGTGCCCTCGTACCTGCCGCTGGGGCCGCTGCCACCGGGCATCGTCGTGACCGATCGCGAAGGGCGCTTCGTGCTCGGCGGCTTGCCCGAGGGCAACGTCTCGCTCGAGGCGTACACGGCCGAGCGCGGCCGCGGCAACGTCGACAACGTCCCGGTGCGCGCCGAGCGGACGACGTCCCGGGTGAAGATCGTGTTGCCCGCGCCCGACGAAGAAAAGAAAGAGCCCAAGGGCACGGGCAGCGTCGCGATCACGCTGGGCGAGCGCGCGGACGGCAGCACGACGGCGATCGTGATCGTGATGGTGGCGCCGGGCAGCGAGGCGGAGATTGGCGGGCTGGAGCCGGGGGATCGCGTGCTCGAAGTGAACGGGCGCAAGCTCCGCAGCATCGAGAGCACGCGCCGCGCGCTGACGGGTCCGCTCACCGAGGACGTCCTCATCGCCGTGGTGCGCGCCCCCGACCTCCCGACGCGCGGCGCCAAGATGGAGACGGCACCGGAGCCCGAGACGATCGTCACGCGCGTCCGCCGCGAGCGCGTCCGCCGCTGACCGGACGGGGCGCGGTTCACGGCCTCGGGAGCGCCGATTGTCGTGAACGTGCCGCGATCGTGCTGCAACGGATAGGCTCGACCTGCATGAAGACGCGCCAAGCTCTGGGGGTTCTGGGATGGCTCTTCGCCGCGGCGGGCGTGGGCTGTAGCGGCGGCGGCACCGAGACCGGTCCCTCGGATGCGGGCAGCGACGCGCCCACCGTCATCCTGGACGGCGGCGGTGAGATTCCGGTGCCGCCTGACGGCGCGGCGGCGTGTCCGAAGAACGGGAGTTGCAACTACCAGACGAACGAGGGCTGCACAGCCACGCAGACGTGTGTGCCACTCCCCGACGGAAACGGGGCGGCGCCGCCGGGGTGCATCGGCGCCGGAGCAGGCGAAAGCGGGGCTCCCTGCGACAACTTCGACGAGTGTGCGCCGGGCTTTCTCTGCGCGGGCAAACAATGCCGCAAGCTGTGCTGCGGCGGCGACTGGAGCGGCTGCCCGAGCGACGACGAGCGTTGCATTCAGGACTTCGTCGTCAGCGACGGCAATGGAGGCACCATTGCGACAGGCGGCATGCTCTGCATGCCAGTCAATACGTGCAATGCCCTCACGCCCGCCGCATGTCCCTTTCCCGGCCAGACCTGTCAGATCATCGACAAGACCGGCGCGACCCTCTGTCTGAAAGAGGGCACCGGCGACTCCGGCGAGGCGTGCCCCTGCAAGGGTGGCTTTCTCTGCGTCGACAAGGAGTGTCGCCGCCTCTGCAAGGCCGCCACCGGCGGCGGTGAGCCCTCCTGCGAGGAAGGAGAGGGCATCTGCGTCCACTTCCACCGCGACCCCCCCGGCGTCGGCGAGTGTACTCCGACAGACAATGGCAATTGAGGGCGACGGCCCCGCGACGGTTCAGGGCTAGCATTACTGTGTCAGCGGGCGCTCAACCGGCGGGTGAAGGAGCTGGGCCTGGCCTGACCGTCCTCGCGACCCTTCCGGCTGGTGGTCTCCGTCTCGATTGCCGCTCTCCGCCGCGTCCGAAGCCGTGGTAGGCTCACTTCATGGAGACCCTCGTCACGCCTGCCCGGCCGCCTGCCGTGCGGCCGAGCCACCGCGATCAGATCGTCATCCTCCGGAACCTCGCCTGGGAGCAGTATGATGGCCTCTGCGAGGCTCTCGGGGATGCGGCCGGGCCGCGCCTGGCCTACCTCGACGGGACGCTGGAGATCATGAGCCCCGCACGCAAACACGAGTACGAGAAGACGCTGATTGCGCGTCTGATCGAGGCCTACGCCGAAGAGACCGAGATCTCGCTCAACGGCTTCGGCTCGGAGACGTTCCGCGAGAAGGCCAAGGAGGCCGGCGTGGAGCCAGATGAGTGCTACTGCGTCGGTCCCGCGAAGAAGTACCCCGACTTCGCCATTGAGGTGGTCAATACCAGCGGCGGTATCGACAAGCTCGAGATCTACCGCCGGCTCAAGGTTTCCGAGGTCTGGTTCTGGCAAAAGGGGCAGTTCTGGATCTACCGCCTCACTGGCCGCAAGTACGCGCCGCGTGAGCGCAGCGAGGTGCTGCCCGGTCTCGATCTCGGGGCCCTGGCCAAGATCCTCGCCGCCACCGACGAGTCGCACCAGACCGAGGCGGTGCGCGCCTACCGCCGCTCGCTCCGCCATCGCGGGTGACCCTCCACAGCCGGAGCCCCCGAGTCCCGTGCTCCGGCCACCTGCCTCAGGCCACCAGCGCCGCACGCGTCCTGACGAACGGCGCGCGCAACAACCTCACGGCCTCGTCCACGGGGCGTCGGCCACGCGGGCGCCGCGGTATTCCGAGGCCGGGAGCGGCATCGTCAGCCGCACGCGCTCCCGCACACCACCGGGCCTGAGCACCAGGCTCCGGGCCTCGTCGGGCCAGGCCGGGCGGTCGTGGTGCACGCTGTCCTCGATGATCGCGGCCCGCGTCGCGTCGTGCATCGCGGTGTCGATCTCCGCGGCGATCGCGCGGTCCTTGCACATGCGCAGCGCGGCCTCGATGGCCCGCGGATCGATCTCCACGTCGCCCAGCCCGAGCGGCCGCGAGTCGTCATCGAGAGGCCCTGTCGCGGGCAGCGGGTCGTTGCGCGTGGCCCAGGTGGCGGCGTGCGCGTCCTCGTCGGGCGTGAGGTACGGGTCGACCGGTTGGCCGAGCACCCACGCCATGAAGTGGATGTGCGGCGGCACCCAGGGAAACCCAATGGTCATGTCGAAGCCCGCGTGGCCCGAGAGGCCGAGCGCCTCGCCGCGCGCGAGCGGCTGACCCAGCTCGGCCGTCACCTTCGCGAGGTGCGTGTACTGCGTCACGACGCCGCCGTGATCGACGCACGCCGTCAGGCCCCCGCGCAGGAACCGATCGCGCACCGCCACGAGCACGCCCGGCGCCGCCGCCACGGCCGGCATCCCCGGCGGACACACGAAGTCGGTGCCGTCGTGCTCGTCGTACGTCAGCTTGCCCCCGCGGTAGTCGCGCGCCGTGTTGCGAGTGACCCGCGCCGAGAAGCCGTGGCCACCGTCCGTGCGATCGAAGAAGTGATAGATGGGCGAGAGCCCGTCGTTCGGCACCAGGCCCGCGTAAGCAGGCAACGACAGATCGGGGCGGATGAAGCCGGCGCTGCTCGCGCCCGCGACGTAGCGCTCGCGCCCGAGCTGGTGCGACAGCACGTCCCTGAGCGCGCTCGTCACCTGCGCGCCGCTCTTCACGCCAAAGCGCGCGAAGAAACCAGGGAGATCGGGCGAAGGGGTCGAGCGGCGGAACATCCGCCCGCCCTACCACGCGCGGCGCGGCGCGCGCAGCACCGCTTGCCGTTGTCCGCGTCAAACAGCGCGCACGGAGGTCACGTCCGCCGTGAGGTCACGTCCCCAGGATCGATTCGAGCGCGGGCATGAGGCGCGCGTAGCGGAACTCGTAGCCGAGATCGATGGCGCGTCGCGGGATGACGCGCTGGCTCTCGGTCAGGATCTCGGCGGCCTCGCCGAGCAGCGCGTTGACCACGAAGCTCGGCACCTTGAAGAAGCTGGGCCGGTTGAGCACCAGGCCGATGGCCTTGGCGATCTCGCCCGCCGTGGCGGGGTACGGCGACGTCGCGTTGATCGGCCCGCTCGCCCGGTCGTCGTCGATGGCCATCATCAGGAGGCCGACGACGTCGTCGAGGTGGACCCACGAGTAGACCTGCTCGCCGCTGCCGATCGGGCCGCCCACGAACATCTTGAACGCCGGCACCATCTTCTCGAGGGCGCCGCCGCCTTTTCCGAAGACCACGCCGATGCGGACCATCGCGGTGCGCACGCCGTGGTCCGTCGCCTTGGACGCCGCGCCTTCCCACTGCTCGACCAGCTCCGCGAGGAAGCCCTTGCCACGCTCCGAGCTCTCGTCGACCTCCTCGTTCGGATCGCGCGGGCCGTAAAAGCCCGTCGCCGACGCGCAAACCAGGACCCCCGGCTTCTTCCGGGCGCGGCCGATGGCCTCGACGAGGCGATCCGTCGAGCCCACGCGGCTGTCGACGATCTCCTTCTTTTTCGTGTCGGACCAGCGCTGGGCGACGAGCTCGCCGGCGAGGTGGACGACGGCGTCGACTTGGTCGAGCTCCTCGTACCAGGGGCCCTCCTTGTTGGGCGTCCAGCCCGCCACGCGCACCCCGGGGGTGACCTTGCCCCGGGCTTTTTCCGCGTCGCGCGTGAGCACCGTCACGCGGTCGCCACGCTTGAGCAGCTCCTGCGCGAGCCGCCGCCCGATGAACCCGCTGCCGCCTGTGATGAGGACCGTTTTCACGCCGCGATCCTTAGTGCTCCGGGGAGCAAAATCCTAGTGCTGCTCGCCGGCAATCCGCGGCCCCTTGCTCGCGCGGCGGGACAGCGGTACGCCGGCCGGGCTTTGAGCCTCGAAACCTACAAGAAGCTGCCGCTCGGCGGGACCGACCGCCGGGCCCTCGTCGCCTCGCTCGCGCAACACGGCCTCTCGACGGCCGAAGCGGTGCTCGCCGAGCAGCGCAAAACGCTGGTTCCGCAGGGCACCCGGATCCCCAAAGACATGGCCGTGGTCATCCTCGGCGGCTCGAACGGGATCACCCGCGCCCTCGCCGTGCAGCTCCTGTTCGCCGAGCGGGCCAGCGTGATCTGCGTCCACCTCGACAGCGAGAAGATGCAGATCGGCGGTTTTCACGCGCAGGCCATCACCCGCGCGGCCCAGGCCGCGGGGCTCTTCGCGCGCTACTTCAACGAGGACGGGACCAAGCCGGCGACGATCGAGCTGGTCCTGAACGAGCTCACGGGCAAGTTCCGCGCGGTCCACTTCGTCAACGGCATCGCGGCGGGGGCCACCAAGCGCTACGCCGAGCACGGCCCGACGCAGGTCAAGGACGTCGACGTGGCGTTCCACCCGGTGCTCCAGACCCCGGATTTCTCGAAGCCCGAGAACATCCGCAAGATCGGCCTCGTCGACGTCGAGGTTGCGAGCGATCTGGACATCGAGCGCACCAACAAATTCATGGGCACGTCGTCGCTCCTGTGGGCCGAGCCGCTGGCCGCCGCAGGGCTCATTTCCAGGGGCGAGAGCGTGGTCGGGTTCTGCGACTACGACTATCCCGCGGACGATCCCGTGTACGCCATGGGCCCCCTCGCGGGCGCCAAGACGCTCCAGCGCGAGACCATGGCGCAGATCCGCGAGCGCTTCGGCGCGATCACCGCGCGCCTTTGTTATCCGCCGGTCGGAACCACGGCGCTGGGTGCCATTCCGGGCGGCCTGCTCATGTACGGGCTGTCCGCCGAGATCCTCCTGGAGCAGGGCCACTACCGCGACGTCATGGAGCTGGGCCGCGACTCCATGGGGATGTTCAAGCCGGGCTACGGCGGCGAGGACGTCCGGCTCGATGCGGCCTACCAGGCGTGCCTGCCGGAGTTTCATCGCCGCAAAGAGGCCCTCGGACCGAGCGACATCCCAGCCGCGTTTCACCGCCTTTACGCGGTCTGAGCCCGCGGCGCGGCCGGCTCTCTCCCCCGGCGAAACCGTGCTAGTCCCACATACAAAGGCTCACCCCGGCGCCGCCATCGTCCTACAACGTGGCCTCGCCCCGCGCAGGAATTCGTTTCGGATTTGCCGCAGCGGATGCGCCTGTGATATCTGTCGCTTTTCGTCGAAAGGGCCGCGCGGTTGTGGTTGCAGCTAGTGAGAACGGGTCCAGTCGGTGTCCCGAGAGCGCTGCCCGACATCGGCCCAACATCTATGAACGGGGCGCGAACAGGATGATTTCTGCACGAGCGGCAATGGTGTCGAGCGTGCCTGTACGAAGCCGGGCCAATTGTGCTCGGCGCCCAGCGTGGTTGGCATTCTTCATTCGAGCTTGCTAACCCAATTTTGTCCTTCTCGAGCTCGGTGCTCCCCTGGGAGGAACGAGGAATGAACATGAAGTTTATCGCGATTGTTCTTGGTGCTTGCTTTGCTCTGGCCGGTTGTGTCGTGGAGACCAGCTCCGGCAACGGTGGTGCCGGTGGTGGCGGTAAGGGCGGCAACGGCGGCGCCGGTGTCGGCGGCTCGGGCGGCGCGGGCGCAGCCGGTGTCGGCGGCGGCGGCACGGGCGGCACGGCGACCGGCGGCGGCGGCACGGGCGGCGGCGCTTGCGTCGGCTGCGCCGAGTACATCACCGATCCTGCCAGCCCCGCTGTCTGCGACGGCACGTCCGCGGACCTGTACGCGGCCTACTTCGACTGCATCTGCGACGCGGCCGGCGCCTGCAACAGCGTCTGCGCCGACAACGTGTGCGCTAACCCGCCCATGGACATCACGACGGAGTGTCAGGACTGCATCGGTGACAACGTCGCCGGCTGCGGCGTCGAGGCGGACGAGTGCGCGAACGACATCTGATCCAGCGCTGATCGGATGATGAACGGGCGGTCCTCCGGGATCGCCCGTTTCTTTTTGTCGGCTGTCTCGCCCACCCGTGTTGTTCGGGCGCCCCGTTCGTCGCGATCGCACCGGGTCGGTTTTCCCCCTCGGCGTTTGTCGCCGTTGCCCGCTTCTGCCTCAGCCCCGTTTCCGCGCCACGAAGCGCCCGGCGCCGTCGCCCGCCCCGGCGGCGAGCGAATCCATCCCGCGCGCCAGCTCGTTGGCGAGCGCCTCCCCGAGCGGCATGGAGGCCTGCTCGTAGGCCGACAGGCGGTCGTTGCGCATGCAGACCTGGGGCAGCAGCGAAAGCTCGTGCGCCCACGCCTCGGCGGCGGCGCGCGCGGTGCCGCGGGGGACCACGCGGTTCGCCAGCCCCATCGCCAGCGCCTCGCCCGCGCTCACCGCGCGACCGCTCAAGATCAGGTCCAGCGCGCGGCCCAGCCCGACGATCCGCGGCAGCCGGATGGTGCCCCCGTCGATCAGCGGCACGCCCCAGCGGCGGCAGAAGACCCCCAGCGTCGCGTCCTCCTCGACCACCCGCAGATCGCACCACAGCGAAAGCTCGAGCCCACCCGCCACGGCAAATCCCGCGATGCTGGCGATGACCGGCTTGGAGAGCAGCATGCGCGTCGGGCCCATCGGGCCGTCGCCGTCGGGCAGAATGCGGTTCGGCTCGCCGCGCGCGATCGCCTTCAGATCCGCACCCGCGCAGAACGTCTCGCCCTCGCCGTGGAGGACCCCGACGGCGGCGTCCGGGTCGGCGTCGAAGGCCCGGAAGGCCTCCGCCAGCTCGTCCGCCGTGGCGCGATCGACGGCGTTCTTCACCTCGGGACGGTGGAGCAGGACAGTCGTGACGGGCCCGTTTTTCTCGCTGCGAACTGCCACGGGCGCAGCGTACCACCGGGGCCGCGCCGGCTCGGAGTCGCTCAGCCGTGGAAGGCGAACTTTCAAGATTGAAGTTTCAGGGCTATCCACTGGTCCCCCAAATACTTGAAACTGAATCATTTTGTTTTGGCATGTCGAATGCTCAGGCTTGCTGTCGAGCGCCTGTGACGGTTTCCCCCCCGGCCGTCGAACGGGCGCTCTTTTTTTGTCCATCGCGTTGTCCATCGCGTTGTCCATCGCGCTGTCCGTCGCTGTCCGTCGCTCCTCGTGCGCTCGCGGCGCCGGGGACCGGCCTTTTGAATCGGCCCTGTCTCCCCCCTTGTGCTGCCGGACGAAACGCGGCCTAGTGAGGGTCGGCAATGGCGGTAAGGATCGTGGTCAGCCTGCACCTCGGCGTCGCCGATCCGACGACCTCGAGCTACCTGCGCCGGGCCCTTGTCGCGAAGAAGCGGGCCGAGGCTCTCGGGGCGTCGCTGGCGGCGTGGGGCGCCGAGTCGTTCGCCTTCGATTTTGCGCCCGACGAGGTCGAGATGGCCATCGATCTGGCGCTCGCGACGTTCGAGGATCGCGGCCTCGTCGAGCCGCGTTTCGGCGCGGGCGTGGCGTTCGGTGAGGTCACGCGGGTGGCCTATGGCGGCGGGCTCGCGGGGCTGGCCTGGGGCGCGCCGCTCGTCGCGGCGTCCCGCCTCGCGCACGCCGCGGAGCCGGGGGAGGTGCTCATCGACGAGCGCTGTCCCGCGAGCCTCAAGCACACGGTACGAGCCCAGGGCGAGCGCCGCATCGAGGGCCACGGCGAGGCCGCCGCGCTGCACGCGCTGGTGCTCGACACAAAGCTGCCGTTCCGGCGCGACACCCTGGTCGATGCCCTGGGCGCCGGCTCGGAGGGCAAGGTGCGCGTCACGGTGCCGCCGCTGCCGCCGATCATGGGGCTGTCGCGCGAGCTGTGGGATCGCGCGCCCGTGACGCCCGTGACGGGCGAGCGGCGTCCGTCGGATCCGCCGCCGACGTTGCGGACCGAGCCGCCGCCGCACATGCCCGAGAGCGAGCCGCTGCCTCCCGCGAGCGTGTCGCTGGTGAGCGTGCGATCCGCGCCGCAGCACAGCCTCGCGGGCATCGTCCCACCGCGCCTCCCGTCCCCGCGCAGCGCGCCGACCGCGCCGCCCCCGAGCCAGCTCGCGCCTCTCGCGCCCTCCAGCGTTCCACCCCTTTCGGCGTCGCGCATCTCGTGGCCCGGCAACTCCGAGGAGTACGTCGAGCTCGCGGCGGCCG
>Ga0163144_10016902_pt1 | contig 14918 bp, 11 predicted proteins | sample OliLak19BULKMAT1_FD_123175 | JGI IMG/M metagenome (GOLD analysis project Ga0163144, IMG submission 123175) | Freshwater microbial mat bacterial communities from Lake Vanda, McMurdo Dry Valleys, Antarctica - Oligotrophic Lake LV.19.BULKMAT1 | ecosystem: Environmental > Aquatic > Freshwater >... | reverse complement strand
CATTCCCTATTGCCGCCCGCTCAGCACCCGGCCGTGAATCGGCTGACGAACAAGATAACATCGTCGGCGGTCAGCTCGCCATCGGGCCCCACGCTCGGGCCGGGGCCAGCGATGTCGGCTACACCCAAGTTGCCCGCAGTAAACGAGCTGATGAAGAAGATGATGTCGTCGGCCGTCAGCTCGCCATCGGGCCCGATCGTGGGCCCGGGTCCGGCGATGTCGGAAGGCCCGCCAGCTGAGACGGTGAGCGTGGCCTCATTACTGGTGACGCTGCCGCACGTGTTGGAGACGATGCAACGGAAGTTGCCGCCTTGGCCCGAGATGGAACTAATGTTCATAGTCGGCGTGGTGGCCCCGGCGACATTGAAGGTTGGTGTGCCTTGGCCGCTCAAGTTGATGCCGTTGCTCAGCGCAGCCCATGCGGTGCCCGGGCCTGCGGGTTGCCACTGCCACTGGTACGCGGGCGTAGTGCCCGAGGCAGTGATGGAAAAGGTGGCGGTTCCACTTGGGCAAACCGTCGCCGTCGCCGGGTGCGTGATGATGTTGACGGCTACAAAGGATGGGGGCTGCGATGTGCAAAGGATCTGCCCAAGGCGCGTGAGCGCCGCCGACGCGTTGACGAGCCCGAACCCGAACTGGTCATCGCGACCTAACGCGCCCAGGTCGGTGGCCGACTCTTGCAGCGCCTGACGCACTTGCGCGGGTGTCGGGGGCGGGTTGCGGTCGGCATAGGCCGAGAAGAGCAGCGTGGCGACGCCCGAGACGTGCGGGGCCGACATCGACGTGCCTGACAGCGAGCCATAAGGGTTGGGATTGACCGCCGTGCCGACGCCCACCGACGCTTGCACCGGCCCGGCCTCAAGCGTGTCGCCATCGGCCAGCGAGACCGAGGCGACCGGGAGCGCGACGCTCCCTTGCAGCGTTGCATTGCTCACGGGTCCACCGCCGACGTTGTTGGCGATGATGACCGCCACGGCTCCCGCCGCCTGCGCGTTGAGCGCCTTGGTGCGGAAGCTCAGGGTCGCGCCGCTTTCGTCGGTGCCCCCGCGCCGGATTGCGGCGATGTTGCCGCTGACGGAGGCGGGGAAGTCGGATGGCAGGCCGCCCGTGCCGCACCACACGGTCTGCGCGCTCAGCGAGCCGCTGCCCGAGCCGGTGAGCACGCTGGAGCTGCGAGTGACCGACGCCCACTCGACGGTGGAGACCAGAGCAAGAGAGCTGGGGACAGTCGACAGGATGCCGACACCGGGCGCGGTGATGGCCACGGTCGTGCCAAAGCTGGAGAACGAAGCGAGGCTGGAGTTGAAGCCCACGGCACTCACGCTCATCGCGCCCGTATAGCTGGCGGGAAAGTTGGGCGTAGACGTGCCGCTGTTGCCAGCCGAGGCGACGACCAGGCATCCGCCGGTCAGCGCCGCGTCGCACGCGTCGGAGAAGGCCTGGCTGAAGCCGCCTCCACCGAGAGACATGTTGATGACACGGGCTTGGTTGCTGACGGCCCACCCCATGCCCTGGATGATGCCGTCGGTAGAGCCGCCGCCGGAGTTGGCCAGCACCTTGGCGATGAGCAACTGGGCGCTGGGCGCAACGCCGACAACGCCGATGGTGTTGTCCAGCCCAAGGATCGTGCCCGAAACGTGTGTGCCGTGGCGGTTACCATCCTGCGCCGTCTCGCCGGCGATGAACGACGCCGAGGCCACCGGAAGCGGTAGATCCGGATGCCCAAAGTCCACGCCCGTGTCAAGCACGGCGACACGAACACCGGCGCCGAGCGTCTGACCCCATGCCATCGGCGCGTTGACCATCGTCACGCCAGGCGGGGTCGGCTGTGTGCCCTCGGCAAAGTAGATGAAGTTTGGCTCTGCGTACATCACGCCGGGGTCTGCCAGCAGCGCGCCGATCGCCGCCTGAGTTGTGCCCGCGGGCACGTCCACGCGGTAGAGCCCCGGCACCAGCGACAACGCCGTGCGCGCAACGCCGCCAAGCTGGGCCTTGGTCATCGCCAACACCGGGTCGGCATCTGCGCGGAATCGCACGAGGATCGACCCTGCATCGGCCGGGGCCAGCGGCACTTGGGCCGGTGCGCTAGACACGCCAACGGCAACAGCCAAGCCGCACAAAATGGAAAAGATGCGGTTGGACATGTTCTTTCCCTCGCGAAGTTGTCGGGCCAGGCCAGCACGCCCGTTTCCTGTTCAAGCCTCGATTCGAGGCCGCACCGACTCGGACGCGGCCTGAGGAAGGCCTTGAATCTTACCAATCTTACCGCCGTCGCGGGCCAAACCCCCACGCCCCTCTTGCCCAATCCCCATTTCCGATGGTCCGTCCCGATGCCCCATTACCCGGGGGCCTCAGCACCCCGCCGTAAACCTGTTAATGAACAAGATAATATCGTCGGCGGTCAGCTCGCCGTCGGCACCCACGCTCGGGCCCGGACCGGCGATGTCGGCTACGCCCAAGTTGCCCGCGGTAAACGAGCTGATGAAGAAGATGATGTCGTCGGCCGTCAGCTCGCCGTCGGCACCGGCAACCGGGCCGGGGCTGGCAATGTCACTGGCGCCGCACGCAAGCTTCACGCGAAAGAAGCCCTGACCTTGAATGATCGGCCCGTCGCCAGCCTGGCTCGCAATCGTCGCCAGCGGGCGGATGACGTCAGCAACAAAGTAGACCCAGCGGTCGTTTGTGACGGTCATCGTGTCCTGCCCAAAGCCCAGGATGATCGCGTCGTCGCCCGCGGCCACCCCATCGCCTGTGATGTCGATCGCGTCGCCCTCGCGCAGCAGGATCGTCGTCCCGTTCTGGACCATCACAACGTTGCGGCCAAGGTCGGCGTTGTCAGTAAACCCGGTCATGACGAAGTCGCCGGCGTTGTTGATACCGACGTTAGTAAAGGCCGCGGGCATGACGTTGCTGGGCGGCAGGAGGAAGCGGAGCCACTTCTCGGTGCTGCCGGGCGTGACCGAAGCGCCGGTCTTGAGCTTAAGCTGCGCGTCGTTGCGCTTGCCAAAGACCCAGCCCTCGCCCAAGGTGAAGCCGCGGATGATGTAATTAAGCCCATTGCTCGACACGCGGCCATTGTTAATCTGCGAGATAGGAAAGTCAAAGAAGCCGTCGTCGGGCAGCTGCTGTGCTTCGCGGAGCACAAGTGTGCCGTTGTACACGGCGACGTCGGTGCCGGTCTGGATCTGGGCGAAAATCAGGTTGTTGTTGCCGTCATCTGAGCCCTGGGCGACAGGGTCGCCATTGAAGACGGTCATGACCTGGTACGGCGCATCAAAACCGCCCTGCGGGAGTGCCGGTGCGCTGAGGGCGCCGCTGACGGTCTCGGCAAGGGTGGTGCCGCCCAGGAAGGTGGCTTGCTTTTGGCCGCCGGGTGGCTCGGGGGTCATGACGAGTGTGTTGTACAGCGCGCGGCCGTCGGCGGTCAGACCACCGAGCTGGAAGCTGTTGCCCTGATTGAACCCGGTGAGCGGGCTGGCAGTGCCCTCGCGCGCGATGATCGACATGCTGGTCAAGGTCAGGCTCGGGCCGGTCAGCTCGGCGCGTGCCATGACGCGATTGACGGTCGTGGCGGCGTCGGTCAGTGTGACAAAGCCGACCTGCCCGGCGTTGTTGATCGCGGCGTCGATGTCGAAGATGCCGGTGCGGGTCTCAAGGTTGAGCAGCCCGTTCGTGAAGGCGGGCCAAGGGTCACGCTCAACACTGACCACGGTCAGGGGGGTGGTGCCCTTGCCGGCGATGACAAGCCCGTCGCGCGCGGTGTCTTGGACCCCGGCGCCGGTGAGGATCGTGCGTCGGGTGACAAGGACCCAGTTTGAGCCGTCGGCGCTGATGCGGGGGCGCTGGAAGATGTTACCGACGAGGAGACCGGTAGAGAGGAAGAAGCGAACGCCTGGCTGCCCGGGGACCAGCGAGTTGGCCTCGGTGGTGAAGTTGGTCACGATTGCTTGCGGACCGGCAAGGCCGGCGGCGGCGCACAGCGCTACGCACGAAAGGCCGGCACCGACGGGGGAGAAAAGGCGGGAGGAAGGGCGGCCGAGCATGAAGCGCTCCAATACAGACAGTGGACCGGGAGGGAGAAACCGCAGGGAGTATGCCACAGGTCTGATCGATTGACCATCGGCAGTGACCCCCAAAGATGACCTTACGAGGCTGGAGTCCGTCTTTGTTCGCAGTTGGTTTGGTATCTCGGTGAGAGTGCGCACAACGGCGGCGTTTGAGAGTGTGCCGCGGGTCAAAGACCAAGGCCGCGGGGACCCTTGGGGGGTGACTCGCGGCTGGTCGGGCTCTCTCGGTCACCCGCGTTTTGCGGGTGTGGCACCGCCCTCCCCGAGGCCTCAGGGGCTGGGCCCGGGGCGGGTGCCGATCTCCAGCAGGGCAATTGGATGAACCGCGTTGAGGTGCGCGATTGAGTGCGGGGGCGGGTGGAGTTAGTTGCAGCCAGCGATGTAGCGATTGACAAAGACGATGATGTCGTCAGCGGTGAACTCGCCGTCAGCGCCGAGCTGCTGGCCCGCGCCGGCGATGTCAGCGCGGAGGTCGCGGGAGGTGAAGCGAGCGATGTAGACGATGATGTCGTCGGCGGTCAGCTCGCCGTCGGGGTTGGGGTTCAGGCTTGAGCCGGCGACGTCAGCGAGGCAGGGCGTGCCCTCGACAATTGCGCGGATGAAGAAGTTGCCGGAGACGCCGTTGATGACGGTGCTGCCGATGACAATGCGGGGCTCAAACCACTGGGTGGTGTTGATGCCGGCGAGGGGCCAGGTGCCGAAAATCGCGTTGCGGCCTGGTGTTTGGAACTGGGACAGCCCGGGCGGTCGGTCGCTGACGATGCTGGGCCCGGTGGACTGGTTGGTGTTGCTTCGGAACTCGAGCCCGACGGTGATGAAGGCGGGACGGGTGGTCATGACGATGTTTTCGGCGTTGAGGTCGAAGTTGTTGAGGAACCCGTCGGTCATCTGGGGGTTGAGCCCGTCGCCGGCGGCGCCGTCGGTGGAAGAGTCAAAGAGCAGGAAGCTTCCGGGCTGCAGGACGCTGCCGGTGAAGACGTGGATGCTCTCGGCAACAACAGGCGCGGCGTTGCCGTTAAGGGTGCTGTACCAGCCGATCTGGACGTTCTTGACGCGGATTGGTGGTCGCAACGAGGCGGGGACTTCAAGGATGGCGGCGGCGATCTCGCCTGCGTCGAAGCCAGCTTGGACGGAGACCTGAAGGTTGGCGACGGTGGTGACGTCGTCGGCGAAGCGATCGTTTTTGAGGATGGCCTGCTGGGCGAGAGCCGCGGGCGCCGCGGCCAAGAGTGCGAGAGCGGCGAGGTGGGTCGGACGGAGGCGGTCGTTGAGCATGTTGAGCCTCGCGAATGGATCGGGCGTGTACGGAGTGACCGGGGGATTGTTGGACCGGGAGCTTGAGCCGAGCGACGACCTTGAACGAGGGTTGCGTCTGGGCGGATACGGCGGAGTCGTTTGGTTGTCAGGGGCCTGAACGACCCCCGGGGTGGCGACGCAGAACGCACCGCTGCCCATCTATACGAATACCACAGGAAGTGGATTCCTGCAAGTGCAGATTGTGCAGGAGGGCGTAGTTTAGGTGGTGGCTGGGTCTATTACGCAAGGCGGGTTGGAAAACTCGCCTGCCAAAGAGGATTTTTAGGCGGGGCGAGCCTGCAGGCTACCGGACGTCTTCGCTGGTGGGGTTGTGCCAGCCTGAGGCGCTGTCGCCGGGGTGAGCGCTCGGGTTGGCGTGGAAGAGCCGGTCGGCGTCTGCGGGGCCCCATGAGCCCGGTGTGTAGAGGGCGATCGACTCTCTGAGCTGTGGCGACTGGATAAATGGGTCGCAGATTCGCCAGCCGATCTCGACCTCATCGCGGTTCTTGTAGAGGGTGCGGTCGCCGCGAATGGCGTCGAGGATGAGCGGCCCGTAGGCCTCGATGGATTCGCCGCCGAAGCGTTCTAGGTAGTCAAGTTCGAGCAGTGCGGAATCGAGCTTGAGGCCTGCGCCTGGCACCTTGCCCTCTATGCGGAGGCTGATGCCCTCGCGCGGTGCGATGTTGATGACCAGGCGATTGGCGGGGCGGTTGGCGAGGGAGGGGTCGAGCTTGCCGAAGAGTTGGACGGGCGGGCGGCGGAACTGGACGACGATCTCGGTGAGCTTGGTGGCGAGGCGTTTGCCGCTGCGGACGTAGAAGGGGACGCCGGCCCAGCGCCAGTTGTCAAAGTTCAGGCGCATGGCGGCGTAGGTCTCGGTGCGGCGCGCGGGGTCAACGCCGGTTTCTTCGGTGTAGGCGCGGTCCTCTGGCTTGGGCCCGCGGTCGTAGCGGCCCAGGACGCCGAACTTGGCGGCGTGCTCTGGCCTGACGGGGACGCAGCTGTTGAGCAGCTTGATCTTTTCGCGCATGATGGCGGGGGCGTCGAAGACGCTGGGTGGCTCCATGGCGACCATGCACAGGACCTGGAGCAGGTGGCTCTGGACCATGTCGCGCAGGGCGCCGGCGGAGTCATAAAAGTTGGCGGCGCGTGAGCCGACGCCGACGGTTTCGGCGGCGGTGATCTGGACATGGTCTACGTAGTTGCGGTTCCAGAGCGGCTCAAAGATGGTGTTGGCGAAGCGCATGACGGCGATGTTCTGGACGAGCTCCTTGCCCAGGTAGTGGTCGATGCGGAAGATGGCGTCTTCCTCGAAGACGCGTCCGAGGGCTTGGTTGAGCGAGACGGTGGTAGGAAGGTCGGTGCCAAAGGGTTTTTCGATGATGATGCGTTGCCAGGCCGTGGCGTCAGCATTGATGGAGCACCAGCGGTGGCCCTCGGCAACGAGGCCTGAGACGCCGAGGTTGTTGATGATGCCCTCGTAGAGGTTGGGCGAGACTGAGAGGTAAAAGAGCAGGTTGGGCATGCCGCCCTGGCGGAGGGTGCCGGTCTCTGAGGCGAGCTGGACGGCGCGTTTGGCGAGCCCGGGCATGGAGTCGGGCGATGCGCCGTCGCCGGCGTGGTAGAAGAGGCGTGCGGCGAAAGCGGGCCAGCGTGCGGGGTCAAAGTTGACAGAGAACTGGCGCGAGCTTTCGAGCATTTTTTCGCGGAAGGCGTCGTCGGTCAGCGGCGTACGGCTGACGCCCAGGACGGTGAACCCGCGCGGGAGGCGTCCTTGGCGGTCCAGGTCGTAGAGTGCGGGGATGAGCTTTCGTGCGGTCAGGTCGCCGGAGGCGCCAAAGATGACGAGCACGCAAGGGTCGGCCATGATCGAGGCGGATGTCATGAGCAAGCGTATCGGCAGCATTGGGGTCCGGCGATGAGCGCCGGGCAGATCAGTGACGGTGAAGACGCGCAGGGCGGCAGGCCTCTAGCGCTCGGGGCTGGAGTGCGGACGCTGGACGCGAGCTTGAACAGGGCCCGCGAGGCGCTGCGCGTGCTGGAAGATGTGGCGCGGTTTGAGCTGGATCACGCGGGGCTGAGCGCTGAGCTGAAGGTGATTCGGCACGGGCTGGCGGAGGTTGCCGGCGCGGTGCCTGGGGGTGTGATGGCGCTCATGGCGGCGCGGGACACACCCGGTGATGTGGGGACCGAGCACAAGACGCTGGCGGAGCTGATGCGGGCGGATGTGCGTGCGGTAGCGGTCGCGGCGGGCAAGCGGCTGGGCGAGGCGCTGCGGACCATCGAGGAGTGCCTCAAGGTGCTGGCACCCGCGGCGGCGGCGCGGCAGGTCGAGGCGCTGCGGTACCGGGGTTATGAAGTGGAGAAGCGGCTGGTGCTGGCGCTGGGGACTGGTCGGGGGGTGCAGTGGCAACTGTGCGTGCTGATCAGTGAGGCGCTGTGCGTGAGGCCGTGGGAGCGGGTGGCGGCTGAGGCGATTGCCGGCGGCGCTGACTGCGTGCAACTGCGTGAGAAGGAGCTGGGGGGCGCGGAGCTTTTGGCGCGGGCGCGAGCGCTGGTGGCGATCGCGCGGGCGACCCCGGTGGGGGGCGGGAGCTTGGTGGGCGGGAGCTTGGTGGGCGGACGGGGCGTTGCGGCACGGGCCAGCGTGATTATCAACGATCGACCTGACATCGCGCTGCTGGCAGGGGCCGACGGCGTGCACTTGGGCCAAGAGGACCTGAGCGTTGAAAGCGTTCGGCGGCTGGCGGGCGATGGGCTTGTGGTGGGCGTGAGCACGCACGACTTGGCCGAGGCCCGGCGCGCGGTGGATCAAGGCGCGGACTACTGCGGGGTCGGTGCGATGTTCACCACGGCGACCAAGGCGCGGGCGGTGAGCGGCGTGGGATACCTGCGCGCGTATGTGGGCGAGGCGGGGCTGAGCAGGGTGCCGCATCTGGCTATTGGGGGGATCACGCCTGAGAATGTGGGGGAGCTGGCGGCGGCAAGGTGCCGGGGCGTGGCGGTCAGCGCGGTGGTGTGCGGCGCGGCAGACCCCGGCGTTGTGTGCGGCGCGATCGTGCGGGGGCTGCGTGGCGGGGGAGGTGGGGGTTGAGGCGGGGGTTGAGGTGGCGCCCGATCTACCATCGGCCATGGGCGTGACCTTCAAGCGTGCGACGTTGAACAACGGGCTGACGGTGGTGGGGGAGGTTGATCCCTCGGCGCACACCTCGGCGGTGGGTTTCTTTGTCAAGACCGGCGCGCGCGACGAGGCCTCTGGGGTCATGGGCGTCTCGCACTTTCTTGAGCACATGATGTTCAAGGGCACGCCTACGCGCAGCAGCGACGACGTGAATCGCGCGTTCGACGCGATGGGCGCGCGGGCCAACGCGTATACCAGCACAGAGATGACGGCGTTTTACGCGTCGGTACTGCCAGAGTTTCTGCCCGCGGCAACCGAGCTGCTGGCCGACATGATGCGGCCCGCGCTGCGCGAGGAGGACTTTACGACCGAGAAGGGCGTGATCCTGGAAGAGATCGCGATGTACAAGGACGAGCCGGTGTGGGTGCTGTACGACGCGCTGATGGAGGCGTACTTTGCGGGTTCGCCGCTGGGGCACCGCGTGCTGGGGACGTCCGAGACCGTCGCCGGCCTGCGCGTTGAGCAGATGCGGGCGTACTTTGGCTCGCGGTATTCATCAGACAACACGACCGTTGCGCTGGCGGGCAAGGTGGACTTTGACGCGACGGTTACGCAGATCGACAAGCTCTGCGGCGGCTGGCAGCGGACTGGTGTGGGCGGCGCGGGGCGGTCAGCGGGCACGACGGCGGGGCCTGAGCTACGCCTGACGGACGCGAAGCTCAGCCGGGGATATCGGATGATGGTGTGCCCGGGGCCCTCGAGCACGGACGAGCGTCGTTACGCGGCGTTTGTGGCGGCGCAGGTGCTGGGCGGCGCGGACAACAGCCGCTTTCACTGGAGCTTGGTCGAGACCGGGCTGGTTGAGGAAGCGGAGTGCAGCTACGAGCCGATGGACGGGCTGGGGGCGTTCCGCGTGATGCTGGTGGGCGAGCCCGAGGCGCTTGAGGGCGCGTGGGAGACGGCGATGCGGGCGTGCCGCGAGCTGGCGGGGAGCTTGACCGAGCACGACGTTGAGGTGGTCCGCAGCAAGGTGGCAACGGGCGTGGTGGTGGCGGGCGAGCGGCCTGAGGGGCGGATGCACCGGCTTGGGCGGCAGTGGCTGTATCACGGGGCGTACACGCCGATGGAAGATGAGCTTGCGCGCGTGAATGCCGTGACGGTGGCGGGCGTGCGTGAGCTGCTGGCGGCGATGCCGATTGCGCCCGGTGCGGTTGGGACGCTGCTGCCTGGCTGAGCGTCGCGCGGGAAGTGCGTGCCTGGTCAGGGTGCTCAGGAGGTTTGTGAGGGCGGGAAGTACCGAAACGGTACCGATAACGCGAACGATCCACCGTCTGTACACCGCAAAGCCGTACATACGCCGAGCGGGGCGGGTGGATTTGGTGATCCTGACGCTTGGTGGGGTGTGCGCGGGGCGAAGGCGCGGGTATATTCGAGGTGCTGGTCGCCGCACGCGCGGGGGCCGAGCGGCCCGGCTTATGACGGCTCGGCGGTGTGTGACAGGAGGTCTAGACCATGCTGGTGATTACCAGGCGCGAGGGTGAGGAGGTGGTCATCGGCGACCCGCGCAACCCAATCGGGGTCGTGCGCATCGCCAGCATCCGCGGCGACCGCGTTCGCATCGCCTTTGACTTTCCGCGGCATGTCCAGGTGCATCGCAAAGAGATCGCGGAGCAGATCATCGAGGAACCCGGGCCCGAGGTGCTGGCGAAGCTGCGGCCTGGTCAAGGCGGCGAGGGTGCCACCGCGCAGGCGACGGGCACGGATGCGGCACCGGTGGACCAAGCTGGTGGTGGCGGTGGCAGTGGTGCGACGCCAGCCGTGTGAGAATGGTCGCGGCGATCAGACTGCCGAGAGCTCGCGGGCGCGTTGTGTGCCGGCGGCGACGGCGCGGTCTACGGCATCCATGACTTCGAGGCGGTCGAGAGTTTCGCAGGCGCTGGCGGTGGTGCCGCCTTTGCTGGTGACGGCGGCGCGGAGCGCCTCGGGCGTGGCCTGGTCTGCTTCGAGCAGGCGGGCGGCCCCGATGATGGTCTGGCGGACGATTGCGCGGGCGGCCTCTGGCTCAAAGCCTTGCTGGCGTGCGGCGCGGGTCAGCGCTTCGGCCAGGTAAAAGACATAGGCGGGCCCGCTGCCAGCGAGCGCGGTGAACGCGTCCATCATCGGTTCAGGTGCTTCCACCACCACCGGCCCGGTGCTGAGGAAGAGTTGTTCCGCGTACAGGGCGTCGTTGGGCGAGAGGCCCTGGTCATGGCAGATGGCGGTGCAGCCTTGGCCGACGCTGGCGGGGAGGTTGGGCATCGCGCGCGTGACGCAGGGGGCGGCAAGCCCAGCCCGCAAACGGTCGAGCCTTACGCCCGCGAGGATGGAGATCAACAGGTGCTCTGGGCCCAGCGTAAGAGGGGCGGCGGTCAGGCGGGCGGCGGTAAGCTGCTCGCACAGCGCGGTGAAGCCCTGGGGCTTGATGGCCAGCAGGATCGCGGCCTTGGGCGGCAGAGCGAGCAGAGACGCGACCGACGGGAAGACGCGCGCACCTCGCGCGGCGAGGTCAGCGGCTTTGGCGGTAGTGGGCTCGATGATGGTCAGGTCGGCGGGGGTTAGCAACCCAGCACGCAGCGCGCCGGCGGTGATGGCCGAGCCCATGTTGCCGAAGCCGATGACCAGGAGTGGGCGTGGCATGGGCGGAGGGTATGGGGCGGGGCGTGCGGTTGGGGCGCGAGGGCGGGGGGGCGGGCGGGGGCGTGCTGCTGATGTTGTTGGCGGCTGTGGTGGTTGGCGGCTGGTAGAATGCTGATCTTTGGGCCGATGCGTGGCGACGCCGCCGCGTGCTGGGCCGGGTTTTTATGTGAGCAACGCGCATGTCGAGCTACTACGTGCTGGAGTTCGAGAAGCCGGTGGTGGAGCTGGACAAGCAGATCGAGCAGACGGAGCTTGAGCTTGCGGGTGCGGGCGAGGGCGAGGGCGAGCGTTCTGGTTTGAGCAAGCGCGTGAGCGAGCTGCGTGCGGCGCGTGATCAGACGCTGGCGGCGTTGTACAGCAATCTTTCGGCGTGGGAGGTGGTGCGTGTGGCGCGGCACCCCAAGCGGCCGCAGAGCCGAGATTACATCGAGGCGATCTGCAAGGACTTTGTCGAGCTGCACGGGGACCGGCGGTTTGGCGACGACCCGGCGATGGTGACTGGCTTTGCGCGTCTGGGCCCGCACAAGGTGCTGGTGGTGGGGCATCAGAAGGGGCGTACGACGAGCGAAAAGATCGCCTGCCACTTTGGTTGCGCGCACCCTGAGGGGTACCGCAAGGCGCTGCTGAAGATGCAGCTTGCGGAGAAGCTGGGCGTGCCGATCGTGACGTTTGTTGACACCCCGGGCGCGTACCCGGGCCTAGGCGCGGAGCAGCGCGGGCAGGCGGAGGCGATCGCGGTGAACCTGCGTGAGATGTCGATGCTGCGAACGCCGATTGTCACGGTGGTGATTGGCGAGGGCGGTTCTGGGGGCGCGCTGGGGATCGCGGTCTCGGACCGGGTCTCGATGCTGAGCAACAGCTGGTACTCGGTGATCAGCCCTGAGGGTTGCGCGGCGATCTTGTGGAAGGCCGCGAACGAACAGACCAACCTGCTGGCGGCGACGGCGCTGAAGCTGACGGCGAGCGACAACCTGCGGCTGGGGATCGTTGACTCGGTGATCGCTGAGCCACTGGGTGGCGCGCACCGCGACGGGTGCGCGACGGCGCGGTCGGTGGAGGCGTGGATCGTGGACCAGCTCTCGGTGCTCAAGCGATTGGACAAGCAATCGCTGGTGGATGCGCGGTACGCGAGGTTCCGCAAGCTGGGGTCGTTCCTTGAGGCGGATGCGCCGAGTGTGTGAGCGGGTGTGTGAGCGGGTGTGTGAGTGGGCGTGCGAGCGGGCGCGCATCGGGTTTGATTCCTGGGTATGCGCGTGAACGCGTGCGATGAAGGGCACTGGGCGTGAGTGCTGGGCCTATGGTTGCCGCCGTTTGAGTCCACCCAACGACGGAGGAGGTGCGCCGTGGCCAAGTCCAAGCCGTCAAAGAAGTCCGTGAGCAAGTCCGCCGCCAAGAAGGTCGGCAAGGTGTCGGCCAAGCCTGCGGCCAAGCCTGCGGCCAAGCCGCCCGCCAAGGCTGCCAGCAGCAAGGCGTCAGCCAGTAAGCCGCCAGCGAGCAAGGCAGCAGCTAGCAAGGCAGCAGCGAGCAAGGCACCAGCGAGCAAGGCACCAGCGAGCAAGGCGTCGGTCAGCAAGGGCTCTGCGGCGAAGGCGGTGGCCGCCAAGCCCGCGCCCGCGAAGCCGGCGGCTGGCAAGCCCGTGACTGAGAAGGTTGTGGCCAAGCCCGCGGCGAAGGCATCGGGCAAGGTGGCCATGAGCGCTTCCACGAGCGCGGGTGCGAGCGCGGCCACGAGCGCGGGTGCGAAGGCGGCGGCGCAGGTCGCGTCGAAGTCTGGCTTGAAGGCTGGGGCCAAGGCTGGGGCGACGGCCGTGGAGAATCCGGCGGAGAAGTTGGGTGAGGTGGTGAAGCCCGCGGCGTTGGCTGTGCCGGTGGTTGACGACAAGAACAAGCCCAAAGGCATCACGGTGATTGACAACAAGCCGGGCTCGGGTCGGAAGCCGCCCAAGCCCAAGAAGGTCGTAGAGATGCCGCAGCTGGGCCCGCCTTTGCTGAGCGCGGGGAAGAAGTGGAAGCCGCTGATTGTGTCGGGGCCCAACGCGCCGAAGGCGGCGGCGAAGGACGTGAACCCCGAGAGCCTCAAGGGTAAGAGCCCGCTGAGCAAGAAGGAGTTGGACCACTACCGCGGGCTGCTGCTGAAGAAGCGCGGCGAGCTGGTGGGCGATGTCTCGACGATGGAGTCAGCGGCGTTGCACGACGCCTCTGGCAATCTGAGCAACACGCCGCAGCACGTGGCGGAGCAGGGCAGCGAGGCGTACGAGCAGAGCCTGTCACTGGGGATCGCGGAGGTCGACCGCCAGTTGATCCGTGAGATCGACGAGGCGCTCAGGCGGATTGCGGACTCTTCGTACGGGCTGTGCCAGCGGACGGGCAAGCCGATCAGCAAGGAGCGGCTGGACGAGCTGCCCTGGACGCGGCTGTCGATCGAGGCGGCGCGCGAGTATGAGAAGCGGACGTTCTTCCCGCGCGGGAGCTCGTCTGAGTCATCACGCGTGGGCGGGTCTTCATCCTCGGGTGACTGACGCGGGCGGACCATGAGCAGCAGACCTGAGCAGCCCGGTGGTGACGAGTCGCGGGCGGCGGTAGTCGCTGATGCAGCGGGCGCGGTGCACGGATCGGGCAGGCGGTGGGCGTGGATCGTGCTATTGGGCGTCACGCTGCTTGGGCTTGGGCTGGACTTAGCGACCAAGTACTGGTCGTTTGAGACCATCGCGGACCGGCCCGTGATCGTTGATCGTCAAGAGGTGCTGCGGCTGGCGCGGGAGGTTTCGCCCGGCGCAATTGCGCTGCTGATCCCGAGCCACGAGCCGGTGACGGTGGTGCCGGGGCTACTGGACTTCACGCTGGTGCTAAACCCGGGTGCGGTGTTTGGGATTGGCCCGGGCAAGCGGTGGTTTTTCATGACCTTCACAGTGGTGGCCCTCGGCGGCGGCGTGCTGCTGTTCTTGCGGGCGACGGGCCCACGTGACTTTGGCGCGCACGCTTCGGTCGGGCTGCTGCTGGCAGGTGGGCTTGGCAACCTGTACGACCGGTTGTTTTATGGGTGCGTGCGGGACTTTATTCATCCGCTTCCAGGGGTGAAGTTTCCGTTTGGCTGGCGGCCGTTTGGCGGGAGCGGCGAGGTCTGGCCGTACGTCTCGAACGTGGCGGACCTGCTGCTGATCATCGGGATTGTGTATCTGGTGGTGTATTTGTGGCGGAGCGACGCGGCGGCGGCGGCCGCGCGGGCTCAGGCTGTTCAGGCCAAAGCTGGCGAGGCCAAGGCTGGTGGGAATGGCGCCGATGGAGCCGGAGCTTGAACGATCAGGTCTCGATCAAGGGCTGGGCGCTGGGGCCTGTGGCGACGAACTGCTACCTGCTGTGGGCGGGCGAACCGAGCGGCGCTGGCGGCGGCGGGCGAACGCCAGCGTGGCTGATCGACCCGGGCTTTGGCCCCGGGCCGGCGCTGGCAGAGGTCAAGCGCGCCGGGCTGGACGTGCAGCGGATCATCCTGACGCACGCGCACGGCGACCACATCGCGGGTGTGCGTGACGCGCTGCGCGGGCTGGCGGAGATGGGCGGCTCGCGGCCAATCCTGATGCTGCACGCGTTGGAGGCAACGTGGCTGGGCGACCCGATGCTGAACCTGTCGGAGGCGATTGGGATGCCGGTGACGAGCCCGGACGCGGATGAGTTGCTTGAAGACGGCCAGAGGCTGGTGCTGCCGGGGCGATCAAGTAGCGGTGATGGGGGTGACGGGGGTGATGGGGGTGATGGGGGTG
>Ga0163144_10016901_pt1 | contig 14918 bp, 13 predicted proteins | sample OliLak19BULKMAT1_FD_123175 | JGI IMG/M metagenome (GOLD analysis project Ga0163144, IMG submission 123175) | Freshwater microbial mat bacterial communities from Lake Vanda, McMurdo Dry Valleys, Antarctica - Oligotrophic Lake LV.19.BULKMAT1 | ecosystem: Environmental > Aquatic > Freshwater >... | reverse complement strand
TTGCTTGATATATCGATCAAGCATGCTATTCATATCGTTCGGTTTCGTTGATGTCATTGTCAGGTCCTTTCTAGTTGAGCGGTTTGGCTCTGACCTTTGACACAAAATATTTTACAGACTCTTTAGGCTTGAGTGAATCTACTTGTGTCTGTCTGTCTGTCTGTCTGTCTGTCGGAATTATGATTCCCGAGTTGGGTGTTCGATCTTCGCCAGGCATTGTCGACGAACGCTATGCCGATCAGAAACCTGCGCTGGTATTCGAAAAACGGTTTGGCGAATAATTAGATTCTTAAATATCTTAAGCACCAAATACGCCACTATGATTGAAGACATGACTATGGCTAAATAATGGTTGAGTGCTGAGTCAAGATGTTCGCCTTATAAAATTGGACGCCCCGGGACGCGCTCGCCTAGCGGAGCTTGTAAGTACAGAGCGTCAACGTGTCTGTTGGTAGGCAACTAAATTACGAAAACGTTGCACGCTCGTTAAGCAGCTCATGGACCAGCGTTTCCAGATGGTCGCTGAAGGCGGTTGCCTTCGTGACGCACCTGGTTGGACCCAACTTTAGCGATTCTTGTTCGTCGCGAGATAAGTCACGCGAGGTATGAACAATCAATGGAATGCTTGAAGTGGCTGGTTGTGTTCGCAACATATTCACCAGATCGTGTCCGTTCAGATCCGGCAAGCCGATATCCAAAATCAGCAAATTTGGAATTTGCTCACCGATCATCTTAAGAGCCTCGTAACCAGACTTGGCTGACCTGACAGGAATGCCCACCATAGACAGTTGCAATGCCATTACTTGGTTGAGCATAAGATCGTCTTCTACGATTAAGATATCCATCATCTGCGCCCCTCGGGTTACCTGGAATGTGTTCCGTTTTCTCTCGAAGGAGTCCCATTCGAAACCTCCAACGGAAGACTGACTTTAAAAGTGGTTCCACAATTTTCTTGGCTAACGCAAACAATACTGCCGCCATGAGCATCGCAAATTTGCTTGCATAGATAGAGGCCAAGTCCACTGCCGCCTACATAACGCTTACCAACCTCTCCCTGGCTGAATTTTTTGAACATCTTCGACTGCTCGGTCAATTTGATACCCGGTCCAGTATCTTCAACCTCCATCACCACAAAACCATCCGCACTTTTGAGACGAACCGTGATCGAACCACCTGAGGGTGTGAACTTGAGAGCGTTACTTAAAAGGTTCTGTAATACTCGTTCCAAAGCGGCAGAATCTGCACTTATCACAACCTCCTGGTCCGCAAGCTCTGATAATAGGTGAATTCCACGAAGCTCGGCAAAATGCTTCATCTTGCTCACCGCGATGCTGATGAGACTCGTCAAATCAACCATCGCAAGTGACAACGAATGCGGTTCCTTGTCTAACCGGTAAACATCCATCAAATTATGAATCAGCGAAAGAACTTCACTATTACTCAGCATGAGCGTCGAGAGAAGCTCATGCTGGTGGGCCGTAAGTTCACCTAGCCTACCGCTGACAAACAACTCCAACAGGCGATTGGCACCAATTAATGGATTTTTCATGTCATGCGTCAATGTGGCCATGAAATCTTCTCGTTCGTGCATAACAGCCATTAGCCGTTGTCGCGACTCGCTCTCCTTCTGTTCAGTCACGTCGACTATGGTGCCCATCATTCTGATCGGCTTGCCTTCTGCGTCACAAAAGGTTTCCGCGCGAGCAGTAATCCAACGTTTTTCTTTGTCGCTTCTGATGATTCCACAAGTCATTTCATAGTGACCACTGATCAGACCTGCCTCAAATAATTCATTGACTAAGGCACGGTCTTCCGGCACAACATAAGTCTGGAAAATATGATAGTTCCATTCCGGTTGAAGTGAGTCGTGCCCAAAGATTTCGTCATGCTTCAGTGATCGCCAGACCTCGCCGCTCACTAAGTCCAAATCCCAAACTCCCACTGAAGCTGCTCGCAAAGCAAGGCTCAGCCGCTGTTCGGTCTCCCGTAGAATTCTCTCTGATTTTTTGCGATCCGTTATTTCTCTGTCAATTGATGCACCACCGATGATACTACCATCAACGCTTATTGGTGAGGCGGTGAATGACACATCAACGAGTTCGCCATTCTTTTTTACACGAACAGTCTCCTGATTGCGAATGGACTCGCCTCTGCTTAGCTTCGCCAAAATTGTCGGAAGTTCAGTTGGTTTGTCTTTCGGAATGATCATTCCTATGGATTGCCCGGTAGCCTCTTCGCAACTGTATCCAAAGAGTCGCTCAGCCCCGCTGTTCCAGCTCGTGATTGTCCCTTTAAGTGTTTTACTGATTACTGCGTCGTCAGTAGAATTGACAATGGCAGCCAACCTCTGAGCAGTCTCAGCTACATGGTGTCTTTCGATGGCGTAGTTGATACTTCGACAGAGAACGTTTAGGTCAAATTGTCCTTTGAGTAAATAATCCTGCGCACCATAAGACATTGTTTTGAGAGCAAGATTACTGTCGTCAGTGCCGGTCAGGACGAGAACCGGAGTACCCGGAGCCGCGGCACGGAGTCTCGCTACGGTGTCTATGCCGTTGGCATCGGGCAACGATAAATCCAGAAGCACAACGTCGACATCGCCTTTGGATATACGCGCCAAACCGGTAGCGAGATTGTCGCAGTGCTCCAGAGACGGTCGGCCCGGGCCTAAACTATCAAGTTGAAAGTCAAGAAGCTCGACATCGTCATAGTTATCTTCGATAATCAATATCTTGCGCACGGGCAAAGACAGTGTGTTTTTCAAAGTCTTCATGGTCACCTCACCGGCGGCAGTTTCACTATACCGAACCAAAACTCATCGATCATGCGCACTACTCGTGAGAGCTCGTTGAGACCGACTGGTTTGCTGATATAGCAGTTAGCATGTAAATCATAGGATCTCACAACATCTTCTTCGGCTTGCGACGTTGTTAGAATGACGACTGGAATTTTGCGCAGCTCCGGATCCGCTTTCATCTCAGTGAGCACTTCGCGTCCGTCTTTTCGTGGCATGTTCAGATCTAACAAAACTAGAGACGGTCTGTCGGCCGATGCGAACTGACCTTCTTGTCGCAAATACTGCATAGCTTCAACACCATCGGATACGACGTGAACAGTGTTAGATAGCTTCGTCTCCCGCAGTGCTGCTAATGTGAATTCCACATCATCGGCACTGTCGTCGACCAGAAGAATGTTTATGAGATCAGACAACGATTTTCCTCCAAACTATTAGGTATCGTAAAATTAAATGTGGTGCCCGAGCCAGGATCTGACTCAGCCCAAATTTTGCCACCATGTCGCTCGACAATGCGCTGACAAATAGCCAGCCCGATACCGGTTCCAGGGTAAGCGGAGGCACTGTGCAACCGCTGAAATACTCCGAATATTCGTTTGACAAACTCTGGCGCGATACCGATTCCATTGTCTTGTACTGAAAATAACCAGTACAGTCCAAGACGTTTGGCGGAGATTCGAACAACTGGAGTTCGCCCTTCAGCTGAAAACTTCAGGGCATTTCCAATCAGGTTTTGAAAAAGTTGTGAGAGCTGCGGTCCGTCTGCCATCACCGTAGGTAGAGTATCAAAGACTACTTCTGCACCGGCTTCGCTAATACTCGCATTGAGGCTCTTCAGGCAACTCTGAATGATTTTATTACTGTCAATCTGAATCAATTCGTGCGGCTTAGTTTGGATTCTCGAGTAATTGAGAAGGTCGTTGATTAGAGTCTGCATACGTTGAATACCACTGGCTATCTTCGAGATGCATCGAACAGATTTTTCGTCGAGGTTCTCACCTTGATATTTCGCGAGCATGTCGGAAAAACCGGCTATGGAACGCAATGGTTCCTGTAGGTCGTGAGCCGCTACGGTGGCGAACTGCTGAAGTGCTGCGTTTGATCTCGCAACTTCATCAGACAATTTTTTTTTCGTCACTGATGTCACGGATAAGTAGGACGCCTCCAGCGATTTCGTCGCCAGCTTCGCTCCAGAGTGGATTTATATCTATTGAACACCAGCGAGTTTCAATCGAATTTGACTGATTGATCTTATTTCGGATCAGAACTTGAAGATCTTTGATTTCTTCTCCTGCGATTGCTCTGACCAATGGCGATTGCTCAGACGGGCAAAGAGTCAATCCATCGATCAGATAGATGCCAAAATGCGCAGGCCATTGTTCCGCTTTGACGCTCGCACATCCGACACCGACTAACTCTTCTAAAGCAGCACTCGAAAAAATTACCGTTCCGTCTTTATTGACGGCGATAATGCCAAGTCCGATACTAGCCAGTACAGACTTGATTACGTGCGCTTGATTGAGCGTAAGTGACAATGTTCGCAAACTCCGATAGATACCTTCACTATGACAGAGTTTTGTTGCCAGAAGTAAACATTGGCCGCAACCTTGGTGACAGTTTCGCCGCATCAGCTGTCGATTTCTCAACTTCACACTTCCCTCAACGCGCCACCACATTCGGTTACAGGCGAATAGCCAGGCGTCTTGCAGATGAACGTGCTATTGCGAAAATCAACGTGCGCTCAGTAAAAAAGCTGTCGCGATCTCCGGGAGCATGGCGTTTTTCACAATGTGGAATTACTCAGTGTTTTTCGGACGGGATAAGCCTATTGTGTATGTCGGTGAGCAGTCTCGCAAACATGCAGGTTTAATTGATGGAAAGTATGGAAGAAACTTCGCTATCCGAGACGAGCGTTTTTAAAGTGCCGTTGCTGAGCACTAATTCTGTACCGAGCGAAAAATTGCAGTCCGAGCTTGCGCTTTTGCAACAACGTCATGACCAGTTGTGTCACGTCAGCGAATTTGAAAGGAAGATTCGTTCTCGAGAAAAGTCGCAAGTGACTTGCTTCGATCGCACAAAGCTGATCAGTACGTTCGAGCAGGAGATTGGCTTTATGTCAAAACAACTGAGAGACTTCATGCATCAACTAAAGAACGGCCGTTCGAGAGATTATGATCTGGAGTCCAACGTAAAGGATCTGAAGGCGCGCATACACTCATGTAAATTACTTCGAGATGATCACGTTGCGAAACTTGCTCGTTCGAAGGAGTTGCCTTGCCTACAGCAGGAGTTCAATGCGAGACTTCAGGCGCTGAATCTTTGCAAAGAAGATCTTCCGATCGCGATTTCGGTGTGCGAGAAAAGAATCAAGCATATCAAAAAGATCCTCGACTCTATTTCACAAGAAAATTCCAACAAACAAAAAATCGGAAGAAATGCTGCAAAGATGGTCTTCGGCAAAGAGTTCTGGCATCTATACTACAAAGATTTGCATTCCGCCCAGCGTGAAATTATTATCGTGTGCAAATTCATTTCACAAGGGCGCGTAAAAAGTCTGGCAAAAGTTTTGTCTAAGGCAATCGCTAGAGGTGTCCGTGTTGTTGTCGTCATTGGACCGCCAGCGCCAGAACATGTACCGTTAGTTGAGTTAATGATGAGCGTCAATATCGAAGTCATAATACGCGACGGGTTCCATCAAAAATTATCAGTGATCGATCAAAATATCGCGTGGCACGGCAGCCTTAACATCCTGAGTCACTGGAACGATCAAGGAGACCAGATGTGCCGAGAGCAAGAACCACATATGGTGCAACAGATTCTTAGCGGTATAAAAGAATTGCTAGACGGCTGACTGCTCAAACTTTGTCTGCCTTTCGAATGCACCGGAGCCTAACTGTCTTTGCTAAAGATCGATCTGGGCATTCTAGAACCAGCTTAATTGAACATCTCCGCCAGTCTTCTCACGTATGAGCCGAATAGAAGTATGCGACAACGCAGATTTCGATCATGATTCCAGGAATGTCATGTTTTGTCGTCGACAATCCCTTTTTGCTTTTCGGAAACTATTGCATGTCCGGAAGCTATTTTATGGATATGAGTTCGAACCTTAGACGATTGCAGGCGACCGATTCAGCGCGGTTCTACGTGTTATTCTGTTCAACTTCATCTAAACAACCGGCGGATGCTGAGTGTCGGGATGAAGCCTGTGGAAACATCGATAAGAGTGTGAGGATTCGTGATGAGTAAGAAACCAGCAAGAGTTCAAAAGTCAGCGCATAGACTTTGGACAACGGTTATAACCGGTTCGGTGTTGGCAGCCTCAGCACAGGCGGCAGAAGCGGGAAGCAACGATCACTCATTCAAAACGTTTCGGACTAATTTTAGTACCGTGGGCCCACGAGCACTTCGACAAGAGTATCGAGCTCGGCAAGCCGGTCGTGGTAACGAATTGCGGCAAGACTCAGGCAGTCATTTTACAGGGCTGCAGCAGCAATCGTCGAGGGTACAAGAAACGAGTCTAATTCAAGACACGCATTTAAACAGATTTGAACGCAAGTTGGAGCGCGGTCGAGAAATCAATCCTTCGCTGCATCTTAATGCGAAAGGCAATCTCGTCAAGCTCACAAACGGCGTCAATTTCGATCTCAGCTCGCAGGTTTCCAACATCGCGCTGGGCTCCGCCTTGCTCCAGGGTGGAACCGTTGAAATCGTTGTTGGCGATAAAACCAAAACATTTGAAGCTGGAAGCAAGGTAACAATTGGCGAGTACGTCGCAGTTAAACAAGCGCTGGCCGGTGAGCAGCAAATTGTTCTCGATAATAACGGCAGAGCCATAGGTGGGAGCGTTGATCTGGACGCCATTACTTCTGGTGGCTCTCCGATGCGGGCGGTATCGTTGACGGTGCCGGTCAATGTCACTGCCAGCGGTGACTTTGCGAAGAACGCAGATTTTCGTCTGCATGGTGATTTGTCCAACTATGGAAACATAGAAGTTTATTCGAGTAACGCGGAAGTTAAGAATGGCGCCATCTCCGCCGATGACATATTCAATCACGCCAACGCGTCAATTGAGTCGAATGTCGGATTGACCATCAACGCATATGGCAGTTTGCTTAATATGGGAACCATCAAAGCCGATGATATTCTCACGATCAATACTGGCAATGTGCGAAACGCCGGCACAATCTCCTCAACTCACAGTGCTGTGAACTTCAACGGAATCGCGGGTTCTGCTCTCAATTTGGACAATCAAGGCGGTTCCATTCTAGCGAAGCAAAATGACATCAACATCGTTAATCTAAACGGCGACATTAACTTAAACGGCGGAGATTGGCTCTCCCAGCGATTGAACATTGATGCTGGGAGTGGCGCTCTGCGCGCCCATCTCAACGACGTCACCGGACAGGTAAATGTAAAAGCTAGCTTTGCTGAACTCGGTGCTGCCACCGAGAACTTGAATCTCGGTAACATAAAAATAGATGGCGATCCGACCTGGTACAACACTGCTGGAAACGTCCTACTGTCAGGTGACATCACCGCGTCAGGACTGAGCCCAAACATCGCGGTGCTCGCCAGTGGACATATAATCTCAGTTGCCGGAGGCCCCACATCAATTGATTCCAGTGCCTTCTTCACTGGTGGAAACGCCGGCGCAATCACATTAGTCGCGGGCGCAAAGTTCATTCTCGGGACTGGTAGCGGAAGCAACAATACTGACACTAGTCTCACGATTACGAACCCCGACCCTGGCGCCACCGGTGGTGGCGTCTACCTTAATGGCAGCGCACCTTCAGGATTTGCTGGCACGCCCGCTTCGATTGGCAAATTTTCTGCAGAAGGAATGACTGGCAATAACAGCGGAGGTGACGTCCAGATCATTGCCTATGCAGGGACGAGTGCAGGTTCCGGCATAGTTAGAGTAGGCGCACCAATAATGACCGGCGGTAGCGGAAGCGGCTCCAACGGCGACGTGACAATTATTGCCGGCGCTACGAGCGGAAATTCAATAACCGCCCTTGATATCGATTCCTCAGGATCGACTGGCACTGCCGGCAGTATCACCATCGCGACTGCAACACCGACAATAACAGGCACTGGCAGCATCACAATTCTAGGAGGAGCGATTCAATCAGGCAGTGGCAGCTTCGCAGCCGGTGTCGTTCAAAACGGTGATGTCTCTACTGGCAATCTCCTTGCCGCAGGAGCTGGTGGCGCTGCAGGGAACGTCACTGCTGGGACCTCTGGGAGTGCAGGTGGCGCCGGTGGTGCCCTCGACATCCTCGCCGGCGGCAACATAACGACCGGCTATTTGCGCACATTTGGCGGCGGCGGCGGTGGAACCGGATTTCCTAATGGAGGAGGGAGCGTCGGCGGCGCCGGAGGTGCAGGCGGCAGTGTAAATGTCACGTCAGCCAACGGCTCAATCACAATCAACGCAGATGTAAACACGTCTGGTGGCGGCGGCGGCGGAAGCGGTAGTAGTACGTCACTTGGTGGCGGTGCAGGAAATGTCACGCTTGATGCAGGCACCACTCTCACCATTGCCGGGCCAATTCTTGCTGCCGGCGGTGGAAATGCCACAGGAGTTCCCTCAGGATATAGCGAGGTCGGTGGCAGCTTCGGCGGCGGAGGCGGCGGCGCACAAAACGGCGGTGGTGGCGGCGGCGGTCTGTATGGCGGCGGCGGTGCCGGCGGTACTGCGTCTAAGGATGGTGGAGGCGGTGGCGGCGGCGGCTTCGCCGGTGGTGGCGGTGGTGGCGGTGGTAGCGCCGGCAACCCCTCCATCCCGGGCGCCGGCGGCGGTGGCGGCGGCGGCTTCGGGCAGGGCGGCGGCGGTGGCGGAGCCGGAGGCGGCGGCTCCAATGGCGGCGGTGGTTTTGGCGGCAGCTCAGCGCCTCCAAACGATGGAGTGACCGGACAGAAATCGCTTGTTAACGGTGGCTCGAATGGACCGTCTGGAACGGGCGGCGGTGGAATTGGCGGTGGTGGCAATGGAGCCTCGGGGCAAGTCTCGGCCGGAGCTGATCCAGCTGGTGGAGCAGGAGGTGTCGGCAGTAATACTGGCGGAGGATCAGGTGTGGGAGGAACAGGCAACCAACCTTTTAACTTCGGCGGTAACGGCGGTAGCTTTGGACTTGGCGGCAAGGGCGTTCTTTCTAACGGAAACGCAGGCGGAGACGCTGGCACTGGTGGTGCCGGTGGTGAGGTGACGCTGGCCGGTGCAAACATCAGTATCACTGGCACTGTTGGCTTGACTTATGGATTTGGTGGTAAGTTTGCAGGAGATTCCATTAATGCGCTTGGTGCAGGTGGAAGTATCACAATCGACGGAGAGATCTCTCTAGATCCAACATACCGGCCGGATGCAAATTATTCTGATACCGGATTCAGTACCGCTCCAGTGTCATTCACCGGCGGTGTGTTCACTACCGCAGGCCAACTTCAAGCTGGCAATGGTGGAACGCCAATTACGATCAACAACACGACCACAGCATCTCCAGTCGCCGCTGGCGACTATAGCGGCATCACGATCCAGGAAGGAGCGAATTCTGTAAGAATCGCATCAGGGCAGTCGATTACTCCGGCAGAACTAATCGCGATGATCCAGGTACTTAGTGGTGGACAAACATTGCTCCTTTCTCAGACGACGCCTGGAGTCGCTTCTGGAACCGGCTATGCGTCGGGTGGACAGTTTGATATCAATGCAATAAACATTCCGAATGGAAACTTCTCTAACTTGGTTTTACCGGCCGGAGTTACTGCGAATGTCGGCGTTCCTTCATTGACCTATACCGGTAGCGCAGTTGTTAACGGCACACTCAACCTGCCGAGCGATCCGGCTAAAATCAATGCCGCAAGCTGGACATTCAACTCAGGAAGCGTCATTGCAAATGCAGGTGACCTGGAGATCAACGCCACGACCGGACAAATCACATCGGAAATCGCATTGAGTGCGCCTAATCTATCGTTGTTTGCAAACGGTGGTTTCGATCTCAATGGTACATTGACCGCCACAGATTTGCTGACTATCACGACCGGAGCTAAACTGACCAACACGATGATTGCAAGTAATCTATTTGACGCGCCGGTTGTCTTGCTCCGCAGTGACAACGGTGCCGATATCGGTGACACTCTGGGCGACACACCGTTTCAGGTGGGAGCAACCGCGAAGGAGATTCGTTTCGATACAGGCACTCTAGGTGGTGGCGATGTATTTGTGCAAAGTCTTTCCACTAAGGTTGTCGACCTTGGCGCCTCTCAGCTCGCTGAGGATCTTAAGTTTATTTCCAACGGCAACTTAAGAGTCGCCGGAGATATCGCCACCACGGACGGTGATATCACACTTATGGTGCCAGTGGGATTTCTCACGATCGAAGCCAATAGAAGCGTAACTGCCAACAGCCCTGGCAGCAACGGTAACGTATTCCTGATCGCAGGAACCGATCCAACCGCGACTAAAGACAACTCCGGTATCACATTTGCTGCAAACAGTTCCGTCTCCGGACTAGCCGCAGTGAAACCGGGCGGCAACGTCACCATTCAACTGGGTGCTCCGCTTGAACCCAGGAAGTTCAAGAACCTCAAAGCACCAAAGAATGTGGTGTTTAACAACCCCAATGCAACCGACTTGATCATTGGAGGCAAAGGCAAAGCATTCTACGCCGGTAAAAAAGGAGGGCCACTGAATACGGTGACTGCCAACAATGCCACTGTTCTAATCACAAATACATTGAAGGGCGGCAAGCGCAACATTCTGATGCTGGGCGGCGTCGCTATAACAGCCGACCCACCGGCGTTGTAACTGACGGCAAGCACCAAATTCAATGCTTCGTCGGGGCTAAGACAACGACTCCGTATCCGGTACCACAATCATTAATCTCAAATGATCAAAAGGGCTGTCAGTCGCTACTGGGCGTAGGATAGAAGGATGTTGACTAATCCATGGATGGAAGCCGATGAACAGGCGCGCTTGTCGTTGTGTCCGCAATCAACAGAACCGCTGAGCCAGACGGTTCCTACAGTTAATATTTCTTACCTGTACGGTCTGAGATTACTTCATCCCGCGAAGCTGTAGCTTGGACGTTCGGAATGGAAGAAAAGCAATACACACCGAGAAACCAGACTTGATAGTCGTTGGAAAGTTGAGATACTCGTCTGATCGCTAAGGACTCATGGTCGAAATTCTCTAGTCTGGTCTTTGATTAGGGTTTGTGTCAGAAGTAAACGTTCAAGCTTCGACCCATTGCAGATAGGCGACCTGCCTGGTGAGCTGCCGGGATCAATAATGAGGAGTAGTCCACCATGTCTAGGAATGTCATCGAAAAATCATGCGATAGAGATCTCAGTGAGTTCAAAGCTGTAGTCGATAATCTTCTTCAGGCAGAGCCGGACGCGTCTGTCCGCCTAGTGTTAGCTCTGTGCGCGCTTTTCACGATGATAGGTTATCCGTGCAGTGTGGCATTGTCCCGTATAGAAAAGTATATTGAAGACAATCATCATCGCCGAATGGATGACGACGCCATACGGAAAGCTGCATACGGCGCGCTTTATTCGGCTCTAGCTGTGCGTTTAGGAAAAACGCCTTTTTGGTTTTTTGGACTGATAAGCGTGTTAGTGTTTATAGCTGCCGGATATTATTGGCAGTGAAACGACACCGTAGTCAATGAGACCCAGATCTGTCACGCTTCCTTCGAGAGACGATATCAAAGAAGGAGAGCGGGCTTTGCAGCCCGCTCTCCTTCTAGGCATCCTTTGGCTTCGGAACGACACTCGCCAGAGATCCGTTAGCGGGTACACCGTAAACGATCTTGTTGCCGGACGTCTCACCAATTGATTGCAACAGTCGCAACTGCATCAAAGCCGGGCTGGCTTCCAACATGCGCGCGGCGTTAGCCAGAGAGCGCAATGCCGCGGTTTCACCACGAGTTTTTTCGAGTGCGGCTTGCGCTTCCTTTTGAGCCTTTACGACCTGGGTCATTATCTTTTTAATTTCACCAGGAAGCATGATGTCGCGAATGTCCGCGCTTATCACCTCAATTCCGAACTCTGCCGCATGATTTGCGATTGCCTTCTGCAGACCATCTGAAATAGATGATCTCGCAACCATCAACTCGTCGATGGTCATTGGCGCAATCAATTTGCGTAATTCAAGCTGTGCCACCGTATACAATGCCGCCGAAAAGCTATCAGTCATCTGAACTGCCGCATATGGATCGACAATTCTATAGTTGACCGACAAGCTTATCTTTACCGACATGCTGTCGACAGTAACCAGCTCTTGTCCTGGTAGTATCTTCAGAAGGTTTGCAGGGAAGTAAGAAATTCGTATGTCAGCGTGCTCAATAAGGCGCAAAATATTATCGAGACCTCAATTGAGGTTCAATCGGCGGATAATAATTGACTGCTCTTTGGAGACAACATTCAGATTCCTCAATAATTTAGTAGGGGCCTGAAATTTGTTTCGAAATTCGCTGGTGGCAGCGGCGATACCATTCGTTTTTTAGAGCTGCTATTTATTTTTTTCGAAACTTCAGAGTCCGTATGACTCTAATTATAGAAGCCGTTGTCAAAAACACCTTAAGGGCACCGCGCGTTTTAGTGTTCACGTTGTGTTCACTAATTACCGGCTAGATTTGTGACTATAAGGCGCCGGTTGATTTTTCTCTTCCGCTCAGCCCGAAGGAGAGCCCACGTAATTTTCCTTGACAGACTGTTCACTGCCCCCTGACCATTTAGTAATTCAGAATTGGGCACAGGGGGCGACAGAGCACTCAGTCGGTTCGATTGATAGTCGGAGTAACATCGTAAACTAATGAATGACCCCAAAACTTCCTCTCACGCGACGTCAGGCTCAGCCTATCAATCGCTCTTCTGGCAATCCCTCTCAAAAGAGCAGCTAGTTGAATGCAAGGTGTTCTCGGTGAGTAGCGTTTTGGCTGAATCTCGAGATGAAGCCCGGAAACAGTCCAGGTTTTACACGCTGAGTTGTAGTCCCTGGGTCAATGTTATTGCAATCAATGATCTGGGTTCTGTTTTACTAGTTGAACAATACCGACACGGTGTGGAAGGGGTCACGTTGGAGATCCCAGGTGGCTGTATCGACCCAGGTGACCCAGACCCTCTGTCTGGTGCGATTCGAGAATTGCGCGAAGAGACTGGTTACATCGCGAGACACTGGACCTACTTGGGCAAGAATCACCCGAATCCAGCTCTTCAGGACAATCTCTGCTATACGTTCTTGGCTGAGGGCATCTCACAGGTCGAGCAGCCTGTATTCGACGATACCGGTACAGAGCGATTGAATAGCGTGGAAGTTTCACTCAGTAGAATCAACGATTTGATCCGCAGCGGTGAGATCAGCCACGCTCTTGTAATCACGGCGTTTCACTTTTTGGCTATCGAGCGACCTGATTTATTTTCTAACGGAATTGCAAGGCCTAAATTGGAAGATTCTCTATGAAACTTTAGTTCACTTCGATTTCACTTTTGCCCTGTAGTCTTAAAATATGGCAGTTCACGAAATATTTGAGTTTAAGTCACGAATTAAAGCTTCTGCTCAGGAAGTCCTGGATTGGCACTGGAGACCGGGAACGATGCAGAAACTGATTCCACCCTGGGAAAACGTCTCAGTTGTGAAACCAGCGTCTGGTCCGCAAGATGGTCAGCGAGCCATTCTCCGCATGCATATAGGGCCAGCTCACCTCGATTGGATAGCGGAGCACTGCGGTTATGTTGAGGGTAAGCAATTTGCAGACAAACAGATCAGTGGTCCATTTGCATACTGGCTGCACACGCACATATTCCATGCGATCAGCGAGTCTGAATGTGAGCTTATCGATCATGTCGAGTACGAGCTGCCGATAGCACCAATCAGCAGGCTTATCATGGATGATTGGGTGCGGAACAAACTCGAGCGAATGTTCAAATTTCGGCATCAGGTGACCACGGCTGAGTGCGAGGAGGACTGTAACTCCGCTCACTAAATTTGACAAGGAATTCTACTGAGCTTCATCATGTTGGAGATTTCGTGCTGAACATTCAAATCAAGTTGACTTTCATGAAACAACTAGTGTGGATCGCGTTGCCATCAGACTGCCGAGAAATGAATTGTCACAGGTCACAGACAATATGGAGGTGTCGCAGTGCACAATGACACGGACTCGAGAAGTCTCGTTTTGGTCGTCGGCGCGACAGGCTACGTCGGCAGCCGACTGGTGCCGATGTTGCTCGCCTCTGGGGCTCGCGTGCGCGCAGCCAGTCGCTCGCTCGAGAAACTGAGCACACGAGATTGGGCGAAACATCCTGATGTGGAACTGATCGCGTTGGACATGAAGGATGTCGACTCTGTGGAGCGCGCAGTACGAGGCTGTTCGCACGTCTATTATCTGGTCCATTCAATGAATCCAGAAAGCAACGACTTTGCCGAAGCTGATAGAGTCGCCTCGAAGCACATGGTCAAAGTCGGCGAGCAGGAAGGGATCAAGCAGCTCATCTACTTGGGTGGACTCGGCGAAACCGATCAGAATTTGTCTAAACATTTGAAGTCTCGCGCGGAAGTAGCGGCTATTTTGGGCAAGGCTAAGTTCCCTACTACTGTATTGCGCGCTGCAATGATTATTGGCTCAGGGAGCGCCTCTTTTGAAATTCTTCGCTATCTCGTAGATCGTCTGCCGATCATGATTACTCCACGATGGGTGAGTACCGCTTCTCAACCAATAGCCATCCGCAACGTTCTGAACTATCTGGTCGGATGTTTGAACAGACCTGAGACTTTTAACCAGACCTATGATATCGGTGGTCCAGAAGTCATAACGTACCGCCACCTCATGGACATCTACGCCAGCGAGGCTGGACTGCCGATGCCTCACATCATTCCTGTGCCAGTGTTCACGCCCTGGCTCAGTTCTTACTGGATCAACTTCATCACTCCGGTGCCCGCCTACATCGCTCGCCCATTGGCTCAAGGACTGAAAAATCCGGCTATCTGCATGGAGTCACGCATCAAGGAGTTTTTGCCAGATGTTGTGTTTTGAGTAATTGAATAAGGTGGCGTATTCTTTCAATAACGACAAAGAAAGGAGATACGCCAATGAAGAAAGATACAGTTGTAGAGCTAAAAAAGCCA
>Ga0163144_10016900_pt1 | contig 14918 bp, 9 predicted proteins | sample OliLak19BULKMAT1_FD_123175 | JGI IMG/M metagenome (GOLD analysis project Ga0163144, IMG submission 123175) | Freshwater microbial mat bacterial communities from Lake Vanda, McMurdo Dry Valleys, Antarctica - Oligotrophic Lake LV.19.BULKMAT1 | ecosystem: Environmental > Aquatic > Freshwater > Lake... | reverse complement strand
GGAGATGACGCCGGTGACTTGGCCGGAGTTTGGCGGGTTGCATCCGTTTGCGCCGGTGGAGCAGGCGGCGGGGTATCACGTGATGTTCGAAGACTTGAAGCGGGAGCTTTGTACGATTACGGGGTATGACGCCGTGTCGCTGCAGCCGAACTCAGGGGCGCAGGGCGAGTATGCCGGGCTCCTGGCGATTCGCGGTTATCATTTGAGCCGGGGGGATAAGCAGCGGAACATCTGCTTGATTCCGTCGTCGGCGCACGGGACGAATCCGGCTTCGGCGAACATGGCGGGGATGGAGGTGGTGGTAGTTAGTTGTGATACCGATGGGAATGTGGACCTTGCCGACTTGACGGCTAAGGCGGAGAAGTATTCGGCGAACTTAGCGGCGGTGATGGTGACTTACCCGTCGACGCACGGGGTGTTCGAAGAAGCGATTCGCGAGATTTGCTCGATTGTGCATCGGCACGGCGGGCAGGTTTATCTGGACGGGGCGAATATGAATGCGCAGGTGGGCTTGTCGCGGCCGGGCGATTACGGGGCGGACGTTTCGCATTTGAATTTGCATAAGACGTTTTGTATTCCGCACGGCGGGGGCGGACCGGGCATGGGACCGATTGGGGTGAAGGCGCATTTGGCTCCGTTTTTGCCGGGACATCCGATGACGGACGGGGGGACGGTGCCGGTGGGTCCGGTGTCGGCGGCTCCGTACGGGTCGGCTTCGATTTTGCCGATTTCGTATGTGTATATCCTTATGATGGGCGGGGCGGGCTTGCAGAAGGCTACGGAAGTGGCGATTTTGTCGGCGAATTATATTGCGAAGCGGTTGAGCCCGCATTTTCCGGTGCTGTATAAGAATACGAATGGGCGAGTGGCCCACGAGTGCATCATTGATCCGCGGCCTTTGAAGGAGGCTTGCGGGGTGACGGTGGATGATATTGCGAAGCGGTTAGTGGACTACGGGTTCCATGCGCCGACGATGAGTTTCCCGGTGGCGGGGACGTTGATGATTGAGCCGACCGAAAGCGAGTCGCTGGCGGAGTTGGACCGGTTTTGCGAGGCGATGATCGCGATTCGGCGGGAGATTCAGGAGGTGCAGGACGGGCGGTTTGGGATCGCCGATTCGCCGCTGCGTCATGCTCCGCATACGGTGCATGACATTGTGGAGGATGATTGGGCGCGGAAGTATCCGCGGGCGGAGGGGTGTTTTCCGGCCGGGACTTCGCGGCAGGATAAGTATTGGTCGACGGTGGGGCGGATTGATAATGTGTATGGGGACCGGAATTTGGTTTGTTCCTGTTTGCCGGTGGAGGCTTACCGGGAGGAGTAAGGTATTTCACCTAGGGGGATTGACACGGGGGGGATATAGTTGCTCTACATGAGACTCTTCTCCCTATCTGGATTGTTGTTGTTTTCGTTGGTGCCTGTGTTGGCGGTGCCTTACACGGTGAGTTCTTCGGGAACTTTTTTGGGTTCGGCTCCGACGGGACGTTTTCGGCGCCGAACCAGACTTTCAGCTTTTCGTTTTTGGTGGATAGCAATCCGGTGCCGGTGAACTTCGGTGCGAACGTCTTTATAGCTAACGTTTCTTCCTTTCAATATCGGTTGAACGGTGCGTTGGTTGCCACGCCGTTGGCGACGACATTACTGGCTAATAGTTCTGGGTTCTTTCAGGTTTTGCTCAATTCTTCAAACGATACCTCTTTTCTTACGGCGGGGCCAATCTACAGCGGACCCAGTTCGGCACCCACGCTCGTGCCGGGTGTGTACAGCATTGTTACTGCGGGGCAAGGTGTTTCTGACGCCATTGGGTTATCCGGGGCAATGATCTCGGTATCAGGCGCCGGCGCTGCGGTTCCGGAGCCAAGTACGGTAGGTTTAGGATTGATGGGATTGGTGGGGATGTGGGCTTGGCGGCGGGTTCGGTAGTGCTGGCGTACGGATTGCCAAGGGCCCGGCGGGCGGGGTCCCGCGCAGTCTATGGCTCCGATTCACGGCTTTTCCGTCCCCGTTACAATCGCGGAGATGTGACCAGCCGCCAGGGAGAGCAGGGCCGAGCGGAGCCACGGCTCCACCTCCGTCGGAGGCAAGGGTTTGGAAGCTGCCGAGGGGCCTGGCTGCAACGGTGAGAGATGGAGCTGGAAGTGGCTGGCCTGACCGTAGAGTTTCCGCGATAGCGGGCAATAAGTTCCAGGCTGCCGCTGGGGAGGGTGGAGCTAGTGAGGGAGGCGGAGCCATTGTTGAGGTTGGCGGAGCCCAGAACTTCATGGCGATTGTAGAAAGTGACCGAGCCTGTCGCGGTGGCGGGGAGCGTAGCGGTGAGCGTGACGGGGCGTCCGAGTACGAAGGAGGAGAGGGGCGTTGAGAGGGTGAACGAGGGTGCCGAGGTTGAGGACGCGAGGACGGAGAAGGTTCTGGTGATGGACGGCACGGGTTCGAAGGCGGCGTTACCGGCTTGGGAGGCGGCCTCTGTGCAGGTGCCGATGCTTACGAGCGTCAGGACTCCCGAGGCATAAGCGCATGCGCCAGAGGCTTGGACGGTCACGGGGAGGCCGGAGGAAGCGACAGCCGGAAGGCTGATGGGCGGGGTGCCGAGGAGTTGGGTGACCAGAGAGCCGATAGCAATCTGTTGGAGATCGCGAAGCCGGACGCTGTCGATGAAGAATCCGGATGGCTTTCCGGCGACGGAAAGGTTGGCTTGGGCGGAGAGTATGGCAGGGGCGCTGGAGGAGATTGTTACGGTGGCCGTAAGGGGCGGCAGCGCCAGACCCGGCTGAACGCTCGCCGTGGAGGTGCAGGTGGCACTGGAGCAGATCCAACCGGCTCCGGCGAACCAAACGAGGTTTTGCCCGGAGGAGACGGTGAGCGAGACCGCGACGGGCGAGGCAACGGTGGCCGCCGAGCGATTCGTCAGGGTAAAGCCATAGGCGACGTTGGGCTGTAACCTGGAGAAGGCGGCAGGGCGGGTGATGCGCAGTTCGAAGGGCTGATCTTCGAGCGGGGACAGGCGGAGAAGAAACCCAACGCCACTGCGGGTTTCAGCTTTGAGAACGGCGGCGGGGAGATCATTTGATGAGGTATATCCGGCGATGATGAGTCCACCAGACGGAAGGGCTATGAGACCCGACGCAGATTCGTTTCCTTGGCCACCGAAGTTAGACGCAAATTGGAAGCGGGACCGGTCGCCGGAGATTTTTGCGATGTAGAGATCGGGTGGACTTGGGGGGAGAAGGCGAGGGGATTTACGAGAGGTGCCGAACGATCATCCCCGACGATAGTCGCGACGAAAATGTTTCCAGCGGGATCCAGCGAGAGCCTGGGATTGGTTCCACCAATATTGGTGGAGAAGTCCAAAGCGTTTTCCGAGGTGGTAAGGCGCGTTACGAAAGAGCCTTGGGAGGAGCCGAGGGCGAATAGGGGAAAAGTGGTGGGGAAGTCCAAGGAGGAGGAGGTTCCGGCGATAACGGCGCGGCCCAGGGCGTCGATGGAAAGTGCGGTGGCCGCTATAGTGGTGAGGGAAAGAGAATCTGCTTGGCCAGAGCCATCGACCCAAATTCCATCTTCCGGGAAAATGGGGGCAACAAGGCGTACCAACTGCAAGGTGACGACCCGGCGAGGGGCCTTCGGCCGCCAGGGTTCCGCGGCTGGGAGTGTAGTGAAAGATGGGAGAGGTCCTATGGCGAAGAACGAGGTAGATGGGAAAGAGCGCCGACCGCACCATGCCGCGCCCGACCTAAGTGGCAATTGGAGTGTCCGTAGGGCAGGAGCGGAGCGGGCTACAAGAATTTTTAGCACGAAAGGCGACGCCGTCGCCTTTGCAACGGCCCTCGCAAGAAAGGCGGGCAGCGTGCTCTATGTCCACTCGATAGACGGCAGTATCCTCGATAGAGATGCATTTGGGGGCACGCCATACCCTTCGCAAACGACCAAAGGCTGACGTCAAAGGATGCCCTTTGACCGGAACGTGTTCATCAATTGTCCGTTTGATGAGGAATACCTGCCTCTCCTTCGTCCGCTCCTGTTCACGATCCTCTATTTGGACCTCAACCCCCGAATCGCCCTTGAATCTCTCGACTCTGGTCGACCCCGGATCGATAAGATCGTCGAACTGATCCAGGAATCGCAATACGCGATCCACGACCTATCGCGGCTTCAGGCACGCGAAGCAGGGGAGTATTTCCGTCTGAATATGCCATTCGAACTTGGAATCGACGTCGGGTGCCGACTCTTTAGTCATGAGGGGAAAGCCAAACAATGCCTAATTCTCGAGACGGAACGCTATCGGTATCAAGCAGCGATATCTGATCTTTCCAACTCGGATATCTCGGCACATAAGAACGATCCGCAATCCCTGGTCAGGGGCGTCAGGAACTGGCTCAACAATTAAGCCCGGCTCGCGGCCCCTGGCCCGTCCAGTGTCTGGGGTGCATATCTAGAATTCATGGGCGACAATTACGATGCGCTGAAGGCACGTGGCTTCTCTGATCGAGATGTTGAGCAGTTGCCTGTCGATGAACTCATTACGAGAATGCGCGCATGGTGTCGAGAAAGCTCTCTCGGCACCATCAAACATCGACGTAGCTGATCAGCCCTTGTGCGCTATTTCTGCAAGCCGATGGCATACAGGCCGCTGCGGGTTCGCGTGTACATTTTGCCGTCCGTGACGGCGGGGGTAGCGTAGATATCGGCGTCGAAATCGTTGATGGCTAGGATCTGCCAGTCGCCGGTGGCGGTCAGGACGACTACCTTGCCGTGCTCGCTGGCGATGTAGACTTTGCCGTCGACGCCAATGGGCGAGGAGTAGAAATCTTCGAGCGCTCCGGTCAAACGGGCCTGTTTCAGAACCCTTCCAGTTTTCGCATCCAGGGTGGTCGCGATGCCTCCGCTGCGGACGAGGAAAATTACGTCGTTATAGACGAGCGGAGCCGGGACGTCGGGGAGCGATTTTTCGAAAGTCCAGAGGACGTGAGTCGCAGTGACGTCGCCAGTGCCTCCTAACTTCACCGCCAAAACGCTGTTGCGCGAGGCCCGGCGCGAGCGAAAAAACGTCCATTCCCGCTCGTTCAGGAAGCCGTCCCGGTCCAGATCGACGGCCTTCCAGGTTCCCGTGGGTTGCCAGGGCTGGGGCAGTTCGGCTGGGGCGAGCTTGCCGTCGTGATTGGCGTCCGCCTTGGCGACCACCTCGGCGAAGGCGGGCAGCTCGACCTGTTGGCCGGTGTCGTTGCCCGGCGTCCAGCCGTTGAAGTAGACGATGTCGCCGGCAATGGTGGGGGCGGATTTAGGCTGGCAGGTGAGGCCGCGGACGAACCAGATCGGCTTGCCGTCGGCGACGGAATAGCCGGTGAGTTGGTAGGAGCCGGGGGCGATGATCTGGGTCGGGCCTTGGGGGGGATGGTAGACAACCGGGGTGGCGTAGCCGTTGCTCACATCCCGCGGGGTTTTCCAGGCGATGTGGCCGGTTGCGGCGTCGACGGCGATCATGTAGCCGTCGGTGTCCTGATCGCAGACGAGGATGATTTTCCCGTCGGCGTAGATGGGCGAGGCGGCGACTCCGTGCAGGCTGTTGAAGGGGCCGAGGGGGAGCTGCCACCGCTGTTTTCCAGCGAAATCATAGGAAACGAGGCCGAAGTCGGCGAAGAAGACGAAGACGGACTTGCCATCGGTGACCGGGGTGGGCGCGGCGCGGTGGTTGAGGGTGTGTTGGAATTCGCGCTTAGCGGCGCGGACGGATCGACGCCACTGGACCTTGCCGGTATTGCGGTTCAAGCATAGGGTGATGAGGTCGTCGCCTTCGGCGGCGGTCAGAAAGATGCGGTCCCCGGCGAGGACGGGGGAGGACTTCCCTTCCGGAAGATCGGTCTTCCACAAGACGTTTTTGGCGGCTCCAAACTCGGTGGGCAGCTTGCCGCAGGAGGGGCAGAGGCCGGAGCCGTCCGGACCGCGGAGCTGCGGCCAATCGGCACCGAAGAGGGCGAGGGCAAATAGCGGACAGAGAGCGAGGCGCATCCGCGTTTAATTCCAAACCTTGCGACTTTCGAGATTGGCTTCGATGTCTTTCCGCGCTCGCCAGACGGGTCGCAGCTCTTTTCGCGACGCCAGCGGAAGCTGGTCCTCGACGTGTTTCGATCCCGGCTTCGACCAGTTGCCATAGCCGAGCAGCGCCTCGGCGCGTTGGGGCGTGGAGAACTCAACAACGGCATAAAATGTATCGCCGTGAACGATCTCCGCTTTGCCATCGACGGCGCGGCCGAAGGTGGAGGTCCGGATGGCACCCATGGCGGAAGGCGCCCCGTTGGCAGGCAGGTCCAACCCGCCGCGACGCAGACGGACGGCGTCGCCCCATTTCACGTGCAGGCTGCCGTACTGCTTCTCCATCGCGCTGGCGGCGGCTTCCAACGCCTTTACGGCTTTGGCCGGGTCGGCAAAACCACGCGGAGTATCGAGGGGCTTCTTCTCGTCACTGGGCACGGCGAATCCGCCGATGGATTGAAAGCCGGGGCCGGCACTCTGCAGGAAACGATAGAACAGGAGCGCCCCATCACTCGAAGTTTCGGTCGCCCGGTCCCATTGGGCGAGTACGTCAGCGGCCCGCTTGCCTTGGTCCGAGCCGAGGCGACGGGCGGCGGCGATGAGGTCGTCGGCAAACTGATCGGCTGTTTCGACGTGGGTCGATAACTTGCCGGCTTTGACGTCCTCGAAGGTCATCTTCTTGGCTGTAGAGAGGATCCGAATGCCGCGCTGGGCGCGAGTGGTGATGCCGATGAGAGGCGAGATATAAGACGGGAATTTCGAGGAATCGAGCAGCATGGGATAGGTGGAAGTCCACGGGGTATCGTTGCTGTTTTGGACCCATCCGGAGGGCGGATCGATGACCTTAGGTAGGTCGTCGTAGGGAACGATTTTCGAGCCCGACCAGATGAGTTCCGACTGATCGCCAGGGACGACGCCGCTCCAGAACTGATAGTCGCCGCGGGCGCGGACGGGCGGCGCGGCGTTATAGACGTACATGATGTGGCCGTCGCGGTCGGCGTAGGCGGTGTGGAAGATCGGCAGTTGCTGCATGCGCATGGCATCTTGAAACTGGGCGAGGTTACGGGCCAAGCCCATTTTCCAAAACTGCTCAAAGAGGCCGGGACGGTCGAGCCCGGTGACGCGCATGGCGATGGCGGTGCTTCCCTGGTCGACGACCAACGGGCCGTGTTCGGATTGGCGAATGGTAAGCGGCTCTTCGCGCAGTTTGCCATCTTTCTGGAGCACGCGGATGGATTGTTGGGTCACCGTAAAGGTTCGGACTTTGCCGTCCAGCAGGTAGCCGCCGTCCTGGAGTTTCAGCCTGTAGAGGTCGGCCCCGTTCGGATTGTTGGTGGTCTGGGTCCAGCCGAGGACCTCGGTAAAGCACTGCCGGAGCACGGGGAAGCCGACCCAGACGGCGCCATAGGAGGTGACGCCGGGGGCCGTGAGTTGAACCTCGAAATAGGTGTGGACGTCGCCCCACTGCAGATGCGAATTGCTCATCAACATCGCGTGGCCGCTGGCGGAATGCGAGGGCGCGATGGCCCATTCGTTGGAGCCGTGGACATCGACCGTCCCGCGCTTCGCGCGCTGGTCGACCCGGGCCCGGTTCACGAGCCAGTCATAGTGAATCACGCGCAAGCCATGGGCGAGGACGTCCTCCACCTTGAGCGGGAAGGCCACCTTGGCCGCCGGGCTGAGGGAGGTGGGATGCTCCTGGCCCCACGCGTTCATGCCCTCGACGAACGCCGCGAGCAAGGGGGCGAACTGGGGGGATTGTTGGGTGGCCCATTGTTTGGCCCGGGCGGGAACGCCGTTCAGGCGGATCCAGCGGTCGGAGTCGAGGTATTGTTCGCCGTAGAATTCGGCCCCTTGGCCGCGGGCTTGGGTGTAGAGCCGGAGGAGGAGTTCGGAATGCGCTTCCATCTGGGCATATCCGTAGGCGTAGAAGAGGCTCGGGTGGTTGGGCGCAAAGATATGGGGGACGCCGAAGCGGTCCCAAAGGATTTCGGTGCCTTTCGCCGGAGCGGCGGCGAGGCTTAGCGTGGCGATCAGTAGGACTAGCGCCACTCGGCAGGTCTTGGGGATTTTCATGGCTGAATGGACTCGTGTCAACTAGTCTACGTACAGGAACTCGTTCGAACTGAGCAGAATTTGGGCGAAGGATTTGAAGGGCATCTTTTCGAGGAAGGCTGCGGCGAGTTCGCGTTCGGCGGGCGTGGGCGGGCGGGAGACTGTTAGTAAGTACGCCGCTTCGATGTTATTCTCGGCTCGCTGCGCCAGAGCGTCAGCGGCCTGGAAAATGAAGTCGTCATTCAACATCGTGAGCGACTGGAGCGGCGTGGCGGAGGGAACGCGGCGGGTGCAGTTAGTATCGATGACGGGATAATCGAAGACGCCGAGGAAGCTCATGGGATAGGTCCGGCGATGGGTGAGATAGATGCTGCGCCGCCACTTGGCATTCACGGGCTCTTTGGAGGAGACGATCTGGAGACCATCGGGACGCATTTCGAGCAGGATGGGCGGGCCACCGGCGGTGGGGTCGAGCTTTCCGGCGACGGCAATGACCGAATCCCGCAAGGATTCGGCGTCGAGACGGCGGAGGTTCATGCGCCAGAGGAGCTTGTTGTCGGGATCGATTTTGCGGGCGGGTTCGTTCTGCAGGCTGGACTGGCGGTAGGCCGTCGAGAGCATGATCTGCTTGTGGAGGCGCTTGGCGCTCCAGCCGTTTTGCATGAAATCGACGGCGAGATGGTCGAGCAGGGGCTGGTTCGTGGGAACTGCGCCGGTGGAGCCGAAGTTGTCCGGGGTGGCGACGAGGCCGGTGCCGAAGTGGCCCTGCCAGATGCGGTTGACGATGACGCGGGCGGTGAGCGGATGGTCGGGGCTGGTGAGCCACTCGGCGAACGCCAGGCGGGTGCCGGAGGTCTCGCCTTGGGCGGAGGCGGGGCGGACGGCGTCGCGACGGCCAGCGGGCGTGAGGACTTCGAAGAAGCCGGGGGTGACCGTGGGGCCGGGGGCGTCGGCGCTGCCGCGTTGGAGGAGACGGATTTTCGGCGGGGTGCCGACGTCCCAGAGGGCTTGGATTTTGCCGAGCCGCGGGAAGTCCGGGTCCTTGGCGTACTCCTTTTCGAAGGGATCGTGGAACTTCTTGAAGAGATACTTTTGGACTTCGGTTCGTTTATCGGCGGGGGCGGCGAGGGCCGCCTTGACGTCTTCGCGGAGTTGCTCGGGGAGAGTCTTTAATTGCTCGGAGAGGAGACGGGCTTCGATGGCTTCATTGCCGGCGGTGGGGAGTAAGTAGAGATGACGATTCTGGGGTTGGATCCAGTCGGTGGGGTTGTAAGCGGTCGTGAAGAGGGCAAGGAAGCGGTAGTAATCCTTCTGCGAGATCGGATCGAACTTATGAGAGTGGCACCGGGCGCAGTTGACGGTGAGCCCGAGGGTGCTGGAGGACACCGTTTCGACCAGCTTGAAGAGCGCTTCGTAACGTTCGACGGGGAGGTTGGAGATATCCTCTTCGGTGATGTCGAGAATGTTGCGGAGGTAGCCCGTGGCGGTGAGGAGATCGTTGATTTCGGGGGTGCGGGTTTTGGCGTTGCGCCAGTCGATAAGTTCGTCGCCGGCGAGTTGTTCGGTGAGGAAACGGTTCCAGGGTTTATCGGCGTTGGTGGCTTGGATGACGTAGTCGCGGTAGCGCCACATGCCGACGGCGTACTCGGCTTTCTTGGGATCGAAGTCCTTGCCGGTGGTGTCGACGTAGCCGGCGGAGTCGAGCCATTGGCGGCCCCAGCGCTCGCCGTACTTGGGGGACGCCAGGAGTTGGTCGATGAGGCGCTCGTAGTTGTTGTGTTGGCGGAAGTCCTGGATTTCGGCGGGCGAGGGCGGGAGGCCGGTGAGATCCAGAAAGGCACGGCGGAGGAGCTTTTCGTTGGGGGCGTCGGGGCTGAAGGAGAGTCCCTTGGCTTCGAGTTTGGCGAGGACGAGGGCGTCGATGGGGGTGCGGACGCGGCTGGTGGATTTCACTTTCGGAGCGATGGGCGCTACGGGTTTCTGGAAGGCCCAGAACTGCTTTTGTTCGGCGGTGGGGGCGCGGGCTTCGAGCGGGCTGAAGGGCCGGTCGGCGGGGTTAAAGGTAATGAGTTCTGTGAACTCTCCGCGGTCGATCCATTCGCGGATCGAGTTGATTTCGGGCTCGGTGAGGGGTGCGCCGGCAGCCTTCGGCGGCATGTTGTGATTGATGACGCGGCGGACGAGGAGGCTGCGATCGGAGAATCCTTCGACGATGACGGGGCCGTTGGCGCTGCCTTTGAGGACGTCGGCGACGGTGTGGAGACGGAGACCAGCGGCGGCGGATTTTCCCCCGTGGCAGCTCGTGCAACGGGCTTGGATGACGGGCGGGATCTGCGAGGCGGCTTTGACGGGGGCGTCCGAGGGGGCGTCGGCTTCGATCCATTCCTTGATGACGGCGAGGTCGGAATCCGGCACTTTCTGGCCATAGATGGCGGGGGGCATCTGACGGGTGGAGACCTTCTTCCAGAGCAGGCTTTCGTCGGGCTTGCCTTTGGTGATGACGGGGCCGTTGTGGCTGCCGCGGAGGGCGCCGGCGGCGGTACGGAGGTCGAGACCGAGCTTCGGCGAGCTTTGGCCGTGACAGGTGAAACAGTATTTCGTCAGGATGGGGAGGACGTCTTTCTCATAGCGCGGGGCAGCGCTAAGCGCGAGGGGCAGGAGGAGAAGAAGGCGCTTCATGCGAGGAGGCCGAGGACAGGTTTGGCACCGGTGACGGTGACATCGGAGGGGGTTTCCATGCGGCCTCCGTTCTGGTATTCGATTTTGGTGTGATCGAGGCCGAGTTGGCGGAGGACGGTGGCGATCATGTCGGGGACGGGGACGCGGTTGACGACGGCTTTGTAGCCGAAGTCGTCGGTTTCCCCGTAAATGAGGCCTTTTTTGAACCCGCCGCCGGCGAACCAGAGGGTGAAGGCGTTGCGGTTGTGGTCGCGGCCATCGCCGTTTTGGGTGGTGGGGAGGCGGCCGAATTCTCCGGCCCACATGACGATGGTGGAATCGAGGAGGCCGCGGTTTTTGAGGTCGGTGATGAGGGCGGCGGAACCTTGATCGACCTCGGTGGCGATCTTGTGCATGTCCTTCTTAATGTTGTTGTGGTGGTCCCAGGGCTGGCCGGGGCTGGTGGTGACCTGGACGAAGCGGACGCCTTTTTCGACGAGGCGGCGGGCCATGAGGCAGCGGAGGGCGTAGTGACCGGCGGTGGGATCGTCGATGCCGTAGAGCTTTTTGGTGGCGTCCGTTTCTTTCGAGATGTCGAGGACATCGCTGGCGGCTAACTGCATCCGGGCGGCGAGTTCGAAGTTCTTGATGCGGGCTTCGAGTTCCTGTTCGCCGGGGTGCTGGCGGGCATGGGACTCGTTAATTTTGGCGAGCAGGTTGAGCGTTTCGCGCTGATGGTGAGCGGGTTGGTTAGCGGGGGGATTGAGGTGGTGAACCGGGGCGCCTTTCATGGCGAACTCGACGCCGGCGTAAGTGGCTGGGAGGTAGCCGTTGGCCCAGAGTTGTTTGCCGCCGATGGTGTAGCCGGTGGGATCGCGGAGGACGATGTAGGAGGGGAGGCTTTGGTTTTCCGAGCCGAGGGCGTAGCTGATCCAGGCGCCCATGACGGGGCGGCCGGGGAAGATTTTGCAGGTGAGGAGCATGTTGAGCGCTTCGAGGTGGTTGTTGTGCTCGGTGTGCATGCTGCGGATGAAGGTGAGGTCGTCGACAATGCGGGCGGTGTGGGGGAGCATCTCGGAGATGTCCATGCCGGATTGGCCGTATTTTTTAAAGGTGAAGGGAGAGGGGAGGAGGGTGTTGACATTGTTGGGCTGGTGGATTTCGACGCCACCGGGGAGGGGTTGGCCGGCGTATTTCTGGAGGGCGGGTTTGGGGTCGAAGAGGTCCATTTGGCTGGGGCCGCCGTTTTGGACTAGTTGGATGACGGCTTTTGCTTTGCCGGGGAAGTGTTGGCCGTGGAGGAGGCTGGAGAGGGCAAGCGAGCCGAAGCCGAGGGTGGATCGTTCGAGGAGTTGGCGGCGAGTGAAGGGGAGCGCCATGGGGGGAGGATATCAGAGATGCTGGGTGCGGACAACCGCTTAGCGGAAGAGGAGCATGGCGAGGAAGATCACGGCGTCGAAACAGAGGAAGAGGACGATGGCGGCGAGGAGAACCCAGAGCGGGAGGGAGCCGAGCAGGGCGAGTGGGTTTTGGGATTTGGGACTGGGCATCTTACGAAGAAGGGCGCAGGGGGGAGGCGGATTCGATCAGAGGCCAGCGGAGTTATTTGAGGGGCGTGCGAGTTTTACAGATGATGCGGGCGGTACCGCGGATAGCGGTCCGGGTGATCTTTCTTTGAGCGCATTCGGCGATAGCTTCGAGTAGGCTGGGGGCACCCATCGCGTAGCCTTGGGCGATACGGAACTCGTGGTGCCCGGAGATCGAGGGTGGCGAGATAGGCGCCGAGGCCAGGGGCGGCGACTCCGGTGGCGGCGTCTTCCGGGAAACCGGCGCGGAGGGGAAATTGGCGGGCTTCGGCGGAGGAGTTAGGCTTATCGGAGCGGCGGGTAAAGGGGTAAAAGCCGGTAACATGCAGCTTGTCGCAAAGCTCCCAGAGGGCGTTGAAGTCGGGCTGGAGGGGGCTGAGGGTGGGGGAGTCGGGGAGCGGGATCAACAACTTTGCGCGAGAGACGGATACGGATTGGATGGGGCTAGGAACGTCAGTAATTGCGGTAAGGGGAATGCCAAGGGCGGGGGTCGATGGGTTCGGGGGACCGAAGACGGGCGGATTTTGTTCAAGGGTGACGAGGAAGCCGGGGGCCCGAGGGAGCCAAGTATCGTCGAATATGCCCGTCGTGGTTTCGACGCGGACTCGGCTGGGGCGGACAATTTTCCGCTGGAGGGCGACGGTGATGGCGGCGATGGTCGGTATCGAAGCCAAAGTGACGGGGCGGGAGGGCGTCCGACATAGTTCCCCAATAAAAGGCGTTACGATTTTTTCGAGACGACGAAGAGGCCAGCGAGGACGAGCGATCCGCCCGCAAGTAAGGTCGGGCGGAGGGGCTCGTCGAAGATCCAGGCGCTGAGGGCGATTCCGGAGATGGGGACGAGAAAGGCATACATGGAAAGCGCCCCGGCGGGGTAGCGCTGGAGCAGTTGCGCCCACAGGATGAAGCAGACTCCGGCGACGATGACGCCTTGATAAGAGATCGCAGCGAGAGCCTGCCAGGTGACGGCCTTGAGGGTGGGCGGTTCCGTAAGAGCGGCGACGAACAGGAACAGCGGGACGGACCAGGCCATCTGCCAGACGACGGTGCGGACGGGGTCTACGGTTTGGACAAGGTAGCGCATGTAGACTTGGCGAGCGCCGAGGAGGGCAGAAGATAGTATCATCAGGGCGTTGCCAAGAAGGGGGTTGGGGGCCAAGGTGGATGGAGTTTGTCCGACAGCGAGAACGGTGACTCCGGCGAGGGCGAGTACGAGCCCGGCGACGCGGGTTTTGGTGAGGGGATCTTCGAGACGTTTGGCGAAGAAATGGCCGGTGAGGTTGGCGAAGACCGCATAGGCGTTGAGGATCACGACGCCGTAAGCCGGGGAGGTGAGGGCAGAAGCGGAGTTCAGCAGGCCGATTTGAACGGTGAAGAGGACGCCAAGCCAGAAGAGGGGCCGCCATTCGGCGGGGGTGGGCCAGAAGGTGACGCCGCGATGGCGCGCCCAAGCGCCGACGAAGATCACTCCGATCAACATACGCCAGAAGGCGCTCCACAGAGGAGGAATGCTATCGACACCGACACGAATGGAGACGATGTTGCCGCCCCAGAGGATAGAGATGGCCGTGGCCAGCAGAATGGTGGAGAGGCCGATGGGTTCGCGCAAGGGCTATTTCCAGTAGCGCGCGGCGAAGTTGAGAATGGTCGGCCAGTTGGGGCCAGGGGTGTGGCCGCCGCTGTGTTGGCGGAAGGCGATTTCGCCACCAGTCGGAGGCGTTTCGGGGGGCGGGAAGTCGGCGGTGCCTAAGCCCTTTTTGCCGAGGAGTTGGTAGACCGGTTCGGCTCCGGCACCGGCGAGGAACATGCCTTTGGCGTCGACCCGGCCGTCGCCTCTGTCGCCGGAGCGGATGAAGACGGGGAGGTCGGCGGCGGTTTTGGAGCCGGCGTATTGGAGGTAGTGGCCGGCCATCCTGTGATACTCGGTGGGGGCGGCGGCATTTTCGACCTGCTCGGCGTAGAGGCGGGGGTGGAGTTTAACGCCGCGGGTGCCGGAGGAACTGAGGAAGGCGACGACGGCGGCCTTGCCGTAGCGGGAGCGGCCTTCGAGACCGACGCGGTTGGCGTCGACGGCGGCGTCGGTGGCGAAGTAGTCGAGCGCGCGGGAGGCACCCCAGGCCCAGGCGCGGGGTTGCCCTTTATTGACGAGGCCGATGATGCCGTGGGTGAGGCCGGTGCCGTTATCGGGTTGGACGGAGGTGAGGGCGAGGACGTCGTAGCCCCAGCCGCGTTCGAGAATAAGCTTTTGCCAGGTGGTGTCGCGGCGCGGGAAGTTGGTAGAGGCGAGTTCCATGACGACGGGAACTTTGGCTTTCGCGTTGGCCTGGGTGACGAGCGTGAGTTGGATGTCGACTTGGATTTGGGAATAAGCGGCGTTGTCGACGTGGCCGAGGAGGGGCGTCCGAGCGACCGGGATTTCGGCCTCAATTTCGTTTGTAGTGGCGCCGACTTCCCAGCGGACAGCGGTCGTGACGTTGGGCATGCGGGCGAAGAGTTCGGGACGGCTGAGCTTCCACCATTGAGCGGGTTTGGTAATCTTTTTCTTTTTGCCGGAGAGGAAAGGATCAGGGAGTTGGGGGTAGGGGTTGGCTTTCG
>Ga0163144_10016899_pt1 | contig 14918 bp, 10 predicted proteins | sample OliLak19BULKMAT1_FD_123175 | JGI IMG/M metagenome (GOLD analysis project Ga0163144, IMG submission 123175) | Freshwater microbial mat bacterial communities from Lake Vanda, McMurdo Dry Valleys, Antarctica - Oligotrophic Lake LV.19.BULKMAT1 | ecosystem: Environmental > Aquatic > Freshwater >... | reverse complement strand
CTGATTGCCGGCACGCCCAATGACGAGGTGAACTCGATGGCGGCCTACAAGTTCATCCATCAGTTCACCCGCGCGGGAGTCTGGCAGCTCGGTCCCCACGACCGTGAGGACCACCATCGGAAGGCTGCCGCCGAGGATCTCCGCAGCCGGGTTTGTTTCGCCGGCGGGCCGAACCATGCGATTCTGAGCGGATTGATCGATCACGGAGCAGTGATGAAGAAGACGCTCATCACCGAGGTGTTTGATATCGAACAATTCAGGGAAACCAACCCGGGGGCGATCATCATGTTCCTGCAGGATTCCAAGCGCGTCCGCCCGGCCTCCGCGGATCTAGCGGAAGTTTCCGCCGGAACGACGGTTTTCGCGTTGATACCGCCCGCGACTCCAGTGGAGTGAATTGCGATGTGGCGGCGATCAACGGTCGCAGCCGCTTGAGGAAATGGACTCGCGGCGACCGGTGATCGCCGCTACGCTCCCGCCATGGAGCTTGCCCAAGTCACCTGCCCAACCTGTTTCGAGGTCTTCGAGGTCGCCATGCCATTCCCGGATGAAATGCCCACCGAGGTGGACTACGACTGCGAAATCTGCTGCCGCCCGATGATCATCGTCTTCACCGAGAACGAGGTTTACGCGAAGGGGCTGGGGGACTGATGTGATGCGGCTGCCCTGAAGCCCATACCCCACTCATCACCCACGCGGGTGATTCTCGCCCGTCCCGTGGCAATTCGATTGTGACGGGCGGATCGCCGCACTACTTCAGAGAGGTATTCCAACATTTCCCTCAAACTCATGTCAAAACCCAGCGTCTCCGTTCTTCTTCTTATCATCAGCACCTCTGCGCTGCACGCCGCCGTCACTCTGGCGGAAATCGATTTTTCAGGCACCGGAGGTTCCGCCGTCGGAAACATCGGTTCGAGCAATGGCCAGTTTACCATCAAGAATTCCGCCATCAACTTCACAGGAGTCACCCTAAACTCAGTTGGTGGGACATCCAGCACCGCCTCATGGGTGGTGGACTCCACCGGGACGGCCGCCGCGAACACCGACCTGTTCACCTCCGCCTCCTTCGGCTCGCCCACACGTCTTGACCTCACTCTCGGACTCGCCTCTGTCGGCCAGACCTACACCATCAGCTCCGTGGAGATCGACATTCGCGCCGCCACCACTTCCGCCTCATGGGTTTTCGGCTACCGCAAGGCCAGCGACAGCAGTACCCCTTTGGTAGGAACGCAAACCATCACGCCACAGAGCGGAACGGACCCCATCACCACTTATACCATCGACCTGACCGCCCAGGGACTCACCGCCACCGACTCGGCCACCAGTTGGGTGACCGGGGGCACCGGCGGCCTTCGCTGGGCTTTCTTCGAGCCCACCGCGACCGGAAACGACAACTTCCAGGTGGCTGCCATCCGCGTGATCGGCACCGTCGTTCCAGAACCGTCCAGCGCGATCCTCCTTGGCAGTCTCGCGGCGCTCGGCTTGGTCAAACGCCGCAGATAAACCCACCGCCCGTCCCATGCCGGGAGTTCCATCATTCCGAAGCATGTCCATGCGCTTCATCATCCTTACGGTGTTGCTCCTGATCGGCGCACTCCACGCCGCGAACACGACCGATGGCCAGCGCTGGACCTCCACCGCCACCCAACCCACCGGCTTGACGCTTGGCTCGCCGATCACCTTGCTCTGGAGCATCGTCCCGGACGGACTTTCCCTCCCGACCACCTACACCGATCCGGCGGCCAACCCGAATCCCGTCAGCAACCTCATCGCCCGCCTCGACACCCTCTGGAATGTCCCGACCGTTGACCGCATCTCCGATTTCACGCTCCGCCCGTGGTTCATCGCGGTCAAGTCCGAGCTCGACATCTACGCCAGCAAGACCGGCATCACCTACCAATACGTCACCGACGACGCCGCAGCCTGGGGAGCCGGCGGGAAAACCAGTGCTCCCACCCGCGGCGACGTCCGCATCGGCGGCACCGCCCTCATCAACGCGCTCGGCTACAACGGCTATCCTAACAACGGTGACATGGTCCTCAATACCTCGGGCACCACATTCGCCAGCTCCAGCAGCCTGAAGCTCGTCTTCGCCCACGAGCACGCCCACGGCCTCGGACTCGGCCACCTAACCGTCAATCCCGGCGGCTCGAACCCCGGTGCCAATTCCGTCGTCTCCGGCAGCGGCGGCAATGTCAACGGCCCGCAACTCAACGACCTGCTCGCACTCCAACGCAAATACGGCGATTTTTTCGAGAAATCCGGCGGCAACGATACGCCCGCCACCGCCACACCGCTTGGCACCGTCACACCCTCTTCCATCCTCTCCAAGGGCCTGCACATTGACGATGTCCTCATCTCCGCAGCCCAGACCGACATCCTATCCATCGACGACAGCTCGGACGTCGATTGTTTTTCCTTCGCCATCACCTCCGCCCTGGACGTCCGCATCACCGTCACCCCGCTCGGCCCGTCATACACCTACATCCCCGAAGGCGGATCGATTACCGCCGTGAACGCCGCAGCGCTCGCTGACCTGTCATTTGTCGTTAGAAATACGGCCGGCTCCGTCATCGCCACCATCAACAACACCGCCATCGGCAATGCCGAAACCACCGACCTGAACCTCACCACCACCGGCACCTACACCGTTTCGGTGACAGGCGCGGCCTCCAAGTCACAGTTCTATTCCATCCGCGTCCAACCCGCCAACCTCGACTCAGACTCCGACGGCATCGCCGACAACGACGAACCCGCCGGCGACATCGATGGCGACGGCATCGCCAACTATCTCGACCCGGATGCCGATGGAGACGGCATCAAGGATGGCACCGAACTCGCAAAAGGCCGCGACCCATGGGACAAGAAACTCTTCTTCCTCTTCAATGACACCGGCGACGCCGAAGGGTGGACATCCGATGCGCAGATGGGCGCGATCACCATCGCCAACGGCAACCTCAACGGCACCACCGCAAACAGCGACCCCAAGCTCACCAGCACCTCCCTTTATATCAACTCCGCCAGCGCACCGGTCATCGCCGTGCGCATCCGGTCGAATCTATCCGGCGGCTGCCAGCTCTACTGGAGCCGCGTCGGCACCGCCGGGGTGGGAGTCAGCCCGGTCACGACTATCAACCACCCGGGTGACAGCCAGTTCCACATCCTGTTCTTTGATCTATCAGCCCACGCTGACTGGGTCGGAAAAACCATCACCAGCCTGCGATTCGACCCCATCAACAAGTCCGGCGCAACCATCGAGATCGACCGCATCTGGGCCACCGATGGCGACTATGACGACGACGGCTGGCTCGACGCCGACGAGGCTCCCGGAGATGCCGATGGCGACGGTCTCGAAAACTGGCAGGACCCGGACAGCGACAACGACGGCATTCAGGACGGCGCGGAAATCGCCAAAGGCCGCGATCCGCTCGATGGAAACATCTTCTTCGACTTCACCGGAGATGCGGAAGGTTGGGCCGCCAATGCAGAAACCGGCACTCCCGCAATCAACGCCGGGAACTACGAGTTCACCTCCACCGGCACCGATTCCCAACTCACCCGCAGCGGTCCGGTGTTCTCCGGTGACGAAATCCAGAGCGTCATCGTCCGCATGAAAGCGCCGACCTCCTCGCGCATCGATCTCTTCTGGGGCCTGCCCGGTGCCACCGGATTCAGCCCGGACCGGAAGCTAACCGTAAACTACACCGGTTCCGCCGCCTATCAGTGGTTCCTCCTTGATGCCTCACAGCATCTCCAGTGGAGCGGAAAATCCATCGTCACCCTCCGTCTCGACCCCACCGCGCTCAGCGGAGCCTTCGTTTCCATCGACAAGATCCTCACCAGCGGCGGCGACTACGACAACGACGGCATTCCCGACAGCATTGAGGGAACCGGTGATCCGGACAATGACGGCATCCCCAACCTGATGGACGCCGACAGCGATGCCGATGGCGTTCCGGATGCCATTGAATACCAATACAACCGCAATCCCTACGCTGCTGGCGAGAATCTCGTCGATGCCGATGGCGACGGCTTCAGCGACCAGGCGGAAATGATCTCCGGCACCAGTCCCGACCTCGCAGGCGACCGTCCGCAGGTCACCATCGCCGCCGGACCGGAAATCTCCACCGCCGCCCGCACCGGACGCACCTATCAACTCCAGCGCGCCACCACCGGTCTCGCCCAATGGGGGAACATCGGCACCCCGGCCGTCATCTCCGCAGATGGCCCGCTCGCCGTCACCGATCCACTGCCGCCGGCAGGCCGCGGCTTCTATCGCTTCGCGGTTTCACTCACCTCTCCATAACTCTATCAGAAAATCCAGCCACCATGAAAACCCTCATTCTATCGAGCCTGTGCTGCCTTGGCTCCGCAAGCCCTCTGGCAGCCATCGACGCCAATCACAATGCCATCAGCGACGTATGGGAAACCCTCCATCCCGCTGCCATGGCAAACCTCGATGCGGATACGGACGGCGACGGCCAAAGCAACCGTGCCGAGGGCATGGCATGGACCACCCCGGAAGATCCCGCATCGTTCTTCGCCGTCACCAACTACGTGCACCAGACCACAGGTGATCAATTCACGGTTCCCGGCGAACCCTGGATGCGGGACATGATCCGGACCTCCGTAGATCTAATCGAATGGCCGCGCACCGGCCCGGCCGGTCCCGGCACCGGCGACCCGAAAGACGTCGCTCTAACAATGGGCGGGCCGAAACGTTTCCACCGCGCCGTCCGCCACGAATCGCTCAACTCGGACACCGACGCGCTTACCAACAAGGAGGAGCAAATCCTCGGCACCAATCCCCAACTGTGGGACACGGACGGCGACAAGGTGCCGGACGACGTCGAGTTTTTCATCGGCACCAACCCGCTGACCTCCACCAATACCGATGGAGACGCCTTCCCCGACGATTGGGAGCAATGGTGCATCCGCTTCAACCCGAGCGACGCAGTAACCAGTCTCGCCGATGTCAATAACAGCTCGGATTTCGATGGCGACGGTGTCAGTGACCTGACCGAGTTCACCCTCGGCACCAACCCGGTTAGAGCATTGAAGAATGTGATCCTCTTTCTCAGCGAGGACCAGAGCATCGACCTTTCATGCATGGGAACCGTCGGCATCGCCACGCCTAACATCGACGCCCTCGCCACCAGCGGAATGCTCTTCGAGCGCGCCTTCGCCATGTCTCCGGTGTGCAGCACCAGCAAGATGTGCATGTTCACCAGCACCTTCTGCCAGCAGAACTCCACCTGGCGCAACGTGGTGAACTACGGCACCGACTTTCCGCTCACGGGTGATCCATCGCTGCTCAACTTCGGCGGGATCAACGAAGACCTTCCCACTCTGATAGAAGTCCTGCGGGACCGTGGCTTTTACACCGCCACCTCCCACAAATCGCACGTCCAGCCCATCCGGAAATGGCCCTACAGCAAGGGCTACGGCCAGCCCACCACCGCCGCTGTCGCCACCAGCTACATCAACGATCTTGTGACCCAGGCCGGTAACCGGCCTTTCTACATGACCTTCGGCGTCGGTGCCCCGCACCTCCCGTTTCGCGGCATTGCCCAGAATCAAGGGCTGTGGAGTGCCACCGGCGGCCTCACCGGCGATGGCCGCGTGACGAACGTGGATGCCAACGCGATCGTGGTTCCTAACTGCTACCCGGATGTTCCCGGCGCACGCCAGGACATCGCGGACTATTATGGTGCCATCCAGTGCGTGGACACGGTCTTCGGCGCGGTGATGGCCGCCTTGCAGGCAAACGGAGTCCTCGATGACACCCTGGTGATCTATACTTCCGATCATGGCATCGGCCTGCACCGGGCGAAACAAAGCATCTACGCCATGGGCACGCAGATTCCCTTCATCGTGGCCGGAGCCGGCATCACTGCGGACATCAAGACCAAGACCCCCGTCTCCCACGCCGACATCCTGCCCACCCTGCTCGACTATCTCGGCATCCAACAACTGCCGAACCTGGCGGGAACCTCGCTGATGCCGGTTCTAACCAGCGCCACCACCGAAGTCCCCGGCCGCAAGACCATCCTCACCACCGCCCAGGACTTCAGCGACGGGCGCGCCGTCTGCGATGGCAGGTATTACTACATCGACAATGTCCGCAAGATCGCGGGTGGCTCGTTCGCCAACCCGTCCGCCGGTTTGAATACCGACGAATATCAATCCGGACCGCCGTGGTTTAACAGAATCTACGACGCCACCGTGGCCGCCACCGGGACCCCTGCCTATCAATTGCTATCGGACCTGCTCACCGGAAACGTCCCCGACGAGGAACTCTATGATCTCGATGCCGACCGCTGGTGCGTGAACGATCTCGCGCAAGACCCCGCGTTCGCCACGGTGAAGGCGCGGCTCAAGGCGGAGCTGAATGCCTGGCGCGTCAGGACCGAGGACTACAACACCTCCCACACCGAGACCACCCGAAGAGCTGTCCGCTACGAGGATCCCACCGGTGGCCCGGTCATCACCGGCCCTCCCGTCGTCGATAACTTCAACTCCAGGTCAGGAAACCTAACCGCCGATCCCGCATGGACGACCCTCGTCCCCGGAACCACCGCGGATTTCATTCTAACAGGAAACCTGGTGGACGCGCCCGGCGGCCCCGTCACTTTGGCGCAATGGGACGCTGGCACTGTGGCTGCCGGAAGCACGTTCAGCGTCGCCGTGAAAACCGGATTCGTCGGCAATGGCGTGGCCGGCGGCATCGCATTCGGCATCACCCCCAATGGCGGCGGAGGATATGACGGCTGGCAGTTCATGCTCGCGGACGGCCGCTCCGCGACAGCCGGAGTGGACAAGGACATCCGCCTTTTCCGGGTGATCGGCAACGCCCAGGTGAATCCACCGCTCCTTTCGCAAAACAGCCTCGCGAACTACTCCACAGACGGCAGCCTGTTCACGCTGGAAGTCAGCGGCCAGCAGGGTTCCGCCATCGTCTCCCTCCGCGTGCTCGCTCCCACCGGCGCGGTCTATTTTTCCGACCCCGCATTCGACCTCGGCACGCCCGTGCCCACGGGATCCACCTTCGGGCTGACCACCTGGTCCTCCGGATCCTCCATCTTCGATGACTTCGCCCTCGCTCTATCAAACTCACCGCGCTCGGTCGTTCAGGATTTCGACAGCGGAACCGGGAACCTGGCCTCAGCGCAGTGGACGCTCGCGATCGCTGGAAACAGCGGCGCGGATTTCGTTTACGAAGCCAACCCCTTCCCCGGCGGCATTGGGAAAGTGATCGACGCACCGGCGGGAGGCCAGCCGCCGACCACGATCTATCAGAACCTTGCGCTTGCGGCCGGTGAATCGTTCCAAGTCTCGGTGGACACCGGCTACGTGGGTGCGGGAACCTATGGCGGTGTGGTTTTCGGTTATGTGGATTCGAACAACTTCCTCAGCTTCGAACTGGCGGATTCCCTCACCGCATCCAGCCTGAACCGCCTGTTCCGCATCCGGCAGCGCTCCGCCGGCACCGCGACCAATCTCCTTTTCCCTGCCGCCTCAAGCCTGCCCGTGACTGCTAGAAGCAAGCTCTACCGCCTCACCATCACCGGCACCGTCGGCAGCTCGGAGATTACCTACTCCGTGGTCTCGCTGGAAACCTCCGCCGTGATGGCATCCGACATCCTCGACCTGCCTGCGGCCATCCAGCCCGGCACCCGCTTCGGTCTAACCGCCGATTCATCCGGAGCATCGAAATACGATCATTTCACCATCACCACCACGCCCCCGTAGCCATCCCACGATGAGGCCCCACCCACCCACAGAACCGTGGGACTGAAGTCCACGACTACCGTGCTGGGCCGCGAGATAAAATGAGTGCCGAGGTGGGCTATGATTGCGAAGTAGCGGCGATCACCGGTCGCCAGCTTTCGAGGAAATGATTTCGCGGCGACCGGTGATCGCCGCTACTTTTCCGCCATTCCCATTTCTGTATCTGTGGCCATCGGTGAAATCTGTGGTTCAAAGATTCTTAACCACGGATGAAGATGTGTGGAAATGGACCTCTAGCATAACCAATTTTAGTCTTATCATTCTGTCCACCATCATTCTGTCAAACGTGCCAGTGTCGTGTTAGATCCAACGTGACGGATAGGGTGGCAGAACGTGGTTGTGGCGTCTCGCCGCAACGAGGTATTTCGTTGCCCCGGGACGGGGCAACCACATTCGGCGCTCCATCCGCCAATTTCAATTTCACACGACACGAGTGTCCCACTCCTTACTTCTTCTTCGCCTGGCTGAGGGCTTGGGAGAACCAGTCGTTGTTAGGCACGGCGTTGGGGCGGAGGTCGCCGGGGCGGCCTTGGGCGCGCGGGGTATTACTGCGGCGAGACGCCACAGCCACGTCGCGGTCGTCGCCGGAGCTGCGGCGGTTGTCGAGATCCACCTTGCTCTTCATGGAGAGGGCGATGCGGTTGCGCTTGAGATCGACTTCGACGACGGTGACTTGGACTTTTTGGCCGACTTTGACCACTTCCGAGGCGTCGCGGATGAAGTGATCTGCTAGCTGCGAGACGTGGACCAGACCGTCTTGATGGACGCCGACATCGACGAAGGCCCCGAAGGCGGTGACGTTGGTGACGATGCCGGGGAGCTTCATGCCGATCTGCAAGTCGCCCGGTTTTTCGACGCCGTCCTGGAAGGAAAACATCTCGAACTGCTTTCGCGGATCCCGGCCGGGTTTCGCCAGCTCGGCGACGATGTCCTTGAGCGTTGGCAGCCCGACCTGGTCATCGACGTATTTCTGGAGATCGATCTTCCGGCGCGCGGCCTCGTTGCCTAGCAGCTCCTCCACCTTGCAACCGGCGTCCGCCGCCATCTTCTCGACCAGCGTGTAACGTTCCGGATGCACCGCGGATGAATCCAGCGGGTGCTTGCCGCCGCGGACACGGAGGAATCCGGCGGCTTGCTCGAATGCCTTCTCGCCGAGACGCGGGACTTTCTTCAATTGATCCCGCGAGGTGAACGCACCGTTCTCATTGCGCCAGGCAACGATGTTTTCTGCCAGCGAGGCATTGAGTCCGGAGACATAGGAAAGCAGTTGTTTCGAGGCGGTGTTGACCTCCACGCCCACGGCGTTCACGCAACTCACGACGGTGTCGTCGAGACTCGCCTTGAGCGCGCGTTGATCGACATCGTGCTGGTATTGCCCGACGCCGATGGCCTTGGCATCGATCTTCACCAGCTCCGCCAGCGGATCCATCAGGCGGCGGCCGATGCTCACCGCGCCGCGCACCGTGACGTCCTCGTTAGGAAATTCCTCACGCGCCACATCCGAGGCGGAGTAGATCGAGGCACCGCTTTCATTCACCATCACCACGGGGATGGAGGAGGGGAGTTTGAGTTTCCTGATGAATGCTTCCGTCTCGCGGCCAGCGGTTCCGTTGCCGATGGCGATGGCCTCGACGTCATACTTTTTGATCATCGTGGTGACCTCGACGGCGGCCTCGTAAGCTTGGTTCTGCGAGCCGGCGGTGGCGTGGAGAACCGTGTGATGGAGCAGCTTGCCGGAGCGGTCGAGCACGACGGTTTTGCAACCGGTGCGGAAGCCGGGATCGATGGCTAACAGGCGCTTTTCGCCAAGGGGCGAGGCGAGCAGGAGTTCGCGGAAATTGTCGGCGAAGACATTGATGGCGGTGACGTCCGCAGTCTTCTTCGCCATCAGGCGGGCTTCGGTTTCCATCGACGGCATGAGCAGGCGCTTGCAGCCGTCCTCGACGGCTTGGGCGACATGGGTTGCTCCGGAGTTTTGTCGCGGCGACCGGTGATCGCCGCCACGGACCCAGTCCGGCATGGCCTGCGAGACGACGCGTTCCAACGGCACTTCCACGCGCATCAGCAGGAATCCATCCTTCTCACCGCGCCGGATGGCCAGCATCCGGTGCGACGGGATCGACGAAAGCGGCTCGCTCCATTCGAAGTAATCGCGGAATTTCTGCGCGTCCGCATCCTCCTCCTTGCCATACATGATCTTCGAGGAAACCGTCGCCTCCTGCTCATAAATTTTCCGCGTCCGGCCCCGCAGCACCGCGTCGTCCGCGACCCGCTCGGCGATGATGTCGCGGGCACCGGCGAGAGCTTCCACCGTGGTCGGCACTTCCATTTCCGGGTTGAGGAATTTCGCGGCCTCCTCTTCCGGATCGGCCCCTTGGTTTTCGAAAATAAAATCCGCCAACGGCGTGAGTCCGCGCTCGATGGCTTTGGTCGCCCGCGTCTGGCGCTTCGGCCGGAACGGCGCGAAAATGTCCTCCACCGTCGCCAGCGTGGTGGCCGCCTCCAGCTTTTTCTTCAATTCAGGCGTCAGCAGCGAGCGCTCTTCCAGCGACTTCAAGACCGCCGTCCGGCGGCTGTCCAGCTCGGCGAGTTGCAACATCCGGTCGCGGATCGTCGTGATCTGGACTTCATCCAGCGAGCCGGTCTGCTCCTTGCGATAGCGTGAAAGGAAAGGAACGGTACCACCCTCGGCGAGGAGCTTGGCGGTGGTGGTGACGGAGGAAAGTGAAATGCCGGTTTCCCGGGCGATTGCTTCAAGATGGGTCATGCGGGTTGGCGTTGTAAATGAACCCGGTGGGACGGGCAAGAAATTGGAGCCGGAAATAGCCCAAAGTTCCGTGGAAAAACGGCGGGGTTTTCCGAAAATCCGCTTGCCTTCAGTGCATTAAAGGGGCGTCGGTAGCTTCCGTGGAACGGCAAATTTTCCGGACCGTTGTTTTTACCTTTTCCCATCCATGATGAAGCGCAAGCTGCGGCATCCCGACCGACCATGAAGAAATGCCCTTACTGCGCGGAAGAGATCCAGGATGAGGCGGTCAAGTGTCGGTATTGCCACGAGTTTCTCGATGAATCCCGGCGTCCGGCCTATTACGCGCATTTCCCGGGGGCGCGGGAAAATACTCCGCCTTGGTATTTCCGCACGTCGTTCATCGTGTTGTTGTTCATGTCATTTCCACCCGCGGTGGTGCCATTGATCTGGCTGCGCCCGCAGACGCACATCGCGTGGAAGGTGCTCGTCACGCTGGCCGTTGTCGGTTTCTGTTGGGTGATCTTTTTCGCCTTCAGCGGCTTCGTCAGCCAGTTCGACGAGGCCACCAGGATGTGGGAAAACGCTCCGATCTAGCAGACGATTTGCAAACGAGGAATTTGAACCGCAATGGAAGCGCAGCGGACATGGACGAACTGGCTCCATCTTCACCCGCAAGACTCCCTGAAGAGATGAATTTCGGGCAAAGGCAGCCATCTCGAAATCACCTGTTATCACGGGTGGTGGGACGGAGTCCATATTTCTCCTGGAGCTGGGAGATCAACGTTGCCAACTCGCCATCACCCAGCGGTCGCTGATAGATCAGGAGCCGCGCGATTTCTCCGTCGAACGACTCCTTGCCGGGATGCTGGATGGCATCCCTTTCCTGTCCCACGGTCATGCGCGAGGGATTCGCGTCGGGAGTCACCGGGAACGCATGTTTCGTGAATGCTTCTGTGGCGTTCACAAACAGCTCGATGGTCTGTTCTCCCGTTCCGGATCCCATCCGGCTGGCGACGATGTGGAACCTATCCTTTTCCAGCACGGGTCCGACCACCTCGGGATTGTTCTCATCGAACCGCCCGAAGGTGATCCCGTTGCGGGCACTGGTCCAGAGGGTGTTGTCGTCACGGACGTTTCCCCAGAGGCCCTCGTATTTTTCGCCGTTCCTCAGGTTTCCGAAAAATGAATTCACATCCTTGAGCCCGACGCGCTGCTCATGGACCGCCAGCACGCAGATCCAGGTGAAGCCTTTCCCGGTGGTCAGTCCGTCGAACACATCCTCGTCCATGTTGACCAACTCACCCTGTCGGAAAACGAGCGCGTTGTGCCCGTTGAGTTCCTTGGCTGCCTTGCGGAGAACCGGTCTTCCCGAACCCGGTTCCGCCCGTCCTTCATCCCGTTTCACAAAGTCCACGGCCTTGGCGTCCTTGACTTGGTTTTTCCACCCGCCGACCCGGTCGCCATCTTCAAGCGTGAGTCCGTGGTCGGCATCGAGATCCAGCAGGAGATCTCTTTCCGAGCTGCTATCAGTATTCCCGTCCTCCGCGAAAGACCATGACATCAGGAGAATCGGAATCAGGCAAACTGGGAACGTTTTCATGGAGTTGTCCGGGCCTTCCTACAGGTTCCGGATGGATGCCACCAGCTCGCAGAGCGGAAAGATGTTTCGACGAGTCTAGTTCAGGAACTAGACAGGATCCCTTCCGCCAGATATCCAAGAGGCTTCTAACGGGTCGCGGGCTTCTGCTTCAGGAGCAGGAAGATGGCGGTCAGGCTGGCCGCGAGCATCAGTGAGATCAGTGACGCCGCAAAGAGTTTCTCACCCTGACCGCCGGCAACCGCCATCCAGCCGACGCTTGCACGCCAGGTGAAGATGAGAGCGAGGAATCCGCAGATGCCGATGCCGATCTTGCGGGCGGGCTTCCACCCCTTGCTTGCGACAATGCCGACGATGATCTGAAGAATCCCGAAGGTGCCACCCGACATCAACGCAGTCTTGGCCTTTTCAGGATTGGAAAGAAAGCCCGCCAGACCCGCGAGGATCAAGAACAGGCCGTAGGATATCAGGATGGTGGCGCTTTTCATGGATTGAAGGAGTTGAGGTGAAAGGAATCAAGTGTTTCTCATGCCGTAGATCTGGGGTTCTGCAATCGCTTTCTTCAAGAATCGTGCGATTGAATTTCCACGCCAGCGAGAGGACGGGTCACCCGTTAGGGGCGTGATCCCGAACACAGCGGAAGCCGATGTGGTTGGTCGGCGACTCGGTATCCTGGGATTGCCTCGCGGCAGGCCGATAGCGGAGGCAATAGGACTCGTGACAGAGGAATGAACCGCCTTTCATGACCCGGTGGATCAGGCCGCCGCCGCGTTCGCCGGTATTGCGGTTCACCCACACCTCCGGGCCCTTGGGATTGTCTGAGGCGCAATTGCTGAAGTATTGGGGATCGTAGAGATCGGTGCAGATCTCCCAGACATTGCCCGCCATGTCATGGAGTCCGTAGCCGTTGGGCGGAAAGCTGCGGACGGGTGAGGTGAACTCGAAGCCATCCTCAGCGCTGTTCCGGTTCGGGAAATCACCTTGCCAGACGTTGGCGAGCGGCGGGCCGGGTGGCCTGCGTTCATCTCCCCAGGTATAGGTCTTTCCAACAAGGCCACCGCGGGCCGCGAACTCCCACTCGGCCTCGGTGGGCAGGCGCTTGCCGGCCCACTTGGCGTAGGCAGTGGCGTCTTCGTAAGTGATGCAGACGACGGGGTGGTCACCCATGTCCTCAAGGTTTGAGCCGGCACCCATCGGCGAACGCCAGTTGGCTCGGGGCTCCCAGCGCCACCAATTGAGATACTGGCCGGGGGCGTTCGGGTTGCCTTCGGTTCCGGACCGGGGAACGAAAACGATGGTGCCGTTAGGGAATTCACTACCCGGAAGATTGGCTCGGGCGGCGGCGGGGAAGTCCTCCGCTTTCACGATCCGCTCGGCGAAAGTCACGTAGCCGGTGGCGGCGACAAAGGCGGAGAATTGGTCGTTGGTCACCTCGGTCGGGTCGATCCAAAATGAATCGACCGTGACCTCATGGGCCGGCTTTTCCTCCGGGAAGCTCTTCGGTCCGCTTTCGGTTTCAAAATCGCCGTCGTGGCCCCTCAGCAGGGTTCCGCCCGGAATGAGGACCATCCCGTCGCGCGTCTTGAGTCCCGGGGACTCGCCCGAGCTTTCTGTTGGGGACGTCTTGGAGGGTTCCGAGTCGCATGCGGCGAAGAGGAGGAGAATCGGTAGAATGACGAAAGGCTTCATGAGTCTTTTTTTCAAACTAGAGAGCCATCGTTCTCGCGCCATGACGAAAATTCACCCGTGCATGCTTCGCTGCTACGCCGGGCCAAGGCCGCCCTCAGCCACTTCGAGTGAAAGAGACGACCAAAGAGCGAGGCTGGAAGATGCGGTGGCTTTTACGACGCTTCGTCGGCGGCTGGCTCGGGTGCCGGAGTTTCCTTGGCTGGGGCTGGCTTGGGGTGCTTGCGGAAGAGGGAGCGGATGCGGCTGGCGATCTGGTCGCGGGATTTTCCGGGCGAGGGATTGCCTTCGGAGCCGACCTCCGCGACGGCCTCGGGCTCGGTGGGGTGGAAGATGACGAACTGATAGGGAGGGATGGAGAGAATGTCCGGGAGATCCACGCGTCGCGCCACGCTGACGTCGAGATCGGCAAGGAACACGCGGCCATCATGGAAGCGCCCCAGGATGCATGAGAACGGCGGAATGCCGGTGAGCGGCAGGGTGATCTCGGAATTCGGCGAGGCTCCGATGGTGGCGTGGGTGCCGGGTGGCAAGTCGAATTCAATCAGCAGATCGAGCTCTTCGGACTGGAGGTGGAGCCTGTTTTCAAGGGACATACGGTGTGAGCATAGCCCGCGCGGGTGCCGATGCAAGCAAGCATGGCCGGCACCGTGGACTGGAAAGTGGAATTGCCGGGGACGTTGGGCGAGGGGGGAATTTGCCAATGCGCCGTGCCTACCACGATCTCAACGAGAGGCGATCACCTCGACCGTGAAGCCTTTGAGATATCCGGTCTCGGGGATGGAAATGAGAATCGGGTGATCGGCGCGCTGGGAATGGTTCATGACGAGCCTTGCGGATTTCTTGGCGTCCACGGAGGCGTCTATCAGGTTGTCCATGAAGAGTTCGCGGGAGGCGTGGTAGGAGCAGCAGAAGGTGGATAGAATCCCGCCCTTGTCTAGCAGCTTGAGGGAGCGCAGGTGGATCTCCTTGTAGCCGCGCATGGCGTCCATGAGGGTTTTCTTGTTCCGGGTGAAACTCGGCGGGTCGAGGATGATGAGGTCATACTCGGGTTTGGCGTGTTTGAGGAAGTCGAAGACGTTGTGTTCGAGGACT
>Ga0163144_10016898_pt1 | contig 14918 bp, 15 predicted proteins | sample OliLak19BULKMAT1_FD_123175 | JGI IMG/M metagenome (GOLD analysis project Ga0163144, IMG submission 123175) | Freshwater microbial mat bacterial communities from Lake Vanda, McMurdo Dry Valleys, Antarctica - Oligotrophic Lake LV.19.BULKMAT1 | ecosystem: Environmental > Aquatic > Freshwater >... | reverse complement strand
TGGATACCGAGGACATGTTCAGAAAATGGTTCACGCGGCTGAGGGAAGAAAGGTCCATCCCAGCCTGACTTCCTACCCGTTGGCCGCTTCGAGCGCGGCGGATACGGCAGCTTCGGTGATGCGGCCGTGGGAGGCGTGCCAGAGGGGGGCACCTGCTTTGAGGACGAACATCTGTGGGGACTGGTGGCGCACGCCGGTAAGCTGTTCGACGGCCTTCGAGACGTCGTGCTGCTCGGAGACGTCGACGATGAAGACGTCGCCATCGACCGCCTCGACCTCCTCGTAGGCGCTCGCGCTGATCGGGCACCAGGGATCGTGGAGGAGGAGGGCGACGGGCGCATCGGCCGCGCCAGCGAAGACTGTGTTGAGGGCGGCGACATCGGCCACGGGGTGAAAGGTCACGCGCCGCACGGGCGCTTCGCGGGAGAAGGGATTCTTCATGATTCAAATGTACTGTGCGGGGGCGGTGCGGGCGACGGGCATGGCCGTGGGCGGCGGCGGCGCGGGTGGCGGGCTGGGGCGTGAACCCTCCATGACGGTCGGGCTACGGACTGGGGGCGGGCATGGCCCGTGTGCAGTGCCGAGGCCGAGGCGCGAACCCTCGCTGACGGTCGGGCTACCGGGATGCCATGGGGCGCCGCCATCGCCGATGACGGCGAAGGGGGCCAGGCGAAGCTCGCGCTAACCCGTCGCCGGCCGGTCGCCGCCGCGCCCGAGCTTTGGTTCCGTGCCCGCCAACAGCCGCCGGATGTTGGGGATGTGTTTGTACTCGATAAGGGCCACGGCCGCCGCTGCGTACCAGGCGAAGGCCGCTGGCTGGTACCCGGCAATCGCCAGGATGGCGATGATCACCGCGCAGATCGGTGTGCCCACGACCGACATGACCGACATGTATCGTGTCGGGATGACGAGCGCGGCCCCGACCACGGGGAAGAGCAGCGACAACAGCGGCGACAACCCGAGGATACCGCCAAACGCGGTGGCGACGCCGCGGCCGCCGCGGAACCCGGCGAACACGGGCCAGATGTGACCAACGATGGCGAGTGTCGCGCCCGCCGCAGCGACGCCATCATCGTCGAATACGTATCTCCCGATGACCCCCGGGGCCGCACCCTTGGCGATGTCCGCGATCATGACGAGCGCCGCAGGCAACCTCCCCGCCGTGCGCAGGACATTCGTCGTGCCCGTCTTGCCGCTGCCCGCGTCGCGGATATCGTTCCCCAGCCAGATGCGCCCAACGATCAGGCCAAAGGGAATCGAGCCGAGCAGGTAGCCGAGGACGATGTTCGCGGCGTAGTCACCCATCACGAGCGCGCATCATCCTCTGATCTGGCGCGGAGTACCACTTTGATCGCCGTGCCTTCGAAGTCGTACGCCTCGCGGATGATGCGTTCGAGGTAACGCCGATAGCTGAAGTGGACGATTTTCGGGTCGTTCACGAAGAGGATGAAGGTGGGCGGATCGACATTGGCCTGGGTCGCATAGAAGAGCTTGAAGCGCTTGCCCTTCACCATCGGGGGGATGTGTTCGGTCACGGCCTTCTTGAGCAGGGAATTGAGTTCGCTCGTGACCACGCGCAAGCGCCGGGCTTCGCGGGCAGTCGCGGCCAACGAAAGCAGCCTGGGAAGGCCTTTCTTTTCGAGCGCGGAGATGAACGCCACCATCGCCCAGGGGACGAACTGCACGCGCCCGCGCATCTGCCGCTCGGACCATTCGCGACGTTCGTCTTCGTCCTCCCAGAGGTCGATCTTGTTGACGGCGATGATCAGGCCCTTGTGTTCGTCGATCGCGAGGCCGGCGATGTGCGTGTCCTGGGCGGTCACGCCATCCGAACCGTCGATCACGAGCACGGCCACGTCACAGCGTTCGACCGCCGTGCGCGTGCGCATCACCGAGTGCAGTTCGACGCCGACGCCAAGCTTGCCCGGTCGACGCACGCCCGCCGTGTCGATCAGCGTGAACGATCCCTCGGGCGAATCGATATCCGTATCGACGGCGTCACGTGTTGTCCCGGCAACATCCGACACGATCACGCGATCCTGCCCGAGGATGGCGTTGACGAGCAAGGACTTGCCGACGTTCGGCCGCCCAATGATCGCCACGCGCACCCGGTCTGATTCTGGGAGGGCGCCCGATTCCGGGAGTCGTGCGACGACTTCGTCCAGCATCAGCCCGACGTTGATGTCGTGCATCGCGCTGATCGGCATCGGCTCGCCGAATCCCAGTTGGGCCGAATCGGCGAGGCCCTGGATTTCGCGCTTGTCGTTGTCCGCCTTGGTGGCGACCAGGAGCACGGGACGGTTGCTGCGACGCACGACTTCGGCCATGTCGAAGTCGCTCGCCGTCAGGCCGTCGCGGGAATCGATGCAGAACAAGACGAGGGATGCAGCTTCTATGGCCGCCTTCACCTGGCTCATGATCAGGGGCGCCCAGACGCTTTGGGCGTCCGTTTCGAAGCCGCCGGTGTCGATGAGCCGGAAGCGGCGGTCGAGCCATTCGACATCGGCTTCCACGCGGTCGCGTGTTGTGCCGGGTTCATCTTCGACGATTGCGCGGCGCTCGCCGAGAACACGGTTAAAGAGCGACGACTTCCCGACGTTCGGTCGCCCGACGATGGCCACGCTCGGCAGTTGGTAGGCTAGGTCAGTCATGGAAACACCAGGGGAACGATTTTCACAGGCAGTGGGTCGGCTTCCGCGCGCAAGCCGGGCGGCCCAGAAGGGAGAATCGTCACCACCGGATTCAGCGTTGACGTGCCCACGGTGACGCCCGTAAGAGATACTGTTGCGCGGATGTCGGCTGCCTTCAACTGCTGAATCTGTGGGAGCGGCCCGAACACGCGCACGACGACCTGCGAAGCGCCCTCCACGGTCATCCCCGCCGGGAAATCGGTGAACGCCGGACCGATGACATAGCTGACGGATATACAAGGGGAAGCCGGTTGGGCAGTGGAGCATTCAATGGCGCGTACTTCCACGCGCACGACCACCGTTTGGCGGTCGATCGTGACGTTGGGGGGACGGTCGATCTGTTTGGTCTGGGTGACATCGGTCTTCGCGCCGGTCACATCGATTTTCTCGATCGCCAGGCTTTGGAGGAAATCCACCAGCGATTTCGGCCCCGCGACGATGGCGGATGGCGGGTCGATGCTGATGTTCGTGATGCGGTAGCCTGGGGCCGGTGAGCCGGTGACCGACGCGCTGAGGGCCAGGGCGCGCTGCGAAAACGTCTGTTCGATTCGCAACGTCGCCCGCGAACGCTCGGGCGTGATGGCGACCTCGACGCGGTTGCCGCCGCTCGTGCGCGCGACGAGGTCGCCCTCCACCGAAACGACGCCATCGCGCAGGCCCGCCACGTTCACTTCCAGGGTCGCGACTTCCACGCTATCGATGAGGTCCGCCGGGCCGCGCAGTTTCACAAGCGACGGTTCGGCGGAAGGTACAACGCCTTCCTTGAGCCGGTAGCCAGACGGGAATTCGCCCACCAGTCGCACCTGGACGGGGACCTCCCGCGTCGCTGCCCGCACGAGGGTGATATCGACCTGGGAGGGCTGCACCGACAACACGCGGACGCCACCGCGGCGTGACTCCACCCGCACGGGGCGGCTGACGGCTTCCCCAGGAGTCACCCCACGAAGGTCAATGGTTGCCCGGAAGTCACCCTCGCGCAGGCCATCGATGTCGGCTTTGCGCGCCTCCACCCGGACGCGGACGGTCGGTTGGTCGCGGAGGATGGCATCATCGGGCACGTTCAGCGGAGTGAGTGGGATAGCCTGGTTGGTTTCGAGTGGCACAACCGCCTGCGTCCGCGGATTCTGCTGGTCTTCGACCAACATCCATATTCCCAGGGCGGCAACGAGGCTGAAAAGCACGAGACCCCAGTGTTGGGATGCGTTCGACCAGAACAGGCGTGGGAGCCCGCGGGCCACGCCCGGACCAGACTCCGAAAGCGCGCGCAACCACGATCTCATACCGGCGTCCCCCGTTCCGGTGCGAAACGCGCGCCGGACGAGGGCCCCAGCAGCCACTCGAGGACTGCCCGCAGACGCCGTTCGTCGGCAACGTGCGTGAGTTTGCCACCGAGGGCAACGCTGATGGCGCCGGTCTCCTCGGAGACGACCACCGTCAACGCGTCCGTCTGCTCAGTGATGCCGACGGCCGCTCGGTGCCGCGTCCCCAGCGTCCGGTCGCCGTCCAGGAGCTCACCCGCGAGGGGGAGAATACACCCGGCGGCGACCACGCGGTCGTCTCGCAGGATCACGGCCATGTCATGCAGAGGCGAGTTCGGGAAGAAGATGCCCTGGAGGAGCTCGGGCGAAATGCGCGCATCCACGGGCACCCCGGTATCGATCACGTCCTGGAGGCCAGTCTCCCGCTCCAACACAATCAGCCCACCGTGTCGATCGTGGGACATGCGCCCCGCGGCAGTCACGACACAGTCGATCACGTCGCCATAGCGCGGCCGTGTCACCAACCCGCGAACACCGGCGCGGCCAACGCGATCCAGCCCGCGGCGGATCTCCGGCTGAAAGATGATGACCGCGCCCACAAGAAGCACGGTGAACGACCGATCGACGAGGTAATTCACTACGGTGAGGTCGAACAGGCGGCCGAGGACGACGGCGACGAGGACGAGCAGGAGCATCCCCCGCAGCTGGGTCATGGCGCGCGTGCCCGTGACGAGGCGCAACGCCCAGAACAGGAGCAACGCGATGAGGAGCACGTCCACGGCGCTTGATGGCCCGAATTGGCCGAGGATCTCCTGGATATGGTCGAGGTTTGGCAATTCACGTCCCGGCGAAACTTGTGCGCCGCGCCATCATACCGCGCGCGGCGCCCGCAATCGGCGGGCGTTCGTCCGAACCCCGGGTGTGCTAGTGTTTGACGTTGGCGGCGACGCCAAGCAGGAACACCACCACTGCCGCCTGCGCCCACACCCTGTTCTCGGCCTGGTCGAAAATGATCGAACCCTCGCTTTCGAACACATCGTCGGTAATCTCGTCGCCGCGATGGGCCGGGAGGTCGTGCATGATCAACGCGGAAGGGGCCGCTCCTGCCGTGACGGTGCGATTGAGCTGGAATCCCGCGAAATCAATGCGCCGGCGCTCCGCCTCTCGCTCCTGTCCCATTGAGGTCCAGACGTCCGTATAGAGAGCCTCGGCCCCGGCGACTGCTTCCAGCGGGTCCGTGGTGAGGGTGAGCGAGCCTCCGGTTGCCGCGGCCCGCGCCGAGGCTTCGCTGATGATCGCCTCGGGCAGCATGTAGCCGCGTGGCGCCGCCATTCGGACGTCCATTCCCAGCGAACTGGCCGTCATGACGAGACTGCTCGAGACGTTGTTGCCATCGCCGATGAACGCCAGCGACCGGCCCTTGAGGTCGCCAAACTTCTCCTTGAGGGTGAGCAGGTCCGCCAGCGCCTGGCAAGGATGCTCCTCGTTCGTGAGCGCGTTGATGACGGGAATGCCGGAGTACTCGGCGTATTCCTCAACGATGTTCTGCCCAAACGTCCGCACCGCGACGATCTGCACGTATCGCGCAAGCACGCGCGAGACATCTTTGATCGCTTCACGCTCCCCGAGCCCAACCTCCTGGGGGGCGAGGTAAATCGTATCGCCGCCGAGGTGTCGCATCGCCACCTGGAAGCTCACCCGCGTGCGCAACGATGGCTTTTCGAATAGGAGCGCGAGCTGCCGTCCTTCCAGCAGGCGCTGAGGACGGCGCTTCAACGCGCTGGCGATATCGAGCAAAAGGTGGACCTCTTCGATCGAGAGGTCAGCAGACGAAAGCAGGTGGCGAGTTCCAGGTTGCATAACGCCGAGTATAGGTTGCGCCACCCCTATGTTCCGACGCCGCCGGTCACACTCGAGCCATGGACAGCGGCGTGTTCATCCTTCGAAAGGCTCAGGACGAACGGGGGTGACAGGCGGACGACGTGAGAACCGAACCAGGACAAGGCGTACGCAAAACTTTGACGCCCACCCCTAACTTTCTGGTGCGACTCTGCCGACGGTGGACTGAGGTTAGAGCTGGATGCGCCGACTATCAGGTTGAGAGGCGCAACATGCAAAAACCGTTCATTCCGGACGTCCGGGCAAAATTCCTCGAAGGCAAGATGTTCGAGCGCCTGGAATGCCATCGTTGCCACACGTTGTTCAACTTCAGCCCGGCGCCCCGCGTGACGCGTATTCCCCACTGTCCCGCGTGCGGCGGCATTGTCAATCGCCACGACGCGGCTTAGCGAGTGTCGTGCAAAGCTTTGCGCGGAGTCCGGAGGGCAGACCACCCTCCACCGGCCAACCAGAATCACAAGCCTGCACAGCGCAGCGCTTGCTTACGCGCGCGCTACGGACGCTGAGTTCGCCTTACTACCGCGACTGCTCGGTCTCGAACCGCTATCCGCGCAAAAAATTTGAACCCCATACCCCAGCTCAGGGCTTGTGCGGAGTGGTTGTGCTACGCCCCGTCGAGACGCTATCACTGCGCAAGCGGGTTATCGGAAGCGCGCACGTAAGGAGATCCCCTATTGGTCTCCGGCGCACGGGGGTTCACGCATGATGGACGTTGCCTTGGATTCTCGAACACCATTCGAGTGCACCAATTGTTAGGGCAACCCCGCATAGTCCATTTGCCTCCTGGCTGGCACCATCGACTCAGAAACGCCATGGAAATTCAAACGAAACGCCTGATCGACTCACCACGGCGCCAATCGCTGCAAATGCGCGCAAGCCTGGTTGCCGGTGCGGCGCTCCTCGTCGTCGGTCTTGTTGGGTTCAGTTTCACACTTCCTTACGACCGCCAGGAAGCACGGCTGGCGCCGTTACCCCGTGTTGATACTTTTGCCGTAAAAAGCCTTCATCCGGCGGAAACACGCCTCGTTGTCCCGAATATCGCCGCCGCAATGGAACCCGTCGTTGAGGCTGTCGAGAGTGCCACGGATCCCGCACTGAGCGCCACGCCTGTTCCCCTGGCTCGGCCCTCCGCGCAAGCCGCAGCCGCAGCCGCAGCGCCCGTCGCGACCGTGCTGCCGCCTCCCTCGCCGCCCACTCCCACGCTCACCGCTTCTCCCACGCCCACGGCGGCGACCCCGAAGGCGACTCCCGCCGCGCGAGAAGGCGAGCCAACGGGCATCCGTGGGGACGGAGCGAGGGACGGACCCAACCCCGCCGCCGTCCCGCCGAAGCCCGGACTTTTCGACACATTTTCAACGGACGGGGGAGAGGGGCCATCTCCCGCGCCGCGAGATATCGACCCCACCCGCCCGATGCCGCGCTAGTTCAGGCTTTCCCGTAATCGACCGTGAGCCAGCGCTCCACATGAAGCTGGACGACGATTCCTGAGTCGCCTCCGCCTCCCGTCGCGCGAAGGTACGCGTCTCCGCCCTTCTCCCCCAGGTAGCGCTGGGCGATGGCGCGCGAATCCCGCTCGTAGTCCGGCTTCGCGATCGTGATAGGCCCTTCGATCGAGACGTACTTGTATGGCGCCGTCTCCGTCTGCACGCAGAGGCTGATGCGACCAGCCGCTTGGAGCAGCGCGGCCTTGCGCGAATCGCCGCCTGTTGTGAAGCAGACGGCCCCGCCGGGTTCATAGCGATACCACACGGGCATCGTGAGCGGCCCGCGGCCAGGATCTTCGACAGAGACCACGGCGACGTGGACATCAGCGAGAAAGGCCTCGCGCTCGGCCTTCGTCATCTTCGTGCTCATTGGTAAGTCTCGTTCGCTGCTAGGGCTTCACGACGCCGCTGAGGAGCGTCGCGGGGTCGATGATGATCCCCTGGCCGCTTGGGAGCATGACAATCTGGATCTTGTCCGACAGCTTCTGCACGGCTTGAAACTGGATGACTGCTGGCGTAAGCGACGCAGCCAGCAGCCTGTTGGCGTCCGCCTGGCCTTGTGCGCGGAGCTTCGTTGATTCCGCCTCGCCCTTGGCGGTTTCAATCTGCTGGTCGGCCTCCGCCTTCTTCTGCGTGATCTTCTCCTTCTCGCGCAGTGCGTCCTGCGTGGCAACCTGCTTGTTCACGATGGCGGTTTTGAACTCCTGGCGGTAGTCAACGTTGTCGAGTAGCAGGTCCGTCACCGTCACGGAAAAGGTCGCAAGGTCTGCTGCGAGCCTGGTGCGCACATCTGAACGGATCTTCTCGCGGTTTGGCCCGATCTCAACGGCGTCGTACTTGACCGTCTCTTCCTTGATGAAGTTGTTGAGGCGTGATTGAACAAGGACATCGAACCAGTTCACGCCGACGCGCCGGTACAGGTCCTGGACAGCTGCCGGAGAGACCGAGTAGTTCACGGTCACCGACAGAAAGACGTCCTGCGTTTCCTTTGTGAAGGCTTCGATCTGTTCGAACGTCCGCCGTTGAACCTGGACGCTCGCCGTCCTCATCGTCTGCCAGGGCGCGATGAACTGTAGGCCTTCGGACTTCTGCCCAATGATTTCGCCGAACTGGTACACGACGCCGACGTGGCCGGCCTCGACCTGGCGCACGCTGGATACCAGCGTGGAGATGACGATCCACACAGCGAACAGCGCTCCCGCGCCGATCATGATGAGCTGTCCGCGCAGCGCTCCGGGAGAGCCTTTCTCGCTCTCGCTGCGGGTAACGCGGCCCACCACAAAGAGTCCGGCGCACACAATCACCGCGACGAACAGGCTAAGAATCCAGGGCATGAGTCACCTCAACGTGTCAGATGGCTCCATTGTAGCGCCGAGCGCACAGATGCTTCGTTGTCGGGTAAAGGTCGTCAGCATCTTCGGCGCCGAGCCCGTGCTTCAGTCCGGTGCTACGGAGGCAAGATTTTGGTGCGCGAAATCGCGATCATGTACGCTTCGGCCAAATGGTTGACCTTCACACCATCGAAACCGAGGACGGTTGCTTGCTGGATGCGGCCTATTGGCCCGCGGCGAAGACCGTCCGCGGTCGCGCGGATGGCTGCGTGTTCACGCACGGGGCCACCGGAAACGCGTTCTCCGCGTTCCAGCGCGATATGGGCGAGGCATCGAGCGACGCCGACGTCGCCTCGTGCAGCCTCCGACCGGTGGCCGCATAGCGACTCGAACACTCGTTCTGCTACAATCGACGAGCCGTGCGGGTTCGCGGTCTCGATTTGAGCGCAGTCGAACAATCCCAATTCTAAATCGGAACAGGTCCCGTGCCCCTCGACCACATCCTCGTACGCGGCGCCCGTGAGCATAACCTCAAGAACGTCGATGTGCGCATTCCCCGCGACAAACTTGTTGTCATAACGGGACTGTCAGGCTCCGGCAAATCCTCCCTCGCCTTCGACACGATCTATGCAGAGGGTCAGCGCCGCTACGTCGAATCCCTTTCCGCCTACGCGCGCCAGTTCCTCGGGCTCATGGAAAAGCCCGATGTCGACCACATCGACGGCCTCTCGCCCGCCATCTCGATCGACCAGAAGTCGACGTCCAACAACCCGCGCTCGACGGTCGGCACAGTCACGGAGATCTACGACTATATGCGCCTGCTCTGGGCGCGCGCCGGGCGGCCCCATTGTCCGAAATGCGGCCGCCCGATCGAAAAGCAAACGGTGCAGCAGATCGTCGATGCGACGCTTGCGTACCCGCCGGGATCCCGTCTCCTCGTCCTTGCCCCCGTTGCGCGCGCGAAGAAGGGCGAGCACACCGGCATTTTCGAGGAAGCGCGCCGGGCGGGGTTCGTGCGCGTCCGCATCAACGGCGATGTCCACGACCTTGACGACGACATCCGCCTGAACAAACAGAAGCGCCACGATATCGACGTCGTCGTCGATCGCCTCGTCGTCCCCGAACCAGGGACGGATTCGTCCGCCACGAGCCGCATCGGCGATTCCGTCGAGCAGGCGCTCAAGGTGGGCAGCGGCGTGATGCTCGTCGCACTGGCTGGCGCAAAGCCTGGCGACGCCGAAAGTGAACGTCTCTTTTCGGAACACTTCTCCTGCGCGTACGACGGCACGTCCATCGGCGAAATTGAGCCGCGCACGTTCAGCTTCAACAGCCCCCATGGCGCCTGCACCCAGTGCACCGGGCTTGGCCTGGAGATGCAGATCGACCCCACGCTGGTCATACCGGACCGCACGAAATCCGTGAACCAGGGCGCGGTCGAACCCTGGGCGCGCTCCGCCGCGGTCGGCACCTGGTACACCCGCCAGATCGAGGCCGTCGCCGTTACCCACGGCTTCACACTCGACCAGCCCATCCGCGACCTCACGGAGGAGCAGCTCAACGCCATCCTCTACGGCACGGGCGAGCGCGTCCTCGAAATGAAGTTCACCAACCAGTACGGTCGCACGCAGGCCTACGACACCAAGTTCGAAGGCGTCGTCAACAACTTGCAGCGCCGTTACAAGGAGTCGGACTCCGATTGGGTGCGCACGGAGATAGAGAAGTACATGGCTTCGATCCCGTGCGCCGCATGCAAGGGACTGCGACTGCGCCCCGAAGCCCTGAGCGTCCTCATCGATGGCAAGTCCATCGCCAACGTCACGGGGCTGAGCATTGTTGATGCGCGCCGCTGGGCGGACGGACTGGCGGGACCGGAGACGCCCCTCAACCAACGGGAGCAGATGATCGCTTTTCAGATCATGAAGGAGATCCGGGGCCGCCTGGAGTTCCTCGTCGATGTGGGCCTGGACTACCTCACGCTGGATCGCGTCTCGGGGACCCTGTCCGGCGGCGAATCCCAGCGCATTCGCCTTGCGACGCAGATCGGTTCGGCGCTGATGGGGGTGCTCTACATCTGCGACGAACCGAGCATCGGCCTCCACCCCATCGACGGCGACCGCCTCATCAAGACGCTTGAGCGGCTGCGCGAGTTGGGCAACACCGTCCTCATCGTCGAACACGACGAAGCGATGATGCGCGCCGCCGACTGGATCATCGACATGGGCCCAGGCGCCGGCATCCATGGCGGCTACGTCGTGGCCGAAGGCGACATCGAGGCGATCAAGCGGGCGAAAGATAGCATCACCGGCGCGTATCTCAGTGGCCGCCGCGAGATACCGGTCCCCAAAGAGCGGCGCGCGGGCAACGGCAAGGCGCTCAAAATCATTGGCGCGCGCGAAAACAACCTTCGTAACCTCGATGTCGAGATCCCGCTGGGCAAGTTCGTCGCAGTAACGGGCGTTTCCGGTTCGGGCAAGTCGTCGCTGATCACGGAGATCCTCGTGAAGCGCGTCTCCCAGGCGCTCCACGGCTCGCGCCAGCGCCCGGGCAAGCACGACAACCTGGAAGGCCTGACGTATATCGACAAAATCGTCGATATCGACCAGTCACCGATCGGCCGGACGCCGCGTTCGAACCCCGCCACCTACACGGGCGTTTTCACGATCATCCGCGAAATGTTCGCATCGGTGCCGGAGGCGAAAGCCCGTGGCTATAAGTCCGGGCGCTTTAGCTTCAACGTCAAGGGCGGCCGCTGCGAGGAATGCAAGGGCGATGGCTACAAGATCATCCAGATGCAGTTCCTCCCGGATGTTACCGTGCCCTGCGAGACCTGCCGTGGCAAGCGCTACAACCGCGACGCCCTCGAGATCCTTTTTCGCGGCAAGAACATCGCCGACGTACTGAACATGACGGTTTCCGAAGCGAACGAGTTCTTCGACCGCTTCCCCCGCGTCAAGCGCATTATGGAGACGCTGGAGGCGACCGGCCTGGGCTATGTCCACCTGGGCCAGCCCGCGACAACGCTTTCGGGGGGCGAGGCGCAGCGCATCAAGCTCGCCGCCGAACTCTCTCGCCGCTCGACGGGCAAGACGCTCTACGTCCTCGATGAGCCGACGACGGGTCTCAGCTTCCAGGACGTGGCCCACCTCCTCCACGTCCTCGATCGTCTCGCCGATGCGGGGAACACGGTCCTCGTCATCGAACACCACCTCGACGTGATCAAGACGGCGGACCACATCATCGACCTCGGCCCCTATGGCGGCGACCGCGGTGGTGAACTCATCGCCACGGGCACGCCCGAAGAAATAGCTCTCCACCCCACGAGCTTCACCGGCCTCTACCTTCGGCCGCTGCTCGAAGCCGCCGGGACCGTCGCCCGCTCGGTGCCAGTGGAACCGGCGAAGGTCGCGCCGCGTCGTCGCGCCGCAGCCCGCAATGGCTACGGTGTTAACCCCGCGGAGATCGCTGCCGCAGCCGCGGGCGAGCGCATGGGCGCCCGCGTCGAACGCGAGTCTGCTGGCGCCAACCTCGTTCGGCCAATGACCAAGGCGGCGGAAAAGCGCGCGCGCCAGGCCGCCCACCCCCGCAAAGAAACAGACAGCGAACGCAACCTCCGCGAACGCCGCGAACGCGGAACCCCGGAACCGGTCGAGTAGCCCGTACCATCAGTCGTAGCGCGGGCAGTCCGGAGCGCGGGCGTGAGCAAGCGCTGGGATGGTCAGGCCCGCAAGCCCGTTCCGGCCGCCGGTCCCCATCGTCCAGCCTGCCCGGCCCTCGCGACACCGTTCGTCCTGACCGTGAGCCTGTCGAACGGTCGAAGGATGAACACGCCGCCGCCCATCTTTCGAGTGTGACCGACCCTTCGACAGGCTCAGGGCGAACGGACCTCAACGTGTTTCGCGAGATTTCCAAACCCGACCCGATAGGCTGCGAAACCGACGGCGTCGGAGTACAGTAAGGGCAAATCCCCTACGAGCAGGAGACCACCATGTTCATCGCCATGAACCAGTTCACCGTCAATCTCGACCGCGCCGCCGAATTCGAAGAGGTCTGGCGCAGCCGCGAATCGCATCTCGACACGCTCCCCGGCTTCGTCCAGTTCGCCCTCCTCAAGGGCGACGAACCGGGCGACTACATCTCCCATACCACCTGGGCATCGCGCGAAGCCTTCATCGGCTGGACGCAGTCAGAGTCCTTCAAGCTTTCCCATTCCAATCGCACGCCCGAGGGCATCATCGACGGACACCCCCGCGCGCGCTTCTACGATTCGGTGATCGTCCAGCGCCCCGGCGCGATGACGGGGGCGCACTAGCGGTGGCGGAAGCCTCGCCCTTCCTCCCCGCGCACTTCGAACGCATGGACGACTCGCCCGACGACCAGTTCTATGTCTCGCCACGCTTCGTCACGCACATCGATGACGACGCCATCGCCACGATCCGCCGCTTCTACGGTGAAACGCTCCCGCCCCACGGCGCCGTCCTCGACCTCATGTCGAGTTGGGTCTCGCATCTGCCGAACCCCAATACCTACGCCTCTATCACGGGCCTCGGGATGAACGAAGAGGAGCTGCGCGGCAACCCCCAGCTCGGCGATTGGGTCGTCCAGGACCTCAACGCGAACCCCGTCCTCCCCATCGCCGACGAGACGTACGACGGCGCTATCGTCACCGTCTCCGTGCAATACCTCACGCGCCCTGTCGAGGTCTTCGCCGAGGTCGGACGCGTGCTCAAGCCCGGCGCGCCCTTCATCGTCAGCTATTCCAACCGCTGCTTCCCCACCAAGGCCGTCGCCATCTGGCGCGCCCTCGGCGACCGCGAACACGCCGACCTCATCGGCGCCTACTTCCGACTCAGCGCCCGCTTCGACCCCTTCTCCGCCCACGACCTCAGCCCCGCCCCCGGCCGCTCCGACCCGGTGTATTGCGTCTTCGCCCACCGTTCCGCCTGAGGTTCCGCGCCGCTCCTACGCAACGGCTACTTCCTGGTACAGGTGCTTCTGAAAGCCGCTGAACGCCCGTCCAATTTCATCGGCGCGGCCGAGGTCAGCAACGGCGTCCGTGATGGAGTCGTGGTACTTCAGGCGCAGGAGGGGCGTGAGCTTTTCCTGGTCCAAATCCCCCACGCCCACGTTCACGTAGTGGGCGAGGACGAAGCCCAGGAACGCCTGTTGCTTCGTGTTGAAGTGTGTGCTTATCTCCACCCTCGCGCTGGTCGATCTGCGACATGAAGATCTCGACGCGCTTCTTCTCCCGCTCCTTGATCTCGATGATGCGGTTGACGTGGGATTCGGTGTAGAGCTTTCCCGCTTCAACCTCCCCCTCGACAGGTTGGTCATCGATCGAGAAGCCCTTCAAAAGGTACTCGCTGAGACGAGCCGTGGCCCATTGGCGGAACTGGGCGCCGCGCGGACTGCGGACGCGGTAGCCTACGGCGAGGATGGTGGGCAAGCTGTAGTGCTCGATCTCTCTCGCGACCTCACGAACACCCTCGAATCGAACTATCCGGAAATTCCGGATAGTTGCCGCGCGAGCCACTTCGCCCTCGTCGTAAATATTCGCGAGGTGTTCGTTGACGGTGCGCACGTCTTTCTGGAACAACTCCGCGATCAGGGCCTGCGTCAGCCAGATGGTCTCGTCCTCGAAGCGGCACTGGATGCGCGTGCGGCCGTCCTCCGCCTGGTAGAGGATGATGCTCGATCGCGGGGCGTCGTCGTCCGTCATGGCGTAATTCTACAGCTCCCCGCTGAAGGCCTGGTGCAGCAGCGACTTCTTCCGCCTCAGCGCCCGCTTTGCCCCCTCCTCCGCCCACGACCTCAGCCCCGCCCCCGGGGCGGACCGACCCGGTGTATTGCGTCGTCGCGCGGCGGGCGGGGTGAGTTTCCGCGCCGCGACACGATCTGTCGCGGCGGCGATGCATGATCGGACCGAGTTCGCGATCACAGGACATTTAGTGCCATGGGCCTCTTGACAACTGTCAAGGCGTCGCGCATTGTTTGCGAACATTAGTTCTAGGCGGTGGCGTAGTGTACCCAGTCAGTTTCGAAATTGCCGGGCCTGCCGCAATGTTCGCTCGTCCGGACACGGGTTCAACCCCGGTTTCCTACCCGATCCCAACCTACTCCGCAGCCAAGGGAATGTTTGAGGCGGTCGCCCGGATGGCTGGGGCCTACATTCGACCGACGCGAGTCGAGGTATGCGCGCCGTTGATCTTTTGCCCGTACACAACCAATTACGGGGGTCCGCTTCGGAAGCCTCAATCC
>Ga0163144_10016897_pt1 | contig 14918 bp, 13 predicted proteins | sample OliLak19BULKMAT1_FD_123175 | JGI IMG/M metagenome (GOLD analysis project Ga0163144, IMG submission 123175) | Freshwater microbial mat bacterial communities from Lake Vanda, McMurdo Dry Valleys, Antarctica - Oligotrophic Lake LV.19.BULKMAT1 | ecosystem: Environmental > Aquatic > Freshwater >... | reverse complement strand
GTCTTAAGTGGGACGAGCATCGCCACCGCCGAATTGCCGCGCGCGATGATAAACTCCCGGCCCTTCTCGACTTCCGCGAGGTAGCGGGAGAGGTGCGTCTTGGCTTCGTGCGTCGTGATGGTGGTCATGGTCAAACGCTGCAGCGGGCAGCGAGGTTAGTCAACTTAGTCCACCGGACGAATTCCGGCGAAGCGCCAATGGGGTCACGGCGTGTTTTGTTAGTTGGTCCGCGGTTCGCGTTAGGCCAGTGGAAGTGGCCATCAAGCGAAACCGGCTGGCCCGGGTGGGTTCGATCCTCAATCCGGACTGGCAACTAACAAAACACGCCTCGACCCCCTGCTACGGGTCGACTGACTCCATCGGTCCGATCCCCACGCCGCGATCTGCGAGGGGGGCGCCCGGCAACGCGCGATCCTACCATAACGGCGAAATCAGACCAGTTGACGACGGTCTGAGTCACGCCAAAGTGTAATCATGACCTTAAGCGCAGTACTTTCCCCAGCGGAAGAAGGAGGATTCGTTGCCCTCAATCCCGAGACGGGGACAACAACGCAGGGGGAGACCATTGAAGAGGCACTCACAAACCTTCGCGAGGCGACCGAGTTGTACCTCGAAGAGTTCCCGCTTTCGAAGGTTGGAACGACTCTGTTGACGACAATCGAAGTCGCGCAAAGTGCCTAAGCTACCGCACCTCTCGGGAAGTGAAATTATCCGATCGCTTGAGCGTCTCGGGTTTTATCAAGCTCGCCAGAAAGGAAGCCACGTTATTTTGAAAAAAGGGTTCGATGGGTTGCGTTGTGCCGATGCACCGAGAGGTGAAAGTCGGAACTCTTGCTGGTATATTGAGGCAGGCAGGCGTAACGGCCGAAGAGTTTCTGCGGGCTGTATAAGGCCCAGTCGGGTCCCCGGGAGTGATTCGCTCCCCGTTTTACCGCTGAGGGCGTGAAGGACGCGGAGTCGATCTATACTTTCTGAAGGCAGCGCCTTGGCAGCGCGTATTCACGAAGGCTCCTTTCTGCACGCGTCTCATTCGTTCCGTTTAACGTGAACTTGGATTTATTACTCTGAAGCCACGACAATTCTCGTGCGGGGAAAAGTTTTTCCATGGGAGAACTTTCGCGAACAAGCCATGCTGGCTGTCATCACGTTGCGAGTTTCGTGAATATGCGGTGGCACCTTGGTTTGCTTCCGCGTTCTTCGCGACCTCCGCGTTTCAAGATCGTATTGTCCGGGTGCCGGGGAAAGAAAAACAGCCGGACGGAGGCAGGCTTTGGGGGTTCGGGTTGACGGATGCGGATAGATTCGGCGTGGTGTGCAGATGGCGCGGCCGCTTCGCTTGGAATCCGAGGACGGGGTATACCACGTCCTGAACCGGGGCAACTACCGGGCCGACCTCTTTCGCGGGGAGAAAACCAAGGATCCTCTGGACCGGGTCTGCCTGTTACTTGTTACAGCGAGCCGATCCACGGGGCCTGCCTGTTGACCAAACCCGCATCCGAGTCGAATACGAGAGGGGACGGAGAAGGAGCCTCTACTTTATCTTTGCGGTCAGGCTATAAATACCTTCGTCGTCGCGGGGCGCATGCCCTCCGTTCAGCCGACTCAATGTCGCTCGTCCGGACGTGATTCCATTCGGCCCCCTAAATTCGAGGCACGAGATCGCTTGTGCTAGGAGAATCTAAACCCAACTTTTGGCAGCATGGACGACGCCACCTTACTCTCAGCCGCTCTGAAGCTTCCCATCAGAAAGCGTGAGAAAGAGAAAGCGTGAGAAAGCCGCCGAAGCACTCATCGCGAGTATCAAGTCCCCAAGCCAGGAACACTTAGACAGACTCTGGGCGCAAGAATCGGAAGCGCGCGTCGATGCATTACTGGCCCGCAAGATCAAGACTGTCGCCGGCGAGAACGTCTTCGGATACCGAACGCAGAAGTGACATTCGAATTCCTCCACCCCGCAGCTCGAGAGCCTTCGGACCGGGTCTGCCTGTTACTTGTTACAACGGTCGCCAAGGACAGACTCCAACAGCGGCTTGGGACAACGCGCTCCACGCTCCACGGGCGGCGCGTCGACCCGCAGGGTCTGCGCTCTCTCAGCTTGAGTCGCTGGGAGCCACTCCTCACGGACGCGACGCCGCATCGGGATGCGCCCGCTTCGGCGCGAGCAACTTCTCCCGCGCGACGAAATACAGAAAGCCCACCAGCGCGCCGAACGGGACCAACGCCAGCAGATCCGCATATGCTCCTGTATAAAACGGGTTGTTTGCCGTGGCCCACTTCGTCACCCCGGCATCAAAGCGACTCAGCGCCCCGGCCAGGATCGCAATGAAGATGCCCGCAATCGCCCCACCCGCAATGTAACCCGAGGCGAGCAGCACCCCGGGACTCTTGTCCGTTTCGGCGATGAACTGCACGTCACTCATACTTGAATACATCGGATGTCGGCGGGTCCGGCGGTCCACCAGCCAGCGCACCATGCCGCCCACAAAGATCGGAGCCGAGGCTGACAGCGGCAAATACACTCCCACCGCAAACGCCAGCGCCGGCACCATCGACATCTGCAACACCACCGCTATCGTCACCCCGAGCAGCACCAACGCCCAGGGCAACTGCCGGTCGAGAATGCCTTTGATGATGTACGACACCAGGGTCGCTTTTGGCGCCGCGAACTTCTGCACTTCCGAGCCGTCGGGCCTTTTTGGATACGCACCGTTGATTCCGGGATCAACGAACCAGACCGCCACTCCCCGATCGTCGACGAAATACTTCCCCGCCGGCCCATTCCGCTCGTCGACCTTGTGCCACACCCGATACTGGTTCGTATCATCGCGGGCCTGCGGGCCGGCCAGGCCTTGCCGCACGTCGGCGTCGAGTTGCGCAACATCCGTGCTCAGTCCCGGCGCCACCTGCGCCACCGGCACGTAAACCGTCGCCGCCTCATTCAGCTTCAAAAGAATCGGCCCGAGCACGAGCGCCGACGAAAATGCTCCCACGAGAATTGCATACTGCTGCAGCTTCGGAGTCCCGCCGACGAGAAATCCCGTCTTCAGGTCCTGCGACGTCGTGCCGCCGTTGGACGCCGCGATACAAACGATCGCTCCCACGGAAAGCGCCGTTACATAATACGTGCCTCCGGTCCAGCCCACGAGCAGGAACACCAAACAGGTGAACAACAGGGTTGCCACCGTCATTCCGGAAATAGGATTGGACGAGGATCCAATTTCACCCGTAAGACGCGAGGACACGGTCACGAAAAGAAATCCAAACACCACGATCAACAGTGCACCCAGCAGGTTCATGTGCAGGGTCGGCGCCACCATGATTAATGCGATCAGGACGATGATTCCGATACCCACGACCTTCATCGAAAGATCCCGATCCGTCCGCGCCACCCGACCGTTCGCCCGCGCGGCGGGTTCGCCCCGACTGCTGGCCAGATCCTCCAACCCACCCCGGAGCCCATGCCAGATCGTCGGCAGGGCCTGCACGAGGCTGATGATCCCGCCCGCCGCCACGGCTCCGGCTCCGATATAAAGAATATAGGAACGATAGATTCCATACGGCCCCATCTCGCTGATCAGCGTCGTTCCGGGGGCGAGCGGCGTCGTCAGGCTCTCACCGAAAAATTGAATCAGTGGAATCAATAGCAGGAACGACATCACGCCTCCGGCGCACATGATGGACGCGATCCGCGGTCCGATCACATAGCCCACCCCGACCAACTCAGGCGAAATTTCCGCCCCGATCGAGCCCGACTTGAGCGGCGCCCCGAAGATCTTTTCCGGAATGTCTTTCCAACCCTTGAATGCCACCATCAACGTTTTGTAGGCGAGGCCGACGGCGAAACCGGTGAAGACAATCTTCGCGCCCGGTGAGGCACCGAGGCCCGCCGCTTCCGCCGCCCGCATCTCCGCCTGGGCCGAAGGCGAAGCCGCCGCCCGCGACTCGGCATTCGCCCCGGCGCGAAGCACGGCCGCACACGCGGTGCCTTCCGGATATTTCAGGACGCCGTGTTCGTGCACGATCAGAGCGCGCCGCAACGGTATCATCATCAGGATACCGAGCAGTCCACCGAGCAGCGCGACGAGCATCACGCGGGTTAACTCGAGATCGAATCCGAGAATCAGGATCGCGGGCATAGTCACGCCCACGCCAAACGCAATCGACTCGCCGGCCGATCCGGCCGTCTGCGTTATATTGTTTTCGAGGATCGTCGAATCGCGTACGCCGAACTTGGAAAACGCGCGGAACATCGCGAGCGAGATGACCGCCACCGGGATTGATGCACTCACCGTCAGCCCCACCTTCAACACGAGGTACAACGACGAGGCGCCAAAGATGATTCCGAGGATGACCCCGGTGATTACGGCCCGCACCGTGAACTCACGCATCGTGACGTTCGCGGGAATAAACGGCTCAAAGTTTGGAGGAAGTGCCATGGGGAACGACGCTGACGAGAGCGGAGTTAAGAGTCAGGAGTCCCTGTTGATTGAACAGAAGAAGTTGTCATTGCGGTCTTGATGGGCTTGCCCTCTTTCGCGGCCAGGCCGCCCAGGTGCATCATGCAGCTCATGTCACCCGACACGAATACGTCGGGTTGCGCCGCGCGCACCTGATCGAGTTTCAGGTTGCCCATCGCGGCGGAGATAATGGGAAACGAAACGGAAAAGGTCCCGCCAAACCCGCAGCATTGTTCGCCTTCCCCGAATTCCACCACGCGCAATCCCGGGATGGACTTCAGCAGAGTGAGCGACGCTTCCCCGCTGGCGGTTCCACGAGAGTGACACGACCGGTGAAACGCCACCGTCGCCTCATAGCGGCTTTCCCCCCACGTTTTCACGCCGAGCCCGTTGACGATGAAATCAGCGAGCTCCCACGTGCGGAAACCTCCGGAAGATCGGCCTCTTTCTCGAACTCAAGGACCGCGCCGTGAAACATCATGGCGGCGCACGACCCGCTCGGCACCACGACGGGATCTTCGCCGGCAAAGGTCCGCACGGTATGGCGCACGACTTTCCGCGAGGCCGTCCAGTCGCCGCCGTTGAAGGCCGGCTGACCGCAGCAGGTTTGCGCTTCGCGAAATACGACCGCAACCCCGAGGTACTTGAGGACTTCGACCGTCGCGGCCGCGACGTCGTCGTAGAAGGCGTCGCACAGGCAGGTCGCCATGAGCTGAACGCGTTTACCGGTGATGGGAGTGCGCTCGGAGTTGAGCATGAAGCAAAACCGGAACGCTGCGCTGACGCTTCCGGCTGGCAACCGAAATTCCCGACTCGATTTCACCGTCGGGCAAGGTATCACGACACACACCCATGTCGCGCCGCCGCCTGCGGTCTTCCTTCACCTCGCTTCCGCATGGCTCGCGACTCCGGCTCAGCTCCTCATGCCTTCCATCTACTCCGCAGCTCTCGATTTCGGTGCCACCAGCGGCCGCGTCATTCTCGGCCACTGGTCGAGAAACCGCCTCACGCTCACCGAGGTGCATCGATTTCCGAACGCCTTCCGCACGTTGAGCGGACACGATTACTGGGACATCGGCACGCTCTGGCAGGAAGGCCTGACGGGGCTGCGCAAGGCCGTCGCCGCGTTGCCTCGCGGGGCCAAGCTAGCATCGGTCGGCGTTGATTTCTGGGGCGTGGACTACGCGCTCGTCAACGACGCCGGTCGCCTGGTGTATCCGGTTCACGCGTACCGCGACCCGCGCACGCAGCCCGGCCTCAAGCGGCTCGGGAATACCCGCGCCGCCCTCGACCGCATCTATGCGGCCACGGGGATTCCCAATGTTTTCTATAACTCCTCGCTGCAACTCGAGGAAACGGTCGCGAGCTGTCCCGCCATCACCGATCTCGCCACGCGTTGTCTCTTTCTGCCCGACTATTTCAATTTCCTGCTTTCCGGCCGGATGGAAAACGAGCTGACGATTGCGAGCACGTCACAGTTGATCGACGTGTATTCGACCGACTGGTCGCCTGCGGCGCTCAATTACTTCCGCGTGCCGCCGCAGTGGTTCTCCAAGCCGGTGCTCGCCGGGACCAAACTCGGCCGCGTGCGCAAGGATGTCGCACTGGACTCCGCCGCGCTCGCCACCACGCAAGTTATTGCCGTGCCGGGCCACGACACCGCGTGCGCCTACGACGCGATGCCGGCGTCGCCCGATGGCAACGATCTCTACATCAGCTCCGGCACCTGGTCGCTCGTGGGATTCGAAAGTGAGAAACCCGTCCTCGGGGCCGAAGCTCAAGCCGCGCGCATTTCCAACGAACGCATCGGTGACGGGCGGTATCGTCCGCTCACCAACGTGATCGGGCTCTGGCTGCTCGAAGGCATCATGAAGGACTTTGCGTCCCGACCCACCAACGACGCCGGGTGGGGCGCGCTCATCACGGCCGCGGGAAAACTACCGGCGCCGGCCACGTTGCTGGACGTCACGGACCCGAAGTTCGCCAATCCGCCTTCCATGAAGGTGGCAATCGACGCGCAATTGAAGCGACGCAAAATCTCCGCGCCCAAGAACCTCGCGGGTTACACCCGCTTGATCTGCGACTCGCTCGGTCGCGGACACGCGGATGCGATGCGCGCCTTCGAGCGTCTTGCGGGGAGGAAATTCAACCGCATTCTCATTGTGGGAGGCGGCTCCAAAAACCGCCTCCTCTGCCAGGCGACCGCGAATGAAGCGGGCGTGCCGGTCGTGAGTTTTGCGTTGGAAGGCACCGCGGTGGGCAACCTCGCGAGCCAGCTGATCGGGCTCGGGGTCGTCAAAGACCTCGCGACCTTCCGGCGGCATCTCGGCACGACGCTGGAGCAAACGGTTTACACGCCCAAGACGACGGCTAAGCCGACCGCGAAATAATTCTTCCGCCTTGTCGTGCGTTTTTGCGTCTAATGGCTTTGGTGAAGCGTAGCCTCGTGGAATAATCCGCCTTGGCTACGCCTCTTCTCCCCATGCTGATCCGCATTCCGAAGCCCTGGGAACTCCCCGAATCCGCCGCCACTCCCGAGCGCGACTACCTCCTCCGTCCACGTGACGCCGCCTCGCGGCGCGCGTTCATCAAGACCCTCGGCTATGGCGCCGCCGGGATCGCCGGCGCCTCGCTGTTGCCCCAGGCGGCGTTTGCGACGTCCGCCGGTTTTCCGACTGTGCCCAACCCCGCCTATCGGGATCCGGCGCTGAAGCCAACCTCGTACGAGCTCATCACGAGCTATATTAATTTCTACGAGTTCGGCACCGACAAGGCCGAGCCAAAGATCAACGCGAACAAGGGCTGGAAAACGGAGCCGTGGACCGTCGAGATCACCGGCCTGATCAACAACCCGGTGAAGATTGACGCCAACGATCTCGTCATGAAAATGGGCGGCGCGGAGCAACGCGTGTATCGGCTCCGCTGCGTGGAAGCATGGTCGATGATCGTGCCATGGGATGGATTCCCCCTTTCGAAACTCGTCGCGTTCGCCGACCCTAAACCGGAGGCGAAATTCGTCACGTTCACCACGGTGCTCGATCCGAAGAACATCCCTGGACAACGCGGCCGCGCGCTCGACTGGCCGTACTTCGAGGGGCTGCGACTCGACGAGGCGAACCACGAACTTTCCTTCATCGCCACCGGCATTTACGGCCGGCCCATTCCTAATCAAAACGGCGCCCCGCTGCGCCTCGTCGTGCCATGGAAGTACGGTTTCAAGTACGGCAAATCGATCGTGAAAATCGATTTCGTGGACAAGCAGCCGCGCAACACCTGGCAGCGGATGGCCGCGAACGAATATGGTTTCTACGCAAACGTGAATCCAACCGTGGATCATCCCCGCTGGTCCCAGGCGAGCGAACGCGTGATCGGGGCCGGGGGCGTGCTCGGCGGCCGGCAACGCACCCTGATGTTCAATGGCTATGAGAAGGAAGTTGGGGCGCTCTATCAGGGCATGGATCTAAAGAAGTTTTATTAATCCTAAATTCAGCAGTTCTACCGATCTCGCGGACAAGATTGAGAATACCCCCAACTATCCGCTCCATCCGTGCAATCTGTGGTTAAAAATTCCGGGCTCAGATCGATCCCAACCTCCCGAATCTTTGTTAACCACAGATGACACCGATGAGCACGGATATACGGGTTACGAATGAAGAGGCGCCGATCCGCATTCACCCCCGAGGTACAGGGACTATAATTTATAATGCCCTGGTTATCTGTGCTCATCGGTGAAACCTGTGGCTTTATTTTTTCCACGTTAATCGTATGAGCTCGCTCAGGGCAGGGGCCGTCCCCCAAAGCACGGCCGACCGGAGTGACTTCGTTTGAAAATCGGCGACGTGACCCACGCGCGCTGAGGCCTTTTCTTTGTCTTGCAGTTCCTCGCCAAACTCCTCCGTTCCAAGCTCGTCATCTGGACGCTGATCGTGCTCCCCGGCCTCTGGCCAATCTGGCCGCTCTACGTGCAGCAGGATCCCAGCGCGCTCGCCGATGGCTTGAAATTCATTCTGCTGCACCTCGGGTTCACGGCGTCGATTTTACTCGTCGCGGTGCTGACGTTTACTCCGCTCCGGGTGCTGTTTCCCAAATCGCCCGTGGCCCTTGCGCTCAACCGTCACCGGCGATTGGTGGGCGTAGGCGCCTTCGCCTACGGTCTCGTGCATTTCTCGGTTCACGTCCTCTACGAAGGCGGACCGGCCGTCATTGGCCCGACCTTGAAAACGGTGGTGGAGAAACCGTTTCTCCTCACGGGCCTGATCGCATTGTCGATCCTGTTCATCCTCGCCATCACGAGCTTCCACGCCGCCATTCGCTGGCTCGGCGGCAAGCGCTGGAAAAACATTCACCGCCTCGCTTATGTCGCCGTCGGTCTCGTGGCTTATCACCAGATCGAGGCCAAAAAGGTTTTCCCGATGGAGGCCGTCTGGGTCTTCGGCCCACTCCTGTTGCTCGAGATCGCCCGGATCGTAAAACAGAGGACGAAGACTCGGCCGCCTGTTGCCGCCGAACGAAGTATCCACCCTGCGACCTGACGCGGAGTGCTCGGCGGCCTCGAAAACTCAACCGCGCCACCTAGTCTCAGGACGAGCCGCTGAGCCTTGCCGTCAGCTCGATGTCGCAGCCCGCGCCGTCCGCTCGTGCGCCTTGTCCAGCTCAAGCCTTAAGGCCCAAAGTGACATCCAGATGTCGCGGAGAAACGCCACGAGGGCGAAGATCAGGCAGGTAATGCTGGCGCCAAACAGGACGACGAGTTCGAGCCCGAACGTGTCGCGGATCGCATCAATGAAGATCGCCATCACCAGCACGCAGGAGAGCAACATGCTCAGCCCGGCAAAGGTCACCGCCAGGCGGATGAGCCGGGCCCGCCGCCAGAGAATCGTCAGCTGACTCTCGAAATGCGGCCGATCCGCCGCGCTCGCCAGCTGCATCTGGCCAGCCAGGCCGCGCGTGCGATCCACCACGCGACCAAGGCGATTGGTGAGCGTCAGCATCAATGCACCCACGCCCGAGAGCATGATCACCGGCGTGATGGCGAGCTGAATGACGGGGACAAAGGAGTCACTGGCGGCGATTTCCACGCCGCCATCCTGACGAGACCCCCGGGATTCGTGCAACCCCGGTTTGCCACAATGGGAAAAACGCGCTTCACCTGCGTTCTCCCGTGCCGCCTCCTTCACCCAATTCACCGCCTGCCACGCTCACCGGCGTGATCGAACGGATTATTTTTCACAACGAGGAGAACCACTACACGATTGCGGAATTCCGACCCGAGACGCCCGCGGTGGCAGTGGCCACTCCGGGAAAGGACTCCCGCAGTCGCCCGGAAGCCGTGACGATCGTCGGCGCTTTGCCGGGAGTCGAATGCGGCGAGACGCTCCACCTGTCCGGCGAATGGACCCGCCACGCGCAACACGGCTCCCAGTTCAAGGTCGCGGGCTTCAAGAGCGAACTCCCGGCCAGCGTGTATGGGATCCGCAAATACCTCGGCAGCGGCCTCGTTCCCGGCATCGGCAAGGTTTACGCCAACAAGATCGTCGATGCATTCGGGACGGATACGTTTCGCGTCCTCAGCGAGGAATCCGCCCGCCTCCGCGACGTGGAGGGCATTGGCCGGAAACGCGCCACGGCGATCAAGCAGGCGTGGGATGCCAAACGCACCGAGCGCGAGCTCTATATCTTTCTCCAGACTTATGGCGTCACCCCCACGCAGTGCGTGAAGCTGGTGAAACACTACGGCGGCGAGGCGAAAAAGATCCTGATGACGCAGCCCTATAAAGTGGCGCGCGAGATCGACGGGATCGGTTTCAAAACCGCCGATCGCATCGCCATCAACCTCGGCTTTGCCAACGACGCTCCGCCGCGCCTCGACGCGGGTCTCATCTACGCCCTCGAGACGCTCCAGGAGGATGGCCACACCGCGTTTCGCCACGAGGATTTGGTCCAGCACACCGCCACCTTGCTCGAGACGGATTCGCGTCTGCTGGAAGCGCGCATCGCCGCACTCGTCGAGAGCAAAGCGCTGATCAAGCAGGCCGCCGGTACCGCCGACGCCCCCGCACCCGAAGCCAATGCCCTCATCCAGCTGCCGCATCACGATCGCTCCGAGCAGAAGATCGCCAGCACGGTCGAGCGGCTCTCCCGGGTCGCGAGCGGACTGCCGCCGATCAAGATCGACGCCGCCGTGCAATGGGCGGAGCAGAAAGCGGGTTTCACCTTTCACGAGTTGCAACGCGTCGCCGTCCGCCACGCCCTTGCGCACAAATTAACGATCCTCACCGGCGGCCCCGGCACGGGAAAAACCACCATCCTCCGCGCGCTCGTCGAGATCCTGAAGGCCAAGAAGGTTCGCGTCCACCTCGCGGCGCCCACCGGCCGCGCCGCCCAGCGCCTGGCCGACACCACCAAGGGGTTCGCCTCGACGATTCACCGGTTGCTGAAATACGACGCCACCAAAGGGGGTTTCTCGGCCAACGAGAACACCCCGCTCGCCACCGATTTTCTCATCGTCGACGAGGCCTCCATGCTGGATTCGCGCCTCGCCTCCGCGCTCCTGCAAGCCGTGCCGTCGCGGGCGCATTTGCTGCTCGTCGGCGACACCGACCAGCTCCCGAGTGTCGGGGCCGGCAACGTCCTCAAGGATCTGATCATGACCGAGCGCGTGCCCGTCACGCGCCTCGCCGTTATCTACCGTCAAACCGGCCAGAGCCAGATCGTCACCACCGCGCACGCCATCAACTCCGGCGACCCCTCGCTACCCGGCGTGGTGCCCGATGTGGCGAGCGCCCACGTCTGGTCCGATCTGAATTTCATCGAGGCCAAAGACGCCGAGGACTGCGTGCGCAAGGTCCAGCAACTCGTGACCGAGTTCATTCCCCGGATGTTGAAATGGCCGCATCCGGTCAACGACGTGCAGATTCTCGCGCCGATGCACAAGGGAACCGCGGGTGTTGGAAATCTGAATACGCAGCTGCAGGCGACATTGAACGGCACGAACAAGGGCCTGCGCGCCGCCAGCGGCGAGTACCGCTTGGGCGACAAAATCATCCAGCTGCGCAACAACTACGACAAAAACCTCTTCAATGGTGATATCGGTATTGTCGTCGGCGCGGACCTTGACGCCGGCAAACTGGAGGCTGATTTCGACGGCAACCGGCAGACCTTTGAACGGGGGGAACTCGGGGATCTCGCGCTGGCGTACGCGATCAGCATCCACAAGTCCCAAGGCAGTGAATACCCCGTCGTGATCGTGCCGCTACTCAAGGCGCACTTCATGATGCTGCAGCGCAACCTGCTTTATACTGCGATCACGCGCGGCAAGAAAAAGGTCTTCCTCGTCGGCGAACCCGCGGCCTACGCGATGGCCGTGCGCAACAGCGAGTCGAAGTTACGTGTGACGCATCTCCGCGAAAAAATCGCCGCGCTCGCTCAAACGTAAACACCCGACGTAGGCTTGATTCTTTTCAAGCGCCAAGGGCCCGAGCTCGCTCGCGGCCTTTTGGACGCCCCGAATGTTTTCCGATTTTCCGCTTTCGCAATTTTCCGCCCGTTGACCGTATGCTCCGTTGAAATCGACAGTCCACCAAACCCTTACACACCCCGCCCAACCCGCCACCCTCGCTGCACTCCCGCACGTGAAATCCGCCCCCGCCCCCGCCACCCTCCTGGTTATCATTGCGCTGCTCGTCACGCTGCCCGGCTGCACGAACGTTCCAGCTCCCATCCATCTGCCGCAGCCGATCGCGGAGTTTTGGTTGGATTTGATCAGCGGCGACGAGGTCCCGCATTCGGAGGTCGTGTCCGACCTCGCCACCGCCGGCGTTATTTATGTGGGCGAGACTCACACGATCCGGCGCCATCACGCGTTGCAGCTCTCGCTCTTCCAGGAGCTCTTCACGCGAGGCGTGCCCTTGGTGCTTTGCATGGAACAGCTCGAGGCCCGGGATCAGCCGGCGATCGATCGCTATATCAAACGCGAAATCGATTTCGACACTCTTGCCCAGGAAATGGACTGGGGCAAAAAATGGGGCAACTATATCGACTATCGCGCCCTCGTCGAATTCGCCCGACAGCATCGCATTCCCATCCGCGGCCTCAACGCCCCCGCAGACCTGATTCGAGCGGTGAACCGCAGTGGCGGGCTGGCCAACCTTCCCGCCAACCAGCGGACCGAGCTTCCGGACACGATAGTAACCGACGATCCCGACTACGAACGCCTGATGAACCTGCAGCTCGCGATTCACATGGCCGTGGACCCCGCCAAACTCCGACCGCTCTTCGAAGCCCAGGTCGCCCGCGACGAAGCGATGGCCGCGAATATCATCGCCGCCCGCCGTGAAACGGGGACCGACGGATCTCCCCGAACCGCGTTTGTGGTCCTCGGCGCCGGCCACGTGCGTTACGGACTGGGCACCGCGGCGCGCGTCCGCCTCCGCGAACCCGGGATCACCGAACGGCTGATCCTCGCCACCGAAAGCGGACAACTCACGTTGAGTGCCGCGGAGCAGGCCGGCAGCCGCGACATCACGATTGCGCATGCCGACCTCCGCGCCTTGGGCCGTCCCCCGGGCGATTATCTGCGCGTGCTCCCGCTCTCAGCCACGCCCAGCCTCCCCGCCGGCCATCCTCCCATCGATGGCGCCGCCGCCCGATGATTCCGGGCAGCCCAATGGGGTCACGGCGTGTTTTGTTAGTGGGTCCGCGGTTCGCGTTAGGCCAGTGGAAGTGGCCATCAAGCGAAACCGGCTGGCCCGGGTGGGTTCGATCCTCAATCCGGACTGGCAACGAACAAAACACGCCTCGACCCCCTTCGGCCCCTCGCCTCACTCGCCGACGAGGAAGCCGAGCTTGCCGATGACTAGGCCGGCACGTAGGGTGCGCCCATGACGACGGAAATCATTTTTGAGGTGCGCGAGGACGAGATTGACGGTGGCTACACCGCGGCGGCACTGGGGCACGACATCTTCACCGAAGGCGACACGCTGGAGGCGCTGCGCGCCAACGTGCGCAACGCGGTGCAGTGCCACTTTGGCGACGGCGTGCCCGGCCCGCTCCCGCAAGTGATCCGGCTGCATTTTGTCCGCGACGAAGTGCTCGCCACGTGAAAATCCCGCGCGACCTGAGCGGCTCCGAATTAGTCAAGGCGCTGCGTGCCCCCGGCTATGAGCGCGTGCTTCAGGACGGCTCGCACATCCGCCTGACGACCCAGCAGGGTAACCAGCACCATGTCACAGTGCCCAATCATAACCCGATCAAGCTCGGCCACGCTGACCGGAATCCTCAAGGCAGTCGCCGCGCACCACAAGCTGACCCTTGAGGAGCTGGTGCGAAAACTCGCCTTGTAGCCGCGAGACCGCGCACGCCGCTCTTTCTTTAGGCTGCTATTCCTCACGGGCAGTCCAATGGGGCACGGCGTGTTTTGATAATTGATCCGCGGTTCGCGTCAGGCCAAGGGAAGTGGCTATCAAGCGAAACCGGCTGGCCCGGGTGGGTTCGATCCTCGATCCGGACTGGCAACTAACAAAACCCGCCTCGACCCCCTTCGGCTCCTTGCCTCGACCCCTCGGCCTCTTTGCGTTAGCAAACGGTGATGATAGCGGTTGATGAAACCCAGAACCAGCACCGAAACCAACGCGGCAGGTTATCAGCCAAGATGGGGGTCGGGCCGAGGGCCCTGCACCCCTCTCCATTTATGTTCTCGGGTTCAAAGCAGCCAAATTGGGTTCTGTATATATCCGGATCATCCCGGTCTCGGATGACCCCTATTAACGTTAGCCAAAGAGCCGCTTGCCACGCGCATCCAGGGTGCCAAGTTATCTATCATGAAGGCAAAGTTTACCTACTGGAAAGAAGTCGACGGGAAGTATCTCGGCTATTTGCACTCCCACCCCGACCATTGGACGCAAGGTGACGATTTGGAGGATCTTAAGGCGCACCTACGCGACCTGCACGAGATGTTTTCTGCGGAAGAGATTCCCGGCATCCGACAGGTTGCCGAGCTCGAGGTCGCATGAAGCGGCGCGATTTGGTCGCGGGACTCGAAGAAGCTGGATGCACTTTATTGCGCCACGGTGCCAAGCACGACATCTACCACAATCCGAAGATCGGAAAATCGGAGCCTGTACCGCGCCACCGCGAGATCAATGAGCTACTCGCGAAGAAGATATTGAAGTCGCTTGCGCCACCTAAAGACAAAACGGGCTAACCCAGGGGGCCGCGCCAACGGGGTCAGTCCGTGAATTGTGAGTCCCCGCGCACACACCACCGCTAGTCCGGCGGAATGCACATAGGCTCGGACGGAGCCCGGCTTGCCCATGCACAGTTTCTCCGCAAGCCAACGGGATGGGGGCGCTACCGCATCGCGGAGCGTGTGCGCCAGCGCTCGCTTCCAAGGCGCACTCTTCGGAGCCGACGCCAGTTCCGCCGGAGATCGGTCGATTTCCTTCAGCGCCAATTCCAGCGCCC
>Ga0163144_10016895_pt1 | contig 14919 bp, 11 predicted proteins | sample OliLak19BULKMAT1_FD_123175 | JGI IMG/M metagenome (GOLD analysis project Ga0163144, IMG submission 123175) | Freshwater microbial mat bacterial communities from Lake Vanda, McMurdo Dry Valleys, Antarctica - Oligotrophic Lake LV.19.BULKMAT1 | ecosystem: Environmental > Aquatic > Freshwater >... | reverse complement strand
GTTGCACGATTTACGCACAGACGGACGCCCAGAAGGGCGTCCCTACGATTTTTGATGACCCTGATTTTGTAGGGACGGCATTTTTGCCGTCCGCCACGTTAGTTTGAAATCCGGCCTATCGCCCTGCCAGATATGACGCGACCCACGCCAGAGGCGAATTCCAGTTAATCGTGACCTCGTTGGTTGAGTACGAGTCGATGTGGTCGATGAAGCGGCGGGCGGGCGGATTGCTGCCGATTTTCTCCATCGCATACGGGTCGGATGGGTTGGCATTCGGGCCGCCGCTGACCACGCCCGACGGGGGCGCGGGATAGCCGTTATCTGGTTGGTTCGCCCAGAAACGGTGATGCGGGTGTTGCATAGCGTTCGCGCCGTAACCCGTCACAAAGCTGATGTTGTTGGCGTTGCGACCCAAGATGTAATCCATGCTCTCGGTCACGCCGTTCAGATAGCTCACATCACCCGTGAGGTCATGCGCCAGCGCCAAGATGATGGCGTTGTTCAGGACGGCAGAGTTTGACCCCCACACGTACCCGTCTAACTTGATGGAGACGCCGTAGCCTTCAGCCGCGATGATGCTCAGGTAGTTGTCCGCCGCCGCGACGATTTCAGCGCGAATTTTGTCCAACGCATCGGCGGGCAAATTGTTCTCGGCGCTGATGAGCGACACCGCGCCCAACGCCTCGACGCTGCCCCAATCCAACGGTGAGATTTTTGAGCCATCTACGGCGGGCGCGTCGTTCAAGAACGATGACGCTAACAGATAATCCTCATATTCGGGCTTGCCTGTAGTGATATACAACTCTGTGGCTGCCCAGAAGAACTCATCTTCGGTGCGGGCGTCGTCATAATTACCGCCGCCTGCGCCGGGGATGTTGCCGTATGTGAAGACGGGATTTTCATTGGCGGCGACCCACGCACGCTCGGCAGCGGCGAGGGCGGCGGCTGACCAGTCCGCGTCGTAGTCTGCGAACAGTCGGGCGGCTTGCGCGGCGGATGCGGCCATATTCAGGGTTGCGGTGGTGCTAGGCGGCATCAAGAAGCGCCCATGAGTCGGGTCGGCGTTATCGACTTCGGTTTCCGGCATCAGCGGCAAGCCAGACCAGACCGGCTCGTGTAGCTTGTGATGTACCATCCCTGCTTGCGGTTGACCGTCGGGGACTTGCATCCGCATCATCCAATCGACTTCCCAGCGGGCTTCGCTGAGGATGTCCGGCACGCCCGTGCCGCTTTCCGGCAGACCGATTGCGCCGTCTGGGTAGGCGTCCGGCATACGCTCATGGAGATTGAGCAACGTCCACGCGCTAATCCCACCGTTGACCACATATTTGCCATAATCGCCCGCGTCATACCACCCGCCGACGGCGTTGAGTCGATAATCGCACGGCGCGAAGGTCTGACCGGCGGCCTCGCCCGACCAGCACGTCACATCGGCATCGCTGAGATGTCCGGCGGCGCGGGCATAATCTGCTCCGGCGTATTCAGGCAGAAGCTCAATCCCGCTGCGCGTGCGATAGAAGTAACGGAGGGCGTCAATCGCCAGCGCGTCATACACCTCTGCACCGACGGTGAACGGGGCAGATTTTTGGCCGTCTACTTCCAAGATATAATTCCCCGGCGCGGTCAACACCGAGAAATCTGCGATATAGACGGTATCGCCAGAGGCCGAGTCTATGTCTGGGCGTTTTTTCGTCACGCTTGCGGTGATGGACTCGCCAGTGGCGGCATCGCGTATCAACCAATAAGGATTGCCCACCACCCGATTATCACGGGTATACACGCCCCATTTGGGCGCATCCGGCAGATACCCCAACTGATTGACCGCGACGACGATTCGTTCTTCTACCACGATGACCACCTCTGACGGTTGGGGCAGGTCGGTCTGGCCGATTTCATAGAAAATGGCGCGGCCAAACTTGGACGGATTGGCGTAGGATGTGTCTTGCTCATCATTCAGCGACCAAATCAGCTTGATATCGCGGTTGAGTTCGGTTGCGCCGTTGGCATGAGCTTGAAACCCGAGTTCCGCGCCGTGAGTTGGCGGAGTCGATAGCGGGGCGCTGACCTCAAAACCCCAGCCGGTATCGGTGGCGAACACCACCCCTGTGAGGGGCAGTCCGGCGGAATTTGTGCCGGTCACAGTCAACGGTTCACCAGCGGCCTTGCCGATGTTGCCGGGGTTGATGTTGAACTGATACACCCCGTCCTCATACGCTTCCAGACCGAATTGGCCGGTGAAGTTGACGTAAAACTCCAGCGAGTCCTCGTTCCAATAATCGCCGCCGTGCTGCCCGGTCACGATGTTCTTGTCGTTGACGGTCGCGGTGATATAGAGGTTCGATTCATCCGCCGCCAATGCGAAGGTGAAGGCGTCGTTTTCGCCGGGGATGCTGGATGGCTGTGTGCCACGATCAACCGTTTGGAACGGCACGCCCGCCCAATCGCTCAAATCACCGTCAGGGGTGATTCCCACTGGAAACGCGATATAAATCGCTTGGCCGGTCAATTCTGCGGGGGCGAGGGCATCTTGGGCGCTGACCGGAATCAGCGCGAGAAGTAGTAATAGGCAGAAAACAGTTAACCGGCGCATCAGACGGGTACTCCTGAGGTGATTTCACGGAATTGGAGGGCGCTACGCTTGAGCGTGCGTTGTTGGCTGGTAAAATCGACGTAGACGAGGCCGAAACGCTTGGCATAGCCCTCTGCCCACTCATAATTGTCCATCAGACTCCACGCGAAATAGCCCTTCACAGGCGCACCTCTGGCGATGGCGTTGCTGATGGCGGTCAGGTGTAGCCGGTAATACTCAGCGCGTTCTGGGTCTTCCACCACGCCGTTGACCGGGGCAGGGTCTTCATAGGCCGCGCCGTTTTCGGTGATGAGGATGGGCAAGTCGCCGCTGTAATCATTCTTGAGGCGCAGCATGAGTTCTTCCAGCGCATTGGGGTAGACTTCCCAACCCATCGCAGTGCGCGGCGCGTCTTCTTGCGTCACATTCGCGCTCTTGAGCGGCGATGTCTCGTCCCACTTGACCACGCTGCGGGTATAGAAATTGATGCCGATGAAATCTTGCGGCGCGGCAGCGGCGCTCACCTCGTCGAGGTCGATGCCATCCAGCGCAGGTGCAAAAATTTCAATCATATCGGCGGGATATTTGCCTTTGAAAATCGGGTCGAGAAACCAGCGATTCGAGAATCCGTCGTTATATTGGGCGGCCAGCACATCTTTGGGGTCGTCAGTCGCGGGGTAGGCCGGGGTGATATTCAGGGTGATACCGGCCTTTGCATCCGGCACATTTTGGCGGATGACGCCCATCGCGGCGGCGTGCGCCATGTGGGTGTGGTGGGCGGCCTTGAACGCCATGTTGGGGTCTTTCAGGCCGGGAGCGTGAATCCCCAATAAATAGCCGAGATGCGCCACGCACCACGGCTCGTTAATCGTAATCCAATGCTTTACGCGGTCTCCAAGAGCCTGAGTCATGACGGCGGTATAGTCCGCGAACCACTTGGCGATGTCGGGGTTGACCCATCCGCCTTTTTCTTGCAGCGTCCACGGCAAGTCCCAGTGATACAGCGTCAGATACGGCATGAGGCCATTCGCCAGCAACTCATCGACCAGCCGACTGTAGAAATCGAGGCCAGCCGGGTTAATCGCGCCTAGACCTTGCGGGATGACACGCGGCCACGACACCGAAAAGCGGTAGGCGCTCACGCCCAGCGACTTAATCAGCGCCACGTCGTCCTTATAACGGTAGTAGTGGTCACAGGCGACTTGGCCGGTTTCCCCGTTGATGACCTTGCCGGGGGTACGGGCGAAATGCCCCCAGATACAATCACCGCGTCCGGCTTCGGGCGTTTCGCCTTCAATTTGATAGCTGGATGTGGCCGTTCCCCAGATGAAATCTTTTGGGAAGTGCATGGTCTTGGGTTACTCCTATGGGTGATGGGGGTGGAAAAATCGCGGTTGCGAATGAAACAACGTAAAAACGATTTCGGAATAGCCTTCCGATATTGGGGGGGTCACGCCCCCGATTGCTGAGGCCGGAGGCATGACACAGAGAAAGGAGGAGGACATCTAAGTTTAGGGAGCATCAACGCGATTTTATAACCACACTATGGGAGCGCTCCCACACCTGATGATACAAGACAACTCTAAAAATGAAAATAGGTTAATTTCTTAAGTAAAGAATCGTGAGTCCCGAGTCCTGAGAGTCAAGACGTGGGCAAAAGGTGTAAAACCCGCTTGTAGGCCTGATGTGAATGTATTTCGTTCTGTAATCTAAGCGTGTACGTGATTTTAGTCGAACTTGACAACTGTCATTCGCATCTGTTATCTTTAATTCAGATACGAAAATAATTATCTACGCTCACATTGCAAGAGGTTTCATACCAATGACAAAATAATTCTTGACAATCGTTATTGTATTCTTAATAATAGGAGGGGGTATTGCTCAACGCAGCGAACCTCTTCCTGTAACACCCGTACCATTACCAGACGGCTTTAGAGGTGTGGGATTACCTGATGCTTCGCAACCAATTTTGCCGCTTCAACCCAGAAAAAATAATTCCTTAAGTTTTGAATCGCTTATTACCTTGCCTGTTTTGCACCAAGAAGATTTCCTTTTGGGGGACAATTATGAGATGTGGGGTGTTGACCCACGTCCCATGTTGTTCGACCAATCGGGGAATTTGTTGCTCCAAGTGGTTGAAAGCGATTTAGCTTTCCCGTTGAAGTTTGGTTTTGTCCATGATACTCGCCTAGCCGCCCGCGTTTATTTGCAAGCAGGAAGTTTAATTCTCGGTGCGCGGCATAGCGCCGCCGGAGATTATCATGCTCAATTTAATATGGACGGCACAGTATCGCTCTTTCGTGGATCGCAACTCTTGGCGAGTGGAACAGCGACACAACCGTTGACCCACGTTTGGGCTGAGTTGGGCTTCGAGGTAATTGGAAATCGTGCAGCGGCCTATGTCAACGGAATTGAGGTCGTGAGCATGATCGACTCTGCGCCGTTGCCGTATGGGACGCCTTATTTTGCCAGTGGGGTGGAGAGTAGCGTTAGTTTTTGGGTCGAAAGTTTCCTGCTCTCAGGGGTGATAAATGCTTCACCCTCTACCGTGTTGATTCTGCCGACCATTCAACCTGCCGAAGAACCTATATTATCCACTCGTGATATAACTGAGTTAATCGTTTATGAACGCGACGGCGATATTTACGTCATCAATCCCAATGGTACGGGGGCGGTTGCGATCACATCAGGGACAGTCTACGATGGTAACCCGAAATGGTCGTATGACCGACGGTACATCGCATTTGAGTCGAATCGTGATGGTGGATATGGCATTTGGATATTTGATTATCAAGCCTATCTTGCCAACCCCAGCGCCGTAACACCGCAAAACATTTACATCACTGGACAAGGGACAAAACAATCCCCTGCTTGGTCTGCCAACGATTACCGTTTCATCTTCTCATATAACAGCGTCGCAAACGATAATCTTAGCAGCGGGTTATACGTCTATACCCTTGCCACACAGACGGTTTCCGCCGTCAATCTTGCGAGCAATGATGTCGCCGATCACAATTGGTCGCCCAATGGGGATCAGATTGTGTTTTCTGGAGATGTTGAGTCGAATACACAGATTATTTATGACGTGGCGACGGTCAATCTTGACGGGTCAAATCTGCAAATTTTCACCAATGGCGGGGGTTTTGAGCCGGATTGGTCTGTGGATGGTCTGATCGTCTACCAGGACGGGCAACTGCGTATTGTCCCGTCATCGGGCGGCACATCCTCCGCCGTGAACAATACGAGTGGCGGCTATAGCCCGTCGTGGTCGCCTAATGGCGAGATGATCGTGTTTGTCATGTCACAAAACCTCTATGTCATCTCCGCTTGTGGGACGGGCCTACAACAATTGACCTTCACCTCAGCGCGTGAATCCCAGCCGGATTGGGGGTTTGGGGCGGGTGGGTTGCGTGCGCCCGCCTGCCACGCGCCCACGCTCCCACCCTTCCCAACACCGGTTGTTTTTAGGACCAATACGCCTATCGGTGCAACCCCTATCCCCACTACGCCGCCGACACCCGCCCCGACCTTCCCACCCAGTCTGACGCCTGTCCCGCCGACAGCAACCCTGATGTCCCCGGCTGAACTAGCGACGGTATTTCCCTTGCCGATGCAACCCAACCCGACTTACGGCGCGGTACGGTTAAGTGGAGATAATCTGGATTTTATTGAACGCGACGCGTCCAATAACGTCCTCTATCATCTGTGTTCACGCGATGCAAATCCCTCGGTTGTCATTAGTCACCCGCTTATCTCTCCGGCTAATGCAGAGATTTGGTTAAGTGATATTGAGGGAGATAATCAAGACCTCGGTAAGTTCACTGTCATCCGGATTCCGATTCAAAATTTACCGCAAAGTGTTAGAAATCGTCTTTTAAATGATCTCGCTATCCCGCTCGCACCTACCCCACCACCCCTAACTCTTGTTCCATATCAAATCCCTACATTGATTGCCGCCGCCAGTACAACTACTGAAAATGTGGGATGGATATACATAGCCTATGCACATCAAGATAGCGTGACGGTAGCTACACCCGCGTCTAGGATTTATACTCCTGTAGATATGTGGCAGAGCGTTGGCGCAAGTGGTAACACTGGGATTGAAAGTAACGAAAAACATTTGGATGTTAGTGCTTTCTATGTTTCAGGAACTATTAACAATATTGCAGGTATAACTACAGCTGCTGGAACCTCTAACCCTCATAATAATAGTACTGTATATTTTTTCAATGATTATAATGCTTATTCCAGCGTATATAAACAATCCAGAAATGCGAGTGGCAACACAATATTTGGATACATAACACTTGTAGATCCATTGACATTATGGCCTTTGCTCGAGGATTCAAATTTCACTGATCCTATTGACTATCTATGCCCATAGAGGATGTTAACACATGAAAATTCTACTATCGTTTTTCATGATAACTTTCATTTCTGTTATCCACTCTTCTGCCCAGTCAGAAGGTGATAAGCTACGCGCTTTGTTCGGCGATGAGTGTATTCTCGCATGTTTTATGGAAATGGAACCCGGTGTCACGACAATTCAGGAGGTAGAAGCAAGTCTTGAACAGGCCTCTATTGAATATGAGAGACTTGATCTAGAAGATGTGACTATAGTCTCGTGGCAACTGGAAGAGCAAGAATTAGTCACAGATGCTATTAATTCATTAGGTATTATTGTAGTTGAATTCTATCAAGGAATAGTGCTTAAAGTATCATCTCCTATAAATGTAAAATTAAATATATTATTTGAGGTGTTTGGGTATCCAGACACCATCGTGAATGAAGATGAAGTGTATTATTTGGTTTATGTGGATTTGTCCATCCTGTTTATGGTGTTAGACTTTGATATATACCCCTCAGATTATGCTCTAGCACTGGTTAGTACACTCCCCAATTATCCAAATAGCTATGTTTCAAACGCACCGGGCGAAATCATATTCCAAACTTGCACAACCTATGGCGTGCCACCCTGTATCGCCCCAACCGCCACACCAACACTCATTCCCCTCCCAACCGCTGCGCCAACGCACACCCCGACGCCTGTGCCGTTCAAGGCCAAGGCTGGCCCAGACCAGTCCATCCAAATCGTACACGACGGGATGACACTTGGAAATCCAATTGCGTATGTCACGCTAAATGGGTCGCAAAGCACGGGGTCTATCACCGGATACCAGTGGAGTCGTAATGGGCAGACCTTCTCAAACCAGTCGGTGGTGACGCGACAACTTGTGCCGGGGACGTATATCTTTACGCTGACAATCAGCAATGGCGCTCAAACCAACACCGATAACGTGACGGTCTATATCACGACCTGTATGTATGGCACGGCGGGGTGTGGTAGCCCAACCGAATAAGCGGGGGCATTGCGCCGAGATAGCTCCTCAGGGCTTGGAACTGATGTTTGTCCCGCACGATTGCCGGATGACCAGTTGGGTCGGGAGGAAGATATGCTGTGGCCCAACCGTTCGCTCCTCGATCAGGTCGAGCAACAGGTCAATCGCGGCTGCCCCTTTTTGGCGCAATGGCTGGCGGATGGTCGTCAAAGGGACGGGCGCGGATAACGGGAGGTCGTCGAAGCCGACCAGCGCGAGGTCGTGCGGGATACGTATCCCTCTCTCGGCTGCCGCGTCAAATACGCCCAACGCCATGATGTCGTTAGAGGCAAAAATCGCGTCCGCACCGTTTTGAAGCAGGCGTTGTGCGGCCATATACCCGCTGGGCGTGTCCCAATTGCCCTCAGCGATTAGGCTGGGTTCGATGGGTAGGCCTGCCTGAATCAGCGCCTGCTTATAGCCCACCAGACGGTCTACACCATCCATATTGTTCAGCGCGCCGGTGATAATCCCGATGCGGCGGCGTCCCAATCGGACGAGGTGCGAGACGGCGGTGCGTGCGCCTTCAATGTTGTCCAACGTCACATAATTGATGCGCTCGCCGTGGGTGGCGGGGCGTTCAACCGTGACGAACGGCATTTCGCTCTCTAACAGGTGCGGGATGAGGGGATTGTCGCCAGTAGCTGAGGCGACCAGCATCCCGTCCATCAGGCGGTTGGCCGTCACACGACGATAGAGCAAGTCTTCCGCGCTCTCACTTTTGCCCATCCACAACAGCATAGCGTAGCCGCGCTCGGTGGTGCGATCACTGACGCCTTGTAAGAGCGTGGGGAAGTACCACGGATTATCGAAAATAGTGGCGAGGTCGTGCGGAATCATCACCCCGATGGCTTGGGTGCGTTGAGTCACGAGCGAGCGTGCTGCTGCATTAGGGGTATAGTTTTCGCGCTCAATAATAGCCATGACGCGCTCACGGGTGGACGCGCTGACGTATTGTTCACCATTCAGCACCCGCGAGACAGTAGAGCGTGATACCCCGGCGGCTTTGGCGATGTCTTCGATATTTTGAGCCATTAGGATAAACGCCTCACAGACGCAAATATTTGTAATTTCTGGGAGCGTTCCCAGATTCTCTTATTGAACAATGTATGAAAACGGTTGTCAAGCGGTTTAAGGACAAGTTTACCGGAAAAACACGGCGTTTTTGAGGGTCAAGTCAGCATTAAGAACAAAAGTTCATCAGTTTGGCAAATAAAATAGTAAGTAAGTTTGACGAACAAATATCGAAAATAATAGGAGTCAAAATAGAAAAGGTTGAATTTCTTTTTGTAGGGACGGCTCATGAGGTCTCGGCTGTTTAGACGCGAGCCTCTCCTTGTGATATGCCAACGAACGGTAGGGACACCTAGGGCAAACGCATCAAAATTTAGATGAGGGAAGAAAATGGTAGATGGCGACGGACGCGCCGTTGCGCGTCCCTACCCTAATCGTCATTCGTAGGGACGCCCAACGGGGCGTCCACCGAAATTTGAGATTTGGTGCGTTTGCCCTGTAGGGACACCGTGAAGGTCGTCCCTTTGCCCAGTTCGCTCTCTACGAGGATTGTCCCGCGATGCGCTTCTACACACTCGCGCACAATGCTGAGGCCAAGCCCCGTCCCGCTGATGTTGTTGACTTGCCCAGACCGAAAGGAGGTCTCGAAGATGTGGGTCTGGTCTTCCGGGCTGATGCCGATGCCGCTATCGCTGACCTGTAGGATGATTTGGTCATCCTGTCGGCATAGAATCAGCTTGACCCCCAGCAATCCGGTGAATATTTGATGGCGTTTGAGACCAGATTGACCAGTATTCGGCTGATGAGCGTCTCGTCTAATTCGACGTGCTGCACCAGCCCATCCGTCTCGAATGTCAGGGTATGGCATGTGGCGAGCGCATCCCGTATTTCCTTGACACAGACCTCACACAGTTGGGTGAGGTTGAATCGGCGCGGCTTGAATACCCTGTCTGTGAGCGAACCACGTATCAAGAGGCTGGCGTCGTCCATCATCTGGTTCATGTGGCGCACTTGCGCGTAGATGGACTCTAACTTTTCAAGCCGCTGCTGCGGCGTATATTTATCGTAATTTCTTGTCACAAATAATGATTGCATCTGAAATCTGGTCGAGGAATGAGTCTAGCGGGATATTGGCGTGGAGGCTTGGGGCAGCCTGCGCCGAATTCGGCATTGCCGACGGTGTAGAGGAAGCCAGTGACGTGGGGAGATTTTTTGCGCCGAGCCTCTGATAATGTTTCAAGAGGCGTGGATTAAGGATAGGCCGTCTGATCAACTCAAACCTTAAACCTGATTAGAACAGATTATATACCGAAATGAAATATTCTAGACATCGAAAAAATGACCAGAGATCAATCATTCGCTCTGGGAGGCGGATGTGAAAAGGGCGATTTTGCATCGCCCTTGTAAGAGAGCGTTCATCCGACAGGTCGCAAGGGATAATCCGCTAGACTTCCCAGACCGCTTGGCCGCTGAGGATACGCTTGATTTGGTCAGGGAAGCGGCGCGAGTCCAGCGGCTTGCCGATGAAGCTGTCGAATCCGGCGCGGCGTGCCACGTCAATCTCGCTGACGTGGACGGTATAGGCCACAATGGGGACGCCGTTCAGGGTGGGATTGGCTTTCATATCCACAAGGATGTCCCACCCGCTACCGTTGGGGAATTCGAGGTCGAGAAAGACTACATCCGGCGTGAGATTCTCTAAGGCGAAGCTGACCTGTTTTATGGATTGGACGGCTGTGACCATCACGCCCTGTTGGTTGAGGAGCATCGACAGCACGTCGAGATTGCTTCGGTTATCATCGATAATCAACGCCTGTTTTGCGGCCATGGGCGGGGTCTACCTTTCACGGGATGAGAAATTGGGTGTAAAACGTTATTGTGGTTCCCAGACGGTATGACCATCGAGGACGGTGGCGAGGTAAGTGGCGAAATTTTCGATGCTGATGGGCTTGCCGATGAATCCGTTCAAGCCCTTAGCTTTGGCTTTCGGTATTTCGATTTCTGGGTCAGAGGCCGACACCGCGACCACTGGGATTTTCTGGAGACTTGGCACGCGGCGCAGCGCGTCAAACACATCATAACCGGAGACGTTGGCGGGGAACATCAGGTCAAGCAAAATAAGGTCGGGGCGAAAGGCGTTTATCTTGGGGACGGCGGTCTCAGAGAAGCCCCAGCGCTCAAATTCAACGGTTGCCCCGGCATGTTGCAGGATAATCTGGACGACACTGCGATTGCGGGCGTCGTCTTCAACGTAGAAAATGCGCTTGCCTTGCAGAATGTTGATCGATTTTTCGGTCACGGGATTTTGCGCTCCATTGGATACATTATGATTTCTGGTCGTTTGGGTGTTCAGATGATATGCCATACCGGCTCTCCGTTTATGATACGAGCAATCAAACCGGGGAAAGATTGGAGACTGAGGGGTTTGGCGATTGCGCCGTCAAACCCACGGGTGCGGAGTTGCGAGACTTCTTCATTCATCACGCTGGCGGTCAGGGCGATGATGCGTGTCTGTGAGAACTTGGGGTCGGCGCGCAATTGCGAGAGCATGGTGAACCCGTCCATCGGGTAAACGTGAATGTCGAGCAAAATCAGGGTTGGAGTTGGATTAAGCTGGTGAACCCGCGTTAAAAAGTCGGTGCTGTCATCGAAAATGGTCAGGTTTGCGATATGCGGCACGCGCTTGACCATCATCCGCATCACTTCACGACTCAGCGGGTCGTCCTCAACGTATAGGCTGTTCATTGGGGTCATCGAAGATTATGCCTTTGCGGTATCTAGGAGTTGTTGAGTTAATTCAGGAGAAGAGACTGGGATGGTGAAGTAGAAGGCCGCGCCGTCGCCGGGTTCGCTCTCGACCCATAGGCGTCCGCCGTGTGATTCGACCAAGCGCTTGCTGATGGGCAGGCCAAGACCCGTCCCAGTGGCATGGCGGATGCCGGTTTCGGTCTGGCGGAATGGCTCGAAAATCATCGACTGGTCAGCAAGCGCGATGCCGGGGCCGGTATCAGTCACCGCGAACAGCATGTTCTCGCCACGATGCTTGATTGAGAGGGTGACGCTGCCCTCATCGGTGAATTTGACGGCGTTGGAAATCAGGTTGAGCAGCACTTGGCGCAGGCGGCGGCGGTCTCCCAGTAAGGTCGGGAGGTTGGCGTCGATGTCCTTAATGAAGGTGACTTCCGGCTTTTCAGACAACAAGGTTTCCGCAGTAGCGATGACCTGCCTCAATTCGGCGTGGATATTGATGTCTGGTTCGACGAACAGCTTCATCATGCCCGACTCAATCTTGGTCATGTCCAGCACGTCGTTAATCAGCGAGAGCAAGTGGCGTCCGCTATCGATGGACTTATTGAGCGCGTCCACTTGGGCGTCGTTGACCTCGCCCAGTATCCCCAGCGCGACAAACTCTGTGAAATTGAGGATGGCGTTGAGCGGCGTGCGGAGTTCGTGGCTCATGCTGGCGAGAAATTGACTTTTTATATTGTCCACGGCGCGCAGTTTTTCCGCGACTTGGACTTGCTCACTATATAGGGTTTCGAGGGCTTTTTCAGCACGGGTGCGGGCAGTCACATCACGCACTAATACGAGTGTGCCATTGTTCTGTCCGACACTATCCGTTAGGGGCGTGAAGGTGACGTTGTAATAGGTGGGCTGCGTTTTGTCACCAAGCTCGACATCAATTTCCTTGTCGGTATGGTCAAGGTGCGCGGCCAGCCACGGGTATGAGTCGCCCGCCGATTTGCCCAGTAGGGTTATTTCCGCCCCTAACATCCGACGTGCCGATGGGTTGAAATCCACCACGCGGTCTTGGGAGTCCAACGTCAATACGCTGTCCCGCATGACCTCGGCCACACGCTCACGGGCGACGGGTACGAGGTCGAACAGACGGTAACGGCGCAAGGTCGCCAGCACGATCAGGCTGCTGAAACCGAAAGTCAGCGGTGAGATATCGCGTTGGCCGTAGATTTCGACGACCCCGGCTAAGGTGGCGATGCTGGCGATGATGGGGATGAGCAACCCAGCAGTCACCAATATGAGTTGGGTGCGGAATACCCCGCGTGCCATGATGATGCGGCGTATCAGTTCAATCAACGCCACAGCCAAAACGAGGTAGACGTAGATGAACATCCAATACAGCGCACGCGGATAGCCATATTGCAGTGCCGCGAACGGTGAGGTTTCTGATGCTGGGATGATGACTGCGTTGAGGCGCGAATATCCCCCTAACGGGTCAACAAACACGATGACCATGTAGATGACCGGGAGGGTCATCAGCACAATCCACCAGCGCCAGAGGTTAGTGAGGCGGGCGCGGCCATACTCCCACGAGAAAATTAGCAACGCAACAGGGATGCTGAACGACCCGATGTTCTGGAAGCTGTCCCAGAACATTTTTTGTTTGATACCTGTAGCAGCCAGTTCACCAATATAGCCGAGCGTCCATAAGGCTTGGAATATCGAGAGGACAGCAAATGTCCCTGCCCCCGCGAATCGGCGTTGACGCCAAGCGAACCATGCCACAACCAGCGACAGGATCAACGAAGCGAAACATAGAAAGAAGAAGGCCAAAGTCTGAGTGCTCACGATGTCACATATCTCATACCGGACTTGGCTCATGTTCAAAACGAGTGCCGTAGGGACGGCATTCTTGCCGTCCGTTTTCGGAACAGGCGGACGCCCAGAAGGGCGTCCCTACAGTCACAATTGTTTCACACAGTCTGAACATGAGCCTCGGACTTATAGCTCAAGTCTAGGCGTATATGGCGATGTAGTCTCCTAGCCAACTGGTGAGTTTAGTGTTGAGATATACCTGTCCAGTTAGACAGGTTTATTTATATAACTTACATCGAACTTTATAGATTTTCGGGGAAGTAAAATAAAGCTGAATTGACAACAATCGTACCATTGACACGAATTACATTTCTATATTCTATATTTATGATCGGCGTGATAAAAAGATATGGTTTCCCCGTATGGACTTGTTTCAGACCAAGTTGTTTTTGGCGGCCAGCACAATCGCCTCCGGGCGGGTCTGGACGCCCATCTTGTCGAGGATATTGACGATATGGAACTTGACCGTTGAGGCGCTGATGAACAAACGGGCGGCCAACTCACCGTTGTTCAACCCTTCCGCCATCAGGCGCAGCACTTCCATCTCGCGCTCGGTCAGGCCAAAATCGCGCATATCGGCGCTGACTTGATTCAGTAGCCGCTGGGTGATAACTTGTGAGAAAATCATGTTGCCGCTATGGGCGGCGCGGATAGTGGCCGGGATGTCATGTGCCAGCGAATCTTTGAGGACATAGCCGACAGCACCATTTTCCAGCATAGCGCGCACGCTCTCATCATCTTGCATGGCCGATAAGACCAAAATTTTGATGTGCGGGTGGCGTCGGTGAATCTGACGAGTGGCCTCGATTCCGCCTATCCCCGGCATCAGCACATCCATCAGTACTAGGTCGGGTTGAAGCTGGGCGCACAAGGCGATAGCTTCGTCACCATTAGCGGCCTGTCCAACCAACCGTATATCTGGAGCATCGCGTAGCGCCAGCACAACGGCCTCATGGACGCGCAACTGGTCATCAGCCAGCAAAATCCTGATGGTTTTGAGGGGAGAGGTCACTGCACGTCCGCCTATTTATCGCCTAAGTTGACCCATTGTAACGCACACTTGAAGATTAAGGTAAAAAGGTTAGCGTTAAACCCCTTTGATGGTCTAATATTCGGGAAAATGGGACTGGTAGACTGCATCATGTTATTCTAACTTATTATACACTCATAATTTGATGTCGATTCCGCCGATTCACGTTCGTCATTATCATGTAAAGCAGTGGAATAGACCGCTGCCATCGCACATCACAACGGAGCAAAAACCTGATGAAGTACATTGCGCTGATTTATGGTGCCGAAGTCCAGCAGACCCCGGAAGAACAACAAGCCGAGATGGCCGCTTAT